>JACXTT010009377.1_pt1 | contig 13376 bp, 9 predicted proteins | sample 9270951 | NCBI WGS metagenome assembly JACXTT01 (sample SAMN15532306, study PRJNA645909) | rock metagenome | isolation source: weathered quartz diorite | place: Puerto Rico | collected 2017-06-21
CATGCCGTTATCAGTATCGGACATACACATCCACATTGGGTTCGCCGAATAGAAGACCAACTGGGGAAAATCGCTTTTTATTCCAACTCTATTCATATTCCCATCCAGCAGGAACTGGCGCAGAAATTGGGGGAAGTGAGCGGTAAGCAGGATTATCAACTCTTTCTCTGTAATAGCGGCGCCGAAGCCAATGAAAATGCGCTGAAGCTGGCTTCGTTTCATACAGGAAGAAAAAAGATCATTGCTTTCAGCAAATCTTTCCATGGCAGAACCTCACTGGCTGTTGCTGCTACCGATAACAAGTCAATTGTAGCGCCGGTGAATGAGACGGAAAATGTTATTTTTCTTCCGTTCAACGACCATCAGGCTTTAAAGGATTATTTCGCAAAAGATGGAAAGGAGATTGCCGCTGTGATCATTGAAGGTATCCAGGGTGTTGGCGGCATCAATATTGCAGATGGATCATTTTTGCAATTGATCAGACAACTATGCGACGATAATGGTGCAGTATATATTGCTGACAGCGTGCAATGCGGCTATGGCAGAAGTGGTATGTTCTTCTCTCACGACTATGCCGGTGTGAATGCAGATATTTATTCCATGGCTAAAGGGATGGGCAATGGATTTCCCATTGGTGGTATCCTGATAGCGCCGCATATACAGCCCAAGTATGGTATGCTGGGCACTACTTTTGGCGGAAACCAGCTGGCTTGTGCAGCAGCGCTGGCAGTACTGGAAGTGATACAGCAAGACCAGTTGATAGATGTGGCGAAGCAAAGAGGACAATACCTGCTCAACAGACTGAAAGCCATTGAAGGGTTGCAGAATGTGCGTGGCCGTGGATTGATGATTGGGTTTGATGTGCCGGAATCACTGAAAGACCTGAAGAAAAAATTATTGTTTGACCACAACGTGTTTACCGGAGAGGCCAAACCGAATGTGATCCGCCTCCTGCCTTCCCTGGCCATCAGCCGTAAGCAGGTGGATGAGTTCCTGGAAGTATTGAAAGAAGCCATCGCTGAAATAACAGCGCATGCAACAGAAAACGCATAACAGTATCCTGCATAATACTATAACAATGAAACAGTTTATCTCTGTCCATGATGTGCCCCATATCAATGAGCTGGTTGACAAAGCATTGGCCTATAAAGCCAATCCGTTTGCCGACAGGCACCTTGGTGCCGATAAGCGGATCGGCCTCCTGTTCCTGAATCCCAGTCTGCGTACACGTTTGAGTACACAGGTGGCCGCGCGCAACCTGGGTATGGAAGCCATTGTGTTCAATGTTGATAAAGAAGGATGGGCGCTGGAATTTGAGGAAGGCGCTATCATGAGTGGTAATACGGTAGAGCATATCAAGGATGCCGCACCAATACTGGGACAGTATTTCGATATCCTCTGCATTCGCACTTTCCCTTCCCTCAAAAACCGGGAAGAAGATTACAGCGAAATGTTCATCAACCAGTTTATCAAATATGCAGGTGTGCCCGTAGTAAGCCTGGAAAGCGCTACACTGCATCCTTTACAATCTTTGACGGATATCATCACCATACAGGAACATTACCGCGCACAGCGAACAAAACGTAAACCCAAAATCGTACTCACCTGGGCGCCGCATGTTAAACCGCTGCCACAATGTGTAGCAAATAGTTTTGCCCAATGGGTGAATGCCTGGGGAGAAGCTGATTTTGTGATCACCCATCCGCAGGATTATGAACTCGCCGAGCAGTTTACCAAAGGAGCTACTATTACACATGACCAGGATGCGGCATTGAAAGATGCCGATTATGTATATGTAAAGAACTGGAGCACTTATACCGATTATGGCAAGATTTATGAGAACGATCCGGCATGGATGCTGACAGAAGAAAAGCTGAAAACAAGCAATAATGCCAAAGTGATGCATTGCCTGCCGGTAAGAAGGAATGTGGAACTGAGCGATGAAATACTCGATAGTGCGCACAGCCTGGTTACACAACAAGCCGGAAACAGGGTATGGGCTGCACAAGTGGTACTGTCCGAATTATTACAATCGGGAAAATAAACGCAATGGAAAAGCTCTATGTGATCAAGATCGGCGGTAATATCATAGACGATGAGCAGAAACTTGAATCGTTCCTGAAAGATTTTGCCGTATTGAAAGGACATAAGATATTGGTTCACGGAGGAGGCAAGCTGGCAACAAAGCTCGCTGCAACATTGGGCGTTGAACAACAGATGGTAGATGGCAGAAGGATCACTGATGCCGAGACCCTGAAGATCGTTACCATGGTATATGCCGGTTATATCAATAAAAATATCGTAGCGCAGTTGCAGGCGAATCATTGCAATGCCATTGGACTGAGCGGTGCGGATGGTAACAGTATACTGGCCCACAAAAGACAACATGCCAGCATCGATTATGGTTTTGTAGGTGATGTGGATGCGGTGAATGTATCGCTGGTTCAGGCACTACTGCAACAGCAGATAGCCATCGTAGCGGCTCCCATCACACATGATCATAAGGGGCAGTTACTTAATACTAATGCAGATACCATTGCCCAGGAAATGGCCCGCTCCATGAGCAGCCTGTACCAGGTAGAGTTGATTTATTCATTCGAAAAAAGCGGCGTGTTACTTGATGCCAATGATGATGCTACTGTCATCAGTAAGATCAACCCCGGCTATTACGATGAACTCAAAGCAAAAGAACTGATCTTTGCCGGCATGATACCCAAGCTCGATAATGCTTTCACTGCTTTACAAAATGGTGTGTACAAAGTGATCATCGGCAAAGCAGAGCAATTAGCACAATTGGTAGCCGGACAGGCAGGCACTGCCATACAAATGGAATAATCTATGAACAGTCAGTCACCTTCCATATTAACGCAGGACGCTGTTATGTTGTTACAACAACTGATAGCCATTCCTTCTTTCAGCAAGGAAGAAGACCGGACGGCTGATCTGCTGGAACGATTTTTACAGGAAAGAGGGGTGACCACTCACCGGTATCTGAACAATGTTTGGGCAAAGAATCAGCACTTCGATCCTGTCAGGCCGTCTTTGTTACTCAATTCGCACCATGATACGGTAAAACCCAACAAAGCCTATACCCTTGATCCATTTGAACCGTCTGAAAAAGATGGTAAATTATTTGGATTGGGAAGCAATGATGCAGGCGGTTCATTGGTGTCACTCATCGCTGTTTTTCTTCATTACTATAATAGAACAGACCTGAAGTACAATATTGTACTTGCTGCTACTGCGGAGGAGGAAATCTCAGGAAAGAACGGTATTGAGATGCTTGTGCCCGAATTGCCGCCGATAACTGCCGGTATCGTAGGAGAACCCACGCAGATGCAAATGGCTGTAGCAGAGCGGGGCTTATTGGTATTGGATTGCAATGCTACCGGTAAAGCCGGTCACGCTGCAAGAGAGGAAGGGGAGAATGCATTGTACAAAGCATTATCAGATATCATATGGTTCCGTGATTACAAATTCGATAAAGTATCACCTTTACTCGGGCCTGTAAAGATGACGGTTACTGTTATAGAGACCGAAAACAAGGCACACAATGTGGTGCCGCCGCTCTGTCATTTTGTGGTAGACGTGCGTGTGAATGAATATTACACATTCGAAGAAATATTAAAGATCATCGGGTCTCATGTGCAAAGTGATGTGCAACCCAGGAGCCTGCGTATGCGGTCCACTTCCATTGAGTTGGATCATCCGTTGGTGAAAGCCGGAATACAACTGGGCAGAACATATTATGGATCGCCTACCACTTCCGACAAGGCATTGATGCCTTTTACGACACTGAAAATGGGGCCGGGTGATTCTGCCAGGAGCCATACGGCCGATGAATTCATTTACCTGGAAGAGATCAGCGAAGGAATTGCTTTGTACATAAAATTGTTGGACCAGCTTTTATAAATATAAAACTACGCAAATGAAACTGTGGCAAAAAAATACGAGTGTGTCGGGTGCAGTGGAGCAGTTCACTGTTGGGAAAGATCCCGAGTTCGATCTGTTGCTGGCTCCTTTCGATACACTGGGGTCAATGGCACACGTTAAAATGCTTGCAACAGTTGGTTTGCTTACCCGTTCAGAAGCAGATGCTGTGATTGAAGAATTGAAGCGGATTTATGTCCTTTGCAAAGAAGGGGCGTTTGTGATTGAGCCGGGTGTTGAAGATGTACATTCACAGGTTGAGTTATTACTGACCCGTAAACTGGGAGATGCCGGAAAAAAAATACACAGTGCCAGAAGCCGTAACGACCAGGTACTTGTAGATGTTAAGTTATACCTGCGGAATGAAATTGAAACGCTGGTGCAGGCTGTTGAACCTTTTTTCCAATTATTGATCAGGCAAAGCGAACAATATAAACAGTACCTGCTGCCCGGCTATACCCATTTGCAGCTGGCCATGCCTTCTTCGTTCGGACTCTGGTTTGGCGCCTATGCAGAAAGCCTGGTGGATGATATGACTACACTGCAGGCCGCTTTTAAAGTGGTGAATAAAAATCCGCTGGGTTCTGCGGCAGGATATGGTTCTTCTTTTCCTATCAACAGAACACTTACTACGCAGTTACTGGGTTTTGCAGACCTGAACTATAATGTAGTATACGCACAAATGGGAAGGGGCAAAGCCGAGCGCATCACTGCTATGGCCCTGGCCAACCTGGCTGATACATTGGCAAGGCTGAGTATGGATGCCTGTCTTTACCTGAACCAGAACTTTGATTTCATCAGCTTCCCGGCAGAACTTACTACGGGATCGAGCATCATGCCACATAAAAAGAATCCGGATGTTTTTGAACTCATCCGCTCACATTGCAACCGGATCAAGGCATTGCCCAATGAGATCATGCTCATGACCACGAACCTGCCTTCCGGTTACCACCGCGACCTGCAGCTATTGAAAGAACACCTGTTCCCCGCCTTTCAAACACTGAAAGATTGCGTGCAAATGGCTATGCTGATGCTGGATAATATCCGTGTGAAAGAAAACATACTGGCAGATGAAAAATACAAATACGCATTCAGTGTTGAAGAAGTGAATAAGCTGGTACTCAACGGAGTGCCTTTCAGGGATGCCTATAAACAGGTAGGAATGGATATTGAAGAAGGAAAGTTTACCTATTCCACTGCGCTCAACCATGTACATGAAGGTAGCATTGGCAACCTTTGTAACGATAAAATCACCGGCATGATGCAGGAAGCCATCGATGGGTTTGGTTTTGAAAAAGTACATAGGGCAGTAAATACCCTGATAAATGGATAAGGCTTTTGGCTCAATCAAATAATTATTGTTGTTTTGACTCTCTCAAATGATACAAATGAAAAAAACGATCATCCTGTCTGGCGGACTCTTATGTATGGTAAATATGTTTGCACAGGTAAAAAAGCCTGCGACAGATGTAAAGCATAGCCCTGCGAAAGCGACAACAGCAACGGTTAATCCTTTCAAAGGAAGTACAGACAGCGCCAGTTATGCATTGGGCGTTCGGATTGCACAAAACCTGAAAAACTCCGGTTTCGACAAATTGAACCTGTCGATCGTTCAAAAAGCCATGGCAGATGTACTGCAGAATAAAAAAATACTGATTGAAGAAACTTCACTGGATGCGTGCATCGGTGCTTACCAGCAAAAAGTGAGCACTGAAAAAGCAGCAGGAGCCAAGCAGGAGGGTAAAGCATTCCTGGCAAACAATGGCAAGCGGTCGGGTGTGGTAACACTACCGAACGGACTGCAATATGAGGTTATCAAAGCAGGCACAGATACTGTTAAACCTACACTCAACGATAAGGTAAAATGTCATTATCACGGAACCCTCATCAACGGAACGATATTCGACAGTTCTGTAGACAGGGGCGAGCCCGTTAGCTTCCCGCTGAACAGGGTGATCAAAGGATGGCAGGATGCATTGCAACGGATGACGGTAGGCAGCAAATGGAAATTATACATTCCTTCTGACCTGGCCTATGGTGATGGCGGTTCCGGATCCATACCTCCGGGCTCATTGCTGATATTCGAAGTGGAATTATTGGGCATTGAGAAGTAAGCTTCCTGTTAACATAGATTAACCTTTCCTCAAAGTTGATTAACTGCTCATAGAGCAAGCGCCATTTATTTTTGAGCGATCAAAACTAAATGGATATGTATCGTATTGTTGTTCTCCTGTCAGTCGTGCTGGTTCCTTTTTTCTCCTATGCACAAGCGCATTCAACTGCCGTGAAAGGCATTGTATGTGATTCGGCTTCCGGGCAGGGGCTTGCCTATGCAACAGTATCCATACTGAATGCCAGGGATTCTACACTGATCAGTTTTGTTCGTGCAGACTCGGCAGGACATTTCAGCATATCATCTGCTGCCAAAGAAAAATTCCTGCTGTCGGCCTCTTATGTAGGTTACCTGCCTGTTTGGAAAGTATTGGAAACCGATGGTAAGCGTGAAGTGAATATGGGGAAGCTGTTTATGAATAACCTCCTGAGTGCAGGAAACGTAACAGTAACAGCCAGAAGAGCGCCTGTTACCATCAATAACGATACGGTTGAATTCAATGCAGAGAATTTTAAAACGGCGCCTAATGCTGTGGTGGAAGACATGCTGAAAAAGATGCCGGGCATTACCATTGATGCAGATGGTACGGTCAGGGTAAACGGACAGAAAATAAACAGGGTATTGGTCAATGGTAAGGAATTCTTTACCGGTGATCCTAAACTGGCCACCAAAAACCTGGATGCAGAAGCCGTAGATAAAGTGCAGGTGTTTGACCGTAAATCAGACCGGGCACAATTTACCGGCGTTGATGATGGGCAGAGTGAAAAAGCCATCAACCTAAAATTGAAAAAAGACCGTAACCAAGCACTTTTCGGAAGGGTCACAGCCGGAGCAGGAAATGACGGAAGGTTCGATGGCCAGGCTAATATCAATAAGTTCAATGGCGACCAGCAGCTTTCTGCCCTTGCAATGGCCAACAACACCAACCGGCAAGGCTTTACTATCGGCGATATCATGAATTTTACAGGTGATCTTGCCAAAGGCATGCGCGGTGGTGGAGGGGTTACGATCAGGGTTGGCGGACAGGATGACAACGGGTTGCCGGTGACAGGACTGGGTCAGCAGCAGCAAGGCGTAGCACGTACCACGGCAGGAGGACTTAACTACAACGACACCTGGAACAAGAAAACCGATGTGAACAGCAGTATCATGGCAAGTGACATGCACTTACAAACAGATAAATCAACCGAAAGGCAGAACCTTGGTGCCGGTGGCGGGTTTAATTACCTGTCTAACAGCAATACCATCCGGGATATTAAACAACAGAGATGGAATGCAGCCATCGATCATCAGATCGATAGTTTCGCTTCAGTGAAATTCACCCCGCAAATTACCACACAGCAGAACGATGCACAATCGCACACAGATTATGTTTCAACGGATAGCAAAGGTGTTATACTCAACAATGGGTTCACCAACAGCAATACGCACTCAGAGGCCCTGAACCTGGCTGGTAGCCTGTTGTATCGCCAGCGGATGAAGAAAAAAGGAAGGACTCTTTCGGCAACAATAGATTATCGTTATAACAACAGTAAGCAGAGAGGAGATCTGTACACCAAAAATACCTATTATACAGGCGGTGCTCCTGTAAAAGACTCTATCACCAACCAACAGAATACCCGGGATGCCGAAACCAGGAATATTGGCATCAGCGTTATATACACAGAGCCTGTTGGAAAACGATCCCTGATAGAGTTCAGTACATTCTATAATACAAATAACGGTGAAAGCAACCGGCAGACTTATGACTACAGCGGAGGAACCGGTAAATACGATCAGTTGAACAATGTCTTGAGCAACCGTTTCCAAAGTTCTTATGTTTATAGCGGTGGTAGTATTGCCTTTCGCTCCAATCAAAAAAAGTTCAATTATACAATGGGCTCCTCCTGGCAGGCTGCTGTATTGGAGAGCATCAATAATACCAATGGCAATAAGATCAGGCAAACATTTACAGACCTGCTGCCCAATGCCAGTTTGCAGTTCAAACTCACGAGTACACGAAACCTGAACCTCAACTTCAATACATCCGTAACGCAGCCTTCTACTGTTCAGTTACAACCAGTAGCTGATATAAGTGACCCATTGAACATTTATACAGGTAATGTCGATCTGAAAAGAAGCTACAACCAATCACTCACACTGAATTATTTTTCGGCAAATATGTTCACACAAAGAAACCTGTTTGCGTTTTTATCATTCAACAACACTCGTAACGCTATTGTCAATGCCGATATAATCCGGAATGGCATCCGTACTACGATCCCTGTTAATGCCAATGGCGTTTATTCATTGTTCGGAAACCTGAATACCGGCTTTGGTATTAAAAAGTTGCGGTCGAGATTCGATATGGGTATAGGAGTGAACTATACCCATAATGTGGGCTTTGTGAATGATCAGCAAAATGATATTGGTAATATGGGTATCGGCCCTTCACTGGGGTGGAATTACAGTATAGAAGACCGGATGGACTTGCAGGTGAATACACGGTTGAATTTCAGCAAAGCCACCTATTCATTGCAGCCGCAGCTGAACAGTAATTACCTGCAACAGGTATATGCCATTGATATGACACATTACCTGCCATTCGGGTTGATGCTGAATAACAATTTCAATTATACGGTGAACAGCGGACGTGCAGACGGATACAATACCCGGGTACCTTTCTGGAACCTGTCGCTGGCCAAAGGTTTCCTGAAAAACAAACGTGCCGAATGTAAAATCAGTGTCTTTGATCTGTTGAACCGGAATGTGGGCGTGTCGCGCAGTGCCAACCAGAACTATATTGAAGATACACGTTACAATGTGCTGCAACGGTATTTCCTGCTGGGTTTCACATACCGGCTCAACAGAGCGGCCTCATCGGGCAGACCGGGAGTGGTAATACGAACTTTTGGGAATAGCAATTGATCGGACTATCCGCCTATCCGGAAACTGCCTCTGCCGGGCATCTGGTTTTGCATCATTTCCATTCTCATCTTAATGAATTCAGCTGATGTAATGATCTTTCCTTTTTTAGGTTCTTTCAATTCTTTGGCATCGACCGCATTTTTAATCTCTGTAGCAGTATAAACGGTAGCGCCATGATCCATATCTAATTCCAGTATTACACCTGGTAGCTGATCATAGTTTTCAGGCCCTGCCGGACTTTGTATATCCTGTGCAAACCACGCGATGACTTCTACTTCACGTGGTTTGGCTCCCTGGTAACCTGAATCACGCTGGGGAGCAGCACTGTTATTAATGGAAGTGGTAACCCTGGTAGTCATACTGAAGGCCATTGGCATTTTCAACACCGCTTTGGAACAGGTATGTCCGGCTATTTGCTTGGTTTCCTCCGTTAATTTCCACGGTCTTTGTTTGATACTGTCAGTAATGAGAAAATTTTTACCTCCCAATTCTTCACTGCGCACAAATCTGGCCCGGGTAAAATTTTTATACAACTCGGTGTTGATATCAGACCCCGAACGTATTACGACACGATTACCGCCGGCTCCGCCTGCAAAAGGATCGGGCGTTTCATCATCGGGTACGCTTTTGTACAAAGAACTGCTGTCATTGAACAGCAATATGTGCAGGGTCCTGCGGTACTCCGGCATCATGGCCCGCATCTGCTCGTCCTGGATCATGCGATGCAGATTGATTTTACGTTCGTAAACAATAGTGCCCTGTTTAACCTGGGCAAGCGATGCAGTTGTGCCTAATACGGCAGCCAGTAAAAAAAGTGTTTTTCCCATAATTGATGTTTAATATAAGGATTTTATCTGACGATGCAAATCCTTTCAAAACTAGTGCTGCACTGCGTTAAGCATTCTTGCACTAAGGTTAATTTAGGTTAACGGAAATGGGGAGTTCCGCCAAAGGCCTGTTACTTTTGTAGCTGAACAAAAAATCATGAATAAACTTCGGGTTTCGCGGGTACTGATGATTGCGACCATCTTGGTATTGGCCGCATTCGAAGGGTATTGGCTTAACAAGTTGTACCAGGATGAATACAAAGGCCTGAACAATGGAGTGGAAGTGGCTTTCAGGGGAGCAATAGACAAGTTACAGCGCCATTTGTATGAAAAAGATACTTCACTGACTTCGCTGGCGATTGTTAATGATAATGTACAACCTGCAAAAGCACCGGGTGCTTCACCTGCAACCAAACCTGCAGTGCGAATCAAACAAAGGGAACAGCGCAGGCCCGTTCATGTGAAAGACTCATCGTTTCATTTCAGGTTTGTAGGGCCGGGAATGATGAATGAAGTACTTCCTCCGGAACAGGTGCACACTATAGTGGTACGCCCGGATAATGAAGTGACAGCAGTGCCTCCTCCGGGACTGGTTGAGCTGATGCTGCGGAAAAAAGTTGAACTGATGCGGAAGAAAGGAATTGTACTGAGCGATTCGACCAGGCAAGTGATAGTGAAGCAAAATGGAGAATGGACTCGTCAGGACTCTGCCTTTTTGAACCGTGCCCGAAAAGGGTTTTCCACCATCACCATCAGGTATGACGATATAACGCACGACAGTGCTTCTGTTCATTCATTCAAGGATACGATCGTAAGGGTCAGAGATATAGCGAAGTTTGAACCATTTGCGAGGCAGGACAATACCAATATGGTTTATCATTCCCAAAGGATGCGAACACCCGGGAATGCTTATTTTTCCATCCGCCTCCCCATGCCTGCAAAAATCGAATCACATTCCCGCAGGATGCCGCCGCCGGAAGAAGATGCGATTGCAACAACTCCTGTTCCGGAGAAAATTCAAATGGTAACCTCTTCTAAAACCTCTTCAGAGATCGTTAACTTTTTCAAGACGAACAAAACGCTGAATGATTCTATTCCAGTTAAAAGAGTTGATTCTGCGTACAAAGCAGAGTTGGGGAAAGTCATGAATGGCTATCCTCCTTATACGATCAACTTCAAATCTTATAACAACATACCGCTGACGAAAGCGGATTTTGAAAAAGACAGTACCAGGGAAGTGGCTACTTCAAAAGTGTTTGTAGGATTCAATACGCCCTATTCTTACCAGGCGCATTTTTCGGGTGTGCAAAATTACATCCTTGGCAAGATGCGTATGCAGATAGGTGGTTCTGTTTTGTTATTGGTGCTGGTGCTTATTTCATTTATCATTATGTATCGAAATATTATGGCCCAGCAAAAGCTGGCGAATATCAAAAATGATTTCATCAGTAATATTACGCATGAGCTGAAAACACCCATCGCAACGGTAAGCGTTGCCATCGAAGCATTGCGCAATTTTAATGCCATCCGGAGCCCGGAAAAGACCAAAGAATACCTGGATATTTCCGCTTCGGAATTACAAAGACTAGGTCTGTTGGTAGATAAAGTGCTTAAACTGTCGATGTTTGAGAATAAAAAAGTAGAACTGCGAAAAGAACAGTTCGATATGAAAGTGCTGATTGATGAGACCCTGGCTACCATGCGGCTGCAATTGGAGAAACAAAATGCACAGGTATCGTTTGTTACAGAAGGCGCGTCTTTTATGATCGAAGCAGATAAATTGCATATTACCAGCGTTATTTATAACTTACTGGATAATGCACTGAAATACAGTGTGGGCATACCGATCATTCATATATCGCTGAAAGCTGTGCAGGAAAACATTCTTGAGCTCGAAGTGAGCGATAATGGGGTAGGTATTGCACACCAGTATCAACAGAAAGTCTTTGATAAATTTTTCCGGGTGCCAATGGGTAACCAGCATAATATTAAAGGCTATGGATTGGGGTTGAGTTATGTTTCCGAGATAGTAAAACGGCATATGGGGTATATTTATGTAGAAAGCATACTGGGAAAAGGGAGTGCTTTCATTGTAAAAATCCCGGTAAAAGAAACCGATGAGGTTCGGTTCGATGAGCATCGCGTGATCAGAAAGAAAAGTTTATGAGCATTAAAATATTATATGTGGAAGACGAGGGCTTCCTGGGAAAGATTGTGAAAGAAACCCTGGAAGGCCGGGGTTTTGAGGTGATCATGGAGGCAGATGGAAGCCAGGTGTTGCAGCAGTTTGAAAACGAAAGTCCGGATATCTGCGTACTTGATGTTATGCTGCCTGGCCGCAGTGGTTTTGAACTGGCAAAAGATATCCGGCAGATCAACGACGATGTACCCATTATTTTCCTGACGGCTAAAACGCAGACCGATGATGTGGTCATGGGCTTCAGGCTGGGGGCCAATGATTATATACGCAAGCCTTTCAGTATGGAAGAACTCATCGTGCGGATAGAGAATGCGCTGCGGGTGAAAAAAGAGCCGATGATTGCAGCGATGGGGGATAGTATTCCACTGGGTAAATACCAGTTTCACCTCAACAAACAATTGTTGCAGGGGGAAACCGAAGAGCGGAAACTCTCTTACCGCGAAGCGGAACTGATCAAATACCTCTACCAGCACCGGAATCATGTCATAGACCGGCGGGAATTGCTCAATCATATCTGGGGAAATGATTCTTTTTTCAATAGTCGCAACCTGGATGTGTATATTACCAAGATCAGGGGCTACCTGAAAGACGATGCAGCCCTGGAGATCATTACCATTAAGGGGGTGGGCTATCGTTTTGTTGTCTAAATAAAATATCTTCGCGGTCGAAACACGCCGACCATGAATACATCTTTTACTAACCGTATTGCACGGGAATTACAGGAAATAGAAACAGCTGGATTATTTAAAAAAGAAAGGGTCATTACCAGTGAGCAGGGCCCGGAAATAGTAGTGAATGGCAAAAAAGTACTGAATTTCTGCGCCAATAACTACCTGGGACTGTCATCCCACCCCAAAGTGATCGAAGCAGCGCACGCAGCCATCAAGAGCCATGGTTATGGCATGAGCAGTGTCCGTTTCATCTGCGGTACACAGGATATTCACAAAGAACTGGAGCAAAAGATCGCCCAATTCCTCGGAACGGAGGATACTATATTGTATGCAGCAGCATTTGACGCAAACGGGGGTGTATTCGAACCCCTGTTCAACGAGCAGGATGCCATTATCAGCGATGCCCTGAACCATGCTTCCATCATTGATGGGGTGCGTTTGTGTAAGGCACAACGTTTCCGTTACGAGCACAACAATATGGCCGACCTGGAAGTCAAGCTGAAAGAAGCAGCAGACTGCCGTAGCCGCATCATTGTAACAGACGGCTCTTTCAGTATGGATGGAACAATTGCGCAGTTGGATAAGATATGTGACCTGGCCGATCAGTATGATGCTATTGTGATGATCGACGAATGTCATTCTTCCGGCTTCCTGGGCAAAACAGGTCGCGGTACCCATGAATACAGGAATGTCATGGGACGGATCGACATCATTACGGGAACACTGGG
>JACXTT010009378.1_pt1 | contig 13376 bp, 9 predicted proteins | sample 9270951 | NCBI WGS metagenome assembly JACXTT01 (sample SAMN15532306, study PRJNA645909) | rock metagenome | isolation source: weathered quartz diorite | place: Puerto Rico | collected 2017-06-21
GCTTGCGCCAAACGCGAACAGAAACAGGTGACGCGACAGGTTCCGGAACCATGAGTACAGCGGAACGTAGTAGGCGAGATTGACGAGCGGTGTGGAGGTGCCGAGCGCCATGCCAATGCCGACGAGGCTCATCACCAGCCAGAACACGATGCGCCAATTCGTCCGGACCCGCGAGAGGCCGATCAACGCGAGCAGCAACGTCGCGATGCCGACGTAGGTTGGCAACTCGGTCGTCGGGGCGTGAAGGATCGTCGGCAAGACGAAGGAGAACGCCTGTGGCGCCGTCAGCGACGGTCCGACGAAGCGTTGGAACGTCAGACCCGCGCTCCGAACGACAAACGTACGTGCTTCGATAAGGGGCAGCACCTTCACCGCGGACAGAAGGATCCCGAGCGCAAACATTGCGGTCGTGGTCGCGATCAGACGCCACGTTCCCGGATCCCGGATCCCGGATCCCGGATCCCGATCCATGACGATACCGACGAGCGCGTAGAGTCCCACGCAATACATCACGTAAAGCGCGGGCTGTGGATGGCCGGCGAGGAGGCAGCTGCCAACCGCGAACGCACCAATCGCGACCCAGCGCCACGGACGCTGCGACGCACGTAGACGATCGAGCGAGAGCGCAATCAGCGGCAGCCATGCAATCACGTGGACGTGATTGATGTGGCGCAGGCGTTCGAGCATTTCCTCCGACAGCCCGTACGCGAGCGCCGAGAACGCCGCAGCGGTCTTCGAGCGCGTCGCCGTGAACACGTACGCATAGGTGAAACATGCCGCCAGCAACGGAGCAGACATCACGACGGCGGTCCACGACTTCACGAGCTCTCCGAACACGATGTTCGGCAGGTAGAAGTTGAAGTTGGCCGGATCGGCCAGCACCGGCAGGCCGCTAAACTCGAAACTGGACCACTTCCAGATTGGCGACAGAAAAATTGGAAGGCCGTTCTCGTACAGATCGCTCTCGGCGAGGTACAACGGCCGGAAAAAAAACCGCGCGAAGAGCCACGTGAACAGCGCCGTGAAGGCGAGCAGTATCAGGACGTGCGCGTACCTCCGCGTGTGCACGAAGTGAGGAGTGTACCATTGCGGAGATCGTTGACCGGTTCATCGCGGGCGTGCGCAGCGACTCGGCCCATCGCGCGCACGCCGTATCAACGCCAGGTGCTTCAGGCGGGCTTCACGTTCTCCGCACGCGGTCCTTTCGGACCCTGACTGACGTCGAAGGATACGCGCTGGCCCTCGCGCAGATCATCGAATCGTGTCCCCTGGCACGCCGACTGATGGAAGAAATACTCGACCCCATCCGGAGCGGCGATGAACCCGAATCCCTTGTCAGTAAGGCGTTTGATAGTTCCGGTCGTGTTCGCCATAGCGCGTCCTTCTCGTTGCGCACGTTGCGAGGTGCAGCGGCGGCAATAAACAGCTACGCAGTATCGCACTTCGCCCGAGTCAACAGGAAGGATTGATAATCGGTCCATGCGCGGCTGCCGCCGACTCAGGCATGCGCACCTGGTGGTCGCGACCATCCTCGCTATGGCCGCGGTTCGCCTGTACGCCGCGCCTCAAGGCGACACCGCGGCGACCGTCGCCTGCGAGCCGGGTGGCAACGGGAATGTGCCGCCCGCCGACGCGATCCAGTCGTGCATCGACCGGGCACCTGCGTTCTCGATCGTCGAGATTCCGGTCGGGAAATACGTGCTCAATCACCAAGTCGTTGTGTCGACCGCGATTACCCTCCGCGGGGCCGCCGGCAGCGCCTCTTCGTGCGTCGCCACGCCTGACGATTGCGCGGTGCTCGTCGCCGCACCCGACTTCGCGGATCAATGGGGGCTGCTCGTCATCCGTTCGACGACAAACGCCAGCCTCGAACGCCTCGTCATTGACGGCAATCGAGCTGAGCGGGCCGAGTCCGCCGCAGCCCGCTTCTGTGTGAACGGCGACAACACCTACGGTTTCAATGCCGGCATTTTCGAGTGCGAAGGGTGCCGCCTTGACGATGTGGTGTCCCGGAATGCTGTCTGCGGGACCGGGATGGTGTGGACCGGCGGAAACGCGACAATCGAGCACAGCGCGTTCGTGTCAAATGGCGACGCGGCAATACCCCGCATGTGGTCGGACGGCTTGACGCTCCTCTCTGCCCCGCGTTCGACGATCCGCGAGAACACATTCGAGAACAACTCCGACGTCGGGCTGATCATCGGCCACGGCATCGATTCGCGTGTTGAGCACAACGCGATTCGCCAGCGGACGCAGGCGGCGTTCGCGGGACTGATGCTGGACAACTTCAATTCCAACGATCGGGACCTGCACGGCGATTTCCGTGGCGCGGTGATCGCCAACAACACCATCGAGTGCGGCGCGCAGCTCTGCACCTTCGGCATTCAAGTCGGCCCGCGTCCGTGGTATGCAAGCGATAACATCGTCGGTGGCGAGCTGCATGACAACGTCGTGAAGGGCGCGAAGATCGGCATCAACGTGGACGGCGCGGGTGACCGCGACGCGCCGACCGCGATCTTCAGCAACACTGTGGAACCGGCGCCGTCCGGATCGTATTTCGCCACATGCGCGCAACCGATTCCGGCACCGTGGATGAATATTGCGCCGACCTCGATCGTCGACCGCCGGAACGAGGAGACGAAAGCCGGCTCACATCTGTCGGACTTCTGTCAGCTCTCGTCAATTCTTGCGAATTGAATGTGCGAAAGGTGCGAGATTGAACTGAAGAAATTCGAACGGCTGACTAAAAACCGGGACGGAAATTCACAACGAAGTGCCACCCCGTTGTCCGCGTCAGCGGACGCGCGCCGTTGAATTCGAAGACGAACCCGGCGGCATTCACGCGGGCTCCAAAACCCGCGCTCCACAACTGACGCGATGCAGAGGCGAGCGCGAGCGTTTGCGGCGCCGAAAAGCGACCCCAGTCTGAAAACGCGAACAGGTCGACGGGCAGGAGGCGCTGACCGGCCGCACGCCCGATGAAGCCGGCCAGCGGCGTCCGCGCTTCGAGGTTCACGATCGAGACGTGCGCGGCGCGCTCGGCCACGGCGTCGCGCGTATAGCCGCGCACGATGTCGCGGGGCGACCAGACCAGCGGCAACACGCGCGGATCCGCTACGTCGCGCCCCAGGCGACTCACCTGCTGCACACGCGTCGCGATCGTCAATCGATCGTGCGGCGCAAAGTACCGGCGGTAATCGCCGCTGGCCGTGGTCACCATCAGATCGCCAACCGTGGCGCCGATCGACGCACGATACCGCTCGCCCATCGTCGGTCCCGTTGCGCCGAACACCGTCGTATCGTGCACCAGCGCCGCAGCGGTCAGGAAGGAAGTCGCGTTGCGCGCCGACGGCGACGAGGTTGTGGATTCCCCGATCCGTCGAAATGTGCTTGCTGAAAACGTCGTGGTCGTCACCTGACGTGAGAAGCTGACGGCATCCACGCCGGCACTCATTTCGATCCGGCGGGCACGGCTCAACGGATAGATCGCCAGCCCTGACACCTGCCGATGCTGTTGCCGATCGAGAAGCGATTCACGCAGCACCACGGACTGCCCGGCCGCGTTTTCAGCGTTGCGCGTGGCGACGCTGGCGTTGACAATCCAGGGAACCTGCGCGCCCGTCACGCCCCAGTTCCATCGCGATCGGCGATTGATGTACGCGGTCTCGACCGCGAAGTCGCTAGCCTTCGCGCCCACCTGCACCGCCGTGTCGAGCGACTGTTCGCCAAACAGATCGCCCACGCGGAACGCGACACCGGCACGGAAGAAGGAACCGAATGCGCCGCCACCGGCCGTGAGATAGGGTTGCCCAAACGAGACCAGTGACAGGCTTGGCGTGTAGCGCCGCGATTGAAATGCCGGGCGACTTGATGCGGCGAGCGCCGCTGGACGCGGTGACGCTTGGGCCACCGCCGCATGCGCCGGCGCGAACGACGCGTGCGGCACGTCGAGCGCGCGAATCTCGAATGCGCCGCGCGAGTAGATGCTCATCGCAATCCGCTTCCCGCCGGCCCCGATTGAAATCGCTGGGCTGAGCGCGGTAATTCCACTGACGCCGATCGGTTCATCGGTCACGCGAGTCACTTCACGCGTTTCTCGATCCAGCCGGTACACGTTGCTGACGCCGGAGTCGTCGGACACGAAATACAAACACTCACCGTGCGCGCACCACTGCGGGTTCACGCTCTTGCCGGCGATCGAGCTGGCAAGCGGCGTCACGTCGCCCGACGGCCACGCGATTACCCCGAGCGTGTATCTGCCGAATTCGAGCTGTTCGAGAGATGAGGTGAACCGGTCGGATGTGAAGGCGAGTTCCGTCCCATCCGGCGACCATGCCGGCTGCAGATCGGAATAGAGATCGGAGGTGAGCGCGCGGACCTGTCCGTCCGCTAACTCGATCGTGTAAATGTCGGTGATTCCCCCCTTCATCCCACTGAACGCGATGTGCTCGCCATCAGGTGACCAGGCTGGCGTAAAGATTTGGTCAACTTCGGGTACCGCGATACGACGAAGCACACGGCCGGAGGGCATGTCGAACACCGTCAGCAGCGGCCGTCCATCGCTGACAGTTGCGAGCACGAATCGCCGGCTGGTGTTGTCCCACGCGCCGGCCGATTCGACGAATTGCAGCGCATCGAAGTGCGGATCGGTGGCGGTTTTCACCAGCGTCCTCAATACCGCCCCGGTCGATGCGTCCGCGAGAAAGACATCGACCGCGTGGCCGTCGCGTTCCGACATGAACACGAGAAGCCGTCCATCAGGACTGAGCGACGGACCGACGTTCAGCCTTCCCTCATCCGCGGCGCCGCCGACCAGACGCGGCAGCACGGCCGCCTCGTCGACAGAGGTGTCGCCCGAGACGGAAGCGACGTAGTCGCGCCAGCCGGCCGTCAGGTCACGTTCCGACTGCCCCGTTGCCTGCTCGAGACGCGCGATCGCATTCCGCGCCGTGCGGGCGCCGAGTGCGCGTTTGACGACGTCGGCTCCATGGCGCTCGGCGAGAAACGCCCAGACCGCCTGGCCGTACCGGTACGGGAACCACTTCGGATCGCGCAGCTGTGCGAGGGTCGGCACCTTATGCGAGGCGGATGCATCGCGCAGCCACATCCGCGTGTTCGCATCCAGACGCGCGCGCGGTGCGTTGACATCGGTGGAATCAGGATCGCGCGGCAATCCGACGGAGAGATACTCGGCCATGCCTTCGCTGAACCAGAGGGGCAGCAGCGCGAGCGAGCGACCCTGTTTGCGGAGGATGTCGCGTTGAAACGCGTGAACGAGCTCGTGACCGAGGACGTGATCGGTTTCGCCGAGACCCGCGGCAAACGGCAGGACGACGCGCCCCGCGAGGTGGTCGGTGAAACCGCCGACGCCTTCTGGAATGTTGCCCGGCAGGATTGAGGTCTGGGTGAAGTGTGCGTGGCTTGCGTAGAGGATGATCGGTTGCCGGCGCGTGAACGTGTGGTCGAGCGCGTGCGACAGCCGCTCGTACCAACGCTCCGCCAGCTGCGCGGCGACTTCCGCCGCACTGCGCTCCTCGGCGTAGTAATAGACGTCAAAGTGCTCCGTCTCCAGAATCGCGAACTGGAAGCGGTCGTACTGCACCTTGTTCCGGCCGAAATACTGTGCGTCGGCTGACACCGCCGACAACAGCAGCGCGACCGCTGTCGCGATGGTCTGCTTCAGCAACGGCAGCTCCTCTACTGAGGCCCCTGGCTTGTCGTGGATTTCGGCGCTGTCGTTCCGGAGTCGAGTTGCCGGTAACAGCGCCGAAGTGCTGGATAGCATAGCTGCTGGCGCGCCAACCGGCAACGGCGCGTGGCAAAATGCCGGAATGAGAAAGCGGTTATTCGCCGCGCTCCTGCTCGCAACCGCGATTGTGGGCGCGACGGAAGCTCAACAGAAACCGGCGGTCGACGTCAACGCGGCTCTCAAAACCGTCGTGCCCGATCTTGACGCGCGCCTCGCGCGTTTCAAACCGGTGCGGATGCCGTATAACGCGCCTGCGCTGAGCGCGCGCGAGCGGCAGATGGTCGAACAGCTCGTGATTGCGCTGCATCAGCTCGAGAACATGTTCTGGCGCCAGAGCGATCCCGAGGGCTTAGCACTCTACAAAGCGCTGGAACGGATGGACACCCCGCTGGCGCGCAGCACGCGTCATTACCTGTTCATCAACGGCAGCCGATGGGATCTCGTGAACGAAAATGAACCGTTTGTCGGCCGCCAGCCGATGCCGCCGGGCCACGCGCTCTATCCGGCCGATCTCACTCGCACGCAAGTCGACGCCTACGTCCGCGGCCATCCAGATCGCAAGGCGCTGGTGTTCGATCCTTACACGATCGTGCGGAAGAAAGGTGCGGACTTGACCGGAGTCAAGTACCACGACGAGTTCGCCGTCTTCATCAAGCCCGCGGCGGCCGCGCTGCGCAAGGCTGCTGATCTTGCCGACGATCAGGCGTTCGCGAAGTTCCTTCGATTGCGCGCGGACGCGCTCTTCACCGACGACTACTACGCCAGCGACATCGCCTGGCTGGACCTGCAGAACCCGAAGTTCGACATCATCTACGCGCCATACGAGACGTACCTCGACGATCTGCTCGGCGTGAAGACGTCCTACGGCGCGGCCATCCTGATTCGCAACGACGTCGAAAGCCAGAAGCTCGCGCTGTACCAGAAGTGGGTGCCCGACATTCAGGACGCGCTGCCGCTCGCTCCGGCCGATCGCCCCTCCGTGCGCGGTCATGTCACGCCGATGGAGGTGATGGACGCGCCGCTGCGCGCCGGTGACCTTCGCCATGGTTATCAGGCGGTTGCCGACAACCTGCCGAACGATCCTCGCATCCACGAGCAGAAAGGGACGAAGAAGATTTTTTTCAAGAACTTCATGGACGCGCGGGTCAACGACGTGATCCTGCCGCTGGCGGCGCGCATCATGGATCCCGCGCAGGCCAGGCGCGCGTCAGCGGAAGGCTATCTGGCGACCACCGTGATGCATGAGATCTGTCATGGGCTGGGGCCGGCCTTCGCCCGCGTCAACGGAAAGAACGTCTCGATTCGCGAGTCGATTGGCGGAATGTTTTCCGCTCTCGAGGAAGCCAAAGCAGATGTCGTCGGGATGTTCGCGCTCCGATGGCTCGCCGACAAGGGCGTGCTGCCGAAAGACCGGCTCGAGGAGTACTACGCCTCCGAGCTCGCAGGCATCTTCCGTACGGTCCGATTCGGTACGGGCGAAGCGCACGGGCGCGCCGAGATGATGGAGTTCAACTACTACAGCGAGCAGGGCGCCTTCGTAAAGGCCAATGGGCGCTATCGTGTGGATTACATGAAAATCGGCGCGGCGACTGCCAAGCTGGCGAAAGAACTGCTCGAGCAGGAAGCGACCGGCGATCGCACCCGCGCCGACGCGTGGTTTACCAAGTACGACAAGATGCCCGCCGACCTGAAGGCCGCCCTTGGTGCCGCGAAGGACGTCCCGGTCGACGTCGACCCCATCTTTTCCTTCCCGGAAACGGTCGAGTGACGCGGCCTGTCATGCAGTCACGCTCAACCGCCTATTCACTCGCGGCTCCAGTTCGACGGCGTGGAAAAGCGCTGCGTCGGCTCGTCGTCACAGCCTCGTGAGCGAAGATGCACCTTTCGATGCTCGACTGCGTCACCCCAATGACCGTTGAGCGAGCTGAGGTTCCGCATCATGGACGATGACAGCATCAGTCACCTTCCGCACGTGCTCGCGGCAATCGAATCCGACACTGACAAGATTGGGTTTCGGCTTGCCTCGGAACGCAAGACTGGTTCGCTGCTTCGCGTCCTTGCCGCTTCGAAACCCGGTGGTCGGTTCCTGGAGCTCGGGACCGGAACGGGTGTTGGCACCGCGTGGCTGCTCGCTGGAATGGACCGACATTCACGGTTGGTATCTGTTGACACAGATTCTGAAGTCCAGAGTGTGGCGAGACGGAATCTCAGCCACGACACACGCGTCACCTTTCATTTGGGGGACGGGGCCGCATATCTCGAACACGCAACGGAGCGGTTTGACCTGATTTATGCCGACGCCTGGCCGGGTAAGTTCACGCACCTCGATCGAGCACTCTCGCTGTTGAACCGCGGCGGCATCTACTTCATCGACGATCTGCTCCCGCAACCGAATTGGCCCGAAGGACATGCACCACGAGTGCCTGCTTTGATCGACGACCTCGAAGGCCGCAGCGGTTTTGTCGCGACGAAGATGGCGTGGGCGAGCGGTCTGATGATGCTGGTGCGGACGGACGGATAAGGCCAGCGTTCTTCCACGGCGTCGAGGCTGGAGGCCCGGCGCGAACGAGCCGGCCGAGCACTCCAGCAAGATCTACAACTAATTGGTCGATGCAGATCGCCGGCCTGCCGCGGCGAGCACGTCGCTGTACGGGCTGGTGCCGCCGTGAATGTGCACGATGCGGTCGACGTTCAGCTTCAGCCGCGTGATGTTATCCACCAGATTCGTGGTGTACGGGCTCGGCATCGGCAGCGGCGGCGCGCCCGGACGTGGGATGTACGCGTCGGCCTGCATCAGGATCTTTTCCTTCGGCACATACATCATCAGCAGCCCTTCGGCGTGCGGCTGATCGCGCATCAGGTAGATCTCGAGCGTCATGTTGCCGTCGGTGATCACACGCTTGTCCTTCATGGTCTCGAGCATCGGTGCCCGCGGCATCCGCGCGAGCCGATCGGGATTGAGCGAGTGCGGGTTCTTGAAGATCTGCTCCTCGTAGTACTTCCGATGCGACTCGTGCGTGATGATCGGAATGCCCTCGGCCACGTACGCGCGCATCCCGCCCGCGTGATCCGCATGATGATGCGAGTTGACCATGTACTTAATCGGTTTGTTCGGGACGAGCCGCTTTGCCTGATCGATCGACGCCATCGTGACCGCATCGCCGCCAGGGCCTTCAACCATCACAATGTAGTCCTTGAACTCGACGAGAATGCTTCCCTCACCGTTCGGATTGAGTTGCCAGACGCCCTCGCCGAGCTTGACAGGCTGTGGAGGCGCGGCCGCAGCGGCTGGCGGTCCGGCCTGCGGCGCTGACGTTGCGCGCGCCACGACGTCAACCGCCTCTGTGCTGTTCGGGCGCGCCTGCGCAACATTGATTTCCAGCGTGGGCCAGCCGCCCTCGCGCATGACGATATGCATCGGCATCTGGATGCCGTCGAGACTTCGATAATCGGAATAGGTGCCGTCGAGCACCGTGTCGCCAGTAAACCCAATGTCGACCAGCGCCTCGACGTGCTCGATCAGATTCCGGTTGTCGAGCGTCGCGGTGATCGGGAACTTGTCGAACGCCATGAAGGTAATCGTCTTTTTACCCTTCACGGTTGACGCTTTCGCCGTCGCCGCATTGGCCGCCGCGCCCTTCAGGAATCCATGCGGGGTCAGCCAGAACGCAATGGCACCCGCCTGCTGACGTCCATTAATCGTGTTGTTCTGGATGATGTCACCGGGAATCGGACGGATGCCGCCCTGGAACGTCTGCGGGTTGTAGCCGCCGGCGCCGCCGCCGCGTGGCACTTTCGCATCGTCAATCCGCACCAGCTCCTGGCGCATGGCCGGCACGGAGTAATCGATCGACATCGTGTATTTCGTCACGGTGTACCGCGGCCACGCGCCGCCGGTCGTATACGCCTGCCCGGTCGGGTTCGTCGAGCCCGTGCCGGTGTACTGCAACGACCGCAGGCTTGCGGTCCCCATCGCCATCGTCGCCGTACTAATCAGCGCGCCTGCATCAGCGCTGTTGTTCTGCGCGACAGCATGGAGGGAAAGAACGGTAAACACCGCGACGACTGCAAGAATCCTCTTCATGGCGACCTCTCGGCATTGTGGCGGGTCGGCCCGCGCGTGAATTCTAAACGCGAACCGGATCAATTCGTCGCGTTCGGCCGTCCCGCCGCGGCGAGCACCTCGCTGTACGGGCTGCTGCCGCCGTGAATGTGGAAGACGCGATCGACGTTCAGTTTTAGGCGCGAGACGTTGTCCACCAGATTGATGGTGTGCGGGCTCGGTGCGGGCAGCGGGGGCGCGCCGGGTCGTGGGATGTACGCATCGGCCTGGATCAGCGTCTTCTCCCTGGGCACGTACACCATCAGCAGGCCCTCAGTGTGCAGCTGCTCTCTCATCAGGTGAATTTCCAGCACCATGTTCCCGTCGGTGAGCACGCGCTTGTCCTTCACCGTCTCGATCACCGGCGCCCGCGGCGTCCGCGCGAGGCGATCGGGATTGAGTGAATGCGCATTCTTGAAGATCTGTTCCTCGTAGTACTTCCGGTGCGACTCGTGCGTGATGATTGGAATGCCTTCAGCGACGTACGCACGCAGCCCCCCGCCATGGTCCGCGTGGTGATGCGTGTTGATCACGTACTTGATCGGCTTGCCCGGCGCCAGGCTCTTCGCTGCCTCCATCGAGGCCGCAGACACGGCGTCGCTGATCGGCGCTTCGACCATCACCACGTAGTCCTTGAACTCGACGAGAATGCTGCCTTCGCCGTTTGGTATCAGCTGCCAGATGCCATCCGCGATGCGCAAGGGAACCGGTGCTGGACCGGCTGCCGGGGTGGCAGGTGGCGGCGCGGAGATGCCGCGCGACACGACATCGACTGCTTCCGCGCTGTTGGGCCGCACCTGCGCCACGCCGATATCGAGTACCGGAAAACCAGCTTCGCGCATGACGATGTGCATAGGTACGAGGATGCCGCCGAGATCGCGATACTCGGAGTAGGCGCCGTCGATCGGCGTGTCGCCCGTAAAGACGTTGTCGACGAGCGTTTCGACGCGTTCGACCACGTTCTTGTCGTCGAACGTGGCGGTAATCGGAAATTTGCCAAATGCGGTGAAGGTCACCGTCCGCTTTCCGCGAACCACCGCTGCCTTCGCGCTTGCCAGATTCGCAGCGGCGCCCTTGAGGAACCCGTGCGGCGTCAGCCAGAAGGCGATGGCACCGGCCTGCGTGCGGCCGTCGAGCGTCTGGTTCTGGATCATGTCGCCGGGGACCGGTCGGATACCGCCCTGGAAGGTCGTCGGGTTATAGCCACCGGCTCCCCCGCCGCGCGGCGGCTTCGCATCATCGACGCGCACCAGCTCCTGCCGCATCGCGGGCACGGAGTAGTCGATCGACATCGTGTACTTCGTCACCGTGAAACGGGGCCACGGACCACCAGACGTGTACGCATTCCCTGTCGCGCCAAATGAGCCGGTGGCCGTGTACTGGAGCGACCGCAATTTTGCGGTCCCCATCGCAGCCGCGGCTGCGTTGATCAGCGTGCTGGCATCGGGCGCAGATGTCTGCGCCGCCGCATGAAAGGAAAGAAAAGCGACCGCCGCGGTAGCTGCGAGAACCCTCTTCATGGCGACCCTCTCGCCCGCGCTACCTGGCTGCTGGGGGCGGACCTTGAAACTGGCCGCCCTGGTTGTGTGGCGGCTCCGGATACAAACCAAGACCGTAGATCTCGTTGACGTAGATCTGTTGATAGCGAATGCCGTTGCCGTCTTTATCAACCCACCCGAGCGACTGATAGAAGAGGCCGGGTTCCGGATAGCCCTTCGGAACGGTCCCCTCGAGGATGTAAAGGCGGTTCTCGCGCATCGCCACAAACGCCATCGTCCGCGACTGATCTGCGTGATTGGTCAGATGAATCTCGTGTCCTTCGACGAGATCCTGCCAGTTATACAGGTAATGCGTGACGGTCGCGTCGCGCTTGATGAACTGGAAGGACGCGTAGACGAGCGCGCCGCGGATGGCCTGCGTGGAATACGCAGGACCGATGGTCGACAGCGCGCCGCCGCGCTGTCCCTGGCAGGGCTCGGCGCCCGGGGGACAATTCGCCTGCCGCTCGAGACCCATCTTCCCGATACCGTTGTAATCAACGACGGTGATCGAATAGTGCTCCTTGCCTTTGTCCGCACTGTAGACGCGCGCCGGCAACATGTAGTCGTACTCCGACTTCCACGTCGTCTCGGTCACCTGTGGCTGGCCTGGGAAATCGACCTTGAAGCCGTCACGAGTGCTGACGTACTGCTCCCATTCCTGCGCGGATGCGGAGCCAGCCGAAAACACTGCAACGGCGAATATGACCGCGATCACGCGCATGGTGTCTCCTCGTTATCTTCCTGCGCCCTGATTCTGGTTGGCGTTCGGAGCGGCGCCCTGCCCACCTTGGCCGCCGGGGGCGAAGCCACCGCCCGCGAGCGGCCTCGGATAGACGCCCATTCCGTGGTAAGCGTTCGAGTAAACGGCTCCCTGATACCGGATGCCGTTGCCATTGGCGTCGACAAATCCCATCGACTGCTGAAACAGACCAGGCTCGGGATAACCCTTCGGCACGGTGCCTTCCAAGATGTACAGCTTGTTCTCGTGCATCGCGACGTACGCGAACGTCCGCGATTCATCGGGATTGGTCAACTGCAGGAAGTTGCCTTCCACCATGTCCTGCCACTCCCACGCGAGGCTGGTGACCTTCGACGCCTTCTGAATCAACCTGAACGTCGCGTACATGACGGCGCCGCGTTCGTCGTGCTTCCAGTAGCCGGGACCCATGATGCCGGCGTTTTGACGGCACTGCTGATTGCCTTCCTCACAGGTCTTCGAACGGTCGATGCCCTGCTGCTCGATCGGGCGATAGTCGACCACCGTCATCGAGTAGCGTTCCTTGCCTTTCTCGACGCTGTAAACCTTGCCTGGAAGAATGTAGTCAAGCTGCGACTTCCAGGTCATGTCGGTAACCTTCGGCTTGCCGGGAAAATCGACCTTGAACCCGTCTTCCTTGCTGACGAATTCGTCCCATTCCTGAGCGGCGGCGCTCCCGACGACCGACAGGACCAACGTAATGGCAATCGCAACTACACGCATGACTTGTCCCCCTGAGGCGCTAATACTACAGGGACCAGCCCCAAGTCCCTAGTCCCGAGTCCCTAGTGTGTGCTGGTGAAAGAATTCGGCGATTCGCTCCGAGGTTCCGCGCGGATACTCATGCCCTCCCGGGTGTATCCAGGTCATCACCGGTGCGGAGGTGTCGCCGCCGTAAATGGTGCACCCGCTGCCGCATGGCTTTCCTTTGCCGTCGACACCGTCGATCAGAACGGCCATCCGCATGGCGGCTTCTTGATCCGCAAACGAGACCTGCGCGTCGCGTGAGCCGCCGATGTGCAGCAGCGGACGCGGGACTTTGGGCATCGCCGAAGCCCTTATCCGCCCTGCAACAGGAGCAAAAGCGGCAAACACATTCGGACGCGCGGCCCAGAGCAGATAGGTGAAGTGCGCGCCATTGGAAAATCCGGTTGCGTAGATGCGGTTGTCGTCGATGTTGTACTTCTTCCGCAGCGACGCGATCGCGGTGTCCACCAGCTTGAGATC
>JACXTT010009379.1_pt1 | contig 13374 bp, 9 predicted proteins | sample 9270951 | NCBI WGS metagenome assembly JACXTT01 (sample SAMN15532306, study PRJNA645909) | rock metagenome | isolation source: weathered quartz diorite | place: Puerto Rico | collected 2017-06-21
ATTGGGCGAATTTGAAGACTATATTAATCGACAAGGGCGACCCCGATCTGGGGTCAAGGTCGGAGACCGTTCTGGACCGGGCCGGTGAGGGCGATTTTACCTTTCTTGCCAATCTAAAATTCAAACCGCAGGCCGCCGCGACGATAGCCTCGGCTATTTTTGTCGCTGACGGCGTCGAGATAGACAATGCAGACATTGCTATTTTGCGGGCCAAAGATGCTCAACTCGCTTATGCGAGGGCCGGGCAGGTATTTTTTCCCGAGGCTCCGATCAAACCGTTCATCCATCCCACCGCCGTGATCGACCCGGCGGCAAAAGTCGCCGACGATGTGGAAGTCCACGCAAATGCCGTCATCGGGGCGGGTTGCATGATCGCAAGCGGCGTACGCATCATGCCGAATGTAACGATCTATGACGGCGTCAGTATAGGTGAAAATACGACCCTGCATTCCGGCGTCTCGGTCCGCGAGAACTGCAAGATCGGCAAAAACTGCATCATTCACAATAATGCGACCATCGGTGCGGACGGATTTGGCTATGCGAGGGATGAGAACAAACGGTGGCTGAAGATACCACAGCCGGGCAATGTAGTGATCGAGGACGATGTCGAGATAGGTGCAAATTCGGCGATCGACCGCTCGTCGGGTGGCGATACGCGGATCGGCCGCGGTGTAAAGATCGACAATCTTGTACAGATCGCCCATTCGTGCACGGTCGATGACGATGCCCTGATCTGTTCGCAGACGGGACTCGCCGGCAGCTCCCATATCGGCAAACGTGTCATCCTTGCCGGGCAGGTCGGTGTAGCAGGCCACCTAAAAATGGGCGACGACTCGGTCGCGACAGCCCAATCAGCCGTTGCCCAGGATGTTGACGAGGGCAAAATGATCGGTGGGCCCAATCTCGAAAACATGGTCTGGATCAGAGTTGTCAATATATTTAAACGACTCTCCGATATTGTGCGGAACGTCCGTTCGCTGGAACGAAGGGTGTCAGATCTGGAAAATAAGAAAAACCAGGATTGATCTCAGTCCCCAATCGATGGAAAAAAAGGAAAAGATCATCGTCGGTCTGGCAGTGACGGCAACGATCGCCGCCGGAGTACTGCATTACGCAGGAGCCAATGCGGTCATGGCATTCGCAGTCACCGCCGCAGCCCTGGCCTTGCTGGCGATGATCGTAGGCGATGCCACCGAGCAGCTGGGCAGCCGCATGGGCCCCGGTGCCACCGGCATATTGCAATCAGGCCTAGGCAACCTGCCAGAATTATTTGTCTGTATCTTTGCTCTGCGCGCCGGTCTGGAAGGCGTAGTCCAGGCCGCGCTGATCGGATCAATACTCGGCAATTCCGTGCTGGTGCTCGGTCTGGCCCTGCTTTTTGGCGGTCTGAGAAACGTCACGCAGCAGTTCAGGTCCGAGCCCCCAAAAATGATCGTCACGCTGATGCTGCTGGCCTCGGCTGCGCTGATCGTCCCGACACTTGCAAAAACGCTCCATACCCCCGCCGAGCATCACATTGCGGGTCTCGACATAGTCCTGGCTATCGTTCTGTTGATCGTATTCGTGGCGAGTGTCTATTTTTCGATCAAGGGCGATCCGGCGGTAATTCCATCGCACGACACGGCTAATTCGCAATGGCCGCTTTCATTGACGCTGGCCGTTCTCGGTGCAGCCGGTATCGGAGCGGCGTTCGTCTCGGATTGGTTCGTCGATGCCTTGCAGCCCTCAATGAACGCTTTGGGGATATCAGAGGCGTTCGCCGGCCTCGTGGTTGTCGCCGTCGCCGGCAACGCGATCGAGAACCTGGTCGGCATCCAGCTGGCGTGGCGAAACCAGGCTGATTATGCGGTCAGCGTGATCCTCAACAGCTCGCTTCAGATCGCGCTCGGATTGTTCCCGCTGCTGGTCTTGCTGTCGTTCGTTATCGGCGGTGCGATATTATCTTTTGTGCTCGCGCCGATGCTGCTGGCCGCGCTCATACTATCGGTGATAGTTCCGGCCTTTATTATCTATGACGGTGAATCGATCTGGCTCGAGGGACTGGCTCTCGTTGGCCTCTACGGCATAATAGCCGCGGCATTTTGGTGGGGATGAGGTAAGTCAAAAGGCAAAGTAAAAAGGCAAAATTATGGAGAAAAAATTATCAGGATCGGGTTATGACGTCACGCCGTTATCATCCGGGGCGATCGAGCGTTTGGCACAGGACCTTAATGAAGAGGAATACCGCATCCTGCTCGACCAGGGCACCGAACCGCCATTCTGCGGGACGCTGCTCGACAACAAAATGGACGGCACATATGCATGTCGTCTGTGCCGGCTGCCGCTTTTCAGTTCGAGCCACAAATTCAACTCCGGCACAGGCTGGCCGTCATTCTATCGTCCGTTCGACAAGGAACATCTGACCGAGATCGAGGACAACAGCTGGGGAATGCGTCGCGTTGAGATACGCTGTGCGCGGTGTAACGGACATCAGGGGCATGTCTTTTCGGACGGTCCGCCGCCGACCGGGCAACGATATTGCCTGAATTCGGCTTCGCTGGAGTTTTTTGAAGACGGCGAGCAGATCCCGCAAAAATTTTAACCACAGAGAGCACAGTGGCAAAATCCTTCCGACTCTGTGCTCTCTGTGGCTAAATTCTTATTTCCGGTCCTTAAAGCTGTCGAACAGACGCGTATGGCGGCTGGTCAGCGGGATCAGGCGTCCGTCGATAAATAGGTATTTGACATTTGTTCTCGGTTCGAGCATATCACCGTCCGTCACGACCAGATTTGCCATTTTACCGACGTCGATCGAGCCGATCTTGTCCGACAGGCCAAGGATCTGGGCAGGATACAACGTGACCGATCTCAGCGCGTCCTCTTTTGAAAGGCCAAAGCCGCTCGCCAGCCCGGCCTGATACGGCAGATCCCGAACCTCCTGTCCGCCGTCACCCGTAGAGATACAGAATTTGACGCCGGCAGCAGCCATTTTTGACGGAGCCTCGTAAAGATAGTCGTAGGCATCATCGTCCCGGACCGGAAGATTATAAATGTTCGTGTAGATCACCGGTATATTGTTCTTCTTGAGTTCATCGGCGGCCTTCCACGCCTCCTGGCCCCCGTAAATGATACCTTTCAGCTTCATTTCCGCAGCGAATTTGGCGACCCCTCGGATATCGCGTTCGCGTTCGGCTGTGAAAATGATCGGTTTTTCGCCGCGGATATATGGAACGAGGGCTTCAAGCTTTTCGTCCGTGGCAGGATACGGCAGGGTTTTGTCCTTCGCATAGGCCGATTTGGCCCGGGCGTAATTTTCGCCATCGCGAAATATCTTTTTCAGGTCGTCAAGCTGCGAATCGCGGCGTTTGACCGCCTCGTTAAATTCGACCTGAGGCCCACGGCCGCCAAATCCGCTTGCTGTCGCGATGCGTGGAAAATTTATTACCAGACCAAATTCGGGTATCAAAGCCATTTCACCCTGGGTAGAGCCAAGCAGATCGATGACCGCCGCCTGACCCGAGATCAGCCCGCCGGTCGGCATCGACAGGACGGACGTGATGCCGTTGATGCGGGCGACCTCGACGTGCGACGAATGCGGATTTATGGCCTTGATCGCCTTGGCATTTGCGTTCATCGTACCCGTCTCAGAAACATCGACCGAGCCATTTACGCCAAGCGGTATTTCGTTCAGCCCAAGATTGGTTCCGGCATCGATCATGCCTGGAAAGACAGTGAGGCCCTTGCCGTCTATCTTTTCCGCGCTGCCGGGGATCGAAGCACCTGCCCCAACCGCCATGATCTTGCCGTTTTGGATAACGATCGTGCCGTTTTCGATCGTTGCTCCCGAAACAGTGACTATCCGGGCTCCGACGATGGCAAAGGTGCCGACGCGGCCGGTCTGGTTCTGCTCCGACCCGTCATTCTGCGCCAGAACAGAAGAAAATTGGCCACAGATCAACACGGATAAAGACAGGATGAAAACCAGTTTTGCCTTTTTACTTTTTACTTTTGCATCGATCATCAGTTTCCTCCATCTTCGTTACCGTTTTCCGCTTCGTCGCGATCACCCTGCCGTTTTTCTTTTGGAACAGCGGGCGGCGTCCCACCGCTGCCCGGCGCGCGATTGACGTCCATTTTTTCGAGTGTTTCGCGTTCCTTTGCCATATCGATACGGATCTGGGCGTCAGTGGCGCGGTCAAAATATGTCTCGCCCTCGATTATCGTGGTCTCGACCCACGAATATACGCTGAACGGGTGACCGTTCCATATCAGAATATCGCCATCCTTGCCGATCTCGATCGAACCTGTCCGTTTATCAATGCCGAGCTGCTTCGCAGGATTGATCGTGATCATTTTCAACGCATCTTCCTCGGGAACGCCGCCGTATTTTTCGACCTTGGCGGCGTCGAGATTGAGCCGTCGCATGCGTTCGTCGGAATCTGAATTGATCGATACCACAACGCCATTCTTCCATAGAATGTATTCCTCGTATGGGATCGCATCGTATGCCTCCAGCTTGTAGCTCCAACTGTCCGTAAAAATGGATACTCCCGTGCCGTGTTTTGCGATCTCCGGGGCGATCTTGTAGGCTTCGAGGCCGTGCTGGAGCGTCGCCACGCGAAATCCGAATTCGTCAGCGAGCAGGAGCAGATTCAGCATCTCGTCCGAACGGTAGCTGTGCGCATGAACCAGCCGTTTGCCCTCGAGGACCTCGACAAGGGGTTCGAGTTCGAGGTCATGGCGCGGCTGCACCTTTGTCTTACCGGCCCTAAAATCGTCCCAGGCCTGTTTGTAATCGCGGGCACGCAGGAATGCATCGCGGTCTGTTTCGATCACACCCATCCGCGTGTGAGGATACCGAACAGGACGGCCCGGCTGCTGGAAATTGGTCTGCTTAGGGTTCTCGCCCATCGCAAATTTTATCCCTGGCGGCGCGTCCGGTATCGGGTAATCCTCGATCCTGTGGCCAAACTTGAACTTGACCACCGTGTTTTGCCCGCCGATCGAATTTGCCGAACCGTGAAGTATATTTGCGCTCGTCACTCCACCCGCAAGCGCACGATAGATCGCTATATCGGTCGGATTTAGGACGTCACGCGTCCGTGTCATCGATGTCACCGAAAAAGCACCCTCATTTACTGAATCGAGCATCGTGTGCGAGTGACAATCGACGATGCCCGGCGTCACATATTTGCCGGTTGCATCGATCACCCTGGCCCCGGCCGGGGCCGCAATATTCTTGCCGATCCGGGCGATCTTGCCGTTTTGGATCAGAATATCGGTATTCTCGAGAGTCCCGCGGACCGCAGTCATCACCGTCGCATTCTTGATCAAAACGTCATTTTTCGATTGGGCAAAAACCGCAAAGTTGAGATTCCCGACCAAAAGCAAGAATAAAACCAAATATGCTGTAATCTTTTTCATCTCTTTAAATTCTTATGATCTCCAACACTGCCTACTGCCTTAACCTACGGGTTCTTAGTTCCGGAGAATGTAACCGGCCCTTGAGACGAGTCGATGGTACCGCTGATCTGGTTGCCGTTGACCGTCCCATGAACCGATATATCGAGCGTTTGCCCGGCCTGCACCGTGGCCGCAAAGCTGAATCCGTCGGCCGTCACCTTGCCGTCCCTTATTTGTGTCGTCCCAAATGGCGACACCAGCGTGCCCGTCAACATCGAGCCCTGTTGACTGAAATTCAGCGTCGCATTAGTCGCTTGTCCGGGGATATCGATCGTGATCGAATACGAACCGCTGATATTTGTCGTTTCCGTTCCACCGCCCTGTCGCCCACCACCGCCGCGACCACCGGCCGGTGATTTTGGCGGTTCTTTTGGCTCAAAAAGCTTGCCATCGACAAAAACGTGAGTCACAAATTTTTCTTTGCCAAAAATATCCCCTCTGACAACGGCCAAATTTCCGATCTTTCCTGCGTCGATCGCACCCTTCGTTTTGTCCACACCCAGGATCTCCGCCGAACCAAGAGTCATCGCACGGATAGCAACATCTTTGCTAAGCCCATTTTCGACAGCCTTGCCCGCATTAGTAAAAAAATCGCCGACCGACGTTGCACCGCCGGATTGAAAAGCGAATTTGACACCGGCGGCCGCGAGTTTCGCCGGCCCTTTCGGCGTCTCAGCACGAAAACGCAGGGTTTCGAGGCTCTCCGGATCGGCCTCGGGAGTAGCAGACGTTGTCCGTTTAGGAAAATTTAACGATAACAGGACCGAAACGTTCTGGGCCTTCAAACGATCCGCCACTTTCCACGCCTCGTCACCACCGGCGATGATGCCGTTCAAATTGAATTCTTTTATCAGATCGAGAGCCCTGACGATGTCACGCTCACGATTCGCGTTGAAAACGACGGGCATTTGTCTGTCTAATGCTGGAAACAGCGATTCGAGCGACCTGTCGGCCTCAGGGCGTTTCATGCCGCGTGGGTTTGCCGCGTATGCTTTTTCATTTGCCATCTGACGTTGGGCGTCATAAAACATCTGTCTCAATGCAGAGAAAGTTCCGAGCAGTGATTGGGGATACCCGCCGGTACCGAGCGTGGTGAATGTAATATGCTGGGCAAACGCCGGTTTGATGACCATCGCCGAAACCGCATCGCCCGCGAGATCGATGACAGCCGACTGGCCGTTGAAGATCCCGTTGCGGCTCACTGTCAAAACTGTCGTAAAACCAGCATTGCGATTGGAGTCAAACTGGGAATCCCCGGCACGAACGTCATCGATCGCCATATTTTCGGGCTGCAAACCGGCTGGATAATTCGAATTGGACATTGGTTGACCGGGCTGGGCCGCGGCTGCACCTCCGCCGCCTCGGCCACCCGTCGGCGGGGCCTGCGTGGGGGTCTGAAGCCCAAGGCCCGACAATGCATCTATGAAACCGGGATAAACCGTCAGTCCGGTCGCATCAAAGACCTGTGCATCCGCGGGCGGCATGACATTGGCCCCGACAGCATCGATCAATCCATTGCGGATCACTATCGTTCCTTTGTCTATCGCAGCCCCTGACACTGTCACGATACGGGCATTGGTTATCGCAAAACTCTGGGCCTCAACGGAAACGCCAAAAAACAAACATATTGCCGCAAAGACAAGCAAAAAAAGCTTTGATCTCATATCTTTCCTGATCTATAAAAATTGAACCGGCCAGAAATTATCTTTACGGAGAGAATATAAAAAAAGTTTCGGGACCGCAAAAGATCGCTTTGCGATAACCGAAACTCTTGTCGATCCGGTAAATGTTACGCAGCTTTTTCCTTAGCAAGCAACGTCTTTTTGCGCTCGACACCCCAGCGATAGCCACTGAGTTTGCCGTCCGCAGCCACCACACGATGGCACGGAATGACGACGGCTATGCGGTTACGCGCGCATGCCTGTGCGACGGCCCGAACCTTTCTCTTGTCGCCCATCGCCTCGGCAACTTGACCGTAAGAACGCGTCTCGCCGTAGGGTATTTTCCGCAAAAAGTCCCAAACCTGCATCTGAAACGCCGTCGCCTGCAGGTCGAGCGGCAAGATCAGCCGTTTATTCTTGCCGGCAAGATACTTGAGTATCTCCTCAACCGACGATCTTAAATTCTCAGCATCCTCGGCGATCTCGGCGTTTGGAAATTCGCTTTCCAATCCCTCGCGCAACCCCGCCGGGTCGTCACCAAAAGTAACACTGCAAATGCCCCGTGGCGTCCGCGCGACCAATAAATTGCCAAGTTCACAATCCATAATCATGTAATTAATATTCATTCCTTTTCCACCTTTTTTATAAATTGCCGGGGTCATCCCCAGGTTTTCAGCCGCTTTTTCGTAAAGACGGCTGCTTGAGCCGTAACCGGCTTCGTACATTGCAGTCACCACATCGCTACCGCCTTTTATTTCTGCCCTAAAACGCTCAAAACGTTTCATCTCACCGTATTTTTTAGGTGAAACACCGACGATCTCTTTGAATGTCCGCTGAAAATGTGAGGGGCTGAGATCGAGTTCGTTACTGAGGTCTTCGAGCGAAAGCTGATCGTCAGATTCGATGAGTTCGCAAGCCCGAAGCACCATTTCGATCTGTGGATCGACCGCATTTTCCGCTTTTGGCTTACACCGAAGGCACGCCCGAAATCCATCAAGTTCGGCGTTTCTTATGCCGTCAAAAAACTTAATATTCTCGCGTTTTGCTGGGCGGGCAGAACACGACGGCTTGCAAAAAATACCGGTCGTCCGCACACCAAACACAAACGCCCCGTCAAATCTCGCATCCCGCGCCTGCACTGCTCTCCAAAAAACATCGGTTTCCATGTTCTTGAGTTTATTAGCTACTGCAACTGAAATCTATCCGAAACTTGCGGTAGAATTTTTAATATGGGTTCGATCGTGCTGTTTGATGGGGTTTGCAATTTTTGCAACGGCGCTGTCAATTTTATTATTCGACACGACGACGAAAAAAAGTTTAAGTTTGCACCACTGCAATCAGAGATCGGAGAGGAGCTAAGGCTAAAATACGGGATCGGCAAGGAAGTCGATTCTATCATCCTGATCGAAAATGATCAGGCTTTTACGCATTCCACAGCTGGTTTGCATATAGCAAAAGGGCTCGACGGCATCTGGTCGCTGGTGTATGTATTTATTATTGTCCCGGCATTTATTCGCAACTTTTTCTATCGTTTATTCGCGAAGTATCGTTATCGATTATTCGGTCGGCAAGACGCCTGCATGTTGCCAACACTGGAGGTCCGGGAGAGATTTTTATCTGGTAACTAATTTTGCCCCACTTGCCCCATTTGCCCCGTTGCCCCGGGGCGGGGCAAACATCGAAAATGCCGTATTCGCTTGAAACATTGGAATACGCCAGGCTCCTTGAGCTTGTCAGCCGTAAAGCCCAGACGCCTATGGGGGCCGGGCGGATCCTTAATTTGCGCCCGTTTGCCAGCCGATCCGAACTCGATCGGGCACTCGCCGCCGTCACCGAAACCATAACCCTTAATGAAGACAAACAGGTCTCGTGGTCGTTCAGCGGGATCGAGGATCCGTCAGAAGCCATCGCGATCATACAAATATCGAATGCGACGCTCGAGCCCAACCTGTTGCTCGATATTGCCCACATATGCAGCCAGGCGCTCTTCGTCCGCTCATCGATCCAGATGGCAAAAGAAGATACTCCAACGCTGTGGCAGATCGTGGAATCAATGCCGGCGACTCTGCTTGGCTGCATAGACCAAATTAATAAAAAGATCCTCCCAGGCGGTGAGATCGACGATGCGGCATCCCCTGAATTGGCAAAACTTCGCCGTGAGATCTCTGCCCAACGCGGCCGTCTGACCAGATCGCTCGAATCCGCGATGCGTAAAGCCGGCACGGCGATCCAGGATGAGATCGTAACTGTCAGAAACGACCGGTTTGTGATCCCGGTCAAGACAGATTTTCGCGGTAAAATATCTGGTGTCGCTCACGGGTTTTCTTCGAGTGGCTCGACCGTCTTCGTCGAGCCGCTCGAATCTATCGAGGCCAATAATGAGCTGCAAAACCTAAAAGGCAAAGAAGAGCGCGAGGTGGCACGTATCTTATTTGCTCTGACCGAATCACTTCGCGACCAGCTTCCTGCGGTCGAAATGGCAGTTGATTCCGTCGCCGAACTTGACTATATCAAAGCAAAGGTTGAATTCGCTCATAAATTTGGCGCGATCGTGCCCGAGATCAATGACGACGAAACACTCGAACTCATCGACGCTCGCCACCCCTTGCTTGAAGAAAATCTCCGTATCAGCAGCCCGCACGTAAGTAAGGGCTCATCTCAGGAAGTAGTCCCAAGCTCCTTCTCGCTCACAAAAGAGAACTCGGTCATGATCATCTCTGGCGCCAATGCGGGCGGAAAGACCGTAGTGCTCAAGACCGCAGGTTTATTGAGCCTGATGGCGATCTCCGGTCTACCGGTCCCAGCAACCGGAGCGAAAATTCCCTTCTACCGTTCGGTGTTGGCCGACATCGGCGACCACCAATCTCTGTCGGCAAACCTCTCGACATTCTCGTCGCATATGTCGAATATCGCCTCTATGATCCGCGAGTGTGTGGCACCGTCGCTTGTCCTGCTCGACGAGGCCGGCACCGGCACCGATCCTGAGGAAGGCTCGGCACTCGGAGTCGCTATCGTCGATCATTTTCGCAATCAGGGTGCTCAGGTCATGGCTTCGACGCATTATCGCGGTCTAAAAATATACGCGGCCAATGACGAGAAGGTAATAAACGCCTCGGTCGAATTCGATGAAAAGACGCTGCAGCCGACATACCGGTTGCTCATCGGCCTCGCCGGTGCTTCGTCGGGCATCGAGATCGCAAGGCGATTCGGCATCGAACAAGATGTGATCAATGCGGCACGTGAAAATCTTGATATTTCGGCCCAAGAAGCGGAGAATTATCTGAAAAAGCTACAAACAGAGACCAGGATCGCGACCGACCTTCGCGTTGCTCTCGAAGAGGAACGGGACGCCGTGGCAATGAAGTATGCGGGGCTCGAGGTAGAGGCCGTAAAGAAGGAAAAGGCACGGCAAAAGGAATTTGAGCGTGAGCTTGCTGAGGCTGTCGATGCATTCGACCGCCAGTCAGAGGCCTTTATGAAGACCATTGAGGACAAAGCCATCAAGAACCGCCTCGAAAAAGAACGCCTCGCCCGCAAAGCCGAACTCAATCGCGCGGTCATGTCCAAGGTCGGCGGCAGCCGTGTCAGTAGCCCGCACGTAAGTAAGGGCTCAGCTGAAGTTCCCGGAGTTATTGCGGTGGGCAGCAGAGTGATCACCTCCTTCGGCAACATCGGCATTGTCGAAAAAATGGATAAGGACGTCGCCGAGGTTCTTGTCGGCAACCTGCGTCTGCGCGAGAAGATCGCCGACCTGAAGCTGGCATCTAATGGCGTGGACGAAGTCCGAAGTCCAAAGTCCAATACCAGAAAAGGTCTTTCGACATTGGACCTTGTACGTGGGACATTGGACACAAGTGCCGAGCTCAACCTCATCGGCAAAACAACCGCCGACGCCGAATATGAGATCGACCGTTTTCTGGACGAGGCCTATATGGCATCGCTGTCCCGCGTGCGAATAATCCACGGCTTTGGCACCGGCGCGCTCAAGAATTTTGTGCATCATTTTCTTAAGGGCCATCCACATGTGGAAAAATACGCTTTTGCACCACCCGACCAGGGCGGCAACGGCGCTACAATCGCGGAGTTGAAACAGTAAATGCTCTACGATCAATATTTCATCGACGATCTCAAGGCCCGGGCCGATCTGGTGCGGATAATACGGCCATACGCCCAGGACCTTAAGAAAAAGGGCCAGAACTGGATGGCTTGCTGCCCATTTCATCAGGAAAAAACACCGTCGTTCTCGGTCAACCCGTCGAAAGGGTTCTACAAATGCTTTGGCTGCGGCAAGGGGGGAACGGCGTTCAATTTCCTGATGGAGATGGAGGGGTTGAACTTTCCCGAGGCCGTCCGCCGCGTGGCCGAGATCAGCGGCGTGATGCTGCCTGAGCCGGTCGATGACGCCAGCTACGAGCGGTCAAAACGTCAACGTGAGGAAAAGAAACAACTCGCCGACCAGATCATCGAACTAAACCAGATCGCATTGGAATATTGGGAAAATGAGTTAAAAGTCAAGAGTAAACCCGCAAAAGCCGCACGCGAATACCTCGAAAAACGCGGAATATCAGCTGATATACAAAAACAATTCCGCATAGGCTATTCACCCGACAAATGGGATGCATTGATCGCCGTACTTCGCGATTTCGGCGCTAACGAAAAGCTGATCGCACAAAGCGGCCTCGTTTCCGTTAACGAGGAAAAGGACCGTATATTCGACCGTTTTCGCGGCCGGATAATGTTTCCGGTGCTCGACGTCAACGGCCGTCCGGTGGCGTTCGGTGCCCGGGCTATGGGCTCGGACGAACCAAAGTATCTGAATTCGCCCGAAACACCGGCTTACGTCAAGGGCGAGCATCTTTACGGTCTCTTTCAGGCCAAGGACGAGATCCGGCGGCGAAAGTTCGCGATCCTGGTCGAGGGCTATCTCGATCTGATCGCACTCGTGCAGTTCGGCGTGACAAATGTCGCGGCCAGCCTCGGCACGGCCTTTACTCCAGAGCAGGCCAAGCTTCTCAATCAGTTCGCGCGTCAGGTTGTAATCAATTACGACGGTGACAGGCCGGGCATTGAGGCGGCTCGAAAAGCTGTTCTAGGACTATTGGGCCGCACCATCGAGGCAAAAGTCTTCGTTCTGCCTAACGGAGCCGATCCGGATGACTTCATTCGCGAGAATGGCGCAGATGAATACGAATTACAGCGCTCGAAGGCTCAATGGTGGTACGACTTTTTCAGTGACCCGAGAGTGCTTGGTCATGGTATGTCAACGCCGCGGAATCGTGCTGAGGCGGCGGAGCAACTCTTAAGGCTCGTCAGAGCCATCCCTAACCTAACAGAACGGTCGACCATGTTCGAGCAAGTAATGAAACTATGTTCGATCAATGGACAGGCCGCGCAACGGGAGCTCTGGCGCAGCATCGCTAGCGCGTCGACCGCGCGAACGAATGCGCTTGATCGTGATGATGATGTGGAGAAGGCAGTCCGCAGGATTGTCCGCCCCAAGATAACCATCGCCGAACGGCGGCTGCTGGAGCTGCTGGTCTTTGACCGCGAGCTGAGAGATCTGATCTTTCCCCAACTCGAGCCGAGCGACCATGAAAATCTTGCGACCGCCGAGCTGTTCGCGGCGTTCATCGCCATCCATACCGAGAAAGCCGACATCTCGCCCGAAACGCTGATGGACCATATCGCCGATGACGAGGCGATGCTCTCTCTGGCCCAGCAGCTGCTAGCGGGCTCGCCCCGGCGCGATCCGGGCGAGGCCCCCGACAACGTGCTCCACGACGCCGAGAACTGCGTGTTTTCCTTGCGAAATATGGCGATCGCGAATCGCATTCATCAGATCAGCCGCGAGGCTGCTCTCGCCGAGGCCGAGGGTGATAATGACCTCGCGTCAAAACTTTCGATGGAGCAGATCGAGCTGGAAAAAATCCGCCGTGATATGCAATGGCGTACTGCTAATATGTGATATACTTTGGGGTTTAAATTCTGCAGCGGAAAACGAAACTTTCCCGCTCCGTCAATCGTTATTAAATATATTGTAGACAACGATTTAACATAGAATTTGATCATAAAACATTTATCACAAATATGCCTGATTACGACGAAAAAGAAGACCTGATGGACCGGCTGGTCGCCCTTGGCAAACGACGCAAGGGCCTGAGCCTGGACCAGCTCCATCGTGAACTGCCTGAAAACATGATGTCTCCGGACGAGATCGAGGATGTGCTCGCCCGCCTCGAAGGAGCCATCATCTCTGTAGCCGAAACCGACG
>JACXTT010009380.1_pt1 | contig 13374 bp, 12 predicted proteins | sample 9270951 | NCBI WGS metagenome assembly JACXTT01 (sample SAMN15532306, study PRJNA645909) | rock metagenome | isolation source: weathered quartz diorite | place: Puerto Rico | collected 2017-06-21
GTTCTCCCGCGACGCTGAGAGCCAAGCGGACCACCTCGGCTTGCGGTACATGCGGCGCGCGCACTACGACGCCCGTGAGATGCCGCACGTGTTCGAGATGCTCACGCGCGTGAGCCAGGACCAGGGCGGGGGACGGGTGCCCGAATGGCTCGCCACGCATCCTAATCCGGAGAATCGCCGCGGCACGATCGAGCAGGAGATCGCGACCGGGCCGCAAGACTTCGGCGGCACGGTGGTCAACCACGATGCCTATCTGCGGCGGCTCGAAGGCCTGGTCTACGGCGACGACCCGCGGGAAGGCTATTTCAAGGGAAGTCTGTTCCTGCATCCGGGACTGCGGTTTCGCCTCACGTTCCCGGATGGGTGGGCGACGAGCAACAGCAAGCAGTCGGTGGTTGGCGTGAGTCCCCAGAAGGACGCGGCGGTGGAGCTCGGGTTCGCTACGGAGCCGAGCGCCGATGCCGCGGCGCGTACCTTTTTGTCACAAAAGGGAGTCAGCGGCAGCTATCCCGTGCGCGCGTCGGTAGGCGGGCTTCCGGCAGCGAATGCCGTCTTCGCGGCTGCGACCGACAACGGCACGCTGCGCGGCTCCGCCGTGTTCATCGAGTACGGGGGCGCGGTGTACCAGCTGATCGGGTACGCCACGGAAGCGAGCTGGCCGGCCTATCAGCCCATCGCCGAGCGGTCGCTCCTCTCCTTCGCCCGGCTCACCGATCCGGCGGTGATCGCTGTGCAGCCGCAACGCGTAACGATCGTGCGCGCGGACCGTCGCACCACGATCGCCGAGCTGGCCAAGCAACGCCCCTCACCGCTTCCTCCAGCCACGCTCGCGCTCATCAATCAGGTGGAGCCCGACACACCGATCGATGCAGGGCGGCCGGTCAAATGGGTGGTAGGGGCGGCACCGCCCTAGTAGAGGGCGCGAGTGACGACGCCGAGCCGCGGGTTTAGCCGCGCCCCCTACGCCGCTCGCGTCGTCGTATTCACCCCGAACAGGGAATTGATCGGGCAGATGCGGGTGATCGCGGTCTGGAACGCGCCGAACGCCACGATCACGCCGCCGATCAGGCCCCAATAGCCCTTGTGGACCAGCGGCAGATACGCGTCGAGGATCGCCAGTGCGAGCAGGGGATACCCGAACGGCGCGGTGCCGTCCTTGAATCCGCCCATCGCGAGCAGAGTCCCCACGTACATCATGGCGGCGCAGATAATCCAGGTGAGAAACCCGAGCGCCTGAAAGAACGGGTCGAGCGCCGCGAGGCCGCCCAGTAGCGCGAGCGAGCCCGCCACGAGCCGCGCCCGGGCGTCGAAATCCCCGACGTTCGTCGTCTTGGCCATAGGCACCTTCCAGGAAGGGGTTCGCCTTCTACTATAAGGACAGCCGGGCTGTCCTCAAGTCAGCTCCAGCTCCGCCAGCCGAGCATGCCCCACCACGCGAGATACGCCGACGCGATGACGTTCAAGCTGGACGCCACGAGGGCGTAGATCCGCGTCGCGCGCCCCAGCTCCGCGGGCGGCGCCCGCCGCACCAGCACGAAACCTGCCACGCTCGCCACCGGGAAACAGAGCGTGCACAGGAATACCCCGATCGACCAGAGGGTCGGGGCGCCGAAGCGCGCGATCGGGTCATCCGCCGACACGAGGAACAGAACGACCGCCAACGCGAGCGAGAGTGTCGCGATGAGCGGCCAGCCGCGGACCCACACGTGCAGGGCTCGCAGCGAACCGAACACGCGGATCGGAATCCACACCAGGGCGAAGACCAGCGTCGCCGCCGACGCGAGCAGGAACGCAACGAGGGTCAGGAGCTCGAGCCACACGACGAGAGCCGGAGTGCGCACGTATGAACGGGGAAGGAGGTAACCCATCTGCTCGATGGCATGGGAGCGGCCGTCGAGCGAGTCGTTTACCAGCGCGAGCGTGGGTACCGGATCCCGACGCTCGCGGAACAGGCTCGCGGTCACCGGTAGGTACGTCGTGGCCTCGCCGAACAGGGGCGCGAAGGTCAGCGCGCTGTCGTTCACCCGCAGGTGCGCGAGCGCGAGCAGGCGCTCGAGGAAGTAGAAATCCTGCACGCGCGGGTTGTCGGCCACGTACCATCCTGTCGCCGCGCGCGCGAGCGGCGAAAGAGGCGCCCGGGGTGGTGGGACGAGGCGCACCGCGTCGCGGGTGAGATAGCCGCGCACCAGGCGGTCGATTTGTCGCACTGCGGCGCCGTTGCCGCTGTTGATCATGAACGCGAACCCGACCCCGGCGTCGGGACGGTACGCCATGATCGTGATCCCGCCCGATACACCACCGTCGTGTCCGACCCACTCGACGCCGCTGTCGGAGACGTACGTCCCGAGACTCAACCCGTAGCCCACCGGCAACCCGGCCCGCGCCGTGAGGGCGCTCTGCGGCAGCTCCATCCGCTCGATCGCCGCACGCGGCACGATCTGCTTGCCGTGCACCGCTCCGCGGTTGAGGAGGAATCGCACGTACGCGGCCATGTCGCGCGCCGACGCATTGATCGCCCCCGCGGGGCGCTCGATGATGTACCAGTAGGGGAACGGCGTCTTGCCGTCGGCGTGATACAGCGTCGCCGGTTGCTGGTCGGGGGCGGGACGAAAGTACGTTGCGGTGGTCATCCCGATGGGAACGAACAGCCGGTCGTGGACGAGCGTCTCGAACGACTGCCCCTCGACCTTCTTCACGATGTAAGCGGCCACCGGCGGCCCCGAGTTGCAGTAGGCCACGCGTGTGCCGGGGCGCCACCGCGAGGTGCGCGTGCGCGGTGTGTAGTCCAGCCCCTGCCGCAGCGTGAGGGGAGGCGACGAGTCGTTGTTGGCATAGTCGCGAGGCGCCAGATCGTCCCAGCCGGTGGTGTGCTCGAGCAGATGGACGATGCGGACTGGGTCCGTGGCTTCCCAGCGATTGCGGAACGCGATCTCGGGCGCGCGCTGCCGCACCGGGTCATCGAGCCGGAGCCTCCCCTCCCGCTCGGCGACCAGGACCAAGAGCGCGACGAATGCTTTGGACGTGGAGCCGATACGGAACAGTGTCTCCGCCGTGGCGTCGCGGCCGCTTGCGACGTCGGCCTTCCCGATCCCCGCGACCCACAGGACGCTGTCGCGCGTCACGAGGGCGATCCCCACGGCCGGCGTGTGGGTTCGGGTGAGCACCTCGCGGAGCCTGGCCTCGAGCTCGGCGATGGTCCGGGGCGGGGGAATGGTATCCTTCGCCTGTCGCGGCGTAACGGCGAGCAGCGCGACGAGCAGCAGAGGCATCGCGATAAGGTGGCGCTCTCCCAGTCCCTGCGATAGTATCGAACAGGCCCCTCTTCCTGGAGGCGGTACCATGGCGACCGTTCGTGAGATCCTCGGCAAGAAAGGCAGCGACGTCATTTCCGTTGCGCCGTCGGAAATGGTCGTGAAGGCCGCGCAGCTGATGAACGATCGCGGGATCGGTGGGCTCGTCGTGATCGAGGGCAAGCGGCTCGCGGGGATTTTCACGGAGCGCGACATCCTGCGTCGGGTGGTGGCACAGCGGCGCGATCCGGTGACCACGAAGGTGGCCGACGTGATGACCGCGCCCGTGACGGCCTGCGCGCCCGATACGCCCGTAGAAGAGGTCGCCGCGATGATGACCGCCAAGCGCATCCGCCATCTCCCCGTAGTCGGCGACAAGGGACTCGAGGGCGTCATCACCATCGGGGACGTGCTCGCCTTCCAGGTGAGCGAGCAGCAGGCCACGATCGACTACATGCACCACTTCATGTTCGATCTGCGGTAACGGCGGGCGACCGGCGGCTTCAGCCGCGCCCCTCCAGGAACGTCCTATCCGGCAACGCCTTACTCGGCAACGCCCTGTCCCACAAGGTCTTACCCCCGCGTGAGCCGCGCCGCTGTTCCGTCCCCTCGCCGTCTCCCATATTGGGGCCCCCTATGAGCCCCGGCGCGAAGGAAGTCTGGCTGTTTCGGATCGTGCATCAGGACACCGGCAAGCCCGCGCAGGGCGTGCCCGTAACCGTGCTCGAGAAGTCCGGCAACGCCGAGGGGTACTGGGTGAGCGATGCGGACGGCATCGTCGCCATCCCGCGCCGCGACGCGCCGCGCCTGCGCATCCGCGTGGGCCTCCGCAGTGAGGACCCGATCGAGCTGACGACCGCGACGCTCGGGGACCAGCCGACCCCGCTCGCCGCGCCGACGCAGCTGCCGCCCTCCTCGAGCTCGGGCGAGCGGGTGTCCCGCGACTCGACGTCCGGCGTGACCCCACCCCCCGCGCACGCGGGACCTCCGCCGTCGCCGACGAAGCCGGCCGACCCCGAGGTGCCCGGTCACGTCCTCTACTTCCAGCGGCTCGCCGTCTTCGGGGACAAGGCTGCCGGCGCGGCTCCAGCGGGCGGGAGCGTAGCGGACGTCTTCGCGCCCCAGCTCGACGGTCCGAGCGGGATGCGCTATGGGGTCCTGATCGACGTCGAGGAGTACTGGCAGTCGCTCGGCGTGCAGTGGGGTGAGCTGCTCTACAGCGTGACGCTGACGCCGGGCGACGAGGCGAAGCTCGCCGTGCTCGATGGGCGCTGGCGGCGCGAAGTCGAGGGGCGCGAGCGTCCGCTCCAGATTCTCGCCCGGATGGTGGGCACCTCGATGCTGGGCGATCTGATCACCGCGTTGCGTCCCGAGCTGCATCTCGATCCGCTCACCCTCACCAACCCCGCCCTCGAGCCCGCGGCTGCGGACACGATGCACATGATCCGCGACCGCACCGAGCGAATGAGCCATGCGCTGCGGCGCCGGCCGCTCGGCGTGGTGGACGCGCCCGCGGACGCACCGGCGACGGGCGCGGTGCGCCACGTGCGCAACACGACGCGCGACCGGCTCGTCACGTTCCACTTTTTTGAGCCGCTCGAGCGCTTCAAGGTGATCGTGCGCAGCCCGCACGTGCGCCCCGTCATCTTCGTGCCGTTCCGGCTGCCGAACGTCGCTACTCCGGACGTGGTGCAGCGCTTTGGATACCTGTTCCGGCGAACGCTACTCGATCGCGGTCTGCTCCCGGAGCTCGAGCGGGTGCTCGGCGGGGACACGGTCGCCACGCCGGAAGCCTCGCGCCAGCGGCTGCTCGAGCACATCGAATCGAACCTGTTGTACTACTCGACGGTGATCATCACCGCGGGCGACCCGGCCGCCCGGTACGTGGCGTTCTCCAAGCTGCGCACTCCCACCGGCCGGCCCTTGACCGAGGTCGTCGAGAATGTGGTCGTGGGCCGGGTGGGGAGCACGATCGCGCTGCCCTTACGCTCAGCGGACGAGCTGCCGTCTGAATGGCGCGAGGGACTGGCGGCCTATCAGGCGCGACCGCTGCGCGTGGGCGACAGCTTCGTGGTCACCATACCGCACCCGGGCGTGTGGGTGAGCGCGCAGGCGCACGAGCCCATGCAGCAGCAGGTCGACGGCGCGGAGGCGGTCGGATGATGCGCCGTGCCCTCCCTGTCTCGTGCCTCGCGCTCGCGCTCGCCGCGTGCACGCCGAGTCCGTCGCCGGTCACACCCGCTGCGGATAGCGTCCAGCCCGTCCATCACGTGGCAGGTCCTACGGCCCGAGATTCGGCGCTCGAGCAGCGCGCGGCGCGGCTCGAGCTGCGGCTCGCCGAGCGGGACGCGCAGGTCGAAGACCTCCAGGCCAGGCTCGATGAGGCACGCGAGGAGATCGTGCGCACGCTCGCCAAACTACAGACGGTGGCGAGCAAGGCGGAGGCGGCGTCGGCCATGGCGGAGGCGGAAATCGCCGTGCAGGGGCTGCGTGCCGCGTCCGGTACGCAGACCGGCGGCCCGGCCGAAGCCAGTCAGTCGAGTGCGCTGCTGCAACAGGCGAGCGCCGAATTCGCGAAGCAGAACTACGGCGGCGCGGTCTACCTGGCGAACCAGTCGAAGCGCGTCGCGTCCCTGGGTCGGAGCCGGTTGGGAGGTAATGGCTCCGACCGGCCGTCGCTGCGCTCAGGGGAGGTCGCATTCGCGGTGGCGGTGCCGCTGCGCGCCATCGCGCGCGGCAAGATGCGCCAGGGGCCGGGCAGCATGTATCGCGTGCTGTTCACCGTCGAGCCGGGTGCAACGCTCACCGGGTACTCGTATGTGGATCAGTGGGTGCGCGTGGAGGATGAAAACGGCCACGCGGGCTGGATGTACGTGACGCTCGTGGGTCGGCGAGGAGACTAGCGAGCCGACCGCACCACGCGGTCGCGGCCATCGCGCTTGGCCTGGTAGAGCGCGGCGTCCGCCCGCGCCAGTAGCGCCTCCGGAGTCTCCCCGTCCGCGGCGAACTGCGCCACGCCGACACTGATGGTCAACTTCTCCCCGATCGCTGCATCGTCCGCCAGCCGCTCGCGGATGCGCTCCGCCATGTCGACGGCGCCCTCCACCTCCGTCTCGGGCATCAGCACCACGAACTCTTCGCCGCCGTAGCGCGCGGCGCAGTCCACGTCGCGGCTCGTGTCTCTGAGGATGGCGGCGATCCGCGCGAGCGCCGCGTCGCCCTCGAGGTGGCCGTGTGCGTCGTTGTACGGCTTGAAGTTGTCCACGTCGGCGATGAGCACGGCGAACGGGTGTCGCATCCGGCGCGACCGGCGGATCTCGAGCGCGAGCATGTCCATCAGGTAGCGGCGATTGTACAACCCCGTGAGATCGTCGGTCACCGAGAGCCGCTCGAGCTCGCGGCGGCCGTCGCGCAGCCGCGCCGCCATGTCGTTGAACACCTCGGTCACATAGCCCAGCTCGCCCCCGCTCACCATCGGCAGGACCACGGCCAGGTCGCCTCCTGCGACCTTCGCGGCTCCTTCCCGCAGCCGGTCGAGCGGCCGGGTGATGAGGAGCCCGAGGAAGTAGGCGAGCAGGCCCACGCCCACGAAGAGCGCCGTCACGATCAGCGCCGTGACGTTGCGCAGCCGGACGACTTGTCGGAACGCTGCGTCGGCCGGGACTTCGGCGAGCACGCCCCAGTCCACCTGCGGGACGCGCTTCAACGCGCCGACCACGCTCGCACCGTCGATCCCGGCGTACTGGACCACGCGCCCCTCGCCGTCGAAGAGCCGTTTGGCCGTGCCGGCGTCCAGGCTGCGCCGCGTGAGCTCAGCGGGCCCCGATTGCGAGCCGACGAGGGCCCGACCGTCGGTCGTCACGAGATACAACCGGCTCGAGTCTCCCGCGGTGAAGCGCCGCAACAGCCGATAGACGGCTGCGAGGTCGACCTTGGCCGTGAAGGCGCCGAGCAAGCGGCCGCCCGTCTGGTACACCGGGACCGCGAACACGACGACGCCTTTCTTCAAGGCGTCGTCCCAGTAGGCGTCACCGACCACGGCGTTGTCGGCGCGGATCGTCGTGCTCCAGCCCTTGGGGAGGCGCGGCGGGGTGGGGGGCGTCGCGGTGCTCGCCACGTCGTCTCCGTCGCCGTTCACGACGAGCAGCTCCTGGTAATCCGCGAACCGCTCGCGCACCGAGCGGAGGTAGTCGGTGAGCCGGCCGCGCGGTTGCTCATCCCGGGCGCCGCCGCCGCGCCCCATCCGGTCGAGGTTCTCCGAGACCTCGTAGGAGCTGGCGAACACCCGCAGCTCGTACAGCCGCTCCTTGATCCACAGGTCCATTTCGCGCGCGGTCTGGGCGCTCACGCTCTGGAGCTCGCGCGTGACCTTCTCGGTGAGCGAGCGCTTGTTCTGCCGGTACGAGATCCACGCGGTACTGATCGACGGGATGAGCGTCGCGAGGAGGGCGAAGACCAGCAGCTTGCGGCGGATGCTGTCGAGCCGCAGCATCCGCAGCAGCCGTGAGACCGCCTGCTCCCAGGAGGCCACGCGCGTGCGGGTTAGAAGTTCGGCTCGTCCGCCGTCGGACCGTACACTGCGGGCACCGGTGCTTCATTGAGCCGCAGGTAGACCGTGAGCTGCCCGCGATGGTGCGCCAGATGGTTGAGCACGGTGCGGCGGTACACGGTGTACTTCGGGCTCGTGTCGACGGTCCGACCCCCGACCTTGAAGGCCCAGGGCTTCTTGAAGTCGGCGTCGGTGGCCTTGGCGAGTGCGGCACGCGCGGCCTTTGCGTTCTTGTCGAAGAGCGCGAGGATCTTCGCCCGGCTCTCGAGCGCCTCGAACTTGGGCGGCGGGCCGCCCGGGGGCATGATATCGAGCTCGTCGAGCGTCAAGGCGTTGACCACCCAGCCCGGCAGCTCGGCAATGAGCGTGGCGAGCCGGCCGAACGACATGGATTTGGGATGCGGTTTCCACGCGCCCTTGCCGTCGGGCACCCGCTCGAGCACCCGTCGCGTCGCGGCCATCTCGGCGTCGAACTCGGGGAGCAGGATCTCGGTGAGCGGCATCCGCGGGCCTCCGTCACGGGGGAGAGCGGCGAAGGTAGTGATTCGGTTTTGACGGCGCAACGGCCCGCGTGTAGCCTTGTCGCGAAGCACAACGTCCGGAGCGTCAACTGTGAGCGGCGACCGCAAGGCCACCTGGTACCGATGGGCGGACATTCCCCGTGAAGAGCTGAATGAGCGCCTGGCGCGCCGACTGATCACGGGCGACCGCGTGATGCTGGCGCACGTGTATCTGAAACAGGGCTGTGTCGTCCCCCGACACTCGCACCAGAACGAGCAGTTCACCTACATCCTGGAGGGCGCACTCCAGTTCCGGGTGGGGGCCGACGGTGCCGACGAGGTCGTGGTTCGCGCCGGCGAGGTGCTGCATCTGCCCGCGCATGTGCCCCACGAGGCGCGCGCGCTCCAAGACACCCTCGACGTGGACGTGTTCTGTCCGCCCCGCGAGGACTGGCTCAAGAAGACCGACGCGTATCTGCGGAACAAGTAGGGGCTCAGCGCGCTGCGCCCCTACGCTCAGGCCTTGTGCCGCCGCTTAGGAACGGGGGGCTCGATGGACGCCGGATGATCGGTGATCGGGCGCGCCCGCGGCGGGCGGTGGGCGTCGCAAAAATACCGCGCCCCGTGGAGCGCCGGGCCGAAGCTCTGGTGCGTCACCCAGCTCGCGGGTTGGTCGCAGCGGCGATGCGCGCTCCAATCATAGAAATCGCACGACGGTGTGGTCATATCCTCGCCTCGTTCGCATATCAGCGCTATAAACGGCAGCCCGCGGTGGGTTCCACGCTCATACGGCGCTGAGGCGGGACCGGATTGCTCTCAGGGGGGATGTTGGGGGTAAGGCAAATGCGGGGGCGCAGCGTACGGCGCCCGTCGGTGTGATCCGATTCCCTAGCGCGCGTGGCCCAGCGCGCGCAGGAATTCCCGGTCCCAGGCCGCCGAGATCCCCTCGCGCGGCGAATAGGGGCCCGGCTCGTAGGCGCGCGAGGCGATTCCCGCGTGCGAGCGCTCGCAGATGTTCCAGTCCTGGCGGTTGGTCTCGTCCCAGAAGCGCACGGCGTCGTCCGGGTCGAACCCCGGCTGGCCGAATGCATCCGGGTGGAACAGCCACTCGCACATGATCGCCGTGTGCGCCGGCCCGGTGGGCCAGAGCGTGTGGAACATCACGTAATCAGGGTGCAGTGAGAGCAGGAGATTGGGGAAAATCGTGTAGAAGTACACGCGCTGGTGGTCTTCCACCGGGAGGGAGCCCACCGCCGGCCCGCATGCCTTCCCGCTCATCGTGAGGCTGCCGCCGGGCTGCGTGATCACCATGTAGCCGCCCAGGTACGGTCCCTCGAACAGATCGTTTTCACCGCTCGTGTACGGCGTCAGCTTCGCGAGCCCCGGATGGATGATGGGGCAGTGGAGGCATTCGGAATAGTTCTGGAAGATCAGCTTCCAGTTGGCGCGCACCTCGTAGTCGATGCGACGCGCGGAGCGCAGGCGCGCCAGGTTGAAGCGGCTGAAGCGGGTGAGGAGCGGCGAGAACGCCTGCGCGAACGGCTCCAGCTCCTCCGCGAAATTGACGAAGAGAAACCCCTCCCAGGTCTCGAGCGGCACGCCGTGCAAGGGATAATCCCGCTTGTCGAACCCCGCGACCTCGTTCATGTGCGGTGCGCCGATCAGCGACCCGTCGAGCGTGTACGTCCACGCGTGGTAGGGGCATTGGATCGTCTCGGAGAGGTGCCCCTGGGGGGCATCGCACAGCCGCGTGCCGCGGTGCCGGCACACATTATAGAAGGCCCGCACCGTGCCGTCCTGACCCCGCACCACGATGATGCTCTCGCCCCCAACCGAGCGGCGCACGTAATCACCCGGGTTGGCGACCTCGGCTTCCCGTCCGACGCACACCCAGCGTCGCGCGAAGATGCGCTCTTGCTCCTCGGAGAACACCTCGGGTGCCGTGTAATAACGACCAGGCAGCGTGCGCTGACCCTGTTGATACGCCTGGGTGGCTTTGACGAACGTCGGCATGGGCTTAAGGCTATTCAGGCCCCTGCCCGAATGCCACTCCCCGCCGCTCGGGCCCGAGTGCGGCAACGAGCCCGCCCACCACGAACACTGTGGCCGCCGAGAGGGCCATCGCCCACGGGTAGCTCACGTGCTCCGCGAGGCGTGCCTCGACGTAGGGCACCGCACCGGCCAGCGCCGCGCCGCACTGGTAGCCGAAGCCGGGCAGGAAGCCCCGTACGGAATTAGGTGACAGCTCCGTGATGTGCGCCGGGATGACGCCCCAGGCCCCCTGCACGAAGAACTGGATCGCAAAGGCGCCGGCGACGAGTACCGGGAGGGAAGGCGCGAACGTCCACAGGGGAATGACGACCAGCGCCCCGACGAGCGCCAGCACGATGGTCCGGCGGCGGCCGAGCAGGTTCGACCACAGCCCGAACAGGATGCCACCAGTGAGCGCGCCCACCATCGAGAAGGCGGTGAGCGCGACCACGCGGCCCGTGTCGAATCCCCAATGCCGCTTCAGAAACGTGGGATACAGGTCCTGTGTCCCGTGCGACACCAGGTTCATCATCCACATGAGGACGGCGATATAAAGGAAGGTCGGCAGGTTGCGGCGGACGGCACGGCCCAGCCCGCTCCAGCTCTCCTCGCGCGACTCGCGCCACACATCGGATTCCGAGACCCGCGCGCGCACGAACAGCGCGAGCAGGGCCGGCAGGCCACCGAGGAAGAACAGCGGACGCCAGCCCCAGTGGGGGAAGATGAAGAAGTAGCACAGTGCGGCGAGGAGATAGCCCGCCGCATAGCCCTGCTGGAGCAAGCCGGAGACCACGCCGCGCAGCCGGGGCGGCACCTTCTCCATCACGAGCGATGCTCCCACCCCCCATTCGGCGCCCATCCCGATGCCGAACAAGGCCCGGAGCACCAGAAACGTGGCGTAGTTCGGCGCCAGGCCCGACAGCACCTCGATGATCGAGTAGAACACGAGGTCGAGCATGAGCGGGAGCTTCCGCCCGTACCGATCGGCCAGGAGCCCGAAGATGAAAGCGCCGACGGGCCGGAACAGCAGCGTGAGCAGCAGGGAGAACGCGATCGCCGCATCCGACTTCCCGAACTCCCGGGCGATCGCCGTGAGCGTCATGACCACGAGGAAGAAGTCGAACGCATCGAGCATCCAGCCGAGGAAGCCGGCGAGGACGGCGGCGCGTTGGTCGCTCGCGACGGAGCGCGTGGAGGTCATTGGTGCCGGGGTCGTGGGACCTCTAGATTACACCGCCTCGATCGATCTCACGACCCGGAGGTTCGCCCGTGCGCCTGGCCGCCGTTCCTGTTGGACTGCTGCTGATCTGCCTTGCCGTCCCCGCTGCCCGCGCGCAGAGCGGGGCTCCGCGTCCCACCGTAGCGGTCGTGAACCTCCGCTTCGACGGCGAGCACGCCAACGTGCTGTCGCCCGGCGACACCGCCGTGGTCGCGGCCGCGACGAGCAAGCTGCTCGCGACGCTCGCCGCGTCCGATCGCGTGGCGCTCGTCGACTCGATGACCGTGGCGACCGCGGTCGGTGCGGCGGAGGCGAGCGGGAACCCCTGCGACAACGCCTGCGCGATCGACGTCGCGCGTAAGGTGCGCGCTCGGTGGGTCGCGAAGGGCACGATTTCGAACCTCTCGAACTTGGTGTGGCTGCTCACGGCGGAGCTGTTCGATGCGACGACAGGGAAGCCCGTGCTCGCCGACAGCTACGAGATCAAAGGGGACCCGGCGCGGATGGCACCGGCCGCCGCGCACGTGTTCGCCCAACGGGTGGAAAAGACCGTCACCGAAAAGACCCTAGCCGATAGGGGGGCCCGATGACTCGCAGGAGCTGGAGTGTCGGCCTGTCGCTCCTCGTCGTCGCGCACACGCTCGCCGCCCAGACGGACACGAGCCGTCATGCCCAGGTGCTCGTGCGCGCCGGGAGACTCGTCGCCACGCGCGCGGGGACGGTGCTGACGAACCAGGCCATCCTCATCGAGGGGGATCGCGTCAAGGAGGTGGGCCCGGCGGACGCGGTGGCGGGCCACGCGGGGCGCGATGCCCGCGTGATCGACCTCCGGAACGCCACCGTGCTTCCCGGCTTGATCGACTGTCACACCCACATCACGTCCGATCCCGGGGACTACTACCAACAGCTCTTCCGCTTGAGCGTCATCGACGAGGCGGTGCGCGCGCATATCTACGCGAAGCGCACGCTCGACGCCGGATTCACTACGGTGCGGAACGTCGGGGCACCCGAGTTCATCGACGTCGCGCTCCGCAACGCGATCAACGACGGCGCGGTCCCAGGGCCACGCATGCTCGTGTCCACCATGCCGCTCTCGGCCACGGGGGGCCACGGCGACGTGAACGGCATGTCGCCGTATCTGCGGTTCGAGGGGTTCTCGGGGATCGCTAACGGTGTCGACCAGATCCGTGAGAAGATCCGGTTCGAGGTGAAGTACGGGGCGGATCTGATCAAGGTGCTGGCCAGCGCGGGCGTCCTCTCGGAAGAGGAATCCGTCGGGGCGCCGCAGTACTCGCAGGAGGAGCTGAACGCGATCGTCGAAGAAGCGGCCATGTGGGGCCGCAAGGTGGCCGCGCACGCGCACGGCGCGGAGGCAATCAAGCGTGCAGTGCGCGCGGGCGTCGCGTCGATCGAGCACGGCAGCCTCATCGACGATGAGGGCATCCGCCTGATGAAGGAGCACGGCACCTATCTCGTGGCCGACATCTACAACGACGATTACATCCTTGCCGAGTACACCCGGCTCGGCTACCCGCAGAAGATCATCGACAAGGAGCGGCTGGTGGGCCGCCAGCAGCGCGAGAACTTCAAGAAGGCCGTCCAGGCGGGCGTGAAGATCGCCTACGGGACGGATGCGGGCGTCTATCCGCACGGCTGGAACGCCAGGCAATTCGCGCACATGGTGCGCTGGGGCGCGACGCCGATGCAGGCGATCCAGGCCGCCACGGTCAACGCGGCCGATCTGCTGGGGTGGTCCGACAGGGTCGGCGCCCTCGAGCCCGGGAA
>JACXTT010009381.1_pt1 | contig 13374 bp, 8 predicted proteins | sample 9270951 | NCBI WGS metagenome assembly JACXTT01 (sample SAMN15532306, study PRJNA645909) | rock metagenome | isolation source: weathered quartz diorite | place: Puerto Rico | collected 2017-06-21
CGGGCGCTGGAACCCACCAAGTCCAGCCCTCGGGGGACCTCTGCCGGCTGGACCTGACGCCAACACCAGTCGAGTGGCGGTCGGGCGTTCAGCAACTCTATCCCGGCACAGTGGTTATTGGCGCGGCGGCGCAGTACAGCGTCCACTGGGACACTAATCAGCCGGCGATCGACACCAGCAAGTTTTACCGAATCCAGGTGTTCGGATCGTCGGGCGGTTTACGGTTGGGATTCGCGGATATGGACCCGGTTGCGAACGGGAGCCAGCTCAAGAGCGTCAACACCGGCCAATACATCGGGCTCGTAGACGGACGGACGCTACCGATCAAATTCAGGATCGAGCAAGGCGCGTTTCTTCCGGATTTCAACTGTACGGACTGCGTGGAGGCCACGGTCACGGCTGCCGGCGGGACCGTGGTAACCAACACCGGCTTTGCGGGCGCACAGTTTCCTCCCAACTGGTTGATCCCCGGCTCGAGTCCGGTCGTGGTGACGATCGAGCGCCAAGCCGTGAACGATGGGGTCTCAGGAAGCGAATGCATTCCTAGCTTGGGGTTGTCCCAGTTCGAGGGCTGCTACGACTTCAAGACCTCACCCACTGCCCAGTTCGCGACAAACGTGACGGTTGGAGTATGCGCCAACGTGCCTCCTCCTACCAATGATGTAATCCAGCTATTCAAGGTCGACATCGTGAATAACGAGCCGGTGACGACGGCACTCCCAAACGTACCGGCTCCGTTTGTGTCCTGTGCTGGCTTCTCACCGACGCCGTCATCCACGGGGTTGCTGCGCATATTGCCGGGTCGATTGCTTCGGATGATGGAGGGGCTTTTCACCCCCACGCCTGCGTACGCGTTTCACCTCGGCGCAGGTGGAAGCACCTGTTGCTTCAGTCGCATTGGTTGGGCGCTGCCGGCTGGCACGTTGATCAATCCCGACGTCGCTCCGGGTGGAGCCGCAATCACTCCGGGAACGGTGATCAACTCGACGTACGCCAATCTGGGCGTGACATTGAGCCGAACGAACGGAGAGGCGGCGCAATGCGGCGGCAGTAGCATCTACGCCAATGACAACGGCCCACTCGAGGGTGGGGGGTTCGGGTTCAACTCCGGCGACAACGTGATCACGATCTGTCCTGAAGGCACGGCGTCGGATTTCAGCGAGGCCTCTGGGGGACGGATCGTCGCCAGGTTCAGCGGATCGGCTACGCAGGTATGCGTTCAGGCGTACGTCACCGGATTCCAGCCAGGCAGTCTGCCGGGAGCCCGGGCGTTACTCGAGGCGTTCAATTCGGACGGTGGCAGGATTGCCGCGGACACGTCTCAGCCGAACGACCTTGGGGAGAACCTTTGAGTCCCAGCATCCGGCATCGCGTCGGTGCAATTCGCCGGCGTGCAGTCGGGTTTCGCGATGTTCGACAATCTGATGGTCACGGTTCCCCCCCCAACTCCCTGACATATCTAGCAGGCGGGTGACCGGCGCGACGTACGAGGGCAGCTCCTAACGGGGCTGCCCTTAGCGTAAGCCGGGCGCGCGACTCTGTTGCGCGCCGCTGACAATACGCTCGGCACGAGCCCACGCCGGTTCACGTGTAATCCCCGACGCCGCAGGCGGTTGGCCGATGACCTTGCTTGGCCCCGCTCTTGCGTAAGCCCGACCAGAATCCGCGGCTTCACCCTCAGCCGGTATCTCTGAGCCCCCTTGCTTCGTCCGGGCGGTGCCGGCTCACCCTAGGAGAGCGCCAGTGAAGCGGCTTGCCATCACCCTGCTCGCGATGCTGTCGCTCGCGGGCTGCCAAGACAGACGTACGCCCGTTGGACCGCCCAGAGTAGGCATTTCCGCAGCGCTGTCCGACGGCGTGAGCGGGGGGAATCCCCATTTCTTCTTCCTCCCGCCCATCGTCACGCAGCCGACGGTCAGTGGCACGTTCGATTCCACGCTGCGCCCGTCGGTCGAGATCTGTCATCTCACGGTCGACGCTACCTGTGCCAATCCGGCGATCCGGTTCGATCCATCCCAGGTGACGCTCGATCTCACAAATGAGCAGTACAAAGTCAATTGGAACAGTGATCCGACGGTCATCGTCTCGTCGGACACATACCGGATTCGCGTCCTGGTAGGTCAGATCCTCCTCGGGTTCCGAGACGTCGTGCCCGTCTCCACGCCACAGCAAGTTCCCAAGGATCAGACCCCGGACTCGTACGTCTTTCTGAATGGCAGCACGAACCCGATCAAGTTCCGGATCGAGAAGCAAGCGCTATGCACGCCGGGCGCCGCGGACTGCGGTGAAGGGACGATCAACCTGGGCGCCGGCGGAACGATCCTCGCGACCTTCGCTGGCATCCAGGTCCCCGCGCAGCCCGGCAGCAATCAGTCGGTGACCATCGTGATCGAGCGCGTCACCTGCCCACGCACGCCGGACGGCCGCGTCGCGTTTCTGCCGATGGACATCCCGCAGTTCGAAGGGTGCTATCGGGTGCGCACGGACCCGATCATTTCCGCGCCGCTCAATCCGCCGGCGACGATCGGCGTGTGCCTCGAGGCCGCCGCCGTGAATCTGCCGTCGAGCCAGCACGACCTCTTGCAGCTGCATCGCTTCGAGCCGGCGAATCCGTCGGTCGGCGTCGAGGCGCTGCCGAACGCTCCGATCACATTCGTCGACTGCAGCGGCTTCGCGCTCGGGCAGAGCGGTCCGATCGTGAATCTCGCGTGGTCGTTGTGGCGCGGCATCGAGCGACACGTCGGGCCGTGGTTCAGCCCGCCGCCGCTCGAGGCCGCGCACCTGGGCATTGGAGGCCTCACGAAGGGCTTCAGCAACTTCGGGTGGGGACTGCCGGCCAAGATAACGCTGCTGCAGGGCGACAACCAAACGGGATCTGTCGGATCGGCGGTCGCGATCCCGCCGGCCGTGCTCGTGACGGACCGCAACGGCGCTCCGGTCCAGAACGCGAGCGTGCACTATGCGATTACGGGAGGCAATGGCAGCGTCAGCTTCACGGGCGCGGCTTGTGGGTCGGACGTGAACGCCTCCTGCGTGGTCACGGCCGCAGATGGTGTTGCCCGAGTGAGCAGCTGGGTCTTGGGCCTGCCGACCCCCAACCTGCTCACGGCGAGCGGAATCGGGTTGGGGAGTGTCCCGGCTGAGGCGGGCTTCCTACCGAACGGTAACGTCACGTTCCACGCCACGGCGTGCCGGCCCGGCTTCGGCACGGCCACGGTGGACGGCGTGATGGCGCCGGGTGAATGGCAGTGCGCGCAGCACGCGGACTTCACGGCGAACCTTTCCGGCGGCGCGACGCCCGCCACGCTGTATTGGATGAACGACCAGACGAATCTGTATCTGGCAGTGCGCGTGCAGCGCGCCAGCACGGATAAGGTGAACACGCTGCGCTTCAACTTCGACAACAACAACAGCGCGAACACGTCGGGCACAGGGCTCGCCGAGACAGGCGACGACATTTTGGTCGAAGACGCCGTGGCGGGCTTCGGCGATCAGTATCTGACGGCGAAATGCACGACGTCGACCCAGACGTCGTGCGGTGCCACCGACGCGTCGGACGGAGGCGCCAATGACGGCGCGGCGGCCTTCGGCAACGCGGGCGGCTTGAGTGTGTACGAGCTGCGGCATCCGTTGAACAGCGGGGACGCGGCGCACGATTTCGCGTTGACCGGCGGCTCCAAGGTTGGATTGTATCTGACGCTGCAGGTCGGGTCGGGAGCGCAGGGGAATACGCAGTGGCCCGGCTTCCGGCGCTATCTCACGATCACGATCGTGTCCGGCCAGTAGCGGGCTGAGGAGCGAAGACGCGCGGGGTGCAGGGCGGCGGTGGTCGAGCCGCCCTGCTAGCTTCTATCCCGTGCGTCCCCATACCCTTGGTGTCATCGGGCTCGGCGCGATCGGTGGGTCGGTGGCGCTCGAGGCGAAGCGCGCCGGCATCCCCAACGTGATTGGCTGGTCACCGGAGCCGGGGGAGCGCGTGACTGCGGCGCAGCAGGGAGCGCTCGACGACGCACCGGCGCAATCGGTTGACGTCGCCCGCGCCGCCGAGCTCCTGGTGCTCGCCGCGCCACCTGCCGCGAACCTGCGGCTGCTCGAAGGGCTGGTCGATCACATCGGTCCCGGGGCCCTGGTCACCGACGTCGGCTCGGTGAAGCGCCAGATCGTGGCGCGCGCAGAAGCACTCGGCGCGGAAGGCCGATTTGCGGGAGCCCACCCGCTCGCCGGGACGCACGCGCACGGATTCGTGGCCGCGCGGCTCGACATGTTTCGGAACGCCGTGGTGTACGTCACGCCGACGCGCGGCGGAGACAGCGCGGCCCGGGAAGTCGCGCACTTCTGGGCCGAGACCCTCGGTGCGCATCCGGTAATGATCGACGCCGCGGAGCACGATCGTCAGCTGGCGCTGACGAGCCACCTACCACAGGTCGTCGCCTCGCTCCTCGCGAGCTTTCTCGCCCGCACCGCGCCCCCGGGGTCGAGCTACGGTCCCGGCGCGCGCGATACCACGCGCCTGGCGGCCAGCGAAGCCGTCCTCTGGTCCGAGATCCTGCTCATGAATCGAGACGAAGTGCTGCCGGCGCTCCGGGCCCTGGAGGAGCCGCTCGGAGAAATCGAACGCGCACTTGAAACGGGCGATGCCCGCAGGCTCACGGCCTGGCTGGGGCAAGGGGCGGAGTGGCGCCGCAGGATCGAGACGTGAAGGTCAGCGGTGTCGTCCGGCCACCGGGCGACAAGAGCATCTCCCATCGAGTCCTCATGCTCGCCGGATTGGCGCGCGGCACCAGCGAGATCGAAGGCCTGCTCGCCGGCGCCGACGTCAAGAGCACCGCACGGGTCCTGCGGCAATTAGGGGCGGACATCTCCACGATTCGGGAGGGCTCCCCGGTCACGATCCATGCCTCCCGCTTCACGCGTCCCGCTTCCCGGCTGAATTGCGGTAACTCGGGCACCACCGCGCGCCTGCTGCTCGGCGTTCTCGCGGGACAGCCATTCGCGGCGACGTTGAGCGGCGACGCCTCGCTGCGGAGGCGACCCATGCGGCGGGTGACCGAGCCGCTCCGCAGCATGGGCGCGACAATCACCGAGCAGGGTGCGGACGCGCTGCCGCTCACCATACGCGGCGGCCGGTTGCGGTCCCTTACGTATACGACGCCCATCGCGAGCGCGCAGATCAAGAGCGCGCTCCTCTTCGCGGGGCTCACGGGTCGCGTCGGCGTCACAATCCGCGAGCCGTACCGCTCGCGCGATCACACCGAGCGGTTGCTCGTGCATCTCGGTCTGGGATTGCATGAGCGCGATGGCGCCGTCGTGTACGAACCGGAGCCCCGTTCCGTCGTTCCGTCGTTCCGTCTTGCGGTCCCGGGAGACGCGTCTTCGGCGGCATTCCTAATCGCGGCAGCGGTCCTGGCTGAATCGGGGGAGCTCCTAGTCGAGAACGTGGGAGTGAACCCGACCCGCACGGGGTTTCTCGTGGCGCTCGAGCGGATGGGTGTACCGGTCGAGCGAGTGAACCTGCGGGATGAGGGCGGCGAGCCGGCGGCGGACCTCGTCGCGCGCCCGGCGTCGCTGCGCGGTACGGAAATCACGGCTGCGGAGGTACCCACGCTCGTGGACGAGGTGCCCGTCCTCGCCGCGCTGGCGAGCCGCGCCGCCGGTGAGACGGTGTTCCGTGAGGTGGGCGAGCTGCGGGTGAAAGAAAGCAACCGGCTCGAGCTCATCGCCGCGAACCTGCGCGCCGTCGGGGCGGAGGCCGAGGCACGTGGTAACGACCTTTTCGTCCGGGGCGGCCCACGGCCTCCTCGCGGCCGGGTCGACACGGCGCGCGACCATCGGCTCGCGATGGCGTTCGCGGTGCTCGGCACGGTCCCAGGGGCCGACGTGCGACTGTCCGAGCGGGCATCGGTGGCGATCAGCTACCCGCAGTTCTTCGCCGACCTCCGGCGGATTCGAGCGACGTGAGATTCCGCGTCATCGCGATCGACGGCCCGGCGGCCTCCGGGAAGAGCTCGACGGCCGCGCTCGTCGCGCGGCGCCTAGGCTGGGCGCACCTCGACTCCGGCGCGCTCTATCGAGCCGTGACGCTGGCGGTGCTGGACAATTTAGGGGAAACGGGAAAGGGGAAAGGGGAAACGTGGGGCGCACAACAGATCGTGGCCCTAGCGGAGGATCTGCCGGTCCGGCTGGTGCTGGTGGATGATGTGTTCCGGCCGGCGGTCGCGGGCGTGGACGTGGAGGAGGCGATCCGCACGGAGCGGGTCACGCGGCGTGTCTCGGAGATCGCCGCGATCCGCGAAGTCCGCCACTGGGTGAACGTGCAACAGCGGGAAGCGGTGTTGGGACACCCCGAGGGCGTGGTCGTGGATGGCCGGGACATCGGGACGGTCGTGTTCCCGGACGCGGCGGTAAAGGTATTCCTGACGGCGTCACCGGAGGAGCGCGCGCGACGCCGCCTGGCCCAGCGCGGTGGTCGGATCGATCCGGACGAATTGCGACGAGAGGCCCAGACCCTGGCCGCTCGGGATCTCGCGGACTCCACCCGGCCGGTGGCTCCGATGAAACCCGCCGCCGACGCCCGCCGCCTCGATACCACGCGGATGGGTTTAGAGGAGCAGGTGCAGCAGGTGCTGGCGCTGGCGCGTGAGCGGCTCCCCGGCTAGGTTTGGCGTCTTGTGTCCCAGGCCTCGAGGGGCGGCTCGTCCCTCGGCCACCGTCCAAACCCACAACCGAACCGGTGTACTGAATGCTGGTAGATACGGAAGATCTTCCGGAGTCGAAGTCCGAGACACCCGCGCCCCCCCCCCACTCCCACCTTCGCGTTCGTTCGGATCTGCACGAAGAGTATTCGCCGGACGAAATCGCGAAGATGACGGAGTTGTACGAGGGGACGCTCTCCAACATCGAAGAAGGCGAGATCGTCAAGTCCAAGGTGCTGCGCGTGACCGACGCCGCGGTGATTCTCGACGTCGGCTTCAAGTCCGAGGGCGCGGTGCCGATCGACGAGTTCAAGGATCCGCACTCGCTCAAAGAGGGAGATGAGATCGAGGTCTTCCTCGAGCATCTCGAGGACCAGGAAGGCGCCGTGGTCCTCTCGAAGAAGAAGGCCGACTTCATGCGGGTGTGGGAGCGGATCCGCGAGGCCTACGAGAAGGATGAGCCGGTCTCGGGCACGCTCGTGAAGAAGATCAAGGGCGGGGTGGTGGTGGACCTGATGGGCGTGGACGCATTCCTCCCCGGCAGCCAGATCGCGTTGCGGCGCGTGCCCAACATCGACGAGCTGCTGGGCCAGAGCTTCGAGTTCAAGATCATCAAGCTGAACAAGCGCCGTCGCAACATCGTCGTCAGTCGCCGCGTCCTGCTCGAGGCGGAGCGCAAGACCAAGCGCGACGTCTTGATGAAGGAGCTGCAGGTCGGCCAGGTCCGGAAAGGCATCGTCAAGAACATCACCGACTTCGGCGCGTTCATCGACCTCGGGGGCGTGGACGGCCTGCTCCATATCACCGACATGAGTTACGGCCGGGTCTCACACCCGTCCGAGATGGTCCATATCGGCCAGGAAGTCGAAGTGAAAGTCCTCGACATCGATTGGGAGCGCGAGCGCATCAGCCTCGGCTTGAAACAGCTGCAGCCGTACCCGTGGAAGAACGTAGCCGCGAAGTACCCCGTGGGCACGCGGGTGCAGGGAAAGGTCGTCTCGATCACGAACTACGGCGCCTTCGTCGAGCTCGAGCCCGGCATTGAGGGCTTGGTGCACATCTCCGAGATGAGCTGGACCCGCAACGTTCGCCACCCATCGAAAATCGTGTCGATCGGCGAGACGATCGAAGCCGTGGTCCTGAAGGTCGACGAGACCGAAGAAAAGGTCTCGCTGGGGATGAAGCAGACCGAAGAGGACCCCTGGATGGCATTGCCGCAGAAGTATCCGGTCGGCATGCGCATCAAGGGCAAGGTGCGGAACCTCACTTCCTTCGGCGCGTTCGTCGAGATCGAGCCCGGCATCGACGGCCTGATCCACATCTCCGACATGTCGTGGACCAAGCGGGTGCAGCATCCGTCCGAGGTCGTGAAGAAGGGCGACGAGGTCGAGGTCCTGATCCTGAACGTCGACGCCGAAAACAAGCGCATCTCGCTGGGCTTGAAGCAGGCGCAGGAGGATCCCTGGCTCCGGATCGGCGAAACATACCCGGTGGGGACCGAGCTGCGCGGTCGTGTCCTGCGCCTGATGGACAAGGGCGTCGTGGTGGACCTGGGGCATGATATCGAGGGCTTCGTCCCCATGTCACAGCTTGGCATCCCCGATATCCAGAATCCCGCCGATGCGGTGAAGGAAGGGCAGGCGATCGAGCTGAAGGTCCTCGAGGTGGACCCGATCCACCATCGGATCGTGCTGGCGGCGACGGGTTGGCCGAAGGAAGACGGTGGGGAGCCGCCGAAGACAGACGTTCAGCCAGACGCCTAGACGCTCAGACGCCCAGCGGTTCGGAGTCGTGAAGGGGGCAGCGATTACCTGCCCCCTTTCCGTTGCTTCACACCGCTAGGCGTCTAGGCGTCTAGGCGTCTAGATTTTGCCTCCATGACTATGCGCGAGAAGCTCGAGCTCCTTCAGCAGAAGCGCGCCGAGTCCGAGCTCGGCGGCGGCGCCGACCGGATCGCGGCGCAGCACGAGAAGGGGAAGATGACCGCGCGCGAGCGGCTCGACGTGCTGCTCGACCCGGGGACGTTCGTCGAGCTGGACCGGTTCGTCACGCACCGGTCCACGGACTTCGGTCTGGCCGACCAGAAGTATCTGGGCGACGGCGTCGTCACCGGCTATGGCCGGATCGAAGGCCGGCTCGCGTACGTGTTCGCGCAGGACTTCACGGTGTTCGGCGGGTCCCTGTCCGAGGCGCATGCCGAGAAGATCTGCAAGGTGATGGATCTGGCGCTCAAGACCGGGGCACCGATCATCGGCTTGAACGATTCGGGGGGCGCGCGCATCCAGGAGGGCGTCGTCTCGCTGGGCGGGTATGCCGACATCTTCTTGCGCAACACACTCGCCTCGGGGGTGGTGCCGCAAATCAGCGCGGTCCTGGGTCCCTGTGCTGGCGGCGCCGTGTACAGTCCGGCGATTACCGACTTCGTCTTCATGGTCCGCGGCATCTCCTACATGTTCGTGACCGGGCCGAGCGTCGTGAAGACCGTGACCCACGAGGAGGTCGACTTCGAAGCGCTCGGTGGTGCCGACGTGCACGGGGGTACGTCCGGCGTGGCTCACTTCGTGCACGACTCGGAGCTCGAGTCCATCGCGGGCATTCGCGCGCTGCTCGCGTTCATGCCGTCCAACAACCTCGACGATCCCCCGTTGCGCGCGACGAGCGATCCGACCGATCGGCGCGACGAGGAGCTGCTCGAGGTGGTGCCCGACAGTCCCACCAAGCCCTACGACATGCACGATGTGATCCGGCGCGTGGTGGACGACGGCGTGTTTCTCGAGATCCATCGCGACTTCGCGGGGAACCTGCTCGTCGGGTTCGCCCGGTTGGGGGGGCGGTCGGTCGGCGTGATCGCCAATCAGCCCGCGGTGCTCGCGGGCGTCCTCGACATCAATGCGTCCCTCAAGGGCGCGCGGTTCATCCGCTTCTGCGATGCGTTCAACATCCCGCTCGTCACGTTCGAGGACGTCCCGGGCTTCCTGCCGGGGGTGGCGCAGGAGCACGGCGGGATCATCAAGCACGGCGCCAAGCTGCTGTTCGCGTACTGCGAGGCGACGGTGCCGAAGCTCACGGTGATCGTGCGCAAGGCATACGGCGGGGCGTACGACGTGATGAACTCGAAGCACGTCCGCGGGGACTACAACGTGGCGTGGCCGACGGCGGAGATCGCCGTCATGGGCCCGAAGGGCGCGGTCGAGATCCTCTACAAGGACGAATCCAGCGAGGAACGCGAGGCCGAGTATCGGGAGAAATTCGCGCACCCCTACCTGGCGGCAGCGCGCGGCTACGTGGACGACATCATCGATCCGCGCGACACGAGGCCGCGGCTCATCGAGGCCCTGGGGACGCTCGCCACCAAACGCGATCGGAATCCGGCGAAAAAGCATGGAAACCTTCCTCTTTAGCGCGCTCACGCTGGCCGTGCTGTCGCAGGCGCCGGTGCCGAGCGGAGGGGGGCGGGGGCAGCAGGGGGGGCAGGGCACCCCGCCCGAGTCCGTCGCCGCCCTGCGCGATCGGGCCGCGCGGGACTCGACCGACGCCGAGCTGTGGCTGCTGATGGGTCGAGCGTACCTGGAGCTGGGCGTGGAGGCCCACGGCCCCGGACACCGGGCGCCCCAGGACAGCGCCTGGGCGAACGCGATCCTCGATACCGCCGAAGGCGCGCTCACCCGGGCCGCCGCGCTGGCCGGCCCCTTGGGCGCTAGCGCGGTCGGCGACAGCGCTCGTGTCCTGCGCGTGGGGACGTGGGCCGCTCGGTCCTGGTCCGCATGGGAGGTCGCCGGGATCGAGGCGGGGCAGGAGGCCATCGGCCCGTTGCCGACCGATCTGCGGTTGCCCGCGGTGCTCGAGGAGCTCGGAGAGAACTTGCTGCGTGCGTGTCCGACGGGAGGCGTCCTGTTGACGGCGGGCGGCGCTGACTCCTACGCGGCCTGGTTCATGCGGTTCGCGCGCAACCTGCGCCCCGATCTGCTCGTCTTCCCGCTCGCGATATGGCGCGAGGACCCGCTCTTGCGCGCCCGGCTCACGCGAGATCTCAAGCTGGCGCCGCGCGGAGACACGGACCCCTGGCTCCGCGGGCTGGTGCGGCGCCGGACGGTGTGCGTGAGCATGGGCTTCGAGCGGCCGCCCGAGACACGCCCGCGGATCGCCTGGCAGGCTCGGACGCTGCAGTGGGTCGCCGGTGCCGGCACGTCGAGCGCACGCCTGCCCCCGCGAGACTTCGTGTTTGCTGCCCTGCGCCTGGCGCTGGACGGCAATGACCCGTGGGCCGTGCCGGCGCTGGCCGCTTACACGCGGGCGGCCCGGGCGACGCCCGGGCTGTGCGACGCCATGGCGCCCTTCAAGGTCACGAGCGACGTGGCGACGTGCCGGCGGTGAGATGACCGCAATTACGCGCGTCCTCGTGGCGAACCGCGGGGAGATCGCCCTGCGGATCATCCGTGCCTGTCACGAGGAAGGGCTCGAGGCGGTGGCCGTCTACTCCGACGCCGATCGCCTGTCACCGCACGTGCGCGCGGCGAACGTCGCCGCTCCCATAGGACCCCCGCCCGCGGCGCAGTCGTACCTCGATATCGCGAAGCTCGTGGATGTGGCGAAGCGCACCGGCTGCCAGGCTGTCCACCCCGGGTATGGCTTTCTGTCCGAGCGCGCCCCTTTCGCGGAGGCGGTCGCCCAGGCAGGGCTCATCTTCGTCGGGCCATCCGCTTCCGCGATTCGCGCCATGGGCGACAAGACCGAGGCGCGGCGGCGCATGCAGGCGGCGGGCGTGCCCATCGTCCCGGGGACCACGCGGCCGCTCGCCGACCATGCGCAAGCTCGCCCGGAGGCGGCCCGGCTCGGGTATCCCGTGCTCCTGAAGGCGGCGGCAGGCGGCGGCGGGAAGGGGATGCGGGTCGTGCGGGCCGAGCCCGAGCTCGAGTCGGCGTTCGAGGCGGCGTCGAGTGAGGCGCAGAAGGCATTTGGGGCCGCGGACCTGTACCTGGAAAAACTGCTCGAGCGGCCGCGGCACATCGAGATCCAGATCCTGGCGGATCAGTTCGGGCGCGTCGTCGCGCTGGGTGAGCGCGAGTGCAGTATCCAGCGCCGCCACCAAAAGCTCATCGAGGAAGCCCCCTCGCTCGCCGTCACCCCGGCGCTGCGGCGCCGGATGAGCGACGCCGCGACGGCCGCCGCTGGTGCCGCGGGCTACCTGGGCGCCGGGACGATCGAGTTCCTCCTCGCGCCCACCGGCGAGTTCTACTTCCTGGAGATGAACACCCGGCTGCAGGTCGAGCATCCGGTCACCGAGCTCGTCTACGGCGTCGATATCGTGCGCGAGCAGCTGCGTGTGGCGATGGGTCAGCCCCTGCGCGTGCACGCGGGTACCCTCCAGCCGCGCGGTCATGCGATCGAGTGCCGAATCACATCCGAGGATCCGTTCAACGGCTTCTTACCGGCGACGGGCGTCCTGCGCTACCTCCGGGTCCCTGGAGGCCCGGGCGTCCGGTGGGACGGAGGTATCGAGGCGGGGAACGAGGTCACGCTCCACTACGATCCGCTGATCGCGAAGCTCATCGTATCGGGGGAGACGCGGCAGGTAGCGCTCGAGCGGATGCGGCGCGCTCTCCGCGAGCTCGTGATCGTCGGTATCCCGTCGTCTCAGGCCTTTCACCTCCGCGTGATGGACGATCCGGAGTTCCAGCGCGGGGACGTGGACATCACCTATCTCGAGCGCGCCGGGGATCGGCTGCTCGCCGGTGGCGTGCGCCCCGACCTCGCCCGACCCCTGGCGGTGGTCGCGGCGCTGCTCGCCGAGGAGCGCAGGGGCACCGCCGGTGCCCCAGGCGGAGCGGTCGCCCTGTCCCCGCGTCCCTCGCAGTGGCTCGTGGCCGCACGCCGGGAGGCGCTCGGGGAATGAACGACGTGGTGGCAATCACTCAGATCGCCGCAGGCGGGGACGGGGTGGGCCGTCTGGCCGACGGGCGCGCGGTGTTCGTGGCCCGAACCGCGCCGGGCGAGCGCGTGCGACTGCGCGAGGGCGTCAAGCTCCACAAGCGCTTCGCTCGCGGCCAGCTGGCCGAGGTCGTGGCACCCGCGCCCACGCGCGTCACCCCGCCTTGTCCCCATTACGTGCAGGATCATTGCGGTGGGTGCCAGCTTCAGCACCTGTCGTACGAGAGTCAGCTGACGGCAAAGCGCACGATCGTCGGCGACGCGCTCCGTCGCGTGGGGAAGCTCGACACCGAAGACCCCGAGATCGTCGAGGCAGTGGAGGAGTGGCGCTACCGGGCGAAAATCAGCTTGGCCGTGAAATCGGTCGGACGGTCGGACCGTCGGACGGTTGGACTGCATCCCTTCGATCGACCCGGATCCGTATTCCCACTGCTCGATTGTCACATCGCGGACTTCCGGTTGATGGCGTTGTGGCGGGAGCTCCGGGCACGACTGGATCTCCTGCCGCCGCGACTCACGCGTCTCACGTTGCGCCTCGATCGGGACGGGAGGCGTCACGTCGTTGCCGAGTCCGGCGCGGAGGCCTGGGCGACCGCGGCCGCGCTCCGCGCAGCGCTCCCGGGCGGGGGACAGGACGTGATCTGCTGGTGGCAGCCGGTCGACGGCGCGGCGCGGGTCATCGCGGGTCCGGCGACTGGTTTCCCGGCGACGGCATTCGAGCAGGTGAATCCCGAGATGGGGGCGATCGCGCGCG
>JACXTT010009382.1_pt1 | contig 13373 bp, 9 predicted proteins | sample 9270951 | NCBI WGS metagenome assembly JACXTT01 (sample SAMN15532306, study PRJNA645909) | rock metagenome | isolation source: weathered quartz diorite | place: Puerto Rico | collected 2017-06-21
GCCCCCAACCCGGTACTCGCCACCCCACACGGACCACACCTGGCCAAGGCAATGGAAATGCTGGACTTCATGGTCAGAATGGACATTTATTTGAACGGGACCACGCGCCATGCCGACGTGATCTTGCCCGGCGTGTCGCCGTTGGAAGACTTTCACTACGACGTGGCGTTTCCACAGCTGTCTTGGCGCAACCATGCGCGCTACAGCCCACCGGTGCTGGCCGCCGCCACCGGCCAACCGGAAGAGTGGCAGACCATGGTCAAGCTGGTAGCCATCGTCCAAGGCAAAGGGGCTCATGCGGACGTGAACGCCCTGGACGACGCCCAATTTGCCGAAGACGCACAGCGCTTGTTTGGCCCGCATGCCGACGCCATCATCCAAGCCACCGCCGGCATCAAAGGCCCGCGCCGCGCCTTGGAAGTGGCCTTGCGCAGCGGACCCTATGGTGACGGCTTTGGTACCAAACCCGATGGGCTGACTTTGGCCAAGGTCATGGCCTCCAACAGCACCGGCGGTATTGACCTGGGCGAGCTGCAACCCCGCATTCCAGAAATGCTGCGCACCCCCAGCGGCAAGATTGAGCTGGCCCCGCCCAGCCTGCTGGCCGATCTGGCGCGCCCCGCAGCCGACCTGGCCTCGCCTGCACCCGACCTGGTCATCATTGGCCGGCGCGATGTGCGCACCAACAACAGCTGGATGCACAACCTGCCAACGCTGGCCAAGGGGCCGTTTCGGTGCACTGCGCTGGTACACCCCAGCGACGCGACACGCCTGCAACTACAAGACGGCGCCATGGCCCGCATCCACAACGGCCCGCGCAGCGTGGAGGCACAAGTGCATATCAGCGCAGACATGATGCCCGGCGTCGTCAGCCTGCCGCATGGCTGGGGCCACAATGCACCTGGCGCAAAACTTGCGGTCGCGGCCGAGCGGCCCGGGGCCAATCTCAATGCGCTACTGGACGACCAGCTGCGTGACCCGCTGTCGGGCAATGCGGTGCTGGCTGGCGTGCCCATTACCATGCACGCCATTGCCTGATAGCCGTAGAATCGCGGCGGCGCCAGCGCGCCAAGATTCGCAAGCTGTGAGCGATTCATCGTTCTGACTTGCACTGTGGGGTACCCCCACGGTTGTTTGATGCTGAGCCAACTCCGTGCGTGCGCTGCATGCGCATACTGCGCAGAGGGCGCACGCTGGACCTGCTGGTTGGCGCGCTGGTTGCCACCTTTTCGACGCCGCCACCGGGCCACCCCAAAGCGACGACGGCCCCTCGGGGGGCAGGGAGCTACACGCAGTGAGCGACCGTTGGGGGTAACTATTTATTGATATATATAGGGGCCATGCGCGACGTTTCCTACAAGACATGGATTGCCCGCGGTCTGGCCCGCGCGCTACTGGCCGATGCTGACAAGCCCGGTGGCATTCGTGCTGCAGCATTGCAGGCACGCGCAGCGGCAGCGCTGGGTGACAACCCACCGTGGCTCAAAGCCATGGTGGCGCCACTGGCGCAGTTGTCGGCCATCACCTGGCAAAAAATGGATGTGGATGCGCTGACACAGCGCATTCTGTTGCCACATGGCTATCTCGCCCATACCGACACCGTTGCCGAAGATGACACGGACGATGACGACGAGCCACAGAGACCGGGCACTCCACTCGACCAAGCCTTTGCCGATGGCCCAGCGCCCCGCATTCGGCATCTGATACTGCGCCCACCGCGCATGCGCCCTCGCCCACTGGGTTTGGACCAGTGCGCTTTGCCCGATCTGCCCACGCCTGCAGACTTGGCGCAGTGGCTGGATATTCCGTTGCAGCGCCTGGAATGGCTGAGCCCATCAACGCCCTTGGGTGCAGACCACTACCGCTACAAACTGCAGCCCAAGCGCACCGGTGGCTTGCGTTTGCTGGAGATTCCCAAGGTTGATCTTAAAAAAGTTCAGCGCACCATCCACACCGGCATACTGCAGCACATTCCGGTGCATGAATCTGCACACGGCTTTGTGGCGGGGCGATCCGTGGCCACACATGCAGAAGCACATGCCGGGCAAGCCGTGGTCATCCGCTTCGACATACAGGATTTCTTCGGCAGCATAGGCGCCGCCCAGGTGAAGGCGCTATGGCACACCTTGGGCTATCCACCCGGAGTGGCGCAGTGCTTGACCGCACTGTGCACCCACCGCACCGCCAAGATGGTAGTGGAGCGCATGCGTGAGGGCGGCAGCGGCAGCGGCGTTAACGGCTCCGGTCGCGACAGTGCAGATGCTGACAATGCAGCAGGTGGCCTGAGCTGGCTAGGCGCCAAACGCCTACGCGCCGCCCACCTGCCCCAGGGCGCACCGACCTCCCCCACACTGGCAAACCTGTGCGCCTTTAACCTCGACCTGCGCCTGGAAGGCCTGGCCTGGGTATTTGGCGCCACCTACACGCGCTATGCGGATGACATGGTTTTCTCGGGTGGGCCAGCCCTACGCCAGCAATTCCGCGCCCTGCGGGCCTGGGTGTCAGCCATTGCCCAGGACGAGGGCTTTGCCCTGCACCCCGACAAATCCCGCTGCCTACCGCAGCATCAACAACAGCGCATTACCGGTGTGGTGGTCAACGCCAAACCGAATACGCCCCGTAAGGACTTTGACAGACTCAAAGCTTGCTTGCACCAGTGCGTGCTGCACGGGCCGGTGTCGCAAAATACTGCACAACTCGCAGACTTCAGAGGACATTTGCTGGGCCGCATTGCGTGGACGCGGCAGTTCAATGCAGCACGAGCGGCGAAATTGATGGAGCTATTCGAGAGAATTCAGTGGTAATGTTGAACTCAGTTTGCGACAACCTAGCGCCAGCGACTCCTCTTGCTCGGCATTCGAAGCTACGACCCGAACACTGCCATGGCTGTAGATAGCGCGCTTACACTGTAAGAGTTACCGGCGATGGGCTGAAATACCTGGTTTATTGCCTGATACAAACTGTTACATGGGCTATAGAATCTGCTGCGGATCATTGATCCCAACTATCTCTTTAACTCAAGGAATATGCCATGTCAAAATTGCTGGACTACCTCAATCTGATCGACCAAGATGCTACAGCGCTTCAAGCCCATCTCGCAGACCCCGATCAAGCTATGGATGCCTATGGATTAAGTGCTGCAGAAAAGCAAGCTGTGATATCCGGTGACAAGCAGACGATAGCAAATTTGACTGGAGCAGACCAAGATGATATGCGCGTACTTGTATTTATAGCCCCCCACAGTCCCTAACACAAGACGCGGCGATGAAGATGCTTCCCAATCGCTACTTCCGCGCCGCCGCGATCTTTTTTCTTGGACTAGCGTATGTTCTTAACGCTTGGTCGTTGGAGCAAAAACCAGTCGATGTTTTGCTGACCGAGTGTAAGCAATATCTTGGATCTAATCAACAAAAAGCAGAACGTGTACTCGAGCAACTGCAGGTGTTGCGGTCGACATTTACCCAAACACAAAATGAAGATTTTCATGTTTGCTCCGGAAACTATCTAAGCTTGAAAGGAAAGCATGAAGAACATGTTGAGTTGATTCAATCGTTTCTTGACCAAGTGAGGGCCCCGAACCGACGTGCATTATTTCTCTATCAACTAGTTGACGCCTATACTGCACTGGGAAAATACGAAAACGCCCTGTTGGTGATGAACGAGGCAATTCTCCTGCTACCAAAACTTGAGGGCGTGCGAGTCAAAGCAAGCGTATTGCAAGGCGCGATCAACCTGCTGGAATCATTTCACGCCTACGACGAGAGCCTGGATTTTGCCGAGAGAATGTACGCATTGCGTGGCGGCGAGGGTAGCGCCGTCGTGACATGTGTCGGGCTGGCAAATAAAGTCGAAATTAACTTCTTGCGCGGCAATAGTCAACTTGCCCATTCCTTGGTGCCGGATGCCATTCTGGCCTGCAGCGCAAAGGAACACGAACTGTTTTCCCTCGCCGTTAAGAGCAATTCTGCAATTGATTCAATTGAATCGGGAAAGTATGCCAGCGGGATCAATGCCGGTCTGCCTCTGCTGCGCCAATGGTCAGTCGTCAGCAAGGGGTATGCTACTGCAACCTTACTCGAAGAAGCATTGGCCCGCGCGTACCTAAAAACCGGCAACGCAGAAAGAGCGGAACATTTTGGAATGCAATCTTTCCGTGATGCGCAATCGGCAAGTGATCTTGCATTGCAGGAGAAAACCAGCGAGACAATGGCCACGATCAAACGTGCCAACGGCGATCTAACCAGCGCCATTTATTACTATGACATCAATTTGGCGTTGAAGAAAAAGATTCAAGGCGAGCAGCTTCAAAAGAATTTAGCCTACCAGCGTGTCAAGTTTGATACCCAAGACAAAGTCAATCAAATGGCTTTGCTGGACCAGAAGAACAAGAATCTAATCATTGAAAAAGAACTGCAAAACCGCAAAGTTCAGAACTTGATTTTGTTGCTGACCTTAGGTGTGGTCGCACTAACCATCCTAGGCGCTTGGTTGGCTAGGACGCTGCGGCAAAAAAACCTCTTCCGCGCAACTGCGCAAATAGATGCTCTAACCCAGGTCAACAATCGCGGCCACTTCGTGACGTCTGCCCGCCGCGTGTTTGTTCACACCAGTGGCAAAGTCAGCTTGGTGTTGTTTGACATGGATCTTTTCAAACACATCAATGACACCTACGGACATTCAACCGGTGATTGGGTTTTGAAAACTGTGTGCGACGTCGTGAGGGCGCAATTGCGCAACATTGATATGTTGGGGCGCCTTGGTGGCGAGGAATTTGCCATTTGTTTGCCCCTGTCGTCAGATGAAGAGGTAAGTGCGTTGGCAGAACGTTGTCGCGCGGCCGTCGAGGCAATTGACACAAAATCAACTGGATTCAGTTTTCCGATTACTGCTAGTTTTGGAATTGCCACACGCGAAAGCGGTGGCTCCCAGAGCTTTGAAGAAACGCTGGTGGCAGCAGACAAGGCCCTCTATTTTTCCAAAAATCAGGGTCGCAACCGCGTCACCGTTTTTCAGGCTACTTTTGAAGACCAAGTGCCTCAAAAAATCGGGCCTCATACTGAGGACCGGCTTGGTCCGAGAGGCGTATCAGCATCAACCTCATAGGAACACCATAAATTGACAAAGCCGCAAACAAAACCGGGAAAACTGGTCTGCGTTGGCACAGGCATGCGCATGGCCGGGCAAATGACGCCGTTGTCGCGCAGCTACATTGAAACAGCAGATGTGGTGGTTGGCTTAGTACCTAACAATCTAGCCCGCAAATGGTTGCAAGGTATCGCCAAGAATTACTTATGCTTGTTGAGTTACTACGGAGATTGCGAGATAGACGGCAAGACCAGACGCGACACTTACCAGCGAATGGTTACGACGATTTTGGACGAAGTACGGGCGGGCAAAACGGTCTGCGCTGCATTCTATGGTCACCCTGGCATATTTGCCTGCGTTGCACACCTTGCCATTGCGGAGGCACGTGCTGAAGGCTATAGCGCGGAAATGTTGCCCGGCATTTCGGCAGAAGACTGCCTGGTTGCCGACCTAGGCATAGACCCAGGTGCCACCGGCATGCAGTCGATGGAAGCAACCCAGTTCATGATTTATGAGCGCAAGATTGACCCCACTGCACTGACCATTATCTGGCAGCCAGCCTTAGCGGGTGAACTGACGCTCAAGCGTTTCGACACCACAGCGGAACGGCTACAAGTATTGGTAAACAAACTCGCACGTGACTTCCCACTGGAACATCCAGTTATTTTGTACGAAGCAGCGACCAGCCCACTGGAGGTAACACGCATAGACACCATACTGCTGTGTGACTTGCCTACAGCGGTGCTGCGTGGCAGCACCACTTTGGTTATTCCAGCTGCATTTCCATTGAAGAAGGATCAGGCCGTCATAGACCAACTCAACGCCTTGCCGGAAGCAGCTGACGCAGAACTAAAGTTCGCCTAAGCCACCCGTAAGCATGGCGCTTTGCGAGGCCGCAAGCCAGCCCTTGGGCCTTGGGCCGACAGCCGATTTGCGGTAACCGTATGAGGCTGTCGGCCCAAGGCCCAAGGGCTGGCGACCTAGCCGGAGAAAAAGGATTTACTCCACCCGCGAAACAGCGTTAGGCTTAAACCCCAGATCAGCCGCTTTGCCCTTGCGCCCCCGCGCCGCCCGCGCGTTGTTCAAGCTGCGAATCTCCAGCGTCTCTTCCCGCTCCTTGCCACCACGCCCAATGCCCGCAATGCGCACACTGCGCGTATAGGCAGCGGCACCGGCTAAGGTGTCCTTGGCTTCCAGATCAATCAGCATCAAGCCGCGGCCACCGTTGGCCATGGACTTCAGCTCAGCAATTTCAAACGTCAGAATACGCCCGCCAACCGAAGCACAGGCCACATGGGTAGCTGGCGCCACCAACACGCCAGGCGTGCCAGCGGTTACGACCTTGGCCTGCGCACCGCTGACCAAGGACGGGCAGCAAATACTTTCGCCCGTGTTGACAGTGATGAAGGACTTGCCAGCCTTCTGGCGCGACACCATATTGTCCACCGTAGCCATGAAACCATAGCCCGCAGTGCTGCTCAGCAGCAGACTTGAGGCAGCCGAACCCGCAAAGTAGTACAGCAACTGCGTGCCCGTTTCCAGTTCGATCAGCGTCGTAACCGGCTGACCGTCACCCCGGCCGCCGGGCAACAGCGACACCGCCACCGAATACACCCGCCCGTTGGAGCCAAACACCAGCAAGGTGTCCACACTGCGGCATTCAAACGTGCCATACAAGCCGTCACCGGCTTTGAAGGCAAAAGTCGACGCCTCATGCCCGTGGCCGGTACGTGCGCGCACCCAGCCCTTTTGGCTGATGACCACGGTCACCGGCTCGTCCACAATCTTGACCTCGGCCACGACTTTCTTTTCGGCTTGAATCAGCGTACGGCGCGGGTCGGCAAAGGTTTTGGCGTCCGCCTCAATTTCCTTGATCATCAAACGGCGCAGGGCCGCCGGGCTGCCCAGAATTTCTTCCAGCTTGCCTTGCTCCGTGCGCAGTTCTGACAACTGCTGCTCGATCTTGATGGCTTCCAAGCGCGCCAGCTGGCGCAGCCGGATTTCCAGAATATCTTCGGCCTGGATTTCGCTGAGCCGAAAGCGCTCTATCAGCGCCAGCTTGGGCTCGTCTGACTGGCGAATGATGGCAATCACCTCGTCAATATTCAGCAGAACAAGCTGCCGGCCTTCCAGAATATGGATGCGGGCCAGCACCGCATTCAGTCGGTGCTGCGATCGCCTCTCGATGGTGGAGTGGCGAAACGCAATCCACTCCAGCAGCATTTGCCGAAACGATTTCTGCGTAGGGCGCCCGTCCAGCCCGATCATGGTCAGGTTGATCGGCGACGATGTTTCCAAACTGGTATGCGCCAACAAGGTGTTGATCAGTTCCTGCTGCCCGATGCGGCTGGTCTTGGGCTCGAACACCAGGCGCACGGCAGCGTCTTTGTTGGACTCGTCACGTTGCGCATCCAGCACCGCCAGCACGCTGGCCTTGAGCTGGGTCTGCTCTTGCGACAAAGCCTTTTTGCCAGCCTTGACCTTGGGGTTGGTCAACTCTTCGATCTCTTCCAGCACGCGCTGGCTGCTGACACCGGGTGGCAATTCGGTAATGACCAGTTGCCACTGCCCGCGTGCCAGGTCTTCAATCTTCCAGCGAGCGCGCACTTTCAACGAGCCGCGCCCGGTGCGGTAGGCATCGGCAATATCGTTGGCACTGCTGATGATCTGCCCACCACCGGGGTAGTCTGGGCCGGGCACAATGGCCAACAGATCGGCATCGGGCAGGTCGGCTTGCTTGACCAGTGCAATGCAGGCATCCGCAATTTCGCGCAGGTTGTGGCTGGGGATTTCGGTGGCAAGGCCCACCGCGATGCCGCTGGCGCCATTGAGCAGCGCAAATGGCAGACGTGCGGGCAACAACCGGGGTTCCTGCTCGCTGCCGTCATAGTTGGGGGCAAAGTCCACCGTGCCTTCGTCCAACTCGTCCAGCAACAGGCGCGTGATTTTGGACAGGCGCGCTTCGGTGTAGCGCATGGCGGCCGCGTTATCACCGTCGCGGGAGCCGAAGTTGCCTTGGCCGTCGACCAGCGGGTAGCGTTGGTTGAAGTCTTGCGCCATACGCACCATGGCGTCATATGCGGCGGTGTCACCATGGGGGTGGTATTTGCCCAGCACATCACCCACCACCCGGGCGCTCTTGACGGGTTTGGCGCCCGTATTGCCATTGGGCCCACCGTAACCCAGGCCCATGCGCGACATGGAATACAAAATGCGCCGCTGCACCGGCTTTTGCCCGTCCGTCACATCAGGCAAGGCGCGGCCTTTGACCACACTCAAGGCGTATTCCAGATAAGCGCGTTGGGCGTAGGTGGCCAGGTTCAGTTCATCATCGGCACCGCCGTCACGGGGCGGCTCGCCGGGCAGGGCTAGGGTTTCTTGGTCAGACATGGGGAGAGAGAAAAGATCAGTTCAATGCGTCAGCAGCGGCTGGCTCAGCACTGGCAGTTTGGCCATTGGTGCTGGAGGCAGGGCCGTGAAACTCGGCATGCACGCGCGTAGGCGCATAGGCAGAGGGTGAAGAAATTGTTGTCGTTGTCGATGCTGCTGAAAGCGATTGGGCCTGCGGGTTCAGACGGCGGTACAACTGCATGACAGCGCGCACATAGTTTTGCGTCTCTTTGAAATTGGGAATCTTGTTACCGGCTTTTTGCACGGCGCCTTCGCCGGCGTTGTAGGCGGCCACGGCCAGTTCCAGCTGGCCGGGGAACATGTTCACCAAGTCGCGCAGATAGCGCGCACCGGTGCTGATATTGGTCTTGGGGTCGGTCAGTTTGGTGGCGATGGTGCCACCACTGTCACTGGCCAGGCCATAGCGTGCACCGGTGGCAGGCATGACCTGCATCAGACCCACGGCGCCCTTGGGGGAAACCGCATTGGCGACAAAGCCCGATTCGGCGGCTACAACCGCTTGCAGCAGTGCAAAGTCCAGTTGGTTGACGTCTGCTGCCGTGCGCAAATGCTGCTTGACGGCCATGAAGCCAGGCGAAGTCTCCAGCGCCGCAATGCTCTTGCCGGAGACACCCGAGGTGTTGGCACGGGGATCAATGATGACGCCGCCAGCCGCAACAACCTCGCCTACAGCTTCCGGCGCCGGCGCGCCGTGAAACAGCAGCTTGTAGCGCTTGTCCAATTGGCTGGAGGCAAAGTGTTTGACCCCCTGGGCGTCGACAAAGGTCCACATGTCGGCATGGGCAGCCGGCAGCACACACACAGCGCCCGCCAGCACCAGCAATGCCTTGCGCAGGTGACGCCCGTACACGGCAACCATCAGACGTCAACCTCGACCGAGTCGCCGTGCAACTCCATCAATTCGCGCCGGGCCGCAGCTTCGCCTTTGCCCATCAGCTTGGTGATCAAAGCCTCTGTCGCACCAAAATCAATGCTGCCCAAAGTGACCGGCATCAAGCGGCGGGTATCGGGGTTCAGCGTGGTGTCCCACAGGTGTTCGGCATTCATTTCGCCCAGGCCTTTGAAGCGGCTGATGCCCCAGGCCCCTTCACGCACGCCTTCCTTGCGCAGCTTGTCCAGAATGGCTGTCAATTCGCCATCGTCCAGCGCATAGGCCTTGGACGCAGGCTTTTTGCCGCGCGCCGGTGCGTCCACGCGGAACAGCGGTGGCCGGGCCACATACACGTGGCCCGCCTCGATCAGCTTGGGGAAATGGCGGAAGAACAGCGTCAGCAGCAGCACCTGGATGTGCGAGCCATCCACATCCGCGTCAGACAAGATGCAGATCTTGCCGTAGCGCAGGCCCGACATGTCGGGCGTGTCATTCGGGCCATGGGGGTCCACGCCCACAGCCACCGAGATGTCGTGGATTTCGGTGTTGGCAAACAGGCGGTCGCGGTCGACCTCCCAGGTGTTGAGCACCTTGCCGCGCAGCGGCAGGATGGCCTGGTTCTCTTTGTCGCGGCCCATCTTGGCGCTGCCGCCTGCGGAGTCGCCCTCGACCAAAAACACTTCGTTGTAGGCAATGTCCTTGCTTTCGCAATCGGTGAGCTTGCCGGGCAGCACCGCCACGCCGGAGCTTTTGCGTTTCTCCACCTTTTGGCCGGCCTTCTGGCGGCTTTGCGCGGCCTTGATGGCCAGCTCGGCCAGCTTTTTGCCGTAATCAACGTGCTGGTTCAGCCACAACTCGAGGGCCGGGCGCACAAAACTGGACACCAGGCGCACGGCATCGCGCGAGTTGAGCCGTTCCTTGATCTGGCCCTGGAACTGCGGGTCCAGCACCTTGGTCGACAGCACATAGCTGGCACGGGCAAACACGTCTTCAGGCATCAGCTTGACGCCCTTGGGCAGCAGCGAGTGCAGCTCGATAAAGCTCTTGACGGCGGTAAACAGGCCGTCGCGCAAGCCGCTCTCGTGCGTGCCGCCGGCACTGGTGGGTATCAGGTTGACATAGCTCTCGCGTACCGGTTGGCCATCTTCGGTAAAGCCCACACACCAGGCAGCGCCCTCGCCTTCGGCAAAGTTGTCGCTTTGCGCATCGGCAAAGCCCTCGCCCTCAAACAGGGGAATGACCGGGTCGGCCGGCAAGGTTTGCGTCAGGTAGTCGCGCAGGCCGCCTTTGTACAGCCAGGTTTGTGTCTCCTTGGTTTTTTCGACCAGCAGCGAGACGCTGACACCGGGCATCAGCACGGCCTTGCTGCGCAGCAGGTGGGTCAGCTCGTTCATGGGCAGCGCGGCCGACTCGAAGTACTTGGCGTCTGGCCAAACGCGCACCGTGGTGCCGGACTTGCGGTCGCCCTCGCCCAAGCTGCGGGTCTGCAGCTTTTGTGCGACGTCGCCATGCTCAAAGGCCATGGCGGCCACGGTGCCCTCGCGGTGGGAGGTCACCTCCAGCCGCTTGGCCAGCGCATTGGTGACGCTGACGCCCACGCCGTGCAGACCGCCGGAGAAGCTGTAGGCGCCGCCCTTGCCTTTGTCGAACTTGCCACCCGCGTGCAGGCGGGTGTAGACCAGTTCAATCACGGGCGCATTTTCTTCCGGGTGCATGCCAAAGGGGATGCCGCGCCCATCGTCCTCCACGGAAGTGGAGCCGTCGGCATGGACAATGACCTTGATCTTTTTGCCGAAGCCGCCCAGGGCTTCATCGGCCGCGTTGTCCAGCACTTCCTGGATCACATGCAGCGGATTATCGGTGCGGGTATACATGCCCGGGCGTTGCTTGACGGGCTCCAAACCTTTAAGGACCCGTATGGAGCCTTCGGAATATTCTGGGGTTGCTTTGACTGACATAGGCCAGCATTGTAATCGCCAACGCAAATAGGGCTGTACATAAATACAGCTTCGGCTTGTAGGCCTTTAGAAATCTGTCAGCAATCCGCGCAGGGAATAGCGACAATTCGCGCATGCAACAAACCCACAAACCCTTGTCGATGCTGCAAGTGCTGGCTTGCGGCGCCCTGATTGTGACCCTGTCCATGGGCATACGCCACGGATTTGGTCAGTGGTTGCAGCCCATCACGCAGGACAAGGGCTGGAGTCGCGAGACTTTTTCGCTGGCCATGGCGATACAAAACCTGTCCTGGGGCGTTGCCGGCATCTTTGCTGGCATGTTGGCCGACCGATTTGGGGCGTTTCGGGTTGTCATTGTGGGGTCCGTGCTGTATTCCCTGGGTTTGCTCGGTATGGCACACACCACCACGCCCCTGCTGTTTTCACTGAGCACCGGCGTGCTGATCGGTATCGCGCAGGCGGGCACCACCTATGCCGTCATTTACGGCGTGATTGGCCGCAACGTGAGCGCCGACAAGCGTTCCTGGGCCATGGGTGTGGCGGCGGCGGCGGGATCTTTTGGACAATTTGCGATGCTGCCAACCGAGCGTTTTTTGATTGACTCGTTTGGCTGGCAGCAGGCACTGGTGCTGTTGGGCATGGCTTCGCTGCTGATGGTTCCGCTAGCTTGGGGCCTGCGTGAACCTGATTTTGGGGGTGGTGCACAGGCCCCCGCACGCAGCCAAAGCATAGGCCAGGCGCTGCGCGAGGCGCTCAAATACCCAAGCTTTCAGTTACTGATGGCTGGCTACTTTGTGTGCGGGTTTCAAGTCGTGTTCATTGGTGTGCACATGCCCAGTTACCTGGCTGACAAGGGTCTTTCGCCCCAGGTAGCCAGCAATGCGCTGGCTTTGATTGGCCTGTTCAATGTGTTTGGCACCTACGCTGCGGGCGTGCTGGGCCAAAAGATGCAGAAGAAAAATATTCTGGTGTTTATCTATTTCGCCCGCGCTGTTGTCATCAGCATGTTCCTGCTGGTGCCCATTACACCCATCAGCGTCTATGTGTTTGCGGCCGCCATGGGCGCACTGTGGCTGTCTACCGTGCCGCCCACCAATGCAACGGTGGCGCAGATTTTTGGCGTGGCGCATTTGTCCATGCTGGGCGGTTTTGTGTTCTTCAGCCACCAGATAGGCTCGTTCATGGGTGTCTGGCTGGGTGGCTTTCTGTATGACAAGACCGGCAGCTACGACATCGTGTGGTACATCACCATTGCCCTGGGCATAGCCGCCGGGCTGGTGAATCTGCCGGTCAAAGAGGCTGCCATTGCCCGCACGCTGCCCGGTGGCGCGGTGACGCCATGACAATGCCCAGGCGCCTGTTGGTATGGGTGCTGGTGGCGGCAGTGCTGGCGGCAGTTTTTCTGTTGTACACCCGGCCGGACTTTGTAGTGCAGACCGCCAATCAAGTGTGGTCGTGCTTTTGAGCCCCTCAGTGGCCCCCTCTGAATGGATTGTGCGCTGGTCGCACCTGCTGGAGCCAGGCTGCACGGTGCTGGATGTAGCCTGCGGGGCCGGACGCCACATGCAATGGTTCGCGCACAAAGGCCATGCGGTTACCGGCATCGACAAAGAGCTTGGGCAAACCCGCCAACACGTGCCAATGGCCGAATTGGTGTGTGCCGACATTGAAAACGCTGCCTGGCCATTGCACACGGACGGCCAGTTGAGAATCTTTGGCGCCGTAGTGGTGACCAACTACCTGTGGCGCCCGCTGCTACCGACGCTGCTGGACAGCGTGGCGCCAGGCGGCGTGCTACTTTACGAAACTTTTACGCGGGGCAACGAGGAATTTGGGCGACCTTCGCGGCCCGATTTTCTGCTGCAGCCGGGTGAGCTGCTGCAAAGCTGCGGGCAGTTGGACATCGTTGCCTATGAAAATGGCTACCTGAGCGCCCCACCCCGGTTTGTGCAACGCATAGCGGCGGTTCGCCCACGGTCCGATGCACCTGGCTTGGCCGATAGGGCTCGGCTTGCGCTGATCGCACCGCAGTGAAACACGGCACCTCC
>JACXTT010009383.1_pt1 | contig 13373 bp, 11 predicted proteins | sample 9270951 | NCBI WGS metagenome assembly JACXTT01 (sample SAMN15532306, study PRJNA645909) | rock metagenome | isolation source: weathered quartz diorite | place: Puerto Rico | collected 2017-06-21
GCGACCGGGCGCTCGAGGAGCGTGCCGATCGTGACCGCCGCGCCGGCCAGGCGGCGCGCGAGCGGGACGCCGCCGAGAGCGAGCGCGCCCAGGTCGAGCGCGAGCTAGCCGGGGTGAGTGCTGAGCTGGAGCGCCGCACCAGCGTCGAGGGGGAAGTCCGCGACCGGCTCGGCAAGCTGCGTGACACGGTGCGCCGGCTGGAGACAGAGCTGCAGCAGGTGAGCGAAGCCGCGCGTACCCTCGAGATCGAGCGAGCGGCGCTGGAGCGCGAGCACGAGGAACTGCGCCAGTCGCTGCAGCAGGCCACGGCCGATCGCACCACACGCCAGCAGGCGGCCACGGCGGCGGAGCAGACGCTGACGGGAGCGATGCGCTCCGCGGGTACGGCTGCGCAGGTGGCGGTACGGGCCGTCGAGACGGTGCAGGTCGCGCGGCATCGCGTGGCAGCGCTCGAGGAGCAAGAATTGACGGCACACTCCGCCCGGCGCCAGGCGGAGAACGCGTGGTCGCAGCAGTCGGCCCGTCACGACGCGCTGGCCGAGCTCGATCGCGGGCACGTCGGGCTGGCCCCGGCAGCCCAGGCGCTGCTGGACGCACGCGGCCAGTTCGGTGACGCCGTGCTCGGTCCGCTGTCGGACTTCGTGCGCACCAGCCGGCGCGACGCCGAGCTCGCCGAGCGCCTGTTGGGCGAGTGGCTGCAGGCGGTCCTGGTGCGCGATCAGGCAGCAGCCGAGGCGATTCGCCAGTGGCACGCCAAGACGCAGCCGGGTCCCCTGGTGCTGCTGCCGTGCGCGCCCGGTCCCCGGCTCGCCGCCGATGGGCGTCTGCTGCGAGACGATCTGCGGGTCGACGGCCCGGCGGTAGCGTGGGTGCGGGCCCTGCTGACCGGCCACGAGGTGCTCGATGACGGCCGGACGCTGCGGCGCGCCAACGGCGCGATGTTCCTGGACGGTGGGTCCGTGGGGGCCGGCCCGTTGCAGCGCCGTGCCGAGCTGGAAGCGCTGACGGCGGAGCTGGCGGAGGCGGCTGCGGCGCGCGATCGCACGCAGGCGATGCTCGACACCACGCTCAAGGATCTCGCCGCCGCACAAGCCGCGCTCGCAGAGGCGGCAGAGGTCGCAGAGCGGTCGCGGGGCGAGGAGCTGGAATCCGGCGCGCGGAAGGGCGAGGCGGAGCGCGCGCTGGCCCACTCGAAGCGCGATCTCTCCGAGGCAGCGACGCAGGCGGAGCGCCTCAACCGGCGCATCATCGACGTCGAATCCCGGCTGCGCGCACTGGACGGAGAGCTGAAGGAGCGGGGCAAGGCCCGGCGCACCGCAGACGAGCTGCTCGCCAACGAGCGCGCGGCGCTGGTCGCCGTCGAGACGGAGCAGGAGCAGGCGCGCGAACAGCGCGTGCACTGGCAGGTGGAGGCGGCGCAGATGGAAGCGCGCCTCAGTGCCGCGCGGGAGCGAGCCGAGCGGGCCGGTGGCGAAGCCGACCAGGCCCGGCAGGATTCCACAGCCCTGGTGGAGGAGGTCGCCCACATCGACCGCACCTCCGCCGAGCTCACGTCGCAGCGCGCGCAGTGGCAGGACGCGCTGCAGGAACGCAAGCTGGCGCTCGCGAAGCTCGAAGGGGCGACGCGCGAGGCGGCGACCGCAGTGACACTGGCTGAAACCGCCGTGGCCGCCGCCGAAGCGAGTGTGGAACAGGCGCGAACCGCGCTGACGGCGCTGAGCGATGAAGAGCACCGGCTCGCCGTCGAGCGCACCGAGCTCGAAGGGCGCAAGCGGGCGACCGCCGAGCGGGTCGAAGCCGAGTGGCGCAAGGCGCTGTCCCAGCTCTTGAAGGACGCGCCCGACGTCGCCGGTGACCTGGAGTGGCTGCGGTCGGAGAACGAGCGGCTGCGCGGCGCGATCGATGCCGTCGGCCCGGTGAACGCCCTCGCGGTCGAGGAGCACGCCGAAGAAACAAAACGCCTCGAGTATCTCATGACGCAACGCGACGACATGGTCGCGGCGCGGGCGTCCCTGCAACAGGCCGCGCGCGAGATCGACCAGACCGCGAAGGCGCTGTTTCTCGAATCGTTCGGCAAAGTGCGCGAGAACTTTCGCACCGTGTTTCAGACGCTGTTCGGCGGCGGCGAGTGCGACGTGCGCCTCGCCAACGAAGACGAGCCGCTGGAGAGCGAGATCGAGATCCACGCGGCGCCGCGCGGCAAGCGCACCCAGCGCATCCATCTGCTCTCGTCCGGCGAGCGCACCCTCGTCGCCGTGTCGCTGCTGTTCGCGATCTTCCTCGCCTGCCCCAGCCCGTTCTGTCTGCTCGACGAGGTCGACGCGCCGCTCGACGACGCCAACGTGGGGCGCTACGTGCGGTTGCTGTCGGAATTCAAAAGTCAGACGCAGTTCATCGTCATCACGCACAATCCCCGTACGATGCAGGCCGCCGACGCCGTCTACGGCGTGACGATGCAGGAGCCCGGCGTCTCGACCATCGTCGGCGTGCGTCTCGGTCAGCTCGCCAAGACCGCCTGACGCCTCCATGCCGCGGAGTCGCCGGGCTCGTGGACGCTGGTCCCGGGCCGCTGCCCTCGTCGCCCTCGCCATCCCCGGGGCACTGACCGCTCAGCGCCCCGGGATCTCCGCGCCGCTGGCGCGGGCCATGGCGAGCGGCCGCGACACCGCGTTCACGGTCTGGCTCTTCGTGCGGCGCGACGTCTCGCTCGCGGAAGCGGCGCAGCGCCTCCGCGCGGCGGGGGTGATGCCCCGCACCACGAGCCGCTGGCTGCACGGCGTCAGCGCGATCGTTCCCACTCAGGCGCTCGTTGCACTGGGACGCGAGCGCTGGATCGGCCGCATCCAACCCATGGGCCGCTGGCGGCGAGTCGCGCAGCCGAGCCGGATCGACGAATGGGCGGTCCTGGCGGCCGACACCTGCCCCCCCGGCGGCGACCCGACGTACGGTCCCTCCGAGATGCCGTATCGCCAGCTGCACCTGCGGCCGCTCGCCGACGCGGGGGTGAACGGCAGCGGCGTGCGCGTTGCGATCCTCGACGCCGGCTTCAATACCCTTGATCCCGTCTTCGCCGGCGTGACGGTGACGGCGCAGCACGATTTCGTGTTCGGCGACTCGGTGGTGCGCGACCAGCCGAACGACCAGCCCGGGGCGCAGTTCCATGGAACGGCCGTGTGGTCGCTGTTTGCGGGACTTGTTCCGGGACGCCTCGTCGGGATCGCGCGCGGCGCGAGCTATCTCCTCACCAAGACCGAGGACATCCGCTCCGAAACGCGCGTGGAAGAGGACAATTACGTCGCCGCACTGGAGTGGGCCGATTCGATTGGCGTCGACGTCGTGTCGTCGAGCCTCGGCTACCTGTCGTTCGATAACGGTTTCAGCTATACGCCGTCCCAGCTGAACGGCGACGTCGCCGTGACCTCCGTGGCAGCCGACTCGGCCGCGGCCCGCGGCATTCTCGTCGTGACCGCCGCAGGCAACGAGGGACCCGGATTCCGAACCCTGGTCACCCCCGGCGACGCCCACTCGGTCATCACCGCGGGCGCCGAAGATTCGCTCGGCACCATCACCGGCTTCTCGTCGCGCGGACCCACCGCCGACGGACGCCTGAAACCCGATCTCACGGCGCCCGGACTCGATGTGTGTACGGACGCCGGCGGATCCCTCGGCCGGCTCGCCGGGACATCGTTCGCGACGCCGCTGCTCGCGGCCTCGGCGGCGCTCGTGAAACAGCTGCACCCGACGCTCGGACCCCTGGCGCTGCGCGACGCGCTGCGCGCGCACGCGTCGAACCACGTGACCCCGGATTCGACTCGCGGGTGGGGACGCCCCGACGTCACTGCGGCGGCGACCTTCACAAGCGGGGTGACGCCGCTCGCGCCGCTCCCGCCCACGCTCACGTCGATCACACCGGATTTCGTGTGGTCGGTCGGGGCGATCCCCGGGTTCGCCCAGCCGGTCACGTACCGCCTGCGGATTGCCCGCGATTCGTCGTTCACGACCGTGTTCGTCGATACCCAGCTCAGTCTCACGCAGTATCCGCTGCGCCAGCCGCAAAAGCCCGGTGCCCCGCTGTTCTGGCGCGTGGAGGCGATCAGCGCAACGGCGGAATCGGCGTCGACCGGGGTCGTGGGGCCGATGGCCGTTCCAGCGTGGGCCCGGCTCACCTCACTCGCAGATACCGGCGGAGCAGCGACGCCCGATACCCAGCCCACGTTCACCTGGTCGCCGACGCCGATCGCGAGCCCGCCCGGACCGTTTCACTACGACGTGTTCGTATTCCGCACCGGAGTCCCGATCCCGGTGTTCAGCGCGGGCGGGCTGACCGACACCACGTTTCAGATCCCGCGGCCGCTCGAGCGCAACGCGACGTACCGCTGGACGTTGATCGTACACGCCGGCACGGATACATCCCGCATCGCCGCGCCGCGGCCGTTCGTCATCCTCGATGCCGGTGCGCCGCCGACGACGCTCTTGTACCAGAACTTCCCCAATCCCTTCCCGTCGGCGACGCAAGCAGCGACGTGCATCTGGTTCGACCTCGCCACGGCGAGCCAGGTGGAGCTCGACGTCCTGACGTTGCGCGGCGGCATCGTCCGCCACGTGCTGCCCAGCCCGAGCGTTCCGGCCATTCTGCCGCCCGGCCGCTACGGGCGCGGTACGACGGGTGCGAGTCTCTGCGACGACCGCTTCACCTGGGACGGCCGCGCCGACGACGGAGAATGGCTTCCCGCCGGGGTCTACCTGTACAAGTTGAAGGTCGGAGGCCTTATTCAGTTCAAACGACTCGTCTACCTCGGAAGGACGCACTGAACCCGTGGAGCTGATCACCCTCGGCACTGGAACCGTGGCCCCCTCGGCCCAGCGTTCCTCCGCCGCGCACTTCGTGCGGCGGAACGGCGTGCAACTGCTGCTCGACTGCGGACCGGGGACGCTACACCGTCTCGCGACATTCGCGATCCCGTGGCCGTCGATCACCCACGTCGCGCTGACGCACTTTCATCCCGACCATTTTGCCGATCTGCCGATGCTGGTGTACGCGCTCAAGTACACGACCCGGCCGCCGCGCGAAGACCCGCTGGTGATTCTCGGACCACGCGGCGTGGTGCGCCTGCTGCGCTCGCTGGCCGAAGGCTACGGCTCCTGGCTGCTGGACCCCGGATTCCCGATCGTCATTCTGGACGTCCAGCCCGGCGAGCCGTTCCCGCTCGACGGCGAGCTCACGCTGGAAGCTTTCCCCGTGCCGCACACCGAGGAGAGCGTGGCGCTCGGCCTGACGGCTCCCGAGGGCCGGCTGGTGTATACCGGAGACACGGGGCCTTCCGCCGAGCTGGCCCGCTGGGCCAGCGGCTGCAGTCTGTTGCTCGCGGAATGCTCGCTCCCGGAAACGATGGCGATCGACATTCATCTCACGCCGGAGCGGGCGGGAGAGCTGGCGCAGGCGGCGGGAGCGAAACGGCTCGTTCTGACGCACTTTTATCCCCCCGTCGAAACACCGGATCCGGCGCGCAGCGCGGCGACCCGCTTCACGGGTCCCGTGACCGCGGCGACCGACGGGGAACGATTCACCATCTGATGAGGGGATGACGTCGTGCTGATCGTGATGCGCCACGGGGCGACCGAGGAAGAACTCCAGCGGGTTATAGCGGTGATTCGCGACATGGGGTACCAGGCGCGCCCCATGCCCGGCTCGCAGCGCACCGCCGTGGGACTCGTGGGTAACGATGGGCGCGTCGATTCTTCGCGGCTCGAAGGGCTCGCCGGCGTGCAGGAAGTCATCCACGTCTCGCAGCCGTACAAGCAGGTGAGTCGCGAATGGAAACCGGAGAACACCGTCGTGCGCTTGCCGGGCGGAGTGGCCATCGGCGGCGCCGACGTCGCCGTCATCGCGGGACCGTGTTCCGTCGAATCGGAGGCGCAGGTGATCCAGGCCGCGCGCCACGTGCGCGAAGCGGGCGCGGTGATCCTGCGTGGGGGCGCGTTCAAGCCCCGGACCTGTCCGTATTCGTTCCAGGGCCTGGGCCGCCCCGCGCTGAAACTGCTCGCCCGGGCACGTGAGGAGACGGGGCTGCTGATCTGCACCGAGGCGATCGACGTCGAGGGCGTGGGCTGGGTGTCCGAGGTAGCGGACATCGTCCAGATCGGCGCGCGCAACATGCAGAACTTCTCGTTACTGCGCGCCGCCGGCCGCGCCGGTAAGCCGGTGCTCCTGAAGCGCGGCATCTCGGCGACGATCACGGAACTGCTGCTGTCGGCGGAATACCTGCTCGCCGAGGGTAACCAGGACGTGATTCTCTGCGAGCGCGGCATCCGCGGGTTCGATACCGCGACACGCAACGTCTTCGATCTGGCCGCGATCCCGGTGGTACAAAAGTTGTCGCATCTCCCGATCATCGCCGACCCCTCGCACGCCACCGGGCTGCGCGACAAAGTCATTCCTATGGCGCGCGCCGCAGTCGCCGCGGGTGCCGACGGTCTCATCGTCGAGGTGCACCCCAACCCCGAGGCGGCGAAGTCGGATGGCGCTCAGTCGCTCTTCCCCGAGCAGTTCGCCCAGCTGATGCGCGAAGTGCGCGTTATCGCCGAGGTGATCGGGAGGCGCGTCGCCGAACCGGCACCGGTGGTTGCCTGATGGGCGGTCAGGCGGACGGTCGGACGGGCGGACGTCTCGCGGTAATGATCTGTACCGCGGTGGTGTTGACCGCCCGACCGCCTGACCGCCCGACCGCCTTGACCGCCCGTGCGGCCGACCGCCCGACCGCCCAGGGCCCGTGGCCGGTCCTCGACCACGCGAGCGCGACCTACCAGACGGTCCAGACGCTCACCGCAGACTTCGTGCAAGTGATCGAGAATCCGATGGTGGGACCTCCCGACACGACGCGCGGCCGGTTGTTTCAGCAGCGCCCCAGCCGGTTCGCGATGCGCTTCAGCGTTCCGCCGAGCGACCGGATCGTGGCCGATGGGAAGTTCCTGTGGCTCTACACGCCGAGCACGACGCCCGGTCAGGTGATCCGGAGCCGCATCCCCGACGCCGGAACCACGGGCCCCAATCTCATCGGGCAGTTCGTGGAGCGCCCGCGCGAGCGGTACACGGCGCGATTCGTGCGGGCGGACTCGACCGCCGCCGGATGGATCGACGTCGTGGCGCTCACGCCCCGCGATTCCACCCTCCCCTACTCCGGCGCGACGATCTGGGTCGGGCGCAACGACGGGCTCGTGCACCGGCTCGAGATCGACGAATCCGGGGGGCAGATCCGGCGCCTCTGGTTGTCCAGCCTGCAGCTGAACGCGATGGTCCCCGCTGCCGAATTCCGCTTCACCCCGCCCAGGGGCGTGGAAGTCGTCAACCAGTAGCTAGCGTCCGCTCCAGGCGGGCGATCACATCCGGGGCAAGACCGCGGCGGCGCGCCACCTCCAGCACCGCCCGCCCCAGCTCGCCATACAGCGCCCGGTGCGCATCGGGGAGTGCCTGCAGATGGCGGGTGAGGGTGTCGACGTCGCCGCGCACGACCGGGCCCGTTAGGGCCCCCTCGGGTCCGGTGCGAGCCAGATTGTCGAACGTGCCGCGCACGAGCGGCGCCAGCGCGGTCCAGGCGTCCTCCCGGCTCAAACCCGCGCGTTCCAACAGCTGCTGCGCGATCGCTTCCACCACGACGAAATAGTTCGAGGCGAAGACGGCCCCGGCGTGATACAGCGTCTTGTGCTCCGGGCGCAGCCGGAAGGGGTGCAGGCCGATGTCGCGCGCCAACCGTTCTGCCGTTTCGACTGCCCGCGGGTCGCCTTCCACGGCGGCCCACGCGCCGCGCACGTGGTCCGGCGTCCGTTCCGGCTCGACGAGCGTCTGTAGCGGATGCAGCGACCCCAGCGCGGCGCCGCTCGAGCGCAAGCTCTCCAGTGCGCGGTGGTCGAGCGACCCCGAGAGATGCAGCACGACCTGGTCGGCACGAACGGCACCGGTCGCGCTCAGTACTCCTGCGAGCGGGGTGATGGCATCGTCGGGGACGGCACAGACGATCACTTCGACGCGATCGACCCAAGGCGGCGCCGCACCGGCGGCGCCGGTCGTCAGGGTGAGGGGAACGGGAACGGGCTTGGCACGCCGCCCGTGCAGCCAGACGTCATGTCCGGCCTGCACCCAGGCGAGCGCCAAGCCCGTTCCTGCCCGACCAGGGCCGATCACCCCCACCCGAAGGGTGGAGGTGGAGCCCGTCACGGGCTGCGCGTCTGCGCCGTCGAACCGGCCGCGAGCGAGAGCAAATCCTGCGGCGAGCGGGCCCGCCGCGCCAAGGTCAAGGCTTCCTGCACCTGGCGATCGTCGTGCATGCGGCGCAGCATCTCGCCGGGCGGTCCGAAGACATAGCGCGCCACTTCATAGCCGAGTTGGTCCGGAATGAGACTCCGCGCGCCCGCGAGGGCGCTATCGGGAACCGCCGCGCCGCGCTGGCGCAGCCGGCTCAGGACTTCGTTCACCATCCCCGGGGTCACCTGGAAATCGGGCGACGACAAGCCGTGGTTCGACTTCAGCTCGAGCGCGTAGCCCGTCAGGACGTCGCGGAAGGCCGGAACGTTGGCGCCCAGCGATTTCATGAACGTGCGCTCGGCGGTCGAGAACGTGTCCTGCGAAGCGAAGATGTCGGGGCGGATCCCGCCGCCACCGCGCACCGTTCGTCCCGCGTCGGTATGGAACACGGGCAGACTGTCGGGCACGGTGTCTTTCCCCTCTGCAGCACTCTCGACCTGCGCGACCTGATCTTCTTCATTCTTGCTGACGCGCTGAATCGTGCGTCCGCTGGGAGTGTACCAGCGCGCCGTCGTGAGCTTCAAAGCCGTCTCGGGCGAGAGCACGTAGAGGGATTGCACCAGACCTTTGCCGAACGTCGGCGTGCCCACCACCAGGGCGCGGTCGTGGTCCTGCAGCGCACCGGCGATGATCTCGGCGGCGCTGGCGGTGCCGCCGTTCACGAGCGTCACGATCGGAAGCTTGGGCCATTTCTGCTGGCGATCGTCCTTGTAGGTATGCGTAGCATCGGGCGCGCGGCCGCGGGTCGCCACGACTTCCTGCCCCTGATCGAGGAACAGGTCGCTCACGCCGATCCCCTGGTTCAACAACCCGCCCGGGTTGTTGCGCAGATCGAAGATCAGGGACTTCATCCCCTTGCCGATGAGGCTGTCGACCGCGATGCGGACTTCGTCGGCCGACGTCTGGCTCACCGGGCTGAGCGACACGTAGCCCACTTTGTCGTCCAGCATCATGGCGATTCGCACCGAGCGCACGTGGATCTTGGCCCGCGTGAGCTTGAAGATGATCGGATCGTTCACCCCAATGCGGCGAATTTTCAGCTCGGCGTTCGTCCCCGGCGTGCCACGCAGTTGCTTCACCGCCTCGTCCTGCTTCCACCCTTCAGAGGAGCGGCCGTCGACGGAGATGATTTCGTCGCCGGTCTGGACGCCGGCGCGCTCCGCGGGAGTGTCGGGGAGCGGAGCGATGACCGTGATCCAGCCGTTGCGCACGTCGATTTGCAGCCCGAGACCGCCGTAGTCGCCGCTCGTCTGCTCGTTCAGCGCATGGAAATCGTCCGGCTTCAGATAGGTGGAATAGGGATCGTGCAGCTGATCGAGGAAGCCGTCGATCGCCATCTGGTAGAGCTTGCGCTCATCGATCGAGTCCACATAGAAGTCCGCGACCCGCGACAGGACGTCGTCGAACAGCCGTGCCTGCTGGTACACGGTCCCCTGTGGTCCGGAGTCGCGCTGCAGCAGCCACGCCCCAGAGACCAGGGCCACGCCGGACATCGCCAAAACGAGCAGCCATTTGCGATTCATGAGCTACCTCGGGTTGAAAGCGCCGTCACCGCCGCCAGCTCGCGCCAAGCGGCTTCCAGCACCGTGGGTTTCGACGGCGTTGCGTCGATATGCACCACGCCCGGGCCGCTCGCCGCGGCATAGGCCGCGCGCACCCGCTCGTGGAAGTCATCGTCTTCCCGCTCGAACCGGTCCTTCACTTTTCGTGCCCGCCGTTGCCGCTCCCGGCCCAAATCGACCGGCAGGTCGAGCACCAGCGTGAGATCGGGCACCAGGCCCCCGGTCGCCAGGCGCAGAGCGGCATCAACGTCGTCCGCAGGCAGCCCGCGACCCGCCACCTGATAGGCCTTGGTCGACAGATCGAACCGGTCGGCAAGCACCACCTGGCCGGCCTCGAGCGCCGGCCGGATCATCCGCTCCACCAGGTCAGCCCGAGCGGCCAGTATCAAGAATAACTCCGCACGGGCCGTCATTTCATGTCTGGATTTCAAGGCGACCTTGCGGGCCGCCTCGGCCACGGGGGTCCCCCCCGGCTCCCGGACGGGCAGCACCTGGAAGCCCTCCGCCAGGAGCCGCGCCCCGAGGGCCCGGACGAGGGTCGATTTCCCCGCTCCTTCCGGCCCTTCCAGCACGATGAACGCCCCGCCCGCTGCGGTCATCCGAGGGTGATGATGGGACTCGCGGCGCCCTTCTGGATCCCCTCGTAGATGCGGGCGTTCACCTTGGCCATCAACTTTTCGAAGTTCGATTGGGCAACGGCCATCTGCTGATACACCGGGTTCACCTGGATGCTTTGGACGGTCTTGTCGTGCCGCTCTGCCTGCTCCTGGGTGGGCTCCTTCCCGGCACGCGCGGCCCGTTCGATTTCTCCGGCGATCTTTTCCATCTCGGCGAGGAGCCGCTGGCAATCGGCGTCATCGCGCAGCGCGTCGCTGGCGCGCTTCAGCGCTTTGTATTCATCGGTCTGTCCGATCAGCCGGCCGAGATCCTGGGCCTTCTCTTCGATCACGACGTCCTCCCGCGAGAGTTCATCAGGGCGTAGCGTGGGCGCCCGAACAGATCGGGCACGATCCGCACCCGGTCCCAGCCGGCGGCGTGGCCCAGATCGCGCACCGCCGCCGCGCGCCGCTCGTCGATTTCCAACGCCAAGAGACCTTCCGGCTCGAGCCGCTCCGCCGCCCCCGCGATCAGCGCGCGCGTCGCCTCGAGACCATCCGCCCCGCTCAACAGCGCGAGGCGCGGCTCGAAGGCGCGCACCGAATGATCGAGGGCCGTCCACTCGGCGTCCGTGAGATACGGCGGATTCGATACGATGGCCCGGTAGCGGCCGTTGCCCAGCGGCTCGAACAGATTCCCTTCACGCACCTCGACCGAAACCCTCGCGCGGGCGGCGTTCGTGCGGGCGAGCGCCGCCGCGGACGGCGACGGCTCGGTCGCGACGACCCGGTCGAAGCGCCCTTCGAGGGCAAGCGACAGAGCGATACACCCCGACCCTGTTCCGACATCGGCGACCCACCCACCCGGCCGCTCCACGGCCCAGTGGAGCACCAGCTCGACCAGCCCTTCGGTTTCCGGGCGCGGGATCAGCGCCCGATCGTCGATCGCGAGGTTCAGGCGCCGGAACGCCATCTGCCCCGCCGCATAGGCGAAGGGCATGCCCGTTACGCGGCGTGAGACCATGGCGTCGAAGCGGCGCAGCGTCTCGCCGCCGGCGCGCGCTTCGCGCGCCAGCCAGGCCTGCCCCGCGGGCAATCCCGCCGCCAGCTCCCAGAACCAGCCGGCCTCGCGCTGCGGGTAGGCGACACCTTCCGCGCCCAGCAGCTCCGCCGCCCGGTCGAGTGCAGCACCGACGGTCGCGATGGAAGCGGGACCGGCGCTCGTCTCAGGCACTCATCCGCTCCTGCTGGCCGGCCTGGCGGAGCGCGTCCATCAGGTCGTCGAGTCGACCGTCCAGCACCTCGGCGAGATTGTGCGCGCTGTACCCAATCCGATGATCCGTTAGTTGATTGCGAGGAAAGTTGTAGGTGCGGATCTTCTCCGAGCGATCGCCCGTCCCCAGCTTGGTGCGGCGTTCGCGAGCACGCTCGGCCTGCTGCTCGGCGAGGATGCGATCGAGCAGCCGCGAACGGAGGATCTCGAGCGCCTTGAGCTTGTTCTGGAGCTGCGACTTCTGATCCTGACACTGCACGACGAGCCCGGTCGGGATGTGCGTCACGCGGACGGCGCTGTCGGTAGTGTTGACGCTCTGTCCGCCCGGTCCGGACGAGCGGAACACGTCGATCCGCAGGTCCTTGTCTTCGATCTTGACGTCGACTTCTTCCGCTTCGGGCAGTACAGCGACGGTGGCGGCGGAGGTATGAATACGACCCTGCGCTTCCGTCTCAGGGACGCGCTGCACGCGGTGCACCCCCGACTCATAGCGCAGCGTACCGTAGGCCTGCGTGCCACGGGCAGCGAACACCGCTTCTTTGAGGCCGCCCAGCACCCCTTCGCTTAGCTGCAGCAGCTCGACCTTCAGACCGCGCCGCTCGGCGAAGCGGGTGTACATCCGGAACAGATCGGCGGCGAACAGCGCGGCCTCGTCGCCCCCGGTGCCGGCCCGGATTTCGACGATGGCGTCGCGGTCGTCCAGCGGATCGGGGGGGACGAGCAGCTCGGCGAGCTGGGTCGAAAGCCGCGCCACGCCGGGACGCAGCCGCTCCACGTCGTGGCGGGCCAGTTGGGACAACTCAGGATCCGGATCGGTGACGAGGTCCTTCGCTTGCGCGAGCTCGGCCTCGAGCCGAGTGAGGCGATCGTGGGTCTGGCGGATGGCGTCGAGCCGTGCGTGCTCGCGACCGAGCAGCTTCAGCTTGGCCGGATTCCGCGCGGTCTCGGGGTCGGCCAGCAGCCGGGCGACCTCCTCCGCCCGCGCGAGCGCCTGGCGGAGTCGGGCCTCCACGCGGTCAGCTCGCGGCTTTCTCCGTGCGGTACTTCTGGCGGAACCGCTCCACGCGGCCGGCGGTGTCGATGAGCTTCTGCTTGCCCGTGTAGTACGGGTGGCAACGGGCGCAGATCTCGACGTGGATCGTCGCGGTCGTCGAGCGCGTCTCGAAGGTGTTGCCGCAGGCGCACTGCACGGTCGCCCGGCGGTAGTTGGGATGAATTCCCTGCTTCACACGCACATCCTTCCTGGGTGAAACGTTTCGGTGGCAGCCTCGGAAATATAACTGCCACAGCGACTTGCCAGCAAGCACGTACGGATCCTGTCAGAGATCGCCGCGCTTTGTCCGATCATGGTGACAAACACCGGCGGGTTCCCGCCGCTCTATCGGCGCAAGTGCATCCACGGCAAGGGACTCGGTTTGAAGAGTCGTGCGGCGCTCGGACCCGCAACCTTTTCCGCCCTGCTTGCATCTGGATTCTGAGCGCGGCATATCAACGACGCGCGTCATTTCCGCTCGATCCAGTCGCCCAACCGCCAGGAGTGAATCGTGGAACGTCGTGACTTCATCAATCTCGGTGGCGCGACGATCGGCGCCCTCTGGGTGCCGGTCTGGGGCCGCCGGGTCGATGGGTTCTGGGGGTCGCTC
>JACXTT010009384.1_pt1 | contig 13371 bp, 12 predicted proteins | sample 9270951 | NCBI WGS metagenome assembly JACXTT01 (sample SAMN15532306, study PRJNA645909) | rock metagenome | isolation source: weathered quartz diorite | place: Puerto Rico | collected 2017-06-21
CGCCGGCGCCAAGCCCGCCGCGCGGCACGCGGCGGCCGAGCGCGGCCCGACCGTCGACATGCTCCTCACCGAGCCGCGCACCCAGCTGGATGACCCCGGTGCGGGCTTGCAGAACAACGGCCGGCGGGTGCTCACCTACTCGGACCTTCATACGCTCGGCGGCCCGATCGATCGCCGCGATGCAGGCCGTGACATCGAGCTGAACCTCACCGGCCACATGCAGCGCTTTATCTGGTCGTTCAACGGTCAGAAGTTCTCCGAGAGCGAGCCGCTGCGGTTCAGGCATGGCGAGCGGTTGCGTCTCGTGCTCGTGAACGAGACCATGATGAATCACCCGATCCATCTGCACGGCATGTGGAGTGAGGTGCAATCCCCGGACGGGGAGTTTCTGGTCCGCAAGCACACCGTCACCGTGCAGCCCGGGCAGCGCCTGGCGTATTGGGTTACGGCGGATGCACTCGGGCGCTGGGCGTACCACTGTCATCTCATCTACCACATGGAGGCCGGAATGTTCCGCGAGGTCGTCGTGGAACCCCCGTCGGGCCGGGGGACGCAGTCGTGACGCACGTGAGGCGCTCCCGGAGGCGCATCGATCTGCTGGCCTGCGGCCTTGCGGTTGCGGCGTCGTCCCTGACCTGCGCCGCCGAGCCGCAGTCGTCCAGCGCGGACGACGCGCAGAGCACGAGCACGGACGCACCCCGACATGTTCCGCCGGAGCCACCACAGCATCCGATGCCGGTCATGTCCTATTCCGAAATGGTGCGGACGATGCAGATGGACGACACGGCTCGCACGGGCAAGGTGCTGCTGGACCAGTTCGAGTGGCGTGACACCCGCTCGGGCGGCGCGACGGTGTGGGAAGGCGAGGCCTGGTACGGGGGGGACTACGACAAGCTGTGGCTGCGGACTGAAGGTGAGCACGTTCGCGGCACGACACGCGATGCCCGCGCCGAGCTCTTGTGGGATCGCATCATCACCCGGTGGTGGAATCTGCAGCTCGGGGCGAGCGAGACCTTCGGCAACGGACCGCCGCGCAGCTGGGCCGCGGCGGGTGTCCAGGGTCTTGCGCCTCACTGGTTTAACGTCGAGGCGACCCTCTATGCCGGTGAGGCCGGCCGGACGGCTGCCCGCCTGCGCGGCGAGTACGAGCTGTTCCTTACCCAGCGACTCATCGTGCAGCCGCAGGCCGAGGCCAATCTTTACGGCCGGCCGGACCCGGCGCGACAGCTCGGTTCGGGTCTGTCCGACCTCGACCTAGGGCTGCGGGTGCGATACGAGATTCGCCGCGAGCTCGCGCCCTATGTCGGGGTGGCATGGCGACGTCTGTTTGGCGGCACGGCCGACCGCGCACGGGCGGCCGGCGTCAGTTCCTCGGAGCTGCAGTTCGTCGCTGGGGTACGATTCTGGCTATGAAAGCCCTGACTCACGGCGCCGGTGTCGTTCTGCTGACCGGGTGCGCGATCGCGCTGGCGCACACTCATCTTCTCAAGTCCGTACCAGCCGACGGCCACGTGGTGGAGACGCCACCGGGAAGCGTGGTGTTGACCTTTTCCGAAGCGGCCCGAGTGACCGCGGCGTGGATTCAGAAGTCAGAAGGCGTCAAGACGCGGCTGACCGCTCCCGGGAAGCCGGCCACGGAAGTCACAATCGCCCTCCCGGCGCTCACGCCTGGAACGTACGTCGTGAGCTGGCGTGCCGCGAGCGCCGACGGCCACGTCATGCCGGGGAGGATTCGCTTTACAGTCTCGGCCGGAGCTGTCTCACAGGGCGAGCGGCACTAGCAGGCCGCGTCGTGCCCCCCTCACGCCGCAGCCCGATGCGCTGCTTCAACAGCGGTGGGCTGTGCGATGCGCCTCGAGTGCGTCCACCGCCTGTTGGCACGCCTTGCGCGCCTGAGAGGAGTCATGCGGGCATTTTCAGTCGGCATTGCCCGCGATGCAGCCGTGACAAACCCCGCACCCGGTAGTGGTTTACCCTCATTGCGGAGGGCGTGCCGTATTAGAATCGAGAATGGTCGGACCGCACTCTACAGCGCGCGCGCGAGGTCGCTCCAGATGACGACGGCGAGGTAAGCAAGTAGCGCGGCGAACGTAGCGGCGATATCCAGGACGACGAATTGCATGGGCCACCCTTTCGGCCGTCAATCTAGCGAAGGCCGACCGTGTGGAGCGCCCCGCGGGCGAGGGAGTGCACCTCACGTGTTCAGGGGCGCCGCGCATACGCCTTTGGGGAGAGGGCGGTGATGGATTTCGGGGTACTCACATCAGCGCGAACGAACGCGGCTGCGGGATGTCTCAGCCGGCAGGCTCGAGCGAGCGCTCCGGAGATGAGCTCATGCGTAGCGCCACTGCCGCATTGATGCTTCTTTGCGTGCCAGCGTGGGGCGCCGGTGAGGAGACGACCGGTGCAGCAAAGACAGGCGCCCAAGCGGCGGTCTGGACACCCCGGGAGCTCAGCTTCGTGTACCTCGGGCTCACCGCGCAGTACTCCTGCGACGGGCTGCGCGACCGGGTGACGGACGTTCTGCGGCAGCTGGGAGCGCGCCCCGATCTCGAGGTGCGCGAGTCGGCCTGTGCGTCGACCGGTCGTCCGGATGCGTTCGCGGCTGTCAGGATCAAGATGAGCGTCCTGCAGCCGGTGACCGGGGAGAGTGCCGCCGCGGTGCCGGCGCACTGGAAGCGCGTCGACCTGACCTCGAGTCGCAGCGTGCTCGCCGCCGGTGAGTGCGAGCTCCTCGAGCAGGTCAAGGCGCAGATTCTGCCGCTCTTTGCGACTCGCAACGTCGAATACGGCTCGAACTGCCAGCCCCGTCAGCTGCAGCTGGGAGCCACGTGGCTGCGCGCGGAGGTGCTGGTCGCCGACCCGAATCCCGCCGGAGCAACTCAGTAAGGGAAGACCCGGGCCCGCTCCTGGTCCTTGAGGATGTCGCGTGCCGCGAGGAACAGGTGGGCGGTGGCCCACAAACCCGTCGGCACCAGGCACAACATCGCGAGCCTCAGTGAGTTGGCATTGGAGACGTGGTTGGGCGCGAACCAGTCACTGAGCGCGCCGATCAGCGGGGGCGCGATGACGAGATTGCCGAGATTCGCCAGGAACAACACCATGGCGCAGAACATCGCCCGCATGCGGCAGGGAGCCAGGTTGTTGAGCAGCCCGAAGCCGGGACCGATGTAGAAGTAGATCGCGGGAATGAAGATCCACAACATCGCCTTGGCGAGCGACAGGTCGCGGGTATAGTACACCACGCCCGAGGCGATGGTGGCGATGCCGATGCCGGCGCCGAGCAGCCAGACGATGCGTCGCGCGTCAATCATGCCGCTGCGGGCCATGAGGAAACCGGTCACGACGGTTGCGATGCCGCCGCCCCACAGGTGCATGTTCTGAGTCACGACGCTCGCTTCGCCGACGCTCATGTGGTAGGTGCGCTGCAGGAAGGCCGGCGTCCAGAACATGAGGCCCCAGCCCCACAGCGCGCAGACCGCTGTGCCCACCATCACGTGCACCGCGGAGCGCTGGTGCCACAGGAAGCGCATCGTGTCGGGCACCGACGGCGCCTCGCCTTCCTCACCGCTGTCGAGACATCCCCGCTTCGGCTCGCGCACCGTGAGCCACACCGCGATCCCGGCCAGCACGCCGGGCAACCCGAGCGCGAAGAACACGGCCCGCCAGCCGTAGTGGTCGGCGATGGCGCCGGCCACGTTGTAGCCGACCCACGCGCCGATCGGTGCACCCAGCGCGAACACCGTGAGTGCCATGGCGCGACGGGTCGCGGGGAAGTAGTCGGAGAGGAGTGAATTCGCACCCGGCGTCCCGCCAGCTTCCCCGACGGTGACCCCGACGCGGGCGAAGAAGAACTGCCATGAGGTCCGCGCGAGCCCGCAGACGGCCGTCATCATCGACCAGAGCACCAGGCACGCCGCGACGATGTTGCGGCGGTTCCTGCGGTCGATGAGCCAGGAGAGCGGGAATCCCAGAATCACGTAGAACAGGCCGAACGCCGCCCCCGTGAGCCAGGCAACGCCCTTGTCGGTGAGATGCAGCTCGAGCCGGATCGGCTCGAGGACCGTGGACACCACATAGCGGTCGGCGATGCTCATCGTGTACACGAGGCACATCATGATGAGCACATACCAGCGCTCGACCAGAGAGGCCGACTGCACCGGTGCCACGTTCAAGGCGGCGGTGTCCGATGCCACGGTCGACTGCAACTCGCTCATAGGGTCCCGCCCTGCAGGGTCACGCTGGCAGGTTACGCTACGGCCGCGACGCTGTCTGCGAGAATCAGATCCGCCGCCTTTTCCGCGACCATCATCGTCGGGCAGTTGAGGTTCCCCGATGTGATGTTCGGAAATATCGACGCGTCGACCACACGGAGGCCGGCCACCCCATGCACCCGCAGCCGCGTGTCGACCACCGAGGTGCGCGCGTCGGCGCCCATGGCGCACGTTCCGCACGGATGAAAGACGGTGCCCGCCCGCCGGCGAAAGTCCGCGAGCACCTCGGCATCGGAGCCCACTTTCGGGCCCGGCTCGCGCTCCGCCTCCGTGACCTCGGCGAGCGGTAAGGCGCCCGCGATCCGCCGTACCACCTGCGCCCCGTCGTACACGTCCCGAATGTCCTCATCCGTGGCGAGCGAGTTCGGGAGGATCCCAGGACTTGCGAGCGGGTCGCGCGAGCGGATGTGGATGCTGCCGCGGCTCGTCGGCCGACAGGTATTGAACGACATGAGGTAACCCGGGTAGGGATCGGGATTCAGCAGGCGCCGCCTGGGTCCTATCGTCGTGGTGCTGTAACTGGCCGGATTGAAGTAGATATGCAGGTTCGGGCGGGTGAGCTCCGGGCGGCTGCGTATGAACGCACCCGCTTGATTGACGCTCATGGCGAGCGGGCCGCGGCGCCCGAAGGCGTATCTCAGTGCTGCCCAGACCTTGCCGAGAAAAGGTGCGAGCTGATCATTGAGCGTCGGCACCCGCGAGCGATAGAAGTACGACACCGCCAGGTGGTCCTGCAGTCCGCGCCCGACCGCGGGGGAGGCGGCGACCACCGGGATGTTGAATTGCCGGAGCAGCTGCGGATCGCCGACGCCCGACAGCTCGAGCAGTTGCGGCGAGTTCACCGCGCCCGTCGCGAGCAGGACTTCGGCCCGCGCGCTGAGGCGCCGCCGCTCCCCGCCCTGCAGGTACTCGACGCCGACGGCCCGCGAGCCCGAGAACAGCACCCGCGTGGCCTGCACGTGCAGCCGTACCTCGAGGTTGGGGCGGCTGCGCACCGGACGCAGGTACGCGTTGGCGCTCGACACGCGCACGCCGTCTTTGATGGTCACCTGCCACAGCCCCGCGCCTTGGGTCAGCGCACCGTTGAAGTCGGGAGTGCGCGGGATGCCGACGCTATCGCAGGCGTCGAGGAACGTCGCGCACAGCGGGTGCACACTCGAGGATACGTCGCTCACGTGCACCGGACCCCCGGCTCCATGGTATTTCGACGCCCCCCAGGCGTGATCCTCGAGCTTCCTGAAGTAGGGCAGGACATCCTGCCAGGACCAGCCGGGATTGCCCGCCGCGCGCCAGTCGTCGAAGTCCGCCGGTTGCCCGCGCACGTACACCATGGCGTTGATCGAGCTCGAACCGCCCAGCACCTTGCCGCGCGGCCAGAAGGCGCGGCGGTTGTCGAGCGCCGGGTCGGGCTCGGCCTCGTACATCCAGTTGTAGCGGGGATCGTGGAAGGTGCGTCCGTAGCCGATCGGCACCTGGATCCAGGGCGAGCGATCGGAGCCGCCGGCCTCCAACAACAGCACCCGATGCCGGCCGTCGGCGGTGAGGCGGTTGGCGAGCACGCACCCCGCGGAGCCCGCGCCGACGACGATGTAGTCATACTCGCTCATCTGGTATAACCGTCCGCGCCGTGAAAATCACCGACCTCAAGACCTTCGTGGCGGGCAATCCACAACCGGGCGTCGGCGGCCGCTACTTCGTGTTCGTGAAGCTCACCACCGACGGCAACGTCCACGGGGTCGGTGAGGCGTACTGCGTGCCGTTTCATCCGGACCTCGTGGCGCGTATGGCGGTCGATGTGTTTGAGCGCTACTTCCTCGGCGAGGATCCCCACAACATCGAGAGCCTCTGGCGGCGCGTGTACTCCGCGGGCTACACGCAGCACCCGGACCTCTCGCTCATGGGAGTGCTGAGCGCGCTCGAGATGGCCTGTTGGGACATCATCGGCAAGGAGGCGAACCAGCCGGTCTACAACCTTCTCGGCGGGCGGGTGCACGAGCGGCTGCGCTCCTACACCTACATCTACGCGCGCCCCGGGGACCGCACCGACGTCTACCAGGACCCGGATCTCGCAGCCGAGCGGGCCGCGGAGTACCTCGCGCAGGGCTTCACGGCGCTCAAGTTCGATCCGGCGGGCCCGTACACGGCCTTCGACGGCCGACAGCTGTCGCTCGCGGCGCTCGATCTGTGCGAGCGCTTCATGCGAGAGCTCCGTGCCGCGGTCGGATCGCGCGCGGACCTGCTGTTCGGCACCCACGGCCAGATGACCGCCGCGGGCGCGATTCGCCTGGCGCGGCGGCTCGAGCCATACGATCCCTTGTGGTTCGAGGAGCCGGTGCCTCCGGATGCGCACGAGGAAATGGCGCGCGTGGCGCGCGCCACGCGCATTCCGATCGCCACCGGCGAGCGGCTCGCCACCAAGTACGAGTTCGCGCGCCTGCTCAACGCCGGCGCCGCCGCCATCCTGCAGATGAACCTCGGGCGCGTCGGTGGGATCCTGGAGGCGAAGAAGATCGCCGCGCTCGCCGAGGTGCAGCACGTGCAGCTCGCGCCACACCTTTATTGCGGACCCGTAGTCGGCGCGGCCAACATTCAGCTCGCCACCTGCAGCCCGAACTTCCTGATCCTCGAGGGGATCGAGCGCTGGCAGGGGTTTCACGCGGATGTGCTCGTCAAGCCCATCCGTTGGGAAGCCGGGTACGTGATTCCGCCGACCGAGCCGGGACTTGGAGTCGAGCTCAACGAGCCGGTCATCGCCCGCCACCCCTACGAGGGGAGCCAGCTGCACCTGGAGATGGCCGGAAAACCACTGGCGTAGGGTCTCCTCTACAGTCCGAGTTCCGCGCGCAGGCGCTCTTCGTACCAGACGTGGAACAGTTTCACCATGTACTCGCTCGCGCTGATCGGGCCCGGCTCGTACGCCGGGCTCGATACGCCGCGCTGCGTCTCGGCCACGAAGGCCGCGTCCTGGCTGTTGGTGGCGTTCCAGACGCTGGTGAGCTTCTCGAGATCGTAGTCGCGCCCCTCCTGCGCATCCGCGTGCACCAGCCAGGTACTGCGCACCAATGTGCGGCCGCGCTCGAGCGGGAGCGTCGCGAAGGTGAGCGCGTGATCAGAGAGGAAGTGGAACCAGGCATTCGGCTGAGTATGGAAATGCAGCGTTCCGAGCCGCGCCTCGGTGAAATCGCCGAGCAGCCGCCGTGAGGCGACGCGGGTATCTGCGGTCATGGACTCTCCGGCTCCATCGAGCACCAGGCGCTCGGTGCGAAACGCCGTGGGGCGGCCGTGCAGCTCCTCGATGCTCTGCCACGGGAGCCCCGCGCGCCGCCAGATGGCCTCCTGCTCCGCGCTCGCCGTGCGGTAGCGGTCGTAGGTCGCGCGCTCTCCCGCCGACAAGCGCTCCTCGTCGACCTCGCCGAAGAAATCGAACAGCGAGCACAGGAGCTCGGGATGGCCGGCGCAGTGAAAGCACTCGCGGTTATTCTCGATGGTGAGCTTCCAGTTGCCGTGTTCGATGATGTCGACCTGCCTCGCGACCTTGGCCCGCGTGAGCCCGTGGGGCACGAGATAGGGCGCCAGGCGGCTCGCCATGTCGTCGAAGTCATCTGGCGGCTCATCCGCGAGGCAGACGAAAATAAGGCCGGCGAGCTGCTTCACGTGCACGGGCTTCAAGCGTCGCTGCGCGGCGGGAGACTCCCCGGTGGCCCCGCAGCCGATCACCCGGCCCTGCAGGTCGTAGCTCCAGCGGTGATAGGGACATTGCAGCGTGGCGCCCGCGATGCCGGAATCCTGCTGCAGGATGCGCGAGCCGCGATGCCGGCAGGTGTTGTGAAAGGCCGCGATCGAGCCGTCGTCGCGCCGCAGAATGAAGATCGGCCAGGGGCCTATCTGGAAGGTGCGGTAGTCGCCCCCCTCGGGAATCTCCGGGTCCGAGGCCACGAACAGCCAGTGACGCCCGAAGATGTACTCGAGCTCGGCGGCGTAGAGCGTCTCGTCGCTGAAGAACGCGCCCGGCAGCGCGAGCCCGGGCTTGAAGCTCGCGAGCAGCGCGCTCACATGCCGGCGCAGCGCCTCCGGCGCCGCAGCGGCGCGACGCGGTGCCTCGCGGGAAGGGGAAATCGAAGCGTTCATCGGTAGGCCGTCCAGATGCTCTTGAGATCGCAGTACTCGTCGATGGCATGAGGCGAGCGGTCGCGCCCCGAGCCTGAGAGCTTGAAGCCCCCGAAGGGGGTGGCCATGGAGGAGCGGTCGAAGGCGTTCACCCATACCGTGCCGCCGCGCATCGCTGCCGCGAGGCGGTGCGCCACGTTCAGGTCGCGCGTCCACACGGCCGCGGCGAGCCCATAGGGCGTATCGTTCGCGAGGTGCAGCGCCTCGCGCTCGTCGGCGAACGTCATGACGGACAGCACCGGTCCGAAGATCTCCTCGCGCGCCACCTTCATCTCCGGCCGCACCCCGTCCAGCATAGTCGCCTCGACGTAGAAGCCGCCGGTCTCCCGGAGCGCCTGGTGGCCGCCGAGGGCGATGCGCGCGCCCTGGGCCACGCCGCCGTCGATGTAACCGAGTACGCGGCGCATGTGCCCCTCATCGATCAGCGCGCCCATCCGGGTCGCCGGATCGAGCGGATGTCCGAGCGTGATGGTGCCGGTCACGCGGGCGATGGCCGCGAGCAATTCCTCCCGGGCGGATTCGTGCACGATGAGGCGCGAGCCCGCGTGGCAGGTCTCGCCGCTGTTGTAATAGATGCCCCAGGCGATGCCCTCGGCCGCCGCGCCGAGATCCGCGTCCGCGAACACCACCTGCGGGGTCTTGCCACCGCACTCGAGCGCCACGCGCTTGAGGTTCGACTCGGCCGCGTAACGCAGCATCAGCCGGCCGACCTCGGTCGAGCCGGTGAAGGTGATCAGGTCGACCTCGGGATGCAGCGCGAGCGCCTTGCCGGCCTCCTCGCCGTAACCCGGGACGACGTTGAAGACTCCCGGCGGCACGCCGGCCTCGCAGGCGAGCTGGGCGAGACGGATGGCCGTGAGGGGAGACTGCTCGGCGGGCTTCAGCACCACGGAATTGCCGGTGAGCAGCGCTGGCCCCACCTTCCAGCAGCTGATGATGAGCGGATAATTCCACGGCACGATCGCAGCCACGACCCCGAGGGGCTCGCGGCGAATGAGCGCCAGATCGTCGGGCCCGGTGGGCGCGACCTCGTCGTAGAGCTTGTCGGCGAACTCGGCATAGTACTCGATGCAGTCGGCGCAGTTGGCGACATCGACGCTCACCGAGTTGACGATCGGCTTGCCGACATCGCGCGTCTCGAGCAGGGCCAGTTGGTCGAGATCGGCGCGGATCGCCTCCGCGAAGCGCCGGAGGATGCGCTTGCGCTCGCGCGGCTCCGTCCGCCGCCAGGAGCCCTTCTCGAAGGTGTCGCGGGCGGAGGCGACCGCCGCGGCCACGTCCTCGGGTCCGCAGCGCGCCACCTCGCAGATGCTGCGACCGTCCACCGGGCTCACGTCATTGAATACGCGGCCGTCGCGGGCATCGACGAGCCGCCCGCCGATGAAGGCGCGCCCCTCCGGGCGCTGGGCGGCGGCCAGTCGTTCCCACATGCTGCGGTCGCGCTGCAGGGCGGCGGTGCTCATGGCCTTAAGCTCCCACACTCAGCCTTAAGAGTGACAGCCTAGAATTTGAATAGCCCCATCTAAAAGAGGCATCAGTGCATTCGGGCCCCTGATTAGAATGTAGCGCGCTTGTCGGTCCGCGCACCGCCGGATCATACCCACGGAGAACTTGCATGGCAGCCAAGGCCAAAGCCAAGACCAAAGCCAAAGCCAGATCAGGAGCCAAGACAGCCCGCGCCACCGCAGGCGGCCGGCGCGGGGCGGCCCCCTCTGCCCGGGGCAATGGGCAGGAGCGCGATCTCCTGGCGCGCCTCGCCCGCGGGGCGGTGATCTGCGCCGAGGGGTACCTGTTCGAGCTCGAGCGCCGCGGCTACCTGCAGGCCGGCGCCTTCGTGCCCGAGGTGCTCTTCGACCACCCGGAGGTGGTGGAGCAGTTGCACCTCGACCTCGTGCACGCCGGCTCCGATGTGACCCAGGCGCTCACTTACTACGTGCATCGGGAGAAGCTGCGCGTCATCGGGCGCGAGAAAGAGCTGGTGCCCATGAACCGCCAGGCGCTCCGGATTGCCAAGTCCGTGGCGCGGCGTACCGGGACGCTCTTCGCCGGGGACATCTGCAACACCAATATCTATGACCCGGCCGACAAGGCCTCGGTCCGGGAAGTCGAGCGGATCTTCGCCGAGCAGGTGGGCTGGGCGGTGGAGGCGGGCGTCGACTATTTCGTCGCCGAGACGATCGGATGGATCGGGGAGGCGCTCATGGCGCTCGAGGCGATCCGCAAGTACTCGAAGGTGCCGGCGGTCGTCACCCTCGCCATGCATCGCGAGGCGCTGACGCGCGACGGTCTGACACCGGCGGAGGCGTGCCGGCGTCTGGAGGATGCCGGCGCGGATGTGGTCGGACTCAACTGCCACCGGGGACCCCGGACAATGCTGCCGATGCTGAGGGAGATCCGCGCGTCGGTGAAGTGTCACGTGGCGGGGCTGCCGGTGCCCTATCGCACGACGCCCGAGCAGCCCTCGTTCATGTCGCTCACCGATCCCTGCTGCGGAAATGCCCGAGCCTTTCCGGTCGGGCTCGACCCCTTCATGTGCACGCGGGGCGAGATCTTCGACTTCGGGCGCGAGGCCTTCGGACTCGGCATCCGCTATCTGGGGGTCTGCTGCGGGGCGGGTGCGCATCACATCCGTGCGCTCGCCGAGAGCCTCGGGCGGCATCCGCCCGCGAGCCGCTACAGCGTCGACATGTCGCGGCACGCTTTCTTCGGCACCGACCAGCGCATCCGCAAGATTCAGACCGAGTACGTCCGGAAACTCTAGAAGCGTGCAGCCGGGAGTCGCGCAGTGAGATATTCCGCGCTCGCACTGCTGCGCGGGGCGCTCTCGGCGCACCGCAACTGGCCTCCGGTATGGCGCTCGCCCGAGCCCAGGTCATCGTACGACGTCGTGATCGTGGGCGCGGGGGGTCACGGGCTGGCCACCGCCTACTACCTCGCGAAGAACCACGGCATCCGCAACGTCGCCGTCCTGGAGCGCGGTTGGCTCGGCGGTGGCAACACCGGCCGCAACACCACCATCGTGCGCTCCAATTATCTCTTTCCGCAGAGCGCCCGGCTTTATGACTTCGCGCTCAGGCTCTACGAGACGCTCTCGCAGGAGCTGAACTTCAACATCATGCTCAGTCAGCGCGGTCTCATCGACCTCGCGCACAGCCGGCACGACCTGGACTCGATGGCGCGCTGGGTCAACGCGATGCGGATGAACGGCATCGACGCCGAGCTCCTGAGCCGCGATGAGGTGGCAGAGCACTTACCGCTCCTCGACATGTCCCCGGATGCCCGCTATCCGGTGCTCGGGGGTTTCATCCAGCGGCGTGCCGGCACCGCACGCCACGATGCGGTCGCCTGGGGCTACGCGCGCGCCGCGGATGCGCTCGGGGTCGACATCATCCAGAACTGCGAGGTCACCGGTTTCCTGAGGGGCAGCGACGGCCGTGTCATCGGCGTCGAAACGAGCCGCGGCCGCATCGCCGCCGAGCGCATCGGCATCGCGGCCGCGGGCCACAGCTCGGTGCTCGCGAAGCTCGCGGGCTTTCGGCTACCGGTGGTGAGCTACGCCCTGCAGGCGATGGTGACCGAGCCGCTGAAGCCTGCGCTCGATGCGGTCGTGCTCTCTCCGGGCACCGGCGCCTACTTAAGCCAGTCGGACAAAGGGGAGATGGTGATCGGGGCGCACCTCGATCTGTTTCCCTCCTACGCCCAGCGCGGCAGCTTCGCGGTGCTGCAGGGCATCGTCGCCGCGACCCTGGCAATGTTTCCGTCCTTCAGCCGGCTGCGCCTGATGCGGCAGTGGGCTGGGATCGTCGATGTAGTGCACGATTCCAGCCCGATCATCGGGCCCACTCCGATCCCGGGGCTCTACATCAACTGCGGCTGGGGAACCGGTGGCTTCAAGGCGATTCCGGCGGGAGGCTGGACCCTGGCACACGTGCTCGCGACCGGACGCAACCACGAGCTTGCCGAGCCCTTTCAGCTCGAGCGCTTCAGCACCGGGCGGCTGATCGACGAGGCGGCCGCCGCGGGTATCGCGCACTGACGCCATGATGCAGCTCAACTGCCCGTGGTGCGGAATGCGCGACGAAGCCGAGTTCGTCTGCGGCGGTACGACGCACCTCGCGCGGCCGCCGCTCACCGCGAGCGATGCCGACTGGGGCGAATATCTCTTCTTCCGTGACAATCCCAAGGGCGTGCATCTCGAGCGCTGGCGGCACGCCTACGGTTGCGGCCAGTGGTTCAACGTCGCGCGGCACACTGTGACTCACGAGGTGCTGTCGGTGTACCGCATGACCGAGCCGCCTCCGGGCGTGGGCTGAAGGAGCGACGCATGGGGAGCCGACGGCTCGAGGCGCCGACGGGAGCGTGGATCGATCGCTCGCGGACCGTTGCCTTCACCTTCAACGGGCAGCGGCTCCGCGGCTTCAGGGGCGACACCCTGGCCTCGGCGCTCCTGGCGAACGGCGTGCGGCTCGTCGGCCGCAGCTTCAAGCTGCACCGCCCGCGCGGCATCTGGTCGTGCGGGATCGAGGAGCCCTGCGCCGTGGTCGATGTAGGGCGGGGGGCGCGACGCACTCCCAACGTGCGCGCCACCGTTCTGCCGCTCACCGAGGGCCTCGATGCCGCGAGCGTCAACTGCTGGCCGAGTGTCGGATTCGATTTGGGCGCGGTGACCGGCGTCTGCGCGGCGCTGCTGCCCGCGGGTTTCTACTACAAGACCTTCATGTGGCCGAGCTGGAGGACGTTCGAGCCTGCGATCCGGCGCATGGCGGGCTTAGGGCGAGCGCCGCTGCTGCCCGACCCCGATCACTACGAGGAGATAGCCGCCGAGGTAGAAGTCCTCGTGATCGGCGGCGGCATCGCCGGCCTAGCTGCGGCAGCCGCCGCGGCGCGGGCGGGCGCCCGCACGATGCTGCTTGCGGGCGGCACGCGCCTC
>JACXTT010009385.1_pt1 | contig 13371 bp, 7 predicted proteins | sample 9270951 | NCBI WGS metagenome assembly JACXTT01 (sample SAMN15532306, study PRJNA645909) | rock metagenome | isolation source: weathered quartz diorite | place: Puerto Rico | collected 2017-06-21
CGATAGGGAGCAATGCCGCATTGATCGCGATCAATCGACCAAAGTGGCAGGCAGCGCGGCTTGAGGCCCATCGGGCCGGCGTCGCATAATGTGAGCAGGTGAGCCGTAACGGCGCGTGGACGCGCAATGTTGCAAGATGCCGGGAGAGCGTGATGTCTGACAAGATCTATGACGTTTCCGCCGAGTGGAAGCAGCGCGGCTTCATCGACGACGCCAAGTACAAAGCGATGTACGAGCGCTCGGTGAAGGACCCGAATGGCTTCTGGGGCGAGCAGGCCAAACGCATCGACTGGATCAAGCCGTTCACCAAGGTGAAGAACACGTCGTTCGGGCCGGGCAACGTCTCGATCAAATGGTTCGAGGACGGCACGCTGAACGCGGCCTACAACTGCATCGACCGGCACCTGAAGACCCGCGCCCACCAGACCGCGATCATCTGGGAGGGCGACGATCCGAAGGACGACAAGAAGATCACCTACAGGGAGCTGCACGACGAGGTATGCCGGATGGCCAACATCCTGCGCAACCGCAACGTCAAGAAGGGCGACCGCGTCACCATCTACATGCCGATGATCCCCGAGGCGGTCTACGCGATGCTGGCCTGCGCGAGGATCGGCGCGATCCATTCGGTGGTGTTCGGTGGCTTCTCGCCTGACTCGCTCGCCAACCGCATCGAGGACTGCAAGTCGAACGTGGTCATCACCGCCGACGAGGGCGTGCGCGGCGGCCGCAAAATTCCGCTCAAGGCCAACACCGATGTGGCGATCGCCAAGGTCGCAAGTGAGGGATTTTCGGTCGACCACGTCATCGTCGTGCGCCGCACCGGCGGCGCGGTGAACATGGATCCGGTGCGCGACGTCTGGTACCACGAGGCCGCCAAGGTCGTGACCAGCGAATGCCCGTGCGAGCCGATGCACGCGGAAGACCCGCTGTTCATCCTCTACACCTCGGGCTCGACCGGCAAGCCCAAGGGCGTGCTGCACACCACCGGCGGCTACATGGTCTACACGTCGATGACGCATCAATACGTGTTCGACTATCACGACGGCGACATCTACTGGTGCACCGCCGACGTCGGCTGGGTCACCGGCCACAGCTATATCGTCTATGGGCCACTTTCGAACGGCGCGATCTCGCTGATGTTCGAACGCGTGCCGAACTAACCGAGCAACTCCCGCTTCTGGGAGGTGATCGACAAGCACCATGTCAACCACTTCTACACCGCGCCGACCGCGATCCGCGCGCTTATGCAGGCCGGCGACGAGCCAGTGAAGAAGACCTCGCGCAAGTCGCTGAAGTTGCTCGGCACGGTCGGCGAGCCGATCAATCCGGAAGCCTGGGAGTGGTATCACCGCGTGGTCGGCGACGGCCGCTGCCCGATCGTCGACACCTGGTGGCAAACGGAAACGGGCGGCATCCTGATCACGCCGCTGCCCGGCGCGACCAAGCTCAAGCCCGGCTCGGCGACGCGGCCGTTCTTCGGCTGCCAGCCGCAGATCGTCGACGCCGACGGCAAGGCGCTGGAGGGCGCGACGAGCGGCAATCTCTGCATCGTCGATTCCTGGCCTGGCATGATGCGCACGGTGTTCGGCGATCATCAGCGCTTCGTCGACACCTACTTCAAGACTTATCCAGGCAAGTACTTCACCGGCGACGGCTGCCGGCGCGACGAGGACGGCTATTACTGGATCACCGGCCGCGTCGACGACGTCATCAACGTCGCCGGCCACCGCATGGGCACCGCCGAAGTGGAAAGCGCGCTGGTCGCGCACCAGTCCGTGTCGGAGGCTGCCGTGGTCGGCTATCCGCACGACATCAAGGGCCAGGGCATCTATGCCTACGTCACGCTGATGTCCGGCGTGCAGCCGAGCGAGGAGCTGCGCAAGGAGCTGGTGCAGTGGGTGCGCAAGGAGATCGGACCGATCGCTTCGCCCGACCTCATTCAGTTTGCGCCCGGCCTGCCGAAGACCCGCTCCGGCAAGATCATGCGGAGGATCCTGCGCAAGATCGCCGAGGACGAATACGGCAGCCTCGGCGACACCTCGACGCTGGCCGATCCGGCCGTGGTCGACGACCTGGTGAAGAACCGGCAGAACAAGAAGGAAGGCGTTAAGGCGAGCGCGTAAGGCTTGCTTGATCGCTTGCGGCACGCCGCTCAATCGGCGTGGCGGCGCACGTCGTTGTACCAAATCAGGTCAGCTTGAAGTCGCAGCGCCCCACGCGATCCCTTGTCGCGCCGGAAAAATCATGGTTAATGAGCGGTTAAGAGATGCGGCAACGTTAATCAGGACGTTGCGTTATGAGTGCTCTGTCCCGCTGCCTCGCAGCCGCCGTTGCGGTTGCTGCTCTCTCCTGCTCGACCCTTTCAGCGACCGTTACACCCGCCGCTGCGCGCGGCGAGGTGGTGCCGTTTCGGGGCGACGTCTCCGCCGGCACCATCGTCGTGCGCACCAATGAGCGCCGGCTTTATTACGTGCTCGGCGATGGCCGCGCGCTGTCCTATCCGGTGGGTGTCGGCCGCGCCGGCCGCCAGTGGGCCGGCCGCGCCTTTATCGACGGCAAGCACATCAAGCCGGCCTGGGCGCCGCCGGCTGACATCGCCAGAGCGCGGCCGCACATGGCCCGCGTGCACGAAGGCGGATCTCCGAGCAACCCGATGGGAGCTGCGGCGCTGACGCTGTCCGGCGGCGAGTACGCCATCCACGGCACCAACGATCCGAGCTCGATCGGCGGCTTCGTGTCGTATGGCTGCATCCGCATGTACAACCAGGACATCACCGACCTGTATGGTCGTGTCGGCATCGGCACGCCGGTCATGGTGACGCGTTGAGAACTCAGCTCGATCCGGGCTTCTAACGGCACCAGCTATTGCGCCGTCCGCCGCCATAGCGGCGGGCGGTGCCGCTTTCGAGCATCGCCGCCGAGACATCCGGCGTCGCCCGCGTGAACACGTCGGCGATGACGCGACCGCCATACTTGTCGGGCGCAATCCGCGCGATCCGGACGTCGCCCTGATCGAGCATGGTGCGCAGCACATCGCGCGCGGCTTCGGCCTGAACGCGCTCGTCGTCACAGCGCGCCTCAAGCTCGGGCGCGTCGACGCCGCGCAATCGTACCCGCGTGGTGATCTCAAGCTTCGGCCACAGCTGGACGCGAGCGTCAAAGGTGTCGCCGTCGACCACGCGGAGCACACGGGCCGTGTACGCAAGTCGCACGTCCGAGGCTTCGAAGGCTTGGCCGCTCAGCGGATCATCGTCCACGGGCGTGCCCGCGCCGCGGCTTGCAGTCACCGGCACGAGCGTGGCTCCGGCCAGGAGCCCGGCGACAAAGATGGCGCCCGCCAGCAGTGCTTTGGCGCCAAACCGGCCTGCGAACCGCGATCTCTTCCTGGCGACCATCGGAGCCCGAGATTTGCCGAAGCCACGGCTCCCAGCCGTGACCTGTCCAGAGCATAGCGCGTTCATCGTCGGTTGAGAACAAAATAAGAACTTTTCCGGGCCGGCGAAGGCTGGCCGGCCGTCAAAAGTCTGACGTCAGCCCCTTCTTTTCCCAATCCCCATAACGGGTTGGCTCAGGTCCGCTGGGTCCGCCGACCTCCTTGACGGAGGGGTTCTGGGCCGGCCGCTTGGCCCGCCGCTCGGCGGCCTCGGCCAGCGCCCGTTCGGCGGCGGGCGTGAGCGGCTTTTTCGGGCCTGGCTTTGCCGGTGGGTCGTGGGGCGGGGGCATCGCCCGTTAAATGTCCGCACCCTGACCGCCGTCAAGGGCGCGATGCGGGGAACCAGACGGTCCGAGATGGGCGTTGTCACGGCTCGCTCCGGCGGGGCATGACTGGCTGATGCCGCTTGCCCGACAACCCGCACCATCCGCTCCGCCGCCAGGCCTCGCCGCCCGAAGGATCGCCGCCGACATCGTCGGCGGTGTGCTGCTCCGCAAGCGTCCGCTCGACGAGCAGCTCGAGGCGAGCCGCCTCGGCACTGTGCCGGAGCGCGACCGCGCGCTGACGCGGACCATCGTGGCGACTGTGCTGCGCCGGCTCGGCACGCTGCGGTATCTGCTCGCCGAGCATCTCGAACGCGGCATTCCGCGCGAGGCGCCGCAGATCGAGACGATGCTGCTGGTCGGCGCCGCGCAGATCCTGTTTCTCGATGTGCCCGATCATGCGGCGGTCGATCTGTCGGTGCGGCTCGCCCGCGCCGACCGACACGCGCAGCGCTACGCGGGCCTGATCAACGCCGTGCTGCGCAATCTCACGCGCAGCGGCAAGGCGCGCCTTGCCGCGCTCGACACCGCGCTGCTCGACACGCCGAACTGGCTGATGCGCCGCTGGATCGTGCACTATGGCGAGGACACCGCGCGCGCGATCGCGGCCGCGCACACGCGCGAGCCGGCGCTTGATCTGACCGTGAAGAACGATGCTGAGACCTGGGCCGCGACGCTCAACGGCCGCGCCCTGCCGACCGGCACGGTGCGCACCGTGGCCTCGGGCCCGGTCTCACAGCAGCCAGGTTACGAGGCCGGCGAATGGTGGGTGCAGGACGCGGCCGCGGCGTTGCCGGCCCGCCTGCTCGGGGATGTGCGCGGCAAGACCGTCGCTGACCTTTGCGCGGCGCCGGGCGGCAAGACCGCGCAGCTTGCGCAGGCCGGCGCGCGCGTGACCGCGGTCGACCGCTCCGGCGTGCGGCTCGCCCGGCTGCGGCAAAACCTGGCGCGGCTGAAGCTCGAGGCCGACGTGGTCGAAGCCGATGCGGCGCAGTGGCAGGGCGGCCCGTTCGACGCCGTCCTGGTCGATGCGCCGTGTTCATCCACAGGAACCGTACGGCGGCATCCGGACATTCCCTGGCTCAAATCCGAGGCCGATCTGGGCAAGCTCGGTGCCGTGCAGACGCGGCTGCTCGACCAGGCCGTGACGCTGGTGAAGCCCGGCGGCACGCTGGTCTATTGCACCTGCTCGCTGGAGCGCGAGGAGGGTGAGGACCAGATCGCGGCCCTTTTGGCCCGAAATCCGGCCCTGCGGCGCAGTCCGATCCGCGCCGAGGAGGTTGGCGGGCAGGCCGAATTCCTGACCGCCGACGGCGCGCTGCGGACCTTGCCCTGCCACTGGCCCAGCGCGGAGCCGCGCATGGCCGGGCTCGACGGCTTCTACGCCGCGCGAATCTTAAAGATTGACGGCACTTAGCAGCCTTTGTGGCGGTTGGCCGAAGTAGCCGCCTTCGCTATATGTTGCCTCGGGTAGGGGCGGGGTAAGGCGCCCGCGGTCTATAACGAGGCGAGCGTTCTGATGGCCGGCCTGTCGATTGGGGAGCGGGCCAAGCTGCTGCTGCTCCTGGGACGCCGCACCCTGCGCATGGCCGCCGGCCGCCTGCGCGGCCATCCGTTCATTCGCCTGAGCTTCATTCCGAGGAAGGCCGAGCGCCTCCTGATCGCGCCGCAGGATCTGCGCACCGCCGACGGCACGCGCGCGAGCGAAATCTACGCCGGCCGCTTTGCCTTCGCCGGCAAGGTGGTGATCAGCGACGGCCGCTCGCCGTTCGAGGTTGTGCCGCCGTCGGACGAATGGGCCGAGAACCTGCTCGGCTTCGGCTGGCTGCGCCATCTGCGCGCCGCCGAGTCGGGCATCACCCGCGCCAACGCCCGCGCCCTCGTCGACGAATGGATCTCGGTGCAGGGCGGCTGGGATCCGGTGGCGTGGCAACCGGAGATCCTGGCGCGGCGGGTCACCTCATGGCTCAGCCAGGCGCCGCTGATCCTGCACGACGCCGATGACTCGTTCTATCGCCGCTTCCTAAGGAGCCTGGTGCGGCAGGTCCGCTATCTGCGCCACACCGCGATCGAAGCCCGCGAAGGCGTGCCGCGCATGCAGGCGCTTATCGCGCTGACTTATGCGGCGCTGTGCATGTCGGGCCAGGCGCGGCACATGCGCGGCGCGGTCAAGCAACTCGTCACCGAGATCGAATATCAGATCCTGGTCGATGGCGGGCACATCAGCCGCAATCCCGGCGCGCTGATCGAATTGCTGCTCGATCTGCTGCCGCTGCGGCACGCGTTTGCCGCGCGCAACATCGCGCCGCCGCCGCAGCTCAACAACGCCATCGATCGCATGATGCCGATGATGCGCTTCTTCCGGCACGGCGACGGCAATTTCGCGCATTTCAACGGCATGGGCCCCACCCTGCCGGACGTGATGGCGACCATTCTGGCCTATGACGACGCGCGCGGCGCGCCGCTGTCGAACGCGCCGCATTCCGGCTATCAGCGGGCCCAGGCCAGCGACATGATCGTGCTGCTGGATGCCGGCGGCCCGCCGCCGATCAACGTCAGCCAGGAGGCCCATGCCGGCCCGCTGGCGTTCGAGATGTCACACGGCCTGCAGCGCATCGTCGTGAACTGCGGCCTGCCCGGCACCAACAAGGAGACCTGGCGGCAGGTCGCCCGCGCCACCGCCGCGCACTCCACCGTGGTGTTCAACGACACTTCGTCCTGCCACTTCCTCGAGAGCGGCTCGTTCAAATGGCTGCTCGGCACGCCGATCGTCAGCGGGCCCACCGACACCCAGGTGTCGCGCGAGGACCGCGGCGACTCGGTCATCCTGCGAAGCTCGCATGACGGCTATGCCGCGCGCTTCAAGGTGCTGCACCAACGTGCTTTGAAGCTCGCGCTCGACGGCAGCCGGCTCGACGGCGAGGATTTTTTCGTCTCCACCGAAGGCGACATGATCCCGCAGGACATTGTCGACGAGTTCGCGGTGCGGTTTCACCTGCATCCTTCCGTGAAGGCCAACAAGCTGACCGACGGCCATGGTGCGATGCTGATGCTGCCCAATCGCGAGGTCTGGAATTTCGACGCCTACGAGGATCGTGTTGAGATCGAGGAAAGCGTGTATCTCTCCGGTTCCGACGGGCCGCGCCGCGCGGTACAGATCGTGATCTACGGCCGCGCCCGGAGAGTCCCGCGCGTCCACTGGAGCTTCGCACTGGCCAACACGCTTGGCTCGGGCGGCACGCGCCGGCGCGGCGAAGAACCTGAACTGCCTCTGGCCGCGCCGTAGGCGGCGCATATCTGACTAGGTGTCATGACTGAGCTCCGCCGCATCACCCGTGCTCTCATTTCCGTATCGGACAAGTCCGGTCTGATCGACTTCGCCCGCGGGCTCTCGAGCCACGGCATCGAGCTGGTCTCGACCGGCGGCACCGCCAAGGCGCTGAAGGATGCCGGCCTCAAGGTGATGGACGTCTCAGAGCTGACGGGCTTTCCCGAGATGATGGACGGCAGGGTCAAAACGCTGCACCCGAAGGTGCACGGCGGGCTTCTTGCGATCCGCGACAACAAGGAACACCTTGCCGCAATGGTCGCTCACGGAATCGAGCCGATCGATCTCCTGGTGGTCAATCTCTACCCGTTCGAGGCGACGGTCGCGAAGGGCGCGGGCTACGACGACTGCGTCGAGAACATCGACATCGGCGGCCCGGCGATGATCCGCGCCGCCTCCAAGAACCACGCCGACGTGGCGGTGGTGGTCGAGCCGGACGATTACACCGCGGTGCTGGCCGAGCTGTCGCAGCATGGCGGCTCGACCACTTTGCTCCTTCGCAAGAAGCTCGCCGCCAAAGCCTATGCCCGCACCGCGAGCTATGACGCTGCGATCTCCAACTGGTTCGCACAGACGCTGGGCGACCCTGCGCCCGCCTTTCGCGCCTTCGGCGGCAAGCTCGCCGAGGCGCTGCGCTACGGCGAGAACCCGCACCAGAGCGCGGCGTTCTACCGCTCGGGCGATCCGCGCTCGGGCGTCGCAACCGCGCGCCAGGCGCAGGGCAAGCAGCTCTCCTATAACAACATCAACGACACCGACGCAGCCTATGAATGCGTCGCCGAGTTCGATCCCAAGCGCACCGCGGCGGTCGCGATCATCAAGCATGCCAATCCCTGCGGCGTCGCCGAAGGCGGCAACCTGGTCGAGGCCTATCGCAAGGCACTCGCCTGCGATTCCACTTCGGCGTTCGGCGGCATCGTCGCGGTGAACCGCACGCTCGACGCCGAGGCCGCCAAGGCGATCACCGAGATCTTCACCGAGGTGATCATCGCGCCAAGCGCCACCGAAGACGCGATCAAGATCGTTGGCGCGAAGAAGAACCTAAGATTGCTGCTGGCCGGCGGGTTGCCCGATCCGCGCGCTCTGGGGCTCACGGTGAAATCGGTGGCCGGCGGGCTTCTGGTGCAGTCGCGCGACAACGCCACCGTTGACGAGATGCAGCTTCGCACCGTCACCAAGCGCGCGCCGAGCGCGGCCGAGCTCGACGACCTGCGGTTTGCCTTCCGCGTTGCCAAGCACGTGAAGTCGAACACCATCGTCTATGCCAAGGAACGCGCCACGGTCGGCATCGGCGCCGGCCAGATGAGCCGGGTCGACGCCGCACGGATCGCGGCCCGCAAGGCCGAGGACGCAGCGAAGGAATTGAAGCTTGCGGCACCGCTCACCAAGGGCTCAGTGGTCGCCTCCGACGCGTTCTTCCCGTTCGCCGATGGCCTGCTGGTGGCGATCGAGGCGGGCGCCACCGCGGTGATCCAGCCCGGCGGCTCGGTGCGCGACGACGAGGTGATCAAAGCCGCCGACGACCACAACGTGGCCATGGTGTTCACCGGCACGCGGCACTTCCGGCATTGATTTGAGTTTTGGTTGTTAACACCGCTGTGTACCTACAGGCGGTGTCATGCCTGGCACAAGCCCGGCCATGACCCGCGGAGAGATTTTCGCGATAAGCGCTCGCGGTGTTCGCCGCGCGCTTCTTGCTAACCTTTGGCCAGGTCACCCAACAGACTCGCCGCGACCGAAAGCTTGGACAGCGTCAGCCCGGAGCTTGCGATCTGGTGGATCGAGCCGCGAATCCGCTCGACCTCGGCCTTGCGCGGCTCGACCCACGCCTGCACGGCCTCGTCGCCGGTCTTGCCGGTCTCGACCATCGCGGCGGTCAGCCGCCGCTCGGCGTCACCGATCGAATCGAGCGCGCGGTCGAGCGCCAGCCGGTCGAAATAGTCCGACACCACGATGCCGCGCGCCGCCTGCGTCACGCGATCGACGCGGAAGAACGCTGCGGCGGCAAAGAACGTCGCCACGATCGCGTCCATCGGCTGGCCGGTGCGGTCGGCGATCAGCACCAGATCGGGCGCCGCCGCGAGCTCCGGCAGGCTCGCGATGCGGCCGGCCAGATCGCCGGGCACGCCTGCGTCAGTCAGCTCCTTCTGCCGCGCGGCCCGCGCCGCGGCGGCGCCGGACGGCAGAGCCTTGTCCAGCGCCTTGGTCAGCGCCGCGATGCCGTTGCCATGGTGCTCGACCACGCCGGCCAGGCCCTTCGACAGGTCGGCATTGCGCAGGAACCAGACCAGCCGGTCGAGGAGGAGGTCCTGCACGGCGGCATAGAGCGAGAGCTGCACCTTGCCCGAGACCTTGCCGTCGAGCGCGTTGATCTCGTCGTTCAGCTCCGGCATGTCGTAGCTGTCGCGCACCGCGGCGAACGCCGCGGCGATATCAGCGGGCGCAGCGCCGGTCTGATCGGCGATCCGGACCAGGAGCGACGGCCCGCCGCGGTTGATCATCGAGTTGGCGAGTTGCGTGGCGATGATCTCGCGGCGCAGCCGGTGCTTCTCCAGCGCATCCGGATATTTTTCGGTGATGGCTCTTGGGAAATAGCGGCCCAGTTCGCGGCCGAGATAGGGATCGTCCGGCACCGTGGAATCGAGCAGCGCCGAATAGAGCGACAGCTTGGCGTAGGCGAGCAGCACCGCGAGCTCCGGCCGGGTCAGCGGCTGCGAGCGGCGGGCGCGCTCACCAAGCTCGGTGTCGTCGGGCAGGAATTCGACTGTGCGGTCGAGCTCGCCCGCGGTTTCCAGCGTCTGCATCAGCCGCTGCTGGAAGCCGAAGTCCTCCATGCCGCGGCGTTCGGCGAGCGACAGCGCCAAGGTCTGGAGATAGTTGTTGCGCAGCACCAGCGCCGCGACGTCGTCGGTCATCGTCTGCAGCAGCGCGTTGCGCGCCTTGATGGTGAGGCGGCCGTCGCGCACCGGCAGGCTCAGCGCGATCTTGATATTGACCTCGACGTCGGAGGTGTTGACGCCCGCCGAATTGTCGATGGCGTCGGTGTTGAGCCGCACCAAGCGCCGTGCCGCCTCGATGCGGCCGCGCTGGGTCATGCCGAGATTGGCGCCCTCGCCGATCACCTTGGCGCGCAGCTGCGCGCCGGCGATTCGGATCGCGTCGTTGGCGCGGTCGCCTGCGGCCTCGTCGGTTTCCGACGAGGCGCGGATGTAGGTGCCGATGCCGCCGAAGAACAGCAGATCGGCCGGCGCCTTCAGGATCGCGCTCATGATCTCCTGCGGCGTGGCTTTGCCCTTCGCGAAACCGATGGCCTGCTGCGCTTCTTTTGAGAGCGTGATCTCCTTGGACGCGCGCGGGAACACACCGCCACCCTTGGAGATGAGCTTCTTGTCGTAGTCCTGCCAGCTCGAACGCGGCAGATCGAACAGCCGCTTGCGCTCGGCAAAGCTCTTCTCCGGGTCCGGATCGGGGTCGATGAAGATGTCGCGATGGTCGAAGGCAGCGAGCAGCCTGGTGGTCTTCTCGCGCAGCATGCCGTTGCCGAACACGTCGCCCGACATGTCGCCGACGCCCACCGCGGTGAACGGCGTCTTGCCGATATCGACGTCCACCTCGCGGAAATGGCGCTTCACCGATTCCCAGGCGCCGCGGGCCGTGATGCCCATGACCTTGTGATCGTAGCCGGCAGAGCCGCCCGACGCGAAGGCATCGCCGAGCCAGAACTTGTGCGCCTCGGAAATGCCATTGGCAATGTCGGAGAAGGTCGCGGTGCCCTTGTCGGCCGCGACCACCAGATACGGATCGTCATTGTCGTGCCGCACCACGTTGTCCGGTGGCAGTACGCGGTTGAGATCGAGATTGTCGGTGATGTCGAGCAGCGTCGAGATGAAAATCTTATAGGCCGCGGTGCCTTCGGCCTGGATCGCCTCGCGCGTGCCGCCCACGGGCATGAGCTTCGGCACATAGCCGCCCTTGGAGCCGACCGGAACGATGACGGCGTTCTTGACCTGCTGCGCCTTCACCAGCCCCAGGATCTCGGTGCGGAAATCCTGCGGCCGGTCCGACCAGCGGATGCCGCCGCGCGCCACCTTGCCGAAGCGCAGGTGCACGCCTTCGACCCGCGGCGAATAGACGAAGATCTCGTAGAGCGGCGCAGGCCGCGGCACCGCGTCGAGCTTGCGGCTCGAGAATTTGACGGCGATCTCGGACTTCGGCCGGCCGTCCTGGCCGAGCTGGTAGTAATTGGTGCGGATCGCGGATTGCACTGCGTTGACGAAGCGGCGGATGATGCGGTCCTCGTCGAGCACATCGACCGCCTGGAGCCCCTCCTCGATCGCTGCTGCAAGCTCGGCCTGCGGCTTGTCGCGCGATTCGATCCGCGGATCGAATCGCGCATGGAACAGCTCGACGATCTTGGCGGCGAGACCCGCATGCTTGCGCAGCGTCGCCCACATGTAGCCCTGTGAGTATGGCACGCTGATCTGTCGCAGGAAGCGCGAGATGGTCCGCAACAGCGCCACGTCACGCCACGGCAGGCCTGCCGCCATCACCAGCGCGTTGTAACCGTCGTTCTCGGCAACGCCGCGCATCACCGTGATGAAGCAGGCTTGCAGCGCCGGCTTCATCGGTCCAAGTGCAGACGGTTTGCCATCGGCGCGCTCCAGCGCCATATCGTGCAGCCAGGCGCCCGGCGAGCCGCAGACCTCGAAGGTCCGTTCGTCGACGACCTTGAAACCCATGTTCTCCAGCACCGGCACGCGCTCGGACAGCGGGATCGCCCGACTGTAGCTCCAGATCTTCAACCCGACGCAGGGATCGTCGTCATCGCCGCGCTGAAAGAATTCGACGCCGAGCGGCCGTTCGGAGGAAAGACCTTCGATCAGCGCGATGTCTTCGACGGCTTTGGCCGGCGGATAGGCCTCGCGGAAACCTATGGAAAAGGCATCGCCGTAACGCGCATATAGTGCTTGGGCGCGGCCGGGCGCGTACCCCTCGGCAAGAGCAGTGCCGAGTTCATCGGTCCAGGTGCGCACGATGGCCCCGACCGCCTGCTCCAGTGTTTCGCGGTCCGGATTGGGCGTCTCGCCGCCGTCACGGCCGATGATGAAGTGCACGCGCGTCAGCCCGCCTTCCGGAATGGTCGGGTAGAACGCGCTGACCCGGCCCTTGTAGGCTTCGGCCAGATAGGCGCCGATCCGCGCCCGCACTTGCGAGTCGTAGCGATCACGCGGCGCATAGACCAGCACCGAGACAAAACGGTCGAACGGATCGCGCCGCGCCAGCACGCGGACGCGCGGCCGCTCTTCGAGCTGCATGATGATCAGCGCGAATTCGTAGAGCGTGTTCTCGTCGATCTGGAACAGCTCGTCGCGCGGATAGCTCTCCAGCACATTGACCAGCGCCTTGCCGGAATGCGAATCCGGCTCGAATCCGGCGCGGCGCAGCACGGCGTCGACCTTGCGCCGCAGGAACGGGATGGTCCGCGTCGAGCGCGTATAGGCGGTCGAGGTGAACAGGCCGATGATGCTGAACTCGCCGACCGCGTTGCCGTCGGCGTCGAAGCGCTTGACGCCGATATAGTCTAGATAGACGCGGCGATGGATGCGCGAGCGGACATTGGCCTTCAGCACGATCAGCGTCTTGGGCTCGTCGAAGAAGACGCGAAGCTGCGGCGTGGCGCTCACCACCCTGCCGCCGCGGGTGAAGACCGGCACGTCATCGGCGCGTAAGAGTCCGAGCGCCGAATCCTTGACCGGCGCAAGCTCGCGGCTCTTGCCAGTGAAAACGTAATCGCAGACGCCGAGCAGAGTAAAATTATCCGACGCCATCCATTCGAGGAATTGAACGGCCTCGGCGATATCGTCGACCGGCACCGGCGGCGGATTGGCCTTGAGCTCCGCAATGACGCCGTCGACGCGCTTGAGCATCGGCTTCCAATCGGCCACCGCGAGCCGCACCTGCGCCAGGATGTCTTCCAGCGCTTTCACGATCTCAGCGCGGCGTGCGGCGTCTTCGACGCGCTCGACTTGGATATGGATGAAGCTTTCGCGCGGCTCGCCGTTGCGTCGCTTGGCTTCCGTGGGCTGCGATTTCAGCTTGCCGCCCTTGTCGCGCTCGACGGCGATGATCGGATGCGCGACCAGGCGGACATCGAGCCCGCGCTCGGCCAGTTCGGCCATCACCGAGTCGACCAGGAACGGCATGTCGTCATTGACGATCTCGATCACCGAGATCGTCTTGAGGCGTTCGCCGAGCGCCGGATCCGGTGAATCGAAGCGGATCTT
>JACXTT010009386.1_pt1 | contig 13370 bp, 6 predicted proteins | sample 9270951 | NCBI WGS metagenome assembly JACXTT01 (sample SAMN15532306, study PRJNA645909) | rock metagenome | isolation source: weathered quartz diorite | place: Puerto Rico | collected 2017-06-21
CGCCTCGGCCCAGGCGAGCACGGGATGCTCCTCCGGGTTCGGGTGCTCCGCGTCCGAGACCGGCGCTTGATCCTCGAACGCACACGGCGCTTGGCAGAGGCGCGAGAAGCCGTCGAGGCCGTCGTACCAATCATGGTTTCCGGGAACGGCGAGGAGAACGCGCGGCGCACCCGCGAGCCGCTTGGCGAAGACGGCGTTCCAGGGCGCGACGAGGCGACGGCTCATCTCGAGGACGGTCGCGACCGGATACGCGAGGTCTCCGCCGTGGAAGAGGATGTCGCCGCGCGGCAACACGAGCGTGGCATCGGGGTCGTCGGGATCGGTGACCTCGTAGACGGACGAGAGGAGGTCGGCGACGACGCCGCTCGTCGTGACGTCGTCGCCCGTGTCGGCGACGAAGTCGATCCAAACCTCTCCGCCCATGGCCTCCGCGAGCGTGCCCGCCTTCTGCGCGGCCTCTTGCGCGGAGAGCCGCGTCGCGCGTGGCCCGATGATCTCGAGCACGCGCCCGAGGAGCACGTCGGGCGCCTCGGGGATCATCCACTGGCGCGAGTCGATGTTCTCGGTGGCGATCGCCGATGCGATCAGATGACGGAGGTGGCCCCAGAACGCGCTGAAGCCGTACCACGCGATCGCGCGCGGGCTCTTCGAGCCACGCACGACGGACGGGCCGGGGTCGTCGACCGGCCAACGCTCGAGGCGCCCGGGCTCCGTCACGCGAGACAGGCTACAGCCGCAGCGCCCAGAGTTGCCAGAGTTGGTAGAGTTGCGAGAACGAAGCATGACGCTGCTGCGCATCGTGTCGATCAACGACGTCTATGCGCTCGACAACCTGGCGCGCTTCGCGACGCTCGTGGCGACGGCGCGGACCGGGTGCGATCGCCTCCTCGTCGTGTTGGCGGGTGATTTCCTCGCGCCGAGCCTGCTCTCGAGCCTCGACGAAGGGCGCGGCATGGTCGAGTGCATGAACGCAGTGGGCATCACGCACGTGGTGCTCGGCAATCACGAGGACGACATCGAGACCGCCGCGCTCGCGAAGCGGATCCGCGAGCTCCGGGCGATCTGTCTCGGAACGAACGTGTCGGCGTTCGACCCACCCCTGCCCCGCTTCGACGTCGTCGAGGTCCGCGCCCGCTCGAAGCGCGTCCGCGTGGGCATCGTCGGCGCGGTGATGGACGACGCGAACGCGTACCGCCGTCCGCCGTTCGGTCGTGCCCACCTCGAGGCACCGAACCCTGCGCTCCTCGACGAGACGGCTCGCCTCGTTCTCGAGGAGGGGTGCGCGTGCGTCGTCCCCATCACGCATCAGACCATGGCCGCCGATCGTGCGCTCGCGACGGCCGCGCAGGAAGGCGACGCGCCGATGCCCTACCCGGTGATCCTCGGCGGTCACGAGCACGTCGTCATCGAAGAGTCGGTGGGCACCACGCGGATCGTGAAGACGGGCTCCGATGCCGTGCACGCGGCGATCGTCGAGCTCTCGTTCGACGACGAAGGGAAGCTCGCCACGACGACGGTGCGCGTGGTGGCAACGGCCGACCACGACGAGAATGCTGCCGTGCGTGTGCTCGTCGATCGTCACCTCGCGCCGGTCCGCGAGCTCGAGTCGATTCCGCTCGTACGTCTCGCGCCTGGCGTGGAGCTCTCCTCGGTGGGCACACGAAGGATGCAGACGTCGATGGGCACGTTCGTCTGCTCGCATCTACGAGACGCGATGGCGGCGCAAGGCTGCCTCTACAACGGCGGAGGTATCCGCGGGAACCGCGTGCACACGGGCGCGCTCACGTATGGCGCGCTCCGCACGGAGATGCCATTCGACAACGCCGTGGTCGTCGTGCGACTGCCCGGGCACGTCATCCGCGACACGGTCGCGGCATCACGCGCGCAGGCGCCGAAGGAGTCCGGCGGCTTCCTCCAGGTCGACGACGAGATGACGGTCGACGAGCACGGCCTCGTCACGGCGATCGCAAGGAAGCCGCTCGATCCCACCGCCGAGTACCGCATCGCGATCGTGCACACGCTCTTCGGCGGCTTGGATCGGATCGAGCCATTGCTCGCGTTCGCGAACGAGCATCCCGAGCTCGTGCCGCACGCAGACACCGGACGCGAGACGAAGCTCGTGCTCCTCGAATGCTTGGCGCTCACGCGGTGGAAGCAGCTCGGCGCGTTCTCCGCGCTCGACGGCGACCACGACGGCAAGGTCACGCGCGACGAGGTCGCCGCCGCGCTCGAGAAGGAGGCGTCTCCGGCCGTGGCCGCAGCGACGGCGCGGATCCTCGTCGACGCGATCGACGTGGACCACGACGGGGTGATTACGGAAGACGAGGCTCGCCGCCTTCGCCGGCCCTCGACCTAGAAGCCGAACTCGGACGCCTGCTGCTGGTTCACGCGGACCTGCGCCTTGCCCGCGCGGGAATTCGGAGCCACGGACGCGGCCGGAGCGGGCGCCGCCGCGACCGGCGCGCCTGCGAACGGATCGGCGGCCGAGCCGCCGCCCGCCGCGCGACCCTGGTCGCTCCGCGAGGACGGACCGCCTGCGGCGGATCCTGGGGCCGAAGGCGGCTGCGCGAAGTTCTTCTCGGCGTTCGCGATCGCGCCCGCCTGCTCTTCGAAGTCCTTGTCGAGCGAGCGGTTCGCGCGCGAAGGCGCGGCGGCGGCGGGACGCGTCGCGGCGAGCGCGAGCGCGTCGTCGGTGGTCTTCTTCAGGTCGACCTTGCGAGACGCGAGCTTCGCCCGCGCTTCGTCCACGCGGCCCGACTCGAACAGCTTGTTGGCGTCGGTGAGCGTCTGCGCCGTGCGGCTGCGCTCGACGCGCGCGGCGACGAAGGGATCGAGGTCGCGCTGCTCCGTGCCGTCGCTCTTGACCCAGACAGCGAGCGAGCCGGTCGCGGTGCTGTCGGCCTTCTTCAGGAGATCGCGGTACGCGAGCTTCACGTCGGCGACGGGCTGGGCGCCGTCGCGATCGGCCGGGACCCGGAGCTTCACGAGCACGGTCTTCTCCTGCTTCGCGCTGAACGTTCCGAACGGCACGATGACCTTGTTGCCCTCGCGACGGAACGTGCGATCGAACACTTCTGCGACCTCGACGCCGGGCGCGAGATCGATCACGAGCTCGGCGTCCTTCGCGACCGACGCGAGGAGGTCGTCGAACTCCTGCGAGAACACGGCGGGAAGCGCGCTCGAGCTCGCGACGAAGTAGTGACGGCCGTTGCCCTCCTGGGCGAGGGCCGCCATCACCTTCTCGTCGAAGTCGACGTCGACGCCGATCGTCGAGATGGTGACGCCCTTCGCGCTCATGCGCCCGGCCATCGCGCGCAGGCCCGGCATGTCCTTGATGCCGGTGTTCGTCGCGCCGTCCGAGAGGAGGATCATGCGGTTGATGTGATCCCCGGAGAGCGGCGTCTGCGCGAGCTGCGCCATCGCCTCCTGCATGCCGCACGAGATGCACGTGTCGCCGCCGAGACGGATCGCGCGGACTGCGGCTTCCATCTGCGGGCGCGTGCCGGCGCTCACGCGCGTGGGCGGCACGACGACCTTCGCGACCGTGTCGAATGCAACCACCGTGACGCTGTCGCCTTCGCGCAGGCGCTCGATCGCGGAGACAGCGGCGCTCATCGCGTTCGCGATGCGATCGCCCTTCATCGAGCCGGACCGATCGATGACGATCCCGAGGTTCATCGGCGGCGTCGCCTTCGCGGCGGCGTCCTTGTCGTCGGCAGCGCCGACCTGCGCGAAGAGGAAGGTCTCGCCGCGCGCGTTCTTCGCGATCGAGGCGTGCCCGAGGCGCGCATCGACGAGGAGCGTGTCGCCGGCGGTGAGGCGAGAGGGATCCTTCGGGTCGTTCGTGGCGCGGAGGTCTGTCGTCGCAACGGCCGGGTCGGCGGTCGCGCTCGTGTGCGACATCGGGATCGCGAAGGCGCCCGCGGCCGAGGCGAGGATTCCGGCGACGGCGAGGATCACGGTGGTCTTGAGCTTCATGCGCTTTTCCTGTTCGGCTCCGTCGGCCTTCTACGATCGGCGCCCGAAATGGGTCTGAACCCAAGAGAAACGCCGCAGGGCGGCCGCTCTTACGCAGGTTTCGACGCAGGATGCGCGATACCGCATTGCGTCAAGAGGTCCCACGAGGGCACCCCTCCGACGAGGACGAGGAGGGCATCGGCTTGGAGCGTTCGGCCGCCCTTGCCCGCGGCGGTGCCCTTCAACGTCACGGTGCCGCGCGCGACGGCCACCGGGACCGTCTCGAAGAGGAGACGGAGGCGCCCCTTCGCGACGAGATCCTTCACCTCCGAGATGTTGCGTGCCTTGCCTCGGGCAAATGTGTTTCCTCGGTAGGAGATCGTCACGCTCGTCTCCGGTTGGCGCGCGATCGCGATCGCCGCCTCCATCGCCGTGTCGCCGAGGCCGGCGATCACGACGCGCTTGCCGGCGAAGCTGCGAGCGTCGGCGAGGGCGTACGAGACGCGCTCGTCCGCGCCGGGATCGATCGCGAGGTCGAGCTTGCGCGGCGTTCCGCGCCGCCCGATCGCGAGCACGACGCGCGCCGCGCGGACCGACGCTCGTGAGGCGGTCTTGTCGGTCTCTTCCGTAGTGACGACGAACGCCGCGCCATCGCGCACGATGGAGGTCACGCGCCGGCCTTCGCGCACGTCGATCGCTCGCGAGCGCACGATCCGTGTCCATTGCGCGAGGAGCTCTTCCTTCGTGCCCTCTTTGAGCCACAGCTCGCCTTCGACGGGCAGATCGAGCGGCGGGTCGTAGACGATCTTGTCGCGCGGAAAGCTCTTCACGCTCGCCGCGACCGTCGACTGCTCGACGACGATCGCCGAGAGCCCCTTCTCCTTCGCCCGAAGCGCCGCCGAGAGCCCCGCCGGACCCGCGCCGACGATCACCACGTCGACGTCGACTCCCGCCGATCGTTCTCTCGAGGCGAGCGTCGCGTGGATTCGATCGACCGCGCGCACGCCTTGGTTGATCGCGTTCTTGATGAGGGGCAGGCCCGTGAGATCGCCCGCGAGGAAGAGGCCAGGAACGTCTCGGCTCTCGAGATGCTCGTCGACCGCCGGCCGATCGAGCACCGGCTCACCCTCGGCGATCGTGAGGCTCCCGTTCGGGCAGACCTGCTCGCAGAGCACGACGCCGCAGCACTCTTCCGGACGCGCGACGACCGCGACGTAGCGCTCGATCGCGAGCACGTCGAACGGACACGCGTCGACGCACGCGTAGCATCCGAGGCACGTCCCCGGATCGACCACCGGGAGACGCTTGCGCTCGGCAGGCGCCGCGGCCTTCGGCGAAGGAGGCGCGCTCTTCTGGCGACGACGGCGCTCGACCATCGAGGCAGAGACCCAGAGCCGCGTCGCTCCCGCGAGCGCGGCCCCGATCGGCAGCCATGGTGGACCCGCAGGCTTGGTCGCCTTCACCCACGTCGTCTTCGCGCTCGCCTCCCTCGCGGCGTCCCATGCGACGAAGCGGCCTTCGGCGCTCGCAAACGTCCGATGCTCGTCGAAGCAGAGCGACGGCGTGGTCTGGAGAGGCGGCGGGCTCGCGCTCCGCACGGAGGCCGGCACACACGCCGCGATGGGGTCTCGCGGCGACGCGACGTCGTGACACTTCGCGCATGCCGACAGCGCGACGAGCGGCACCGTGACCTGCTTCGGAGACGGCGCGGTCGCCCCGAGCGCCGGGTCTGCGCCCCAGCGCACGAAGGAGCCGTCGCTCGCGAACGTCACGCCTTGCGCCCCCGCGTGCGCCGGATGGCATGTCGCGCACGAAAGCTCGCCCTTCGCGGCGAGCGCTTTGTGCGCGGGACGCGCCGACGCGTGCGCGGTCGCACCGTGGCACGTCTTGCACGCGCCTGCCGACGCATAGGCCGGATTCTTCGCGACCGCCTCTTCGTCGTGACACTTCGCGCACGCGACCCCGGCGAGGACGTGAGGGCGCGCGAGCGGACGCTCCGTTCCCTTGGGCAGCTCGCCCGTGCCGGCGGCAACGGCCGCGAACGCCGCCGCGCCCACCGCCGCGATCGCGAGCGTGCGCGTCCGCGTGACGTCGCTCGTCTTCGTCGCGCGCTGGACGACCTTGGCGCGACCGCGCTCGAGGGGGCGATCGCTCATCGCTTCCCCAGCACGGCGACGACGTGGAAGACGACGAGCACGATCGCCGCCGCCGTGGCCGCGAGATGCGGGCCGAGCCACCCGCGCACCACGAACGTGAGCACGCGCGCGGACAACACGGCGCGATGCTCGACCACGACGCGCACGAGATCGTCCAGGCCGTCGAGCCGCTCGCTCTTCCGACCTTCGAGCAGCGCGCTCGCGCGCGTGCGAAGCCGCTTCTCCTCCTCGCGGAGCGTGCGACCGGTCACGAGGAGCGCAAGGAAACCGAACCGCGCGCTCTTGTACGGCCGGAGCACGCGGGCGTAGAGCGTCTTCACGAGCTCGCTCTTGCCCGAGAGCTTCGCGAAGAGCTGCTCTTCGAGCTCTCTCCGTCTCGCGCCGAGCTCCTCCGGCAGCACGCTCTTGCGCTCGAGTCGCGAGAGGCGGCGCGGCACGAGCGCATGCACGAAGCCGCCGAACGCCCCGGTCGCGATCGCGAGACCGATCGCGAGCACGAGCGCGCCCGCGAGATCGCTCGGCACGCGCGCGTGCGAATGCCCCACCGCGACGCCGAACGCGAGCGTGCCCAGCGCGAGATGCGCGACGTAGAGCGCGCGCGCGAACGCGCCCGGTCGAGAGCGCTGCGTCCGAGCGAGGAGCCGAGGCGACCGCTTGAGCGCCGAGTAGCCCACGAGGAGGACGACGAGCGCGCCGGCCGCGATGCCGCTCGTCCATGCGCCGAAGGGCAGCGCCGCGAGTCCCGCCGACGCGGACGCCGCGCCCACCACCCACGGCCACGCGGCGGCGCGCACGGGGAGGAGCGCGCCTTCCTGGTCGCGCGGCGAGGCCTTGCCCTTCTTCGGCACGCGGAGCTCCACGAGCGCCGCATTCGGATCGATCCGCGCGATCGCCTCGGTGGGGCACGCCGCGACGCAGGCCGGTCCCGACGCGGAGCCCGAACAGAGATCGCACTTCACGGCGACCTCCGGATACGTCGCGCTCGCCTTGCCCGCGCGCGGCGCGATCTGGATGTTGTCCCAGGGACACCCCTTCGCGCAGTTCCCGCAGCCCGTGCACAGGTCTTCGCGGATGAAGACCTCGCCGCGCGCGTCGCGTCCGATCGCGCCCGTGGGGCAGTCGATCATGCAGCTCGGGTTCTTGCAGTGCTGGCAGCTGTTCGGCACGAGGAGCGGCGCCGTCGCCGGCTCGAGGCGTCCGGCTTCGAGCGCGGCGACCTGCTCTTCGCGGCGAACGACGACCTTGTCGCCGCGTCGCACGAGGCGCGAGATGCCGTCGGCATGCGTGTTCGCGCAGCTCCATGCGCAGTGCCCGCAGCGGATGCACGAGTCCTGGTCGATGACGAGGAGCGAGCGCGCCACCCGCATGCGGTAGAGGTCCTGGAACACGTGCGCCGTGGTCATCGCGCTGCCTGGCAAGGTGGGCGGCAGCGCATCGACGCGCATACGGCGCACGCGATCGAGCGCGTCCTTCTGGCGACGCGCGACCACCACGAACACGTCGCGCGGGATCGCGACCAGCCACGCGGGGCCGCTCGCGACCACCGCGAGTCGGCGCCGTGAACGATCGTCGAGCTCGTCGTCGCCGAAGAGATCTCCTCGCGCGAGGTAGGCCTCGATGCGCGGCCGTCCGCCGTCGTCGCTCTGCGCCTGGAGGAGCCCGTCGGCGACGAGATACGCGTGCTCCGACGCGTCGCCCTCGCGGTAGACGTGCTCGCCGCGGGCGACGTTCACGTGCGCGGCCGCATCGAGGAGGATCTCGACGTCTCGCTCCGGGAGCGATCGTGTGAAGCTGGTGGTGCGGAGGAGGTCGAGCGTGGCGGCGCGCCGGAGCGCGCGCTCGAGCTTCGCGGCATGCTCCGCGGCCGTGGAGCGCCCGAGCGCGCGACGCAGCACGGTCAGCGGCACCTCGGCGACGAGGCCCGTCTCGTCGCAACGCGCCTCCATCTGACGTACGCCGAAGGCGACGACGGTCGCCTCCTCGCCGAAGACGTCGCCTTTCTGGGCGCGACGAATGACGTCGGCCTCCGCCTCCCCGCGTCTCACGGCGACGAGCGCGAATCGCCCTTTCACCACGACGTAGACGGCGTCGGCCGGATCACCTGCATGATACACGCTTTCGTTCGCGCGGATCTCGCGCAGGGCGCCCGCCGCCTCGATCTCGCTCCGCGCGCGGGCGTCGATGCCCCGCAGCAGCGCGACGTCCCATACCGCGTCGGGCCAGCGCTTCGCGGTCGTGGCGACGGCTTCGGCCATGGTCACGGAATGGTCACGTTGGTTTCCGCGAGATCGAGCGGCGCGTTGCGCTTGAACATCTGCGCGGTGACCTGCGCCCCGCTCGGACGAAGACCCTGCGAGGCCTTGCGCGCCTCGTAGTCCGCGAACGCACGGAGCAGGAACGGCGGGAACGGCCGGAAGCGGAGCCTCGCTTCGACCTTGAAGGGACCGGCGTGGCCCGCGGTCGGGATCTCGTACGTGTAACGGAGCTCGGTGCCGGGCGCGGCCGAGCGCTGATCGAGGATCGCGTCGGGCGCCTTCGCGACGCCGCGATCCGCGTCGAGCGCGCCCACCGGAAAATACGTCTCGAAGAACGCGTTCGTGCCGGTGAGATTCGACCGACATTCGCCCGTGTCGATGTCGTAGATGCCGTCGTCGAAGCGATCGGCACGCGTTCTCCCCTGCCCCGGCGCCGCCTGGCAACGGCCCTCCGCGTCGATGATGCCGATGCACTTCACGCAGCGGAGGAAGCCGTTCTGCAGGTTCACGAGGCCGCGCCCGCGGAAGGTCGTGCCGCCGAACGTGGGATTCGGGTTCCAGCGCGGCACGTCCGGTCCGTCGACGACGTCCGCGCCGAAGACGCCCTGCGGCTTGCCCTTGAAGTCGAAGTTGTCGTCGCGCGTCGTGATGCGCGTGAACACCTTGTCGCGGAGATCCGCCTCGTCCGAGGCGATGCGGCCGACCTCGTACACGACGTCACCGCGCCCGTCTTTCACGACGAGCTCCACCCAGATCTCGCGCTCCTGGCTGAAGCCCGCGGGGACACGATGGCCCGCCCCCGTGTTCTTGATCTCGATCGGGATCTCGAGCTGACCGCCGATGCGCGCCGCGCGCCCGATGCCGAAGGTGAAGGTGTGGCGGAGCATCTGCTCACGGCGCTTCGCGAGGCCCAGCGGAACGCCGCTCGCATCGAGGGTGCCGTCGGTGGCCCACTTCTCGGGGAACTCGGCGGCGAGCGGCAGGTCGACGCTCGTGAAGTAGTGGCTCGAGATCGGGCGCGCATCCGCGGAGGCCGACGCGATCATCCCGCGCGCCTTCTCGCCGGGCGCACGCGCCTCGAAGTGGAAGCCGTTCGGGCACGTCTGGTCGCTCCGCGAGGACGGACCGCCTGCGGCGGATCCTGGGGCTTTCGACTTGCCTTCACCCACCACGCACACGCCCGGATAGAGGCTCATGTGACAGTCCTGGCACGACGCTGCCTTGCGGCCCGCGGCCTTCTCGGTGTCGGCCCACGTCTTCCACTCCGAGTACGCGTTGCGCAGGCGCTTGAAGTGCTCGCCGCGCTCTTTCACGCCGAGCGAATCGGTGCCGAAGAGCCGCACGTCGTGACACGCGCCGCAGAACTCGCTCGACTGCAGATACGCCTTCGTGTCGGCGCTCGGACGCTTGTGCACGATCGGATCGCCGGGGCCGCCGGGTCCGAGCGTGCGCGCGAGGAACGTAGTCGAGTCGAGGAGGTAGCCGCTGTTCGCGATCCCGCTCACGCCGAGGCCATCCTCCGGACGCATCCTGAAGACCTGTCCGGTCTCGAACGACGTCCACGTCGGATTGCCTTGGTACTCGGCGCGCCCCGAGTGCACGGGCCCGATTGTCTGATGACACACCGCGCAGGAGATGCCTTCCATCGCACGCGCAGAGAGCACGTCGCGGAGCGGCTTGCGGGCGTTGCCTCCGCCTTGCGCGCTCCACGTCGGAACGGTCGACGCGAGGTTGTCGCCCGCGGAGTGGCAGTTGACGCACCAGTGCTCGCCGCCGGTCCCCGTGAGCGTCAGGCCGGTCTTCTCGTCGCGGCAGGTGTCGCCGCCTGCCTTGCGGAGCACGCCCGCCCCGTTCGGACATCGCAGCTGCTCGCGTCCGACCTGCTCCTCGACCACGCTCTCGAGCGCGCCGAAGAGCGGGCTCTTCACCGCGTGCGCCATCACCGAGCGCTGCCACTCGGCGACCTGCCGCGCGTGACACTGCGCGCAGGTCTCGGCGTTCGTCGTCTCGAGTGGCCTCTGCGCCGCGATGCGCGGCGCCGCTGCGGGCGGCGGCGCGGGCTCCTCGCGCGACGCGATCGCGATGCCGGCGACGCCGAGGCCGATCGCGATCGGCGCGATCATCGACGCGATACGGAGCCACGACGTCGCTCCGCCGAGACCGGGTGCAGGCGTGGGCGCACGGGCCGGCGCTGCGAGCGGCGCCACGCCAGCGACGATCTTCGCCTCGGAGCGTTCCGAAGCGCGCGCGTCGTCGGTCTTGCTCGTCGACGAGGCGCCGACCGATCCTCCTCCGCGCACGATCGCTTCGCACCGAGCGACGATCTCCTCGGCGCTCTTCGGACGCTTCGCGGGATCGGGATCGAGCATGGCCAGCACGAAGCTCTGGATGCCGGGCTCGAGCCCGCGCGCCACGGCGTCGTCGAACGGCGGCGGCGCCGACGATTGCGCGCGCATCGCATCGCGGAGGCCGACGCCCGAGAACGGATGCGCGCCCGCGATCAAGCGATAGGCCGCGAGGCCGAGCACGTAGCGGTTCGCGGCGTTGTCCCACGGCGCGCCGTCGGCCTGATCGGGCGGCGTCCATCGCGGCGAAGGTCCGCTCGATCCGCCTGGCTTGGCCGGCTCGCCGAAGAGCGTGCGTACGTAGTGCTCCGCCAGAATCCACGCGTCGGTGCGGCCCGCGCTCGAGAGCACCACGTCGGCGGGGCGGAGCGGCCCCGGGAAGATCGCCGCCTTCTCGCACGCCGCGAGCGCGCGCGCGAGATCGCGCACCTTCGCGAGCGCGCTCTTGCCGTCGAGCTTCTCGCCCTTGCCGAGCCCTTCGAGCGTGCGAGCGGGCACGCGACGCAAGGCGAAGACACCCTCGGCGTCGTCGCCCCATCCGACGTCGAAGCCCCCGAGGCCTTTCCCGCCGAGACCGACGAGCTTCTTCACGAGCCCGAGATCGCTCGCGGCGACGCACCACAATTCTACTCGTGCGTGCCCTTCGGGCTGTCGGCCGCGCTGCGCGCGGACCTCAGGGGCGGTCTCCGTGCCGACGCACGCGAACCGCGACGCGCGACCGATGGGGCCGAGCGCCTCCCCCGCGCGGGGTCGTTCGCGGCGGAGACGGTCCGTGCTCATGGGCTCAGGGGTTCGTTCCCCACCCAGGCTTGTTCGGCTTCGCCGCTTTGTCGTTCTTGTCGAGCGATGCGCTGGCGGTCGTGGTCGACGCCGGATCGACGGAGCCCGTCGTGCGGAGGCGCACGAGATAGGTCGTCATGCCAGCGACGAGCGACAGCGCGACGATCGCGACGACGGCGAGCCACGTCGGCACCTCGCGCGGACGCGAGGCGTTCTGCTCGACGAGCGCGACGGTGTCGGTGCGCGGACGCGCCGGCTTGTCGTCGCCGGCGGGCTTCGCCGTACCCGAGCCGGAGTGACGGGTGTCTCCGCTCCGCCCGTTCTCCTCGCGCGGACGCCCAGGCGCGTTCGGCATTGGATCCGTGGTGGGCGGACGCGACACGCGCTCGTCGGGCGCACGCGATGCGCGCGCCGCGCCCGGCGCGATAGCCTCGTTCGACGTGCGCGACGGGCGCGGCTTCGATGCACGCGATTGCTCGCCGGTGCCCGCCGAACGGAAGAGCGAGAGTCGGTCGACGACCGCGCGCGCCGAGTCGGGGCGGTTCTCGGGCTTCTTCTCGAGCATCGAGAAGAGGAGATCCTCGACGCCGCGGGGAAGACCTCGCCGCACTTCCTCGCTGAAGGCGGGCGGCGCAGCGGTGCACTGGAGGTTCAAGAGCTCACGCGGCGACGGCGAGTTGAACGGCGGATCGCCGGCGAGCATCTCGTAGAAGATGAGGCCGAGCGAGTAGAGGTCGCTGCGCGCGTCGATCGTGTGCGCATCGATCTGCTCCGGGCTCATGTACTGGAGCGTGCCGATGCTCTGCGTGTTCGTACCGTGCATGCCTTCGAGCACCTTCGCGATGCCGAAGTCCATGACCTTGAGGCCGGTGACCGGTCCGTTCGGATCGGCCTCGGCTGCCGTGAGCATCACGTTCTCGGGCTTGAGGTCGCGGTGCACGATGGGGGGCTCTTGCTCGTGGGCGACCGCGAGCGCCTCGGCGATGCGAACGACGTGCTCGAGCGCCTCGTGCCACGGGAGCGTGCCGCGCTTCCCGAGCTCGTCGCGGAGCGTGCGCCCTGCGAGGAACTCGAGCACGAGCACGAGCTGCCCGTCGATCTCCATCGAGGCGAGGCTACGGACGAGGTTCGGGTGCTCGAGATGCGCGAGGATCTGCATCTCGTTCAAGAAGAGACGCCGCCCTTCTTCGTGACGGGTCAGCTCCGGCCGGAGGACCTTGAGGGCCACGCGGCGCTTCGAGAGCCGCTCCTCCGCCTCGTACACCTTCCCCATCCCGCCCTCGCCGACGAGACGCCTGACCAGGTATTCGCCGATTCGATCCATCGAGAGCTCCAGAGAAGAAGGCGCGGAAGCCAACGAAACGGGTTGTACGGACGAGGCCGACCGACGATCTGCGCCGAGCCTACCGCACGTCGGACAAGCCTCGTCATGAGCGCCTTCTTTCGGGGCGACCATGGAAGGCCGTGTGTGCAGATAAGCTCGCGTGGGCACTGGCTTCTCGACTGACCACGCTCAAGACGCACGAAAGCGGACGAAGTTTCCCGAGCGCATCGGGACGGACGAAACAGGAACGCTCGAGTGCGCCCCTTCCTTACGGGGACGTCGCGATCAGGGCGCGAGCAGTCGATATTCGTAGATGAACGACTTCGTCTCGAGCAGGCCGATGCGGCCGTGGGCCGGGGGAATCTCCAGCGGGCCATCTCCTGCTTGATGCAGGAGCACATGACGCTCTCGGCGTTCGTCTTCCGCGCGTTGCGCATGTCGCACATCACGTCGCCCACGGTGCCGTCCTTCTCGGGGGAGATGATGATGTCGATGAAGCCGGTGACCGACCTGGCGTCGGCCACCACCGCCTCGCGGACGCATGCGTTCATCC
>JACXTT010009387.1_pt1 | contig 13370 bp, 8 predicted proteins | sample 9270951 | NCBI WGS metagenome assembly JACXTT01 (sample SAMN15532306, study PRJNA645909) | rock metagenome | isolation source: weathered quartz diorite | place: Puerto Rico | collected 2017-06-21
ATGTGCAGGGCCGAGTGCAGTTGCTGAAGCAGCGCAGCGAATCGCCCTGCCAAGAGGGCTACAGCTGGGGATCTGATGGTGAAGGCATCTGGGTGGATCACGGCTGTCGAGCGGATTTTACGGTTATTCCCTATCCCTACGGGGGGCCCGACCAAGTCAACGTCTCATGCTCGTCGGACGACGGTGGCCGGCACTATTGTCCAGCTGACACGCGACGAGGCGTGCTGCTGCAAAGGCAGCGCAGTGACTCCCCATGCCGGCAAGGCTACAGCTGGGGTTTTGATCCTGGAGGTATTTGGGTGGACCACGGCTGCCGAGCCGATTTTCGAGTGATCCCGTAGGTTTCTGGAAGATCCGGAGGCATTTGGTCTTGGCACATGCAGTCGTGTTCCCCTGGACCAACACGAAATGGTTTCGGCCCACTTCCCGTTGCCAAGTACCCCGGTTCTTAGGTCTGCTTTTTTCATGTTGGAGGCGTTAACTGGCGTGAGATCGCTTTATCGCTCATTGAAGGGGGTGTGAGCGCCATCGCCTTCCATGAGAAGGCCGGTCGGAGTCAAGAGGGTTCCTTTATTTTTTCGTTGGACAAGGTTTTCTCTCCCGCCGAGCTACCACTGCCGCCATCCTTCCATCCGCACTCTCGATGAGCGATTGTCGCTCGGTGCCAGTTGGGCGTTCTCGTTGCAGCCGGTGCTGCCACCTGATTATCGACCTGTGGTTCCATCTCGATGGATGGAACGTGGGCCAGGCGATTAACGCAGTCACCGGAACTCGGCTTTGGGCTTTTGTCTTTCCTTTCGTGGAAAGTGTTGTCTTTATGCTGCTGTCGCCATTGCTCTCTGGTTGCTGTTGTGCAGCGGTTCGTACACTTCTCCGCTCACCCACAGGTGATGCAACAACACCGCCAGCTTTCTCGCCGTGGCAATGATGGCTCGCTTCTTGCCGCTTCGTCCGCCTCGCTCGGCCAGTCTCAGGCCCCAGCGCCGCAGATCACAGTCCACACCAAACGGCCCGAGAATGTGTTGCGCTCCTTCGACGGCGCCCCTTTTCCCGAGAGGCCGCCAGCCCGATGATGCGTGCTCTTCCCAAAGAGCCTTCCCGGACAAGTCATAGCATTGGAAGGTCACCTTGAGCCACGATGCTGCGGGTCGATCCACTGTCACGTACAACAGGTAGTTAGCGCCGGCATTCCTGGTCAAATTCAGGAGACTGTCCGTGGAAAAGAGTTCGCTCGTCTGTATTGTGCCCCGCTCCGGATCAGCAACGATGTTCACATCGTTTTTCTTCAGAAACTCAAGCATGTCGGTTGCAACTTCAAGTGGAACTCGTGTTGGCTCAAGACTTGAAGGTCAATGATGCCGTAGTCGTGAGACAGGGAGCGAGGGTATTGGTTCTCCTCATCTAGGACTCCTGCCCTAGCTCAGCCCGTTAGAATCCAGATGGGACAGGCTTTGGCAGCTTAGGAAGTCCTGGTTGTCCGATTCGAGGGAGAAGCTTCTTTTCACCCCGGCTCACGTTTCTCGCAGCAGCCCCGATGTCTTTCAGAGGACCGTCATCCGTTCGCAATCCAGCAATCAACACCAAGCAACATTAGAACTTCATCTTCTCGCAACCGGACTTCTCGCTTTTCGAACTCTCGAGCTTTACGCGCTCAGAATGTAAGCTTCATCCCTAGCTGGATTTGTCTGGCGCCGGTGGTGAGATCCGGCCGCCTCACCTCGAGGATTGACTGGCCAAACGTGCCGGGATTGGATGTGAGATTTCCAGGCTGACCGAATTGGACGCGATTGAATAGATTGTACGTCTCCCACCGGAATTCCAGGCTGGTACGTTCCGAGAAGCTGACCGTCTTTTGCAGAACCACATCCCAGTTGTTCACTCCGGAACCGTAGAAGTGGTTGCGTCCCAGGTTGCCCGCGCTGCCCCATGGAGCGTCGGAGAACAGCCCCAGGTTCGGCCCGGTTTGCGTACGCGGATTGCCGACCGCCAAAATCATGCCAGCCGGATTGTAATCTGGTCGTTGTAGCTGGCCGGTATGGGCAGTATCCCTGGCGGTGTAAATGTCATACGGAAGGCCGCGGGAGAAAGTCGTGATGCCTGCGACTTCCCAGCCCTCAAATACCTTCCCCGCGAAACCCGTAGCGAGGTGATTGTGTCCGCGCCCAAGCGGAATCGCCCAAGAGTAGTTGAGTACAAGGCGCTGTCTCACGTCGAAGTCAGAATTGCCGCGTTCGGCTGCGAGATCCAAGGAGTTGCGCGGGAATTCCTGATTGCCTGATGCCGGCGTCAGCGGATCGGAGGCGTTATCAATGGCATGGGCCCACGTATATGCCGCCTGGAAGGTCAAACCATTTGACGTCCGCTTCGTGATGTTTGCCTGCAAAGCGTGATAAATGGAGGAAGCAGCATTGTTGAAGACCTCAGCATGCAGGAAAGCGTTGTTGTTGACCGCATCGAAGGGTAGGCTGCCTGTTTCCGCACCGAACCAGAGATTGTTGAACTGCAAGGATTGATTGCATTGGTCCGGGTTCGGTTGACCGGCGCAGAAAGCTTCCAACTGCGCTACCAGAGCCGGCTGTGGCGGGTTGCCATCCGCCAGACGCAGCAAACGCGTTCCCTTTGACCCAACGTAATTCACTTCCATCAGCACTCTGCCGGGCAATTCGCGCTGTACTCCGAAGTTCCAGCCCTGGCTGTAAGGCATGCGCAGATGCGGATTGATAATGAATGGCAGGTCGCCGGCTCCCTGGTTCGCCACAGCGGAGGTTGGCACTGTTGGCGGCAACGGAAGCGTAGAAAGCGGCGGGCCAATACACGGCCCCAACTGCGTTTGAATCTCCGGAGGTGGACATGGCGGCTGACCGAACAGCGGCTGAAAGAAGATCTGTTGGAATGGCGGGTTGCCACGCGTCAGGGCGAGCAACTGTCCGAAAAGCCGGTCATGAAATATGCCGTAACCTGCGCGAACCGATGTCTTGCCGCCCTTGAAAGGGTCCCATGCGATTCCGATGCGGGGTTCAAAATCGTGCCAGTCGTTGCTGTACAGCGGCGGCAGGCCTTGGTCCTTCAGCCCAGCGATCGTAAATGTGAAAGGCGCTGGCCCACTGGGATCGGTAAAGAGCGTGGAAACCAGGTCGTTCACTTCATAGGGAACACCGTTGAATTGATATCGCAGACCATAGTTCAACGTAAGGTTGGGAAGGATTTTGAAAGAGTCCTGCGCGAAGGCATTGAAATCCTTCTGGCGGAAGCCACGCAGATCGTCGGCCGTGCGGTTGCCACTTTTGTCGAAGAACTGTGCCTGCGTGACCGATCCCACTGTGCCGAAGAGCGTCCAAACCATGTCCTGCAAAGTTTGGTTTGAGTCCACCAACGGGTCGCCTGTAGCAAACGCCGGAATGCCACCGAAGTTCGCGAAGTTGTTGAAATCCACCGTAGGCCGGGAGAGGAAATCATTCGTGCTGTTGGAGTAGGCAGCGCGCGTCTCCACGCCGAACTTGAACGTATGCCGGCCCCGCGCCCAGGTCACGTTGTCTCCGATCGTATAAGTGCCACTGAACCGCTTTGAACCGTTGCGGTCGACAATGAGCAGACAACCAAAGCTGGCAATGCCTGACAAAGCTAAATCGACACCACGGCCATATACATCGGTCAGGCCAAGACTGTCGAGAACACTCAGTCCTTCACAGGTCAGCGGGAAATTAATGCGGTTCGCGCCCAGGCGAAGGTTGTTAACCAGCCTCGGGTCGATCACTGAAGTCAGCTGCAATGACGCATTCTGCCTCCGCTGCAAGGTTCCTGTCCCTCCCAGGCCAGGAAGAAAATCGGTATGGTCGAAATTGGGGTCTTCATAGCGATTGAAGGTGTAGCGCACCGCGAGTATTTCACTCTGGGTAAAATTTTGGTCCAGCCGGATACTCACGTTGTCGCCGGTGGTGCGGGAGGAACTTGGATAAAACAGCAGCCCGCGCGCATCGTCCACGCGAGGCCCGTTTGGCACCGGATAGAGGTCCAGGGTTTTGTGAACGTCTGGGTCCAGAGACAAGCCAAAGACGTTGTTTGGCGAGGTAGGAGTGCTCACATCAATGGGGACATCGTCGAACAAGAAGACACCGCTTTTGAATGTCTGCGTCGGCACGATTCCGGTGTTGGTGAGTGTGGTCGCAAAGCGTTCGCCGTCGTAGTTTGCAAACCAGAACGTCTTGTCGTGCAGCAGCGGTCCGCCAGCGGCAAACCCGAACGTGTTTCGCGTATAAGGGTCCTTAGCCACTAAACGCCCGGACGAGTCCGTCTCATGATTGAAGAAATCGCGTGCACCGAGGGCGGAATACCGTCCGAACCAGTAAATGTCGGAGTGAAACTCGTTAGTGCCGCGCTTGCTCATGATGTCAACCACGGCTCCCGTATTGCGGCCAAACTCGGGTAGAAAACTGCTTGTGATGACACGGAACTCCTGCACTGAGTCTGGGTTCAGGGCGGTCAGTCCCGGCTGGGGAAGGGTCAAGCCGGGGATCTCAGCGTCATTATTGTCGGTTCCATCGAGCAGGAAGTTGTTGTTGCGCTCACGTGAACCATTCACTGAAAGGCCGTGCAGAATCGAGTTGCCCTGGATCGCACCTGGTGACAGCAAAATCAGTTGATAAGGGTCGCGCAAGATCAGCGGCAGCGCCTCCAGCTGCTGGGTCTTCACGATGTTTCCGACCTGCGCATCGTCCAAGTCAATGGGAGCAACCTCTCCGCCATGCACCGTGACCCCTTCCCGAACCGCACTCGGCACCAGCACAGGGCTGAGATTTTGAACCTGTCCCACTGTTAGTTCGACGCGCGCATACTCTACGGTCTTGAAGCCGGCTTTTTCAAAGAGGACCTCGTAGACTCCGGGTATCAGGTTCGTAATGCGATAGCTCCCAAATCCGTCAGTGGCGGTGTCACGCAAGGCATTGGTGGCAAGGTTACGGGCAGTCGCCTTCGCCTTGGGAATCACAGCCGCGGTCGAGTCCGTGACCGTACCGCTAATAGAGGATGTCTGTGCCGTTAAGATCACGGGAGGGCTAAAGGTCACTAAAAGCAGAATCAAAGCGGGGGAACGTCTCTGCATAAGACCTCCTCCCAGTGCGGATTCTCAGGAAGCGAGAATCCCACGATCCGAAATCGGCTGACAGGAAAGGGTCTGGACAATATGATGACGCTCTTTCGAATACGGTGTCAATCGTCCGACCAGAATCTTAAGTTCATCTGTGCGCTAGAAGCGACCATTCGGGACGAATTCGACAACTTGGACTGTAGCTTGTACCGCGATCAATCGCCACTACACGCGGAAGGTGTGGCTTGCCATCTTTCGAGAGAACTGAGAGTAACTTGGAGTGATGGTTCAGCATTTACAGTGCTGTGGTTTCGGGCCTTTGATCTCGCGGCACTTCAGCCAGTCACGATGAATGGTAATCTTTGTTGCCTCAATCAGGCCATTCTTGTCGCGACCTTCAACTGTTACCAAATCATCGACCTCCAGATCGCTAGTCTTGAGGAACTGCTTCTTGCACCGGACTATGGTCTGATCTGAGATGTGAACGGTGATATGTGGATAAAATCGTGTGCGGAGGACAAGACCGCCTGGTGTCATCTCGGTGATATGCCCGTTCAGCCATGCTTTTGCGTCGAGCTGTACTGGCAACCATAAGCAAAAGAAGGCGACGCAGATGGCGAAAATGCTCAGGCGACATCTGCTCATATTCATCCCCTCTCCTCTAGTCATCTTTTCCATCCCGCTAGACCTTCTTGCCATCACGTATCAACCATCCAGCGAGTATTCATGTGAGTGCCTGTCGCTCACGGCACAAGCGGCGTCCCCACTGCGGTCTCAAGCTGGCTGAGATTCGTCTGGTAAGCGGCCAACTGCTGGCGGTATGCAAGTTGTATCGCTCGATATGTGCGTTCAGCATCGAGAAAGTCCAGAATCGAAGCCGCCCCGTGACGAAACGAGTAGTCCTGAATATCGAGTGATTCTTTTGCGCGAGACAGATAGGTTTCCTCATAGAGCCGCACGCGCTCTCGGGCCGACTCGAATGAGGCATACGCGGTTTCGACATCCTGCAGGACCTGATTGCGAGCCGCCTGTGCGAGGAAATCTGCCCTAAGCTGCTCGGACTTGGCGCGTGCTACTTCGCCCTGATTGCGATTGAAGAGCGGAATAGCAAGTGAGGCGACACCAAGACCCATTGCATTCGAAACGCTGCCCTTTGGATAGAACGGCTGGAACCAATTCGGGCCGCCGATCTCATTTCCAGTGTGCAAAAAGGACGTGCCAATCGTGGGATTAGGCCAGCGCATCGCCTTTGACAGCCGCAGATCGGCGGCAGCTTTGTCGCGGCCGGTCTCGGCGGACTTCAGGTCCGGTCGGTTGGCGATGGCGAGTTGCTGAAGCTCAGTTAGGCTTTTTTCGAGAGGTATGGCATGCAACTCCCCCGTAATGTTGAAATCTGGCGGCAGATTGGAAGGTCCCACCAAAGCACGGAGTCTCGCTTTCGCGGTCTTTAAGGCCAATGTTGCATCATCAACATCGGTTTGGAATTGCAGAGTCTGCAGTTCGACTTTCAGGAAGTCTGCCCGTGACATATCGCCTTGTCGTAGCCTGAGCCTGTTCAGATCAACGACTTTCTGGTAGTTCGCGAGGTTCTCGCGGGCAAAATCAAGGTCGGACTTGGCCAATAGAGCAGAGATGAATGCCTGTCGGAGATTGAAGACAAGCGTTCGGCGTGCGTCTTCGAAGTCTGTTCTGGAAATGGCTGTAGCGAGGCGCGCGCTTTCAATGCGGGCGGGACGCTTCCCGGCGATCTCGAACTCCTGATAGATGCCAATCGTCGCCGAGGTGGTGTCGTTCTGAAACGTCGGATTTGGCCTCAGGCCGGCGGTGACTTCATTGGCGCGGCTGGATTCAATGTCCTGGGCCTGGGCCCGCAGAGTGGGATTTGCGGTCAAGAACTTGTCGCGAAGCTGTTCCCAGGTAAAGCTTGGCTGTTGCGCCCGAACCCCGAGGCTGAGGACGGTTGTCACAGCCCAAGTCATCACGACAAACCTGGCCACTCGCAGCACTTGCCGAGACCTCCTCATAGCTCTGTCGCCTCGCTGGTCACCAGCCCGAAGCTCGCGATAACCGGGATCACAATTAGGATGGCCAGCGACGTGGTAACCATCCCGCCCACTACGACCCGCGCCAACGGCTGTTGCGCCTGCGCTCCAATGCCGCGTGAGACAGCTGCAGGCAGCAGACCTAGACCCGCGGCTAAACACGCCATCAGCACTGCCCGCATTTCGCCGACGCTGGCGTGGATAATCGAATGCTTTATGCCGTGCTCATGCGCCTCCGCTCGCCGGATGCCAGCGACAAATACGAGCCCGCCAAGGGTTGCGACGCCTATTACGGACGCAAACCCCACGGCCGCCGAAATGCTGAAAGGTGTACCCGACACGAGCAGCGCCAACACACCTCCGGCAATACCGAACGGCATCACGGAAAGCACTGCTACGGCATCGCGGATGGAATTGAAGGAGACATACAGCAAGCCGAGAATCATGCCCACCGTGATTGGAATGATGATGGCGAGGCGCTGCTGCTCTTTGCGAAGGCTGTCGTACTCCCCGGCCCATTCGTAGTGGTAGCCTTCCGGCAGCCGCACGGAACGCTCAAGCTTGGCCTGGACTTCCTGAATCGTGCCGGCGAGGTCCCTTCCGCGCACACTGAACTTGATTGGGATATACCGGCGTCCATTCTCGCGATAAACCATGAATGCGCCTTCGCGAAAGCCGATCTCCGCCACTTGTCCCAGTGGCACGCGGTTGCCATCTGGCGTCGCTAGCAAGATGTTCCTCATCGCCTCGGGGTTCCGCCTGTACTCGGGCTTGTAGCGCACCACCAAATCAAAACGCCGGTCGCCCTCGAGAATCTGCGTGGCCGCCGCCCCCCCGATAGCTGCTTGCACAGCGGCATTGATGTCGGCAGCCATGAGGCCATAGCGTCCGGCCGACGGCCGATCAATCGAGATAACCAGGTTTGGTTGTCCCGTCTCTTTGAAGACGGCGAGATCGGTCACACCAGGTATCTTTGACATTACATCCTGGATTTGCTTCGCGATCCGTGCCAGAACTTCGATATCGTCGCCAAACAATTTCAGGGAGTTCTCTCCCTTTACCCCGGACATCGCCTCCTCAACGTTGTCCTGGATGTTTTGCGAGAAATTGAACGCAACACCGGGATATCGCTGGAGGGCGGCGTTCATTTTCTCGATCAACTCGTCTTTGTTGCGAGCGTTTTTCCAGGCAGACTGCGGTTTCAGGTCAGCCTGGAACTCAATATTGTTGAAGGTCGTAGTGTCTGTGCCGTCATCCGGCCTGCCGACCTGCGAAATGACCTGCTGCACCTCCGGGAACGAGCGCAGAATGCCGCGCATCTCGTCTGCCAAATGGGCGGCGTAGTCGAATGAGACGTCCTGCGGGAGGGTTGTGCGAATCCACAAGTTCCCCTCTTCCAGCTTAGGCATGAACTCGCCGCCAATAACCCAAAACACCCCGAGCGAAATCAGCAAGAACAAAACGGCGGCTGGAAGCACGAACCGCCTGCTCCACATCGCGCGTAACAGCAGCCGCTCGTAATGGTGCTTCAACCAATGCATCAGGCGGGTGTCGGCCCGGTGCCCGCTGCGGACAGACTTACGGTAGGAAGCCAGAACGGGTGCAAACACCAGTGCGAAGATCAATGCGCCGGTAAGGGCGAATCCATAAGTGACGGACATTGGGGCAAAGATTCTGCCCGGCACGCCTTGCATCGTGAACAATGGAATAAAGGCGACCAAAATGATGAGCGTAGCGAACAGCACAGGCTTCGCTGCTTCGGCCGTCGCTTCAGCGATCAAGTCAAAGCGGTGCTCTTCACTCGTGGCCTCGTGCATGCGGCGGTAGATGTTCTCCAGCACTACAATGGCCGAGTCCACGATAATGCCGAAATCAACTGCGCCGATGGAGATCAGGTTGGCGGAGCGGCCGGTTCCGGACATCAACCCGAAGGCGAAGAGCACGGCAAACGGGATCGTCATGGCAGTCACGAGCGCAAGCGGCACGTCACCGAGAAAAATCAGCAACAGCAACGTGACGAGCAGCAACCCGGTGAGCACGACATGACGGACCGTCTCCGTCGTTGTATTGATCAAAGCGGTGCGGTCATAGATGGTGTCGATCTTCATCCCGCGCGGCAGAAGGCCACTGTTCAAGGCACGAATCTTGTCTCGCAGGCCTTCCAGTGCAGGCAGTGACTGTTCTCCGCGCTGCAACAGCACCGTCCCTTTCACGATGTTGTTGTCGGCGTCGCGCCCGACTCGTCCGAGTGGAGGCTGGTATCCTTCATGCACGTCGGCAACGTCACGCAGGAATACTGGCGCGCCATTCCGCTCGGCTATGAGCACGGCACCCATTTCGGGTGCGCCCTTCAGCAGGCCAAGCCCACGCACGTTGACGTTCTGCGCGCCTACCTGCAGGTAGTTGCCGCCAGCGTTCTGATTGCTTGAGCTAATCGCAGCAAGCACCTGCGGGAGAGTGACGTTGTATTGCAGAAGGTTCAGGGGGTCGATCTCGGCCTGGTATTGCTTGGTAGTGCCGCCGAATGTGGTCACGTCCACAATCCCCGGCACCTGCTTGAGCTCTCGCCGGACAAACCAATCCTGTGCAGCCTTGATATCGTTCAGGCTGTAACCATCGCCCTTGAGCTGATACCGGTATACTTCCCCAACGGCAGACCACGGTGAGAGCTGAGGTTCCAGGTTTTGCGGCAACGTGACGGTCTGCAGCCGATTCAGCACTTCTTGCCGGTCGCGGAAGTAATCGGAGTCGAAATCGAAATAGAGCTTCACATCGCTGAGTCCGAACAGACTGATCGAACGCACGTATTGCAAACGCGGAATACCGTTCAACGCGGTTTCAATCGGTACTGTGACCTGCTGCTCCATTTCTTCCGCTGACCACGAAGGGTTTTGTGTGATCACGTCAACCAGCGGCGGTGAGGGATCTGGATACGCCTCAATGTCCAGACGCAGCAGTGCCCAAACGCCGGCCGCCAGCCACGCCGCCAGTCCGATTAATGCGATTACTCGATATCGAAGGACCGTGCGAACGAATCCGCGCATCACTCGCCCGGTCCTCCCTTGAGTAGTTCTGCGCCCTCAACAGCAACTTCCTCGCCCACGTGCAACCCACTCAAGACCTCCACCTTCCCATCAACTGTTTGTCCCACAGTCACTGGGCGCTGTTCCGGTGTGCTGCCATTCTTGGCAAACACAGTTGTGGCATTACCTTCGCGGATGACCGCGGCGACAGGCACCACAACCGCCTGGTGCTTCCCGACCGTGACGTGAATCATCCCGTACATCTCTGGCTTCAGTAATTGTTTGGGGTTGCGGAGTGCAACACGGGCTTTCAGAGTGCGCGTCGTGGGATCAAGCGCTCCAGAAACTGATTCGATGCGACCACTCCACTGCTGACCTTGGTAAGCCTGTAGCGTCACGGTCACGGGCTTGCCGGCGCTTACCTTCGCTGCATCCTTCTCGTAAAGGTCACCGACGACCCAAACGATATCGAGGTCGGCAATCGTGATCAGTGGACTGGCAGATTCCAGTGACTTGGAAAATTCACCAGGAGCGGCGCTGACATCCAGAACCACGCCACGGGCCGGAGCCACCAGTGACACGCGATCCGTGTCGGCCGAGGGACTGACATTTAGCAAATCCAGGCGTTGCTGCGCACGTGCGAGTTCCGCGCGAGCTGACTCTGCCTGAGCGCGCGCATCAATGTAGTCCTTTTCAGCGGCGGCGCCATGCTCGAAAAGGAGCTTCTCCCGCTCCATGACACGCGTCACGCGTTCTGCTTCAATTTTGGCCTTGGTAAAGTCTGAACGCGCACTGGCAACATCGCTGCTGTTGAGAACGGCCAGTGTCTGTCCTCGCTCAACGCGATCGCCAGGCTTGACCGAAATCGAGACCACGCGGCCGGAAGCTGGCGGGAAAATACGAACGACTTTAGTTGGGTCAGCTTGCACTTTGGCAGCGAGGTCCAACGTGTCGGGAACGATTTGCTGCTCGACCTTGATGTAACGAACCGAGCTCTTGCCCTGTTCATCTTTCAAAGCAGCATTGACTTCCACCTGGCCGGAGTGGCTGCATGCGGTGAGCGTGGTTAGAAACACGCTCAGCACGATTGCGAAGGATCTTTCGATCTTAGGATTTCGATACCTCGTCATGTTTTGGCTCACGCGAAAATTCCAACTTCTGGGAGTAAAGGCAGCGAGCCCTGGCGTGTACACTCGCGCCAAGACACTGTTGGGCTGTACATCGAATGCGCGCGTTGCGCTCTAGGGTGCTGGCGCAAAACTGATTCGCTTTAAGGAAGAGGTTTACGACAGAGGAGGTGCCCGAGAAGTGGGGAAGGAAAACGGACTGTCTATCTGAAAGGAATTCGAGGATACAACTGCAAGCTCAACGTCAGAAGGCGGGCGGCCCGCGATGTGGCACGACATCAGCATCGTTTCAAAGCCACGTTGTGTTGGCAGTGAAACCGCAGGACAATCTGAACGCTCCGACGATGTCAGATGATCACGAGTTGGCGCAACTGCAGAGGGGAAATCTTCTATCCGCCCTTTTTCGAAGTTGCCATGCCCGTCGTTCAACCAGACCAGAAGCCCCTTATGGGTGAGGGACTGCTCGATGACGATATCGGTGTCGCCGTCATGATCAATGTCGAGGGCAGCCACAGTGAGGTCCGATTCAGGGGGTTGGAAGGTGATCTTAGCGTTGCTGCGACTCGAGAAGTGCAGGTCGATCTGGAAGCTACCGGACGCAAAAAAGGGCCTTGTCTCAAGAATTACAGCTCCGTCCTCTTTGTTATCGCCGTCGAAATCGGCTATGGCCAGCGTCGGATCAGACAGCCGATTCAAACGTTGCGACAGGAGAGCAGTGCGACTGGCCTGCGCTAATGCACCTTGCACGCCGTCCTGCGCACGGAGAAGGGGCGATGCAACAAGCAACAGTGTTGCCAGGACAAAATTGACCGAAAGGAATCGTGCCCTCATCCTAGCAGCGGATTTTAACATGCACGATGGTATTGCCGCGCACGTCACCCCCGCACTTGGGATTCTTACCTGCTCTTGGTTCGGCACTAGGCGCCGGATCAGCTTTGAACTGATGCCAGCATGGTCGGCCATACGGCGATTGTAAGGCAAGGTTGAGGCTGATTGGCCCCATCTCGTCCCACCTTATGCATCTCGGTGTGGTCTGCTGGACAAGAGATCGAAGGTGGACAAGCGAAGGCAAGAATCGCTAGGCCCGCTATGCTGATTGCTAGGCGCAATAATTTCATGTGTCGTCCCTCTGTTCAAGTAGCGAGAGGCGTCTCGCCGAGCTTAATTTCGCCCAGTGCAAGGTCTGCTGGCATTCTTTGGCGGCGGACAGCAACTGGGGGAATTCGGGAGTCTGGCGCAGCTTGACGAGCGCGGGATCGGCCTGCAAGGCGGCGTAGGCGCAATAGTGCCCTTCGATGGCGCTCTTAAGAAGGCGGAGACCAACGTCTGTCTGGCCACACATTGCCATGGAGGCTGCCACGAAATACCTGCTTTCCGGGTTTGGGTCCGCCAGTGCAGTGGTTTCTTGCTGGTGGGCAATTCTGTCCGATTCCTGCCGCGCGGCATCGTACTGGCCAGAGGTGGTGCCTTACTGAAGAACCTGGACAAGCGAGTCCGCGCAGAAACCGGGTTACCGGTATGGATCGCTGACGATCCGTTGTGCAGTGTGGTGCTGGGCATTAGCAAGATCCTCAGCGAGTTCGACCTCTTGCGAAGGGTTTCGATCGAATAAACCTCGCCCAATCTCGACATGCTTATGCAGCCTTTCTACGTTCTACAACATCCAGGGCACCGGATGCTTCAACCCGACCGACATGGATTCCCCCCGAAACAGTTCACGCTCGGAACCGGTCAGACTAGCGGCAAGCATCGGGTAGGGCGGTTAATGAACGATGAATAGTTGATGAAAAGCCTGTAACAATTCGATCTCGAGCCCCCGTGGTCAATACTGCTTTGGGGCGATTCGCTCAAAGCCCTTCAACGACCCGCTAACTGATCCGCGCACTCCCGACATCATTGTCACCCCTAACCACGGTGTGATCTAGACCGAAGGACACAAGAAGGTTTCTGAACGCGGTGGCTTCGCACATGACGACACTAGTGTCCTGTCTCTAACGCTTCGTTACAATGTCTCACCTTGCGTGCGATGGAGCGGGCCGAGGCAGTCCACACGAAAGGTTGAGGACGGTGGTTGCGTCGCCGGATGTATTCGCGA
>JACXTT010009388.1_pt1 | contig 13367 bp, 12 predicted proteins | sample 9270951 | NCBI WGS metagenome assembly JACXTT01 (sample SAMN15532306, study PRJNA645909) | rock metagenome | isolation source: weathered quartz diorite | place: Puerto Rico | collected 2017-06-21
TCTCGATCGGGGCCGATGCCCACGCGGTGAGCGGTATGGCCAACGTCCCGTTCGGCCTCGGGGTGGCCCGTAAGGGATGGCTTGCCGCCGGGGACGTGCTCAATGCTCGTGACGCGGCCGGGCTCCTGGCGTTCGCCCGCGCCCGACGGGCGTCATGAAGCGGCGTACCGAAACACCGGCCGACAGGAAGCGGCGCACCCGTAGCATCATCGCCCGCCTGAAGCGCGAATTCCCCGACGCCAAGTGCGCGCTCGACCACACGAGCCCCTTGGAGCTGCTCGTCGCCACGATCCTGTCGGCGCAATCCACCGACGCCCGGGTGAACATCGTGACCCCGGCACTGTTCGCGAAATACAAGAGTGCCGCCGAGTACGCGGCCGCCGACCCCGCGGTGTTTCAGAGCGAGATCCACAGCACCGGCTTCTTCCGCAACAAGACGAAGTCGATTCTCGGCATGGCCCAGGCGCTGGTGGAACGGCACGACGGGCAGGTCCCCGAGACCATGGACGCGCTGGTGGCGCTCCCGGGCGTGGGCCGCAAGACCGCCAACGTCGTGCTCGGGAACGCGTTCGGGAAAAACGATGGCATCGTCGTCGACACGCACGTGGGCCGGATCAGCGGGCTCTTGAAGCTGACGAAGCAGAGGGATCCCGAGAAGGTCGAGCGTGACTTGATGGAGCTCGTTCCCCGAAAGGACTGGACGATCTTCTCGCACTTATTGATCCTGCATGGCCGCAAAACCTGCATCGCACGCCGTCCGAAGTGCGAGAGCTGCCGGATCAACGACCTGTGCCCGAGCTCGCGAGTCTGACATGAACCTCCCGCCCGTCGACCGCGCCGCCCTCGTGCGCGACCGCCGCGACCTGCATCAGCATCCCGAGCTGGGATTCAAAGAGACGCGCACCGGCACACTGGTGGAGGAGCGGTTGCGGGAACTCGGATACGACGTGAAGACGGGCGTCGGCCGGACCGGCATCGTCGGCCTGAAGGGGAGCGGCATGCGCTGCGTCTTGCTGCGCGCCGACATGGATGCGCTGCCGATCGACGAAGCGAACGACGTCCCTTATCGCTCGCGCCACCCGGGCGCCATGCACGCCTGCGGCCACGACGGCCACGTCGCGATCGGCCTCGAGGTGGCGCGCCGCCTGGCAGCGGTCTCGCTCCCGGGGGCGGTGAAGTTCGCTTTTCAGCCGGCCGAAGAGCTGTCGGGCGGTGCGACGGCGATGATCGGGGACGGGATCCTCGATGGCCCAGCGGTGAACGCCGCCTTCGGCATCCACGTCTGGAACGAGCTTCCCGTGGGGACGATCGGCATCATGGCAGGCGCCATGATGGCGTCGGTCGACGAGTTCGACATCACGATCACAGGAACCGGTGGGCATGCCGCCATCCCGCACCGCGCGATCGATCCGGTGCTCGTCGCCGCGCACGTGATCACCGCGTTGCAGAGTCTCGTGTCGCGGCGTCGCGATCCGTTCGAGGAGGGCGTCGTCTCGGTCACGCAGGTCTCGGCGGGCCACGCCTTCAACGTCATCCCGGCTGAGGCGCGGCTGCGCGGCACGGTTCGCACGTTCGGGGGGAAGTTCTACGACGACGCGCCGCGGCTCGTGGAGGACACGGCACGCGGCATCGCCCGGGCGTTGGGCGCCGACGCCACCATCGAGTTCCGCCGCCTCACCCGGCCACTCGTCAACGATCCGACGATGACGGAGCTGATGAAAAGCGTCGGGGAGGATATCGTAGGGAAAAACCGTGTGAAGGGCGATATCCGGACGATGGGAGGGGAGGATATGAGTTACTTCCTCAAACAGGTCCCCGGCTGCTTTGCCTTCGTCGGATCGGCAAAGGCCGACGGAACCTCCTTCCCGCATCACAGTCCTCGCTTCGATATCGAGGAGGAGGCGCTCCCGATCGCGGCCGAATTACTGACCCACACGACCGCGCGGTACCTCGCCGGATGAGACCTCGGTAGATTCTCGTCGTCATGTCCAATCAGCTGGCCACAGAGCCTTCCGCCTACCTGCAATCCGCCGCGCATCAACCGGTCGAGTGGCTCCCCTGGGGACCCGCCGCGTTCGAGCGCGCGCAGCAGCTCGACCGGCCGATTCTGCTCGACATCGGCGCGGTCTGGTGCCACTGGTGCCACGTGATGGACCGCGAGTCGTACGAAGATCCCGGCACCGCCGCCGTGCTGAACGAGAGCTTCGTCTGCATCAAGGTCGACCGCGACGAGCGTCCTGACGTCGACGCGCGCTACCAGCGCGCCGTGCAGGCGCTCAGCGGCCAGGGTGGCTGGCCGCTCACCGCGTTCCTTACGCCACAGGGAGAAGTCTTTTTCGGCGGGACGTATTTCCCACCGGAGAACAACGTCTTCGGCCGCCCCGGATTCGTGAGCGTGCTGCGCCAGATCGAGCGGCTGTACAAGGGCGACCGCGCCACGGTCGACGCCAACGCCACGGCACTGCGCGAGCACGTGGCCACCGCGCTCGATGAGGGCAAGGGCGGGAGCGTCACCGAGGCCATTCTCGAGGACGCGATCGCCCGCATCGCCCGCGTCGTCGACGTCCGCTACGGCGGCTTCGGCACGGCGCCGAAATTCCCCCACCCCCGTGCCGTTGAGCTGCTGATCGTGCGCTGGCGTGACAGCGACGAAGCGTGGATGCGGGAAGTCGCGGAGAAGACACTCGCCGGCATGGCGCAGGGCGGTATCCACGACCACCTGGGCGGTGGCTTCCACCGCTACTCCGTCGACGAACGTTGGATCGTGCCGCACTTCGAAAAGATGTCGTACGACAACTCGGAGCTGCTGCGCGCTTATTGCACTGCCTTCACGGCGTTCGCGACGCCGCGGTGGCGCGAGGTCGCCAGCGGCATCGTCGACTGGGTGCTCACCGTGCTGGCCGACACGACAAGCGGGGCATTCGCCGCCTCACAGGACGCCGACGTCGGTACCGACGATGACGGCGACTACTGGACCTGGACGCTCGACGAAGCCCGTGCTGCCCTGTCACCCGAGGAGATCGACGTCGCGCGTCGCGTGTTCGACATCGAACCCGACGGCGAGATGCACCACAACGCCGCGAAGAACGTGCTGTGGCGGCGCCGCGAGCCGGCTACCGACGCCGAGCGTGTGCTGCTGCGAAGCGCGATGGCGAAGCTCAAGGCGGCACGCGACCGGCGGCCCGTCCCGTTCGTCGATCGCACCGCGTACGTCAACTGGAATGCGATGATGGCGGGGGCATTTCTTCAAGCCGGAGCAGTGCTCGACCGGCCCGAGTGCAACACCGTCGCCCTGCAGGTGCTCGAGCGCATCTGGAAGGAAGCGTGGAGTGAAGCCCATGGGATGCGGCACGTCCTTGGCCGTCCAGGAGACGCTGCGGCCAGCCCGGGACTCCTCGACGACAACGTCCAGAGCGCCGCGGCCTTCCTCGACGCCTTTGAAGCGACGGGCAACGAGGCCTGGCGCGACCGGGCTGTGGCGGTCATGACGTACTGCGCCACCGCGCACTGGGCGGCGCATTGGGGCGACGCCGGGGGTGGCTACTTCGACATCGCCCAGGGCCAGAATGGCACGGGCTACCTCGCGACCCGCGCCAAGCCGGTCCAGGATGCTCCGACGCCCTCCCCCAACGGCGTCGCGGCGCTGGTGCTCGCGCGACTGTGGACTCTCACCGATGCCGCCGAATGGCGCACGCGGCTCGACCGCCAGCTCGGCGCTTTTGCGGGGGTCGCCAGTGAGCTGGCACTGCACGGCGCGACGCTGCTCAGCGCCATCGATTGGGCGCTGCACCCCCCCACGCGCGTCGAGGTCTCCGGCCCAGCGGGACCAGGGCCGGCGTGCGCGATGCACCTGCTCGCGCTGCAGCGATTCCGCCCGCGCAAGGTGGTCGTGCGACGAACCGCCGAGGCGCCGCAGGCCACGGTGTGTGTGGGCACGACCTGCTCGCTCCCGGTGAACCGCCCCGAGCAGCTCGAGGCGTTGCTGGCGTGAACCGGCGGTTACTCGGCCGGACGGGGTGGGCCGTGAGCGAGGTCGGCTTCGGCGGGTGGGCGATCGGCGGCAACCGCTTCGGCAACTCCTACGGTCCGACCGACGACGCCGAGTCGATTGGCGCGGTGCGGCGCGCCGTTGAGCTGGGATGCAATTGCTTCGACACCGCCGACGTGTACGGCCACGGGCACAGCGAGGAGCTGCTGGGCAAGGCGCTGGCCGACCGGCGCGGCGAGGTCGTCATCATCACGAAGGTCGGCGGCAATTTCTACAATCGCGACCTGCACCCGCTGCTGCGCGAGCGCGTCGCACAGGCGGCCGGCGTGCCCTACACGCAGATCCCGCCCGACGTGCCGCTCCCGGTCACGCACGACGCCAATTTCTCCGCCGCCTACATTCGCTTCGCGCTGGATCGCTCGCTCGAGCGGCTGCAGACCGGCTACGTCGATCTCCTGCTGCTCCACAATCCCCCGCAACCGCAGATCGCCGACATGACGACCTACGGCGTGCTGGAAGACTTGAAGCGCGAGCGCAAGATCCGCGCCTACGGCGTGTCGGTGCACTCGCCGGAGGAAGGGCTGGCGGCGATTCAGTCGACGATGCCGGACGTGGTGGAGCTGGTGTACAACCTGGCGCGGCGGGAAGCGGAATCGGCGTTCTTCCCCGCCGCCCGCGCGGCCGACATCGGTGTGATCGTGCGCGAACCGCTGGCCAACGGGTTCCTCGCCGGCCGCTACGCGCCGGACAGCACCTGGGACAAGAGTGACATCCGCGCCCGCATGCCGCAGCACTACGTGGCACAGCTGGCGAAGCTGGGACACCGGGTGCGCGAGCTGTCGCGGCGCACCGGGTGCAGCGCCGCGCAGCTGGCGCTGAAATTCGTGCTGGACAATTCCGCCGTGTCGACCGTGATTGTAGGGACCAAGACCGCTCAGCAGGCCGACGAGAACTTCGACGTGGAGACCTGATGCCCAACAAGTCCGCCGTCATGGAAACCTCCCGCGGCACTATCGAGCTCGAGCTCTTTGGCGACGAGGCGCCCAACACCGTCGCGAACTTCGAGAAGCTGGCCAACTCGGGCTTCTACGACAGCACCAAATTCCACCGCGTGATCCCCAACTTCATGATTCAGGGTGGTGACCCGAATTCGAAAACTGGGAAAGGCGTGGTGGGGACCGGAGGGCCCGGGTATACGATCAAATGTGAAACGAGTCGCAATGTCCACAAACACGTCGCCGGCACGCTCTCCATGGCGCACGCCGGCAAGGACACCGGCGGCAGCCAGTTCTTCATTTGCCATTCGCCGCAACGCCATCTGGACGGCGTCCATACCGTTTTCGGACAGGTGACGAAGGGCATGGACGTTGTGAACGCCGTGGAAGGGAACGATGAATTGAAGTCGGTTCGCGTGAAGTAACTAGGACGTCTCACCGGGTTCACTAGAGGAGAGGTTGTCCCATGAGAAGCACTGTCGTCTCGCTCGCGCTGCTCGGTCTTGCCGCGGGCATCCCACTCGCCGCCCAGAATGCCCAGGGCGCGTTCGTCGTGACGCTGGGGCACGACACCATCGTCGCCGAGCAGTACACGCGCAGCGGCACCACCGTGGAAGGCGATATGCTGGTCCGTGGCGCCGCCGTGATCCAGCGCCATTACTCGGGCACGCTGAATGCCGACGGGACCATGGCGCACTTCGAGATGACCAACAAGAACCTCTCGAACCCGCAGGCCCCCGTCACCCGCTTCGTGGCGCAGTTTGGGGACACGACCCAGGTCGACGTCACGCGCGACACGACGCATACCACGGTCAAAGTGCCGACACCGGGCGGTGCGCTGCCGTTCATCAATTTTTCCTACGACATGTACGAGCTATACGGCCGCCGCGCCGCGCTGTCGAAGCACGACACTGTGGCGACGCTGCCGCTGGGTGCGACGTCGGTCACCAATCTCATCGCCCGCCATCCGGCGAAAGACTCGCTCACGGTCGCGTTTGAGGGCGATGCGCCTACCCTCTTCGCCGTGAACGCGGCGGGCCTGATCCAGCGAGTCGACGGCCGGTTGACGACCCAGAAGGTGCGCTCCGCTCGCCAGGCCTCAGTCGATATCGCAGCCCTGTTGACGACGTTCGCGGGGCGTCCGCCACTGGGCCAGCTGTCGCCGCCCGATTCGGTGAAGGGGTCTGTGGGTGGAGCCTCGCTGCTCGTCGAGTACGGCCGCCCTTCGATGCGCGGACGCGTCATCTTCGGCTCCGAGGGCGGCTCGCCCCGACCCGTCGTCCCCTACGGCCAGGTGTGGCGCACCGGCGCGAACTTCGCTACCCGGTTCACAGCCTCGGGCGACCTCACCGTCGCCGGGCAGACGATCCCCGCCGGGACGTACACGTTGTGGACGCTGCCGCAGGCCGACGGCTGGAGGCTGATCCTCAACAAGCAGACCAAAGCCCCGTGCGCGAACGCCGCGGCATGCGCCGATCCGAAGCGCGCCAACCTCTGGGGCACCGATTACAGCGCCGACTCCGATTTCGTCCGTGTCGACATGCAGGTCGCGGCGACGGCGCAGCCGGTCGAGCAGTTCGTGATCACACTCGAGCCACAGGGCGACAACGCCATCCTGGCGCTCGCCTGGGAGAAGACGCGCGCCTTCGTGAGCCTCGCCAAGAAGTGACGTATGCGGAGTCCGGGGTGCATGGTAAGTTCCCTGCCATGCACCTCGACTTCGCTGTCGTCGCCGATTACGCCCTGGTCGATCAAGCCGGAAAGATCTCCGTTCTCGGCATCTTTCAGCACATCTGGGTCCAGCAATTTCCCGCGATGCACCCGCGGTTGCACCTCGTGCTGCGCCTCAAGGGCAAGCGCACCGAGATCGGCGAGCATGGCGTCCAGATCCGCCTCGTCGACGAGCAGGACGTCGAGATCCTGGGCGGCAACGGCAGCGTGACGTTTGCCGAGCCACCCGCCGGCGTCACCGAGATCGAAGCCGCTGCGGTGCTCGTGTTCGACGTTCCCTTTCCCCACGCCGGCGTGTACCGGTTCGACATCACCGTCGACGGGGAGCGAGCCGCGCAGGTGCCGATCACCGTCAGCCAGATGCCGCAGCCGGAGAGCGGCACCCCCCGTTGACGCACGCCGCGCCCGTCGACAACCGCTGGCTCATCTTCTTCCTGGCGCTGGCCGCGGTGTCGCTCGGCTGGGACCTCGGCGACGGCCGGCTGCTCGATCCCGACGAAGGCCGCAACGCCGAGGTGGCCCGCGAGATGGCGGCCACGCACGACTACGTCGTGCCGCACCTCGACGGCCTCCCCTACCTCGACAAACCGGTGCTCTACTTCGCTGCGGCCGCGGCCACGATGCAGCTCCTGGGTCCGCGCGAGCTCGCCGCGCGTCTGCCGGCGTATCTCGCGACACTCGCGACCCTCGCCCTCGTCGTCTGGTTCGCGCGCCGCCGCTACGGCGCCGCCGCGGGGTGGCTCGCTGGACTGGCGCTCGCCACGATGCCGATGGTGCTCGCCTACGCGCGCACCACGATCTTCGACAGCACGCTGTCCTTCTTTACGACGGCGGCAGTGATCGCCTTCGCAGGGGACCACGCGGTCCTCGCGTGGGCGGCGATCGGCGCCGGCGGCTTGACCAAGGGGCCGATCGCGATTCTCATCCCTCTCGCGGTCATCGTGCCGCACGCGTTGCTCACCGGACGCCCGCTGCGCAGCCTCGTTCCCTGGCGGGGCGTGCTCGTCTTCGCCCTCGTCGCCGTTCCCTGGTTCCTGGCCGTCACTGCGCGCATCCCCCAGTTCCCCCACTACGCCTTCGTGCGCGAGACCTTTCAACGCGTTACGACCACGAGCTTCCACCGTACCGCGCCGTTTTGGTATTACTTCCCCATCATTCCCGTCGCCGCGTTTCCCTGGATCATTCCAGCGCTGAGCCGGCTGGGAGGTGGCCGACTGCGGTGGGCCTGGGAAGCGCGGCGCGTGAATGACCGTGCTCGCGATGCGCTCCTGCTCGGCTGCTGGATGGTCGGGCCGCTCGTTTTTTTTACGCTGAACCAGTCGAAGCTGCCGCAGTACGTGCTGCCGCTGATGCCGGCGTTCGCGCTGGCCGCGGCGCGACACCTCTCTCGAGAAACGCCAGCCGTTGGATGGAAGGTCTACGTCGGATCCGCTGCCCTGCTCGCCGCCGGGCTGTTCTTCCTGCCCGACCTCCTCCCCGCGCGAATTCCTCTGACGCCATCGGAACGAGCGGCGATCCCCGGAGTGGGACGCGCGCTCGCCGCGGTGCTTGCGTGTGCCGCAGCGATCGTGACGCTCGGCGCCTGGCGGCGCCAACGGACCATCGTCGCGGCGGGGTATGCGGCGGCGGTGATCGCACTCCCGCTCGTCACGTCGCCCCTGCTGCGCGCCGTCGGGGACGATCGCTCGGCCGCGGCCCTCGCCGACTCGGTCCGCGGCAAGGGCGATGTGCTCGCAATCGCGGCGTACCCGCCGTCTCTCCCTTTTTACTTGCAGAGTCAGATTCAAGTCGCGACGACCAACGCCCGTGAGCTGACGAGTAACTTCATCGCCGATTACGCCGACACCTATCGGGCCGTTCCCGGCTCGCCGCTCCTGCCGCCAGATGCCTGGCGCGCGCGCCTCGCGACCTGCCCTGAGCCCACGGTGTTCGTGACCCGCGCGGGAGACGAGCAAACCCGAGCAGCGCTCGCACCCCTGCCCTTGCTGTTTGTGGACGGTCATTACGCGGCGTACGGCCCATGCGCGGCCGGTGCCTCCCCCCAGAATTCATCATTCCGCATTCCGTATTCCGCATTCGGGGTGGGAGGGGTCGGGCGGTAATGTGCGGCATTTTCGGCGTGGTCTCCCTCTCCGGCGCACCGATCAAGCATCCCGATTGTCTCCCCGCGATGGCGCGCGCCCTGGCGCATCGTGGACCGGACGGTGAGCAGATCGTCGGCCACGATCGCGCGCGTGTCGGCGCGCGAAGGCTCGCCATCATGGATCTCACAACCGGGGACCAGCCGTTTCAGAGTCCCGACGGCGCCATCTGGATGGTCTGCAACGGCGAGATCTACAACTCCCCCGCGCTGCGGGCCCAAGCGAGCGGCTGGGGGTATCCGTTCCGCTCGCGCGGCGACATCGAGAATATCGTCCCGTTGTACGAGCGCTTCGGCCCCGACGCCGTCGCCCGGCTCGAGGGGATGTTCGGTCTGGCGGTCTGGGACGACAGGCGGCGCCGCCTCGTCCTGGCGCGCGACCGCGCCGGCGAGAAGCCGCTCTTCTGGACCGAGATCGATGGAGAGCTGCGCTTTGCATCCGAACTGCAGGCGCTGCTCGTGTTCCCCGATCAGCCGCGCCGCCTCGATCGGGAGGCGGCTGCCCGCTACGCCGCGCTGGGGTACGTCCCCGCCCCCGCCACGATGATGGCTGGCATCCGGAAATTGCCACCGGCCCATCTGCTCGAGGCCGACAGCGCGGGCGTGCGCGTGCGGGAGTACTGGTCGGCAGCGCAGGCGGCGTCGGCGCCGGCGCGCCTCGAAGATCCGGCCGCGCTGCAGCACACGTTGCTCCGCGCCGTCGAGCGCGAGCTCATGTCCGATGTCCCGGTCGGGGTGTTCACGAGCGGCGGTCTCGATTCTTCGTTCCTCGCCGGCGCCGCGACCCGCGTCATGCCGGGAGAGCGCATCCACACCTACGCCGTGCGCTTCACGGCGGCGGGCTTCGACGAGAGCGACTTCGCCCAGGCGGTGACGCGGGACATCCGCACCGTGCACCACGTCGTCACCGCCGATGAGGACGCGCTGCGCCGCGCCTTCGACGTCGTGCGAGAGCGGCTCGGCGAGCCGGTCGGCGACCCGGCCATCCTCCCCACGTACCTGCTCGCCGACGCCGCGCGCGCCGACGTGAAGGTCGTGCTCTCCGGAGAAGGCGCGGACGAGCTGTTCGGCGGCTACCCCACCTACCTCGGTCACAAGGCGGCAGGCCTGGTGCGGCGACTCCCGGGACGCGCGCTCCTCAAGCGCGTGGTGGCGATGGTTCCCGCGTCGACGGGCCGGGTGACGATGGAGTTCCTCATCAAACAGCTCGTCGCCGCGGCGGAGCTCGAACCGGTGGCCCGGCACCTCACCTGGTTCGGCGCACTGGGTCCCGACAGCGGCACCCTCGAGTGGGCGCAGCGGCTGCTCGACCGGTTCCCCTCGCAGCCGTCGTTGAACCGCCTGTTGTGGCTCGACTTTCGGAGCTACCTCCCCGACAACCTGCTGGTGAAGGTGGATCGGGGAACGATGCTGGCGTCGATCGAAGCCCGCGCGCCCTACCTCGACCGGGAAGTGCTGGAGCTCGCGCTGCCGGTCGCGGCTTCCCTCAAGGTGCGGGGGGTCACCACCAAAGCGATATTGAAGACAGCCGCGCGGGGTATAGTCCCCGAGCGGGTGATTCGGCGCCGGAAGCGCGGGTTGTCGGTGCCCGTGGCGCGCTGGTTGAACGAAGGATTGGCGGATGTGGCGACCCGCCATCTGACGCGCCCGCGCCTCTTCCCCAGCGCCCCGACGGCGACGCTCCTGGCCGAGCATCGGGCTGGCAGCGCCAACCATGCCCGGAAGCTGTGGCCGCTGCTGATGGCCGAGCTGTGGGCCGAACGGTGGAACGTGGAGCCATGAACCGGACTGACGCCCTCGCATTGATGGAGCAGTACACGCAGAGTGCCGCGCTGCGCCAGCACATGCTGGCGGTCGAAGCGGCGATGCGCGCGTACGCCGGCAAGTACGGGGGCGACGCGGACATGTGGGGGGTCGTCGGCCTGCTGCACGATTTCGACTACGAGACCTATCCCAACCACGACCATTCCCCGACGGAAGGACATCCCGCCTGGGGCGTGACGCTGCTGCGCGAGCGCGGGCTCTCCGAGGACCAGTGCCGGGCGATCCTCGGCCACGCGAGCTATTCGGGCGTACCGCGCGACTCGTCGATGGCCAAGGCGCTGTTCGCGGTCGACGAGCTGTGCGGCTTCCTGGTCGCCTGCGTGCTGGTGCGCCCCTCCCGGAGCTTCGGGGACCTCGAGGTGTCGTCCGTGAAGAAGAAGCTCAAGGACAAGGCGTTCGCCCGGGGGGTGAACCGCGACGACGTCCGTCAGGGGGCCGAAGAGCTGGGGGTGCCGCTCGACGATCACATCGCCGCCTGCATCGCCGCGCTGCGGCCGGTGGAGCAGACGCTCGGGTTGGGGTGACCGCGTCCTCTTCGCGCGCAGTGCTCGTCGCCGAAGCGCAGCAAGACGAGCTGGCGTTCGCCGTCGAGCGCACCGCCAGCGCGCGCGCCATCGGCGGCAATTCGATCGAGCATTTCCCCGATAGTCCGGCCGCGCTCGACGAGATCATCGCGCTGATCAGCGGCGCCGCGGGCTGGGTCCATTTCGAGAATTACATCATTCGCGACGACCGCACGGGGCGGCGCGTCGCCGAGGCGCTGATCGAGCGCGCCGCCGCGGGGGTACGGGTGCGGGTGCTGTACGACGCCCTCGGATCCTTCGGCACCGGCCACCGTTTTTGGCGCGCGCTGCGCCGTTCCGGGGCGGAGGTGCGCGCCTTCCATCCGATCATCTCCGGCCACCCCTTCGACATCTTCGTGCGCGACCATCGCAAGCTCGTCGTCGCCGACGGGGCCCGCGCGATGGTGGGCGGCTTGTGCATCGGCAACGAATGGGCGGGCGATCCCGCGACCGGGCGCGAAGCGTGGCGCGACACGATGCTGCGCGTATGCGGCCCGGCGGCTGCGGCTCTCGACCGCGCCTTCGCGGAAGTCTGGCAGCACGCCGGTCCCGCGCTCGCGCCGGAGGAGCTGGCGGTCGATCCCGCCGAGTGCGGCGGCTGCGCGCTGCGCGTCGTGGACGGCGTGCCGTTCGAGGGACGCATCTACCGCACCACGCAGGTCATTGCCGCGGCGGCGCGCGAGCGGCTGTGGATCACCGACGCCTATCTCGTTCCGCCCGCGCCGTTGTACGCGGCGCTGCTCGACGCGGCGAAGAGCGGCGTGGACGTCCGGCTCCTCGTGCCGGGTGCGAGCGACCTGCGGGCGTTGCAGCGCTTCACCCGCGTCGGCTACCGCGAGCTGCTGCGCGCCGGGGTGCGTGTGTTCGAGTGGCTCGGGCCCATGATCCATGCCAAGACGCTGGTCGCCGACCGGCGCTGGGCACGGGTCGGCTCGAGCAACCTCAATGTGTCGAGCCTGCTCGCCAACTACGAGCTCGACATCCTCGCCGACGACACCGCGACAGCGGACCAGATGGCGGCGCAGTTCCGGCGCGATCTGCAGGAGAGTCGCGAGATCGTGCTGCAGCCGCGACGGCTGCGACTGCCTGCGCGGCTTGTCGGGGCGGCTCCCGAAACGCCCAAGGAGCCGCGCGGCAAGCGCTCGCGGTACGAGCTCGGCGCCGTAGCGGTCGTAGCGTTGCGACGCGTCGCGGGCGGGCTGCGCCGCGCGCTCGCGGTGACCGCCGCGCTCGTGTTTCTCATCATCGGCGTCCTGCTGCTGGTCTTCCCCCGCGTCACGGGCGCCGTCGTCGCGACGCTGGCGTTCTGGCTGGCGTTGGGGTTTGCGGTATATGGATTTGGCAAGCGCCGAGCACGGGATCGGGACGATGGGGAGTGAACCACAACGCCCGCCTGGGGATGCGCGTAATCCCGGGGACGTGGGGGACGCTGCCCTGGTGGCCCAGGCTCGGGGCGGTGATCGCGAGGCCTTCGGGATGCTGGTCGATCGATACGCCGATCAGGCTCGCCGCGTCGCTCGAGCGGTGTTGCAGGATCCCGACGACGCGGATGATGCCGCGCAGGATGCCTTCCTCGCCGCCCTGGTAAAACTCGACCAGTACGACAGCGCCCGGCCCTTCGGTCCCTGGTTGATGCGGATCGTCGCGAACGCAGCCACGGACCGGCGCCGCCGGCGCAAGGTGCGCAGCGCGGTATCGTTGGACGAAGGATTGGTGGCCGGAGGGGCGCGGCCCGACGTCCTGGCCGAGCGCGAAGTCCTGATCGGCCGGTTGCGGGCCGCACTCGGTGAGCTGCCGGAGCGGCGGCGCATCGCCGTGGTGCTGTTCGATGTGGAAGGCTATTCTCACGCCGAAATCGCCCAGGTGCTCGGTATCCCCGAAGGCACCGTGCGATCGGAAGTGTTTCACGCGCGCCGCAAGTTGCGGGCGCTGTTGGCGGATTGGAGGGATGAGGGATGACCGAGTCACAGACGCCGTTCGACCATCGACGCGACGCTCGTCTGGGCGCGGCCCTGCAGGAGGCGCTGGGCGCGCCGCAGGATCTGGCGGCGTTCGTCGCGCGGGTCATGGCCGGCGCCGCCCGGACCCCGGCGCATCCCGTGGAGCATCTGCTCGCCCGCTGGGCT
>JACXTT010009389.1_pt1 | contig 13364 bp, 10 predicted proteins | sample 9270951 | NCBI WGS metagenome assembly JACXTT01 (sample SAMN15532306, study PRJNA645909) | rock metagenome | isolation source: weathered quartz diorite | place: Puerto Rico | collected 2017-06-21
GGGGCGGAAGTGCCCGGCGTTACCGCCTTCCTCTGACAAAAGAACGACATTGCGCTTGCCAGTCATGATGACTGCCTCACTCGGTATCAGCAAGGCCTTCTGCGCGTGGGTATCGGCAAACTGCATGGTGGCCGACATGCCTGGCACCAGCCGCGCGGGTACATTGCGCAGCTCCACGCGGGCCTTCAGCGTGCGCGTGGCAGGGTTGACCTCGGGCAGCAGGGCCTGTACCGTGCCAGTGAAAGTAACACCGGGTGTAGCCGGGCTATGCGCCTCGACCTTGGCGCCCGGGCGCACCCAGGCGGCCTGGCTTTCCGGCAGCTCGGCATTGGCCCATACGGTGGACAGGCCACTGATACGAAACAGCGGCGCACCCACCGCCACCGTCATGCCTTCGCGCACCGAGAGTTCTGTTACCACGCCGGCCAACGGTGCGGCAATGGTCGTGCGGGCCTGCGGCTTGCCTGAGCTTTCCACCAACTGTATTTGCGCATCGGTCATGCCCAGCAGGCGCATGCGTTGGCGCGCGCCGTCAACCAGGGCGGCCATGTCTTTTCCCTGCATGCGCTGCAAGGACAAGAGCTCTTGTTGCGCAGCCAGCCAATCGGGCAGAAAAAGGTCCACCAATGCCTGGCCCTTGGCCACGGCATCCTGCGTGGCGCGCACATGCACACGCTCCACAAAACCCGCAGCGCGGGCCTGGATGACTGCCTGATCCCGCTCATTGAACGCAATGCTGCCCACGGCAGTGAGCTGCGGCGCCACATTGCCCTCGACCACGGCTGCCGTGCGCACACCCAGGTTTTGCTGGGTGCGCGCGCTGATAGCCACCCCACCCTGCGCACCGTCAGCCCCAGCGTTGTCGTCCGCATAGACCGGCACCAGCATCATGTCCATGAACGGAGACTTGCCGGGCTTGTCAAATTTGACGCCGGGTGTCATGGGGTCGTGGTAATACAGGATCTTGCGGTCCGCACTGGCGGTAGCTGGCGGGACCACATTGGCGGCCTGTATGCCGCGTTGCATGCCCAAGGCGTACAGGCCATAGCCACCGGCACCCAGCAATGCTGCGATCAGCAAGCCAACACAGATGCTTAGGTTCTGTTTATTCATGGTAGCTCCTGGTGTGCGGTGTTGGTGTCGGTGTTGTCGTCTGGCGTCAGGTAGTACAGCTGAGCCCATAGACGGGCCGTTTCCTGTTCCAACACCAAGGCCTGAACGCGTGCTTCCACCTCGTCGCGGCGGGCCGCCAGCGCGCTGGCCAGATCCGCTTTGCCGGTGCTGTATGCCAGCAGGGCTGCTTGTGTGCGTTGCTGGGCCATGGGCAGCAACTGGTCGTGGTAGCGCACGAGCCGCTCATTGCCGCTCTCCCAGTCATTCAGCAGGGCTTGTTGCTCTGCTTCATGCGCGCGTAGCATGTCGTCCAGGCGCGCTTGGGCTTCCAGTGTCAATGCGTGCTTAGCCGCTATCTCACGCTGTTGGCGGTTCTTTTGGTCCAACTGCAATGGAATGGACACACCAAACGACAGCATATTGCTATAAGCCGGGCCGCGCTGGGCATAGCTCACTTCCACGCTCCAATCGGCCTCGGTATTGGCTTGTGCAAGTTGCTGCTCGGTGTGGGCCCCCCCTACCAGTGCCGACTGCACCTGCAGGTCGGGATGCTGCAACAGGTGCTCACGCAGCGGTGCGCCTGGTAGTCGAATGTTGTGCCACGGCGGTGGTCCGTCCGGCAGGCGCTGCGCGGCTGCGTCGCCAACCCAGCGTTGCAGTTGCAGGCCTGCGGACCGGACTTGGCGGTCTATCTGGCTCAAACGGTCCTCCAGGTTGATCAACGCCGCCTCGGCTGCCAACACATCCACTTGACTACCCCGGGCGTTGGCAAATGCAGTCTGTGCGGCCTGCACCTGCACCTGCGTTTCCTGCACCTGTTGCTGCACCAGCCCCCGTGCGGCCAAGCCGTAGTAGCGGTCCAGCCAGGCGATGGCCGTGCTACGCTGCACCGTTGCCAACGCCGCACGGCGCTCGGCCAGCGCGCGCTGTGCGTCCCACTCAAAGCGCTGACCCTGCAGTTGGCGCTTGGCTGAACGTGGAAACTCCTGCATGACACCAATGCGTCGCATGGTCATGAAATCGTTGGTCAGGCTGAAACGGTCGTCACCGTTGACCGGTAGGTTGTCCACCCCCAGCTTCAACACCGGGTCCGGCAATTGCGCGGCGGCCACCGCCTGCTCGCGGGCGGCCATCGCTACAGCATCTTGGGCCACCAACTGCTGTGACCGGGCGGCAGCTGTTGCCAGAGCTTCCGCCAAGCTCAATGGGCTGGCATGGGCACTGACCGCAGTGCTGCCAAAAATCACCAACAGGGCTGCTGCAATGGCAACACGCCCCGACAAACGAAAAGAAATCATCAACACGTGAACGCTCTCCAGACAAACCCCAACGAACTGTCGGAGACGGCTGCGAGCACGCAGCACCCTACCGACAGGCGACTAGTGCGTCAGAGCGATCAAATCCGGAAGCAGCAGTGCTGTACCGCCAGAGGCGGCGCGGTGGAGCGCTGCAGCAAGGGTGCCTGCAGCGGCGCGGCATACCGTGCGATAGCACGGTCTACCTGGAGCGAAAAATTGGCGGGAATAGCTGGCAGGGCCGACAGGCTTGGCAACTGGTAGGTGTCGGCCGACTGCGAATCGCTCTTGCAATGCGCATGGCACAAGGCGGGCTGCTGCGGGTCCGCCGACTTGGAAGCCATGTGCGCCGCGTCACACGGCATGCCAGCATGCGAAGCCACGGCGGCCTGCGCCGAAACCGCTACTGCCGCACTGGGACAGACATAGGCCGCCACAGCCAGTTGCATAAACAACAGGCTGAAGACCGCCAGGAAGGCGGCAAACAAACGATGGCGGCGCAGAGCAAACATGAGGCAATTGCGATATGGGGCCATTGTACGGGCCTGATCCAGACCGTTTGCAAATTGCTGCAATTTCTGCGATTATTTACCATGTTGCACGTGCAATACCTCCGCAGCTGTGCCCGTATCGGCATACTGGCTCTGGCATCTATGGCCGGGGCGGCGGTTTGGTCACAATCGCTGGCCATCTATACCGAATTGGTTACCCCCAACCAGATCAGATTGCCCAATGGCGAACTCGGTGGCCCAGTCATAGAGCTTGTACGCGAACTGCAACGCCGAGTCGGCAATACCGACACCATCAAGGTCGTACCGTGGTCCCGTGGCTACCATCTGCTCTCGGCCGAACCCAATACCTTGTTGTTCGCCATTGCACGCACAGCAGAGCGAAACGCCCTTTTCCATTGGGTCGGGCCGGTTGACGAAGATCTTTATGGTCTGTACGTGAAAACAGATTCCGCCATCAACCTGAAGAGCCTGGAGGACGCCAAGTCCTTGAAGTTCATCAGCGTGTACCGCGATGATGTGCGCGATCAAATCTTGACCAAAGCCGGGTTCACCAACTTGGACCGAACCTCTGACAGCTCTGCCAGTATCAAAAAACTCATGGCCGGCCGTGTGGACGCCATCTCATCATCGGTTGTCACCATCGATGGCTTGATGGCCGCGGCCGGCACGCCACGCGACAGCGTGCGCTTGGCGCTCACCTTCCTGGCGGCCCAAACATGGTTGGCCTTTTCCAAGGGGACGTCGGAGAAGACCGTTGCCGACTGGAACGAGGCATTCGAGTCCATGAAAAAGGACAAAAGCTTCGAGGCGATCATGAAGGCCGGCAACCCCAGGTGGGCGCCGCCGGCAAAGGCGATTACGCAGTTTTAAACGCCTGCAACGTTCACTTCACTGCGAACGATCCAGCCCTGCTGTTGCTCATCCCCTGCCAAACAACCTGGACAGCGTATTGGCAACACCGCCCATACGCGTCCCTCTTTTAAACGCTTGCGGCGGTGTGGGGTCCGCATGTCCGAATTCGACAAATTGATGCTTGGCGTACTTGCGATCCTTGCAGTCCAGGTAAGTCCAGGCTGAGGTTTCAGGCATGGGCTTTTTGGGGTTGAAAAACACGTCCTGGTGGTAAACCGGTGTGCCCACGGGTGCCACATGCATCACCAGCGAATGCCGGGTGCGCGTGATGTCGCCAATGGCCGACCCGCCGTGTGGCAGCTGGGGGTGCCAAATGACGGTGTCACCGGCTTTGACCGCCACTTTCTCCACCTTCAGCCCGGCATCCATGCACTGCTGGGTGACGCGGCCCTGGTACTTTTCCCACATGGGTTGCGAATCGGACGGCACAAGGTCCAGCGACGCATACTCTTCCAGTGCCAGGCGCTCGCGGTCCAACTCAGGTAGCAGGTGGCCCCCGCGGATAACCTCCAGGCAGCCGTTGACCTCATTGGCATCTTCCAAGGCTACCCACACGCCCAGGTAGCGCAATTCGGGACGCGTGCAAAAATAAGGCGTGTCGCGGTGAATGGGCTGTGCCGAGCCGCGCTCGTAATACAAGGTTGTGTAGATTGAGGAAGAAGCTTTGAAGAAAGCGTCTTGTACACCCAGCGCGATCGGGTTATCGGTGAACACCGACAACATTTCGGGAAAAGCCAAGTGCAAGTTGATGATGCGCGGGTAATGGCCATCGGCATCCAGGTGTTTGTCAAAGATGGCCGTGTTGCGGGCAATGAATGCTTTCACGTCGGCCCGGAGTTTGTCGATAAAGCCTGATGGGTAGGCATTGGGAATGACCGCCACGCCATCGGTCAATAGTTCCGCCAAATACTTGGCTATGTGTTCTGTCTGGCTCATTGTTTCCTGCAATCAGATCATTGTGAAGCTTGGGCCCATTGTACAAATCGCCCCTCCCAGAACGCGCCCCGCAAGGACACTAAGGCGTTTGGTCTGCGCCTGTTGCAGCAGGGGTTGCCCCTCTGATAATGCGGGCCAAAACATCGGCCTTGACCACAAAGAGCACGCCCATTACCAGTTCCACCAAGGAGACTGAGAACTCGATTTTCAGTTCAGGTGTCAGCGCTGAAAATGCCGACCCCATACCGACAAACGCAAACGCACGAAAAAGCACCCACGCAAAGGTAGGCACGGCTTTGACAACCAACCACAGTCCCAAAATGCCGGCGCCTGTGCGGGCAAGCTCGGCGCCAGAAAGGTTTAGTGTGTTGGTGTGATTCGTCTTTGGAATCAGTTTGTGCGCGACGAACATGGGAAAGAACCACAGTAGCGCTGCAACCATGATGAACAAGGCGCCTACAACGTACGCCCCTATCACCGGCGCAACCGTGCCGCCCGAACTGGCAGCTATCACGCTCGGGATGGTGCTGAAGTAGGCAACGCTAGTCAGCGCCAACCAAATTGCAAACAGACGAATCGCCGTGCCGAAGAGTTGCTGTGCTGTCATAAGACTTTCAAGGAAATGTTTGAATACCTGCTGCACGGGTCGAAGTGAGCAATTCCATCCAGCGCAAAGGCCTTTCTCGGCGTGGGTAAATCGCAGGCTTGATGCACCGCGAATATCATAGTGTATCGAACGAAATCCACGGAGGGGCTGCCCATGAAACACTACGTACTTTTGCTTGCCGCCTGCGCAGCACTTCTCAGTGGCCAAGCCAACGCCGCTGGCTGCCTCAAAGGCGCCGCCGTGGGGGCCGTTGTAGGCCACGTTGCTGGCCACCACACCGTGGCGGGTGCGGTTGGCGGCTGCATTGTGGGCCGTGAGCTGGCAAAGAAGAAGAAACAGGAAGAGCGCGAAGCCGCTCAGGCCCGGGAGCAGGCGGCCAAGCAGCCCCCCCAGCCTGCTGTTACCGGTTCAAAACCGAACACGGACGTAAAACCTGCAGCCAGCCAGTGGGACTAGGGCCTGTTCACACTATTTTTGCAAGTGCGAGTGGCGCTGTTTTCACTCCACTCCCTTCGGGTTGCGGCCAAAAAGGCCATGCGCGGCGTTGCGAAACCTTGCCGGGGGCAAACCCCGGCTGCGTTTCGCGCCTTGGGGCGGCCCGGCGGCGACTAGACGCAGGCTACGTTCGCGTTACGCCATCTGGAACAGTTCCTGCGGCATCTGCATCACCGCGCTAGTCGGTGCCAGCGCCGCGCTGTAGTGGCCATCCGCACGTGGCAGCAGGCGCGCAAAGTAGAACTCTGCCGTCTGAATCTTGGCCGTGTAGAAGTCATTCGACTCCTTGCCCTTGCCGCTGGCCAGCAGTTCGGTGGCCTTGGTCGCTTGCAGTGCCCAGAAGTAGGCCATCATCACAAAGCCGGAGTACATCAGGTAGTCGACGCTGGATGAGCCGACCTGCTCGCGGTCTTTGGACGCGCGCAGCATAATCAGCGTGGTCAACAGGTTCCACTGCGCGGTGCGGCGCATCAGCGTGCGCACCATCTGGCCCAGCGGTGTGCGTTGCAGCGCATAGGGCTTGGCAAAGCGGATCATGGTGGCGCTAAAGTCACGCAGGCATTTGCCCTTGGTGCCCAGCAACACCTTGCGCCCCAGCAGGTCCAGCGCTTGTATGCCGGTCGTGCCTTCGTACAGCGTGCTGATACGCGCGTCACGCGCAATCTGCTCCATGCCGTGCTCGCCAATGTAGCCATGGCCACCAAACACCTGAATGCCGAGGTTGGCTGCTTCCAGGCCCATTTCGGTCAAGAAGCCTTTGAGGATGGGGGTGTAGAAACCCAGCTCATCGTCATAGCGCTTGTTCTTGGCGGCGTCGCCTTCCAGCACGGCGGTGAACATCTTGTCGGAAATTTGGGCAGCGGCATACACCATGGCACGGCCACCTTCGGCAATGGCTTTTTGCGTCAGCAGCATGCGCCGCACATCGGGGTGCCAGATCAGCGCGTCGGCCACCTGCTCGGGCTCCTTCTTGCCCGACAGTGCGCGCATGGAGCGGCGCTCTTGCGCATAGGGCAAGGCCCCTTGGAACGACAGTTCGGCATGGGCCACGCCCTGGATGGCGGTGCCGATGCGGGCCGTGTTCATGAACGTGAACATGGCCTCCAGCCCCTTGTTGGGCTCGTACAGCATGGTGCCAATGGCGCCGTCAAAGTTCAGCACCGCCGTGGCGTTGGCGCTGATGCCCATCTTGTGTTCAATGGAACCGGTGTTGACGCCGTTGCGTTCACCGACGGTGCCGTCCGCCGCGACCTTCAATTTGGGTACGACAAACAGCGAGATGCCGCGTGTGCCTTCAGGCGCGCCAGGCAGGCGCGCCAGCACGATGTGCACAATGTTCTCGGCCAGATCGTGATCGCCCGATGAGATAAAAATCTTGGTGCCAGTCAATGCGTAGGTGCCGTCGCCCAGTGGCTCGGCACGGGTTTTGACCTGGGCCAGGTCGGTACCGCACTGCGGCTCGGTCAGGCACATGGTGCCAGTCCACGCGCCCGCCACCAGGCTTGGCAGGTATTGCTTTTTAATGTCGTCGCTGGCGTATTGCAGCAAAGTGTTGATGCAGCCAATGCTCAAGCCGGGGTACATGTTGAACGACCAGTTGGCCGCGCCCATCATTTCCGACTTGAACAGATTCATCGACATCGGCAGGCCCTGGCCGCCGTATTCCACAGGGAACGACAGCCCTTGCCAACCACCGGCCACGAACTGGGCATAGGCTTCCTTGAAACCCTTGGGCGTGGTGACCACGCCGTCTTTCAACTGGCAGCCTTCCTTGTCGCCGGATGCATTCAGCGGCGCCAGCACCTCTTCGCACAGCGTGGCTGCGCCTTCCAAAATGGCGTCCACCATCTCGGGGGTGGCATCGCCGCCGTTGGACAGTTTGCTGTAGTGCGTGGGGTAGTCCAGAACTTCGTTGAGCAAAAAGCGCATGTCGCGCAGTGGGGCTTTGTATTGCAGCATGGTACTTATCTTTCAATGATGGCAACGACACCCTGGCCGCCGGCCGCGCAGATGGAGATCAAACCGCGCCCCGAGCCCTTTTGCGCCAGCATCTTGGCCAGCGTAGCCACAATGCGGCCACCGGTCGCGGCAAAGGGGTGGCCTGCTGCCAGCGAGCTACCGTTGACGTTCAGTTTGCTCATATCGATCTTGCCCAGCGGCTTGGACAGGCCCAACTGGTTCTTGCAGAACACCTTGTCCTGCCAGGCGCTCAGCGTGCACAACACTTGGGCCGCAAAGGCCTCGTGGATTTCGTAGTAGTCAAAATCCTGCAGCGTCAGGCCAGCACGTGCCAGCATGCGGGGCACAGCGTATGCGGGGGCCATCAACAGGCCTTCCTTCTTGTCAAAGAAGTCCACGGCAGCCACTTCGCTGAAGGTGATGTAGGCTTGCACGGGCAAGTTGCGCGCGGCAGCCCACTCCTCGCTGGCCAACAGCACGGCAGACGCGCCATCGGTCAGCGGTGTGGAGTTGCCAGCGGTCAGCGTGCCTTGGCCGGGTGCAACCTTCTTGTCGAAGACGGGCTTCAGCGTGCGCAGTTTCTCAATGGTCAGATCGGGGCGCAGGTTGTTGTCCTTGGTCACGCCTTTGAACGGCGTCATCAGATCGGTGAAGAAGCCTTGGTCATAAGCCTTGGCCAGATTCAGGTGGCTCTTCAACGCCAGTTCGTCTTGCGCATCGCGGGTAATGGCCCATTCGCGTGCCATTTGTTCGGCGTGCTCGCCCATGGACAAACCGGTGCGCGGTTCGCCATTGCGCGGCAGTGCGGGCTTCACCAGCATCGACGGGCGAATACGCGCGGCCACGGCCAGACGCTGGGCGGCAGTCTTGGCGCGCGACAGGTCCAGCAGAATCTTGCGCAGCTTTTCGTTGACGGCAATGGGCGCGTCCGATGTGGTGTCCACGCCCCCGGCAATGCCGCTGTCGATATGGCCCAGCGCAATCTTGTTGGCCACCAGCATCGTGGCTTCCAGCCCCGTACCGCAGGCCTGCTGGATGTCGAAGGCCGGGGTTTCGCGCGCCAACGTGGTGGACAGCACCGATTCGCGCACCAGGTTGAAGTCACGCGAATGCTTCATGACCGCGCCAGCAACCACGTCGCCCATGCGTTCGCCATGCAGCTTGAAGCGGTCGACCAGGCCTTGCAGCGTGGCGGTCAGCATCTCCTGGTTGGAGGCTTGTGAATACACCGTGTTGGAACGGGCGAATGGAATGCGGTTGCCGCCCAGGATGGCGACGCGACGAGGGGTGTTCATGGTCTTGTTCCGAAATGTTTTTGGTTGTGTTTGCGTCTGTGCGTGGGGTCTCAGTAGCTCAGTTGGCCGCGCAGATGCGGGCGCATGCCCTTGCGGTCGCGCACTTCAAACTGGGCACCGGTAATGGAGCGCTGAGTCCAAAGCCCGGCGCGGCCGGGCAGCAGCAGCGGCGTTTTGAATTCCACAGCCACTCGGGCCCGGTCCAGTGGCTCGGCCGGCAGCAGGTACGACAGTGCGCGCGCCTTGGTCCACATGCCGTGTGCAATCGCGCGCTTGAAGCCAAACAGGCGTGCGGTCAATGCGGTCAAGTGGATGGGGTTGCGGTCACCGGATACGGCGCCATAGCGTCGGCCGATATCGGCACTGGCCGAGAACTCGGTCTGGCAGGACAGTTCCGCATCGCCCACCAATTGGCTGGCGAAAGGAGCGCCCGATGTTTCCTTGACGCCCACGCGCAGCAGGCTTTGCGTGGCACTCCACACCAGCTCATCGCCGCGCAGAATGCGCAGGTCCAGCGTGTAGCCCTGTCCTTTTTCATGGCTGAACAATTGGCCGGCGCTCAACTCCACGCGCACCGTGTCGCCGGCATGCAATTGGCGATGTTGTTCAATGCTATTGGCCAGGTGCACCGTGCCCAGCGCCGGCCAGGGGCAGGCGTCGGAGTTGATGTAAGCCATGACCAGCGGAAAGGTCAGCATCTGCGGATAGATCAGCGGCACCCCTTGCGACGGGCTGAAGCCGCACAGCGCGCCATAGCGGGCAATGTGCTGGGCATCGAGCACGACCTTGGGCAATACCAACTCGCACCGAGGCAATTCCTTGACCAGACCCGGGCGCTTGGCGCCAGTGCCCAGGGCGCGAAAAAAGCTCGCGGCCATGCTGGGTGTTTCCACAATTTCAATAGGTTTCATAGGATTACGCACCAATCAAACTTTGACCACAGACCCGCACCACATTGCCGGTCAAACCGCCGGAGGCGGGTGAGGCAAACCAGGCAATGGCCTCGGCCACATCAACGGGCTGACCGCCCTGCCCCATGGAATTCATGCGTCGGCCCGCTTCGCGAATGGCAAAGGGTACGGCGGCGGTCATTTGGGTTTCGATGAAACCGGGCGCCACGGCGTTGATGGTGATGCCCTTTTCTGCCAGCACCGGCGCCATACTTTGCACCATGCCAATCACACCGGCCTTGGACAGCGCGTAGTTGGTCTGGCCCAGGTTGCCAGCAATGCCGGAGATGGACGACACGCACACGATGCGCGCACCCGCCTTCAGCGCGCCCGCGGCCACCAGCGCGTCGTTGATGCGCTCTTGGGTCGACAGGTTCACGTTGACCACGGCCTGCCACAATTGGTCCTTCATATTGGCAATGGTCTTGTCGCGGGTGATGCCAGCGTTGTGCACCACCACGTCCCAGCCGCCATCGGCCAAGGCTGCGTCCACCAAAGCCTGTGGCGCATCAACGGAGCCAATGTCCAGCGCCAATGCCTTGGCACCCAGTCGCGTGGCGATTTCGTCCAAGCCTTCTTGGGCTTGTGGCACATCCAGGCAGATCACCTGGGCACCGTCACGCGCCATGACTTCGGCACTCGAGGCACCAATGCCGCGCGATGCGCCGGTGACCAGAATCTTCTTGCCGGCCAGTGGCTGCTCCCAGTCCACAGCCGACGCGGCGGCGCTGCTGGGCACACCCAGGCGCACAACTTGGGCCGATACATAGGCCGAGCGTGGCGACAGCAAAAAGCGCAGTGTGCCTTCCAACTGGTCTTCGGCACCAGGCGCCACGTAAACCAGTTGCACAGTGATGGCACGCTTGAGTTCCTTGGCCAGCGAACGGGTCAGGCCTTCCAGCGCGCGCTGGATGGTGGCCTGGCGCGGCGTTGCACAGGTCTCGGGCGGGCGGCCCAGCACCACCACACGGCCGCAGGGCAGCACCGAGCGGGCAGCATCGTGGAAAAAGTTGTAGATGGCGTCGGACTGCGCGCTGTCCGTCAGGCCGGTAGCGTCAAACACCAGGGCCTTGACCTTTTCACCAGCCTGGTCGGCCACGCCCCAGCGCCCGGTCATCATGCCGAGTTCGTTCGCCAAGCCCATCCACTGCGGCAGGCTCTTGTGGGCAACCGTCTGTGCGCCAATGGCTTTGAACACGTTGGCCAGCGCTGGCAACAATTGCGCGTCCGCGTTACCACCCAGCAGCACACCGCCTTTGACCACCGGCTGGCCGCTCTTGAAGCGCTCCAGCGGCAGGGGTTGCGGCAGGCCCAGCATGGCAGCGATGCGGGAACCCAATGTTGAATTGGCAAAACCAAGATACGAATCATTCATTCTAGGGAAACTCCTTGTGGCGGCGATGGTACCGACCATTCGGTCATTTGCCGTAGAGCGCTCTGCCTAACCGGATATTGCAGTGCGTCATACGGGCAGCCGTTTGGGCGGCAGCGTATTGACCAAAATACGCTTCATGACCGTCGCGTACTGCTTGAACAAGCTGCCGGTGTTGTAGAACAAACCGTATTTGCGGCACAAGGCTTGAATCTGTGGCGCCACTTCCGGGTAGCGGTGTGCTGGCATGTCGGGAAACAGGTGGTGCTCGATCTGATGGCTCAAGTGTCCGCTCATGATGTGGAACAGCCGTCCACCGGTCAGGTTGCTGGAGCCGGAGAGCTGGCGTATGTACCAGTCACCCCGGGTCTCGTTGCGCGTGTCTTCCTCACGGTAGATGGCCACGCCTTCGGTGAAGTGGCCGCAGAAGATGATCAGGTAGGTCCACAGGTTGCGAATCAGGTTGGCGCAGAAGTTGCCCGCCAACACTCGCGGCGCGCTCCACAAAGCCAATGCGGGAAACAGCAGGTAGTCCTTGAACCATACCTTGCCAAGCTTGGTCAAAAAACGGTTCAGGCGCGCCTTGAACTCGGCCTTGGGCATGGCGCCGTGTTTGTAGCGGCCAATCTCCAGGTCGTGCGAGCCCACGCCATACTGAAAACCCAGGGCCAGCAGCAGATTGGCCAGCGGCTGCAACCAATGGCGGGGCTTCCACTTCTGCTCGTCCTCCATGCGCAGCAGCGAATAACCCAGTTCGCGGTCCTTGCCCAGGATATTGGTGTAGGTGTGGTGCGTCACATTGTGCGAGTGGCGCCACTGCTCGCCGTCGCAGGCAATATCCCACTCAAAGGTCTGTGAGTTCAGCGTGGGGTCGCCAGTCCAGTCGTATTGGCCGTGCATCACGTTGTGGCCAATCTCCATATTGTCCAGAATCTTGGCGTTGGCCAATGCCAGCACACCGGCCAACCAGCTCAGCGGCCCGGCACCAAAGTGCAGCAGCGCGCGACCACCGATTTCGCTGGCGCGGCAGATACGAATCATGCGGCGTATGTGGTCCACATCGGCCTGGCCCAATGTGCGCATCACGCCGTCGCGCACAGCGTCAACCTCGCTTTGGAATGCGTCAATCTGCGTGCGGCTCAGGGTGGTGGGTTGGGCGAAGCTCATGGAATATTCCTTTTAAAAAGCTACAAGGCAAGCGTCAGGTCCGACCGCGCGCCGCTGATGCACAGGCGTATCCACTCATCCGGTGCTGATGACAACTCCCCGGTCTGCAGGTTCTGCACCGTGCCGCTGGTTTTCAGGCACTGGCAGGAGCGGCAGATGCCAATGCGGCAGCCATGTTTGGGCGTCAACCCCGCGCGCTCGGCCTGCAGCAGCAGCGGGTCGCTGCCCCGGCTGGTAAACGCAGCGCCGCTGACGGACAACGAAACCTGCACGGGTTCACTGGGCGTGCTCGCTGCCCTCAGAGGCGCAGCGCCGAATCGCTCGCTGTGCAGAGGCGCTGTCAGGGCCAGGGCCTGCCACTGCGCTGCCACTGTGTCCATGAAAGCCTGCGGGCCGCACATCCAGGTACTGCGATCGCCAGCGTGCTGCAGTAAAGCCTCTGGCGAGAACGGTCCCTGCTGGGCGCTGTAGTGCAGCAGAGTGCGCAAGCCCGCCCAGCCCTTCGCCAGCGCTTGCAATTCATCGGCAAAAACCAGGTCCTGGGGCGTGCGGCACACGTGCGCAAACACCACGTCGCCTGCATAGCGGCGCGCATGCAATTCGCGCAGCATGGCCATCACCGGTGTGATGCCGCTGCCGGCACTGAGCCGCCACAATTTGGGCGGCAGCTGCGCGGGCAACACGAATTCGCCCATTCCCTGGCTGATGTCCAACCCCTCACCCAGCTTGCCCCACCGGTGCAAGTGGCACC
>JACXTT010009390.1_pt1 | contig 13364 bp, 10 predicted proteins | sample 9270951 | NCBI WGS metagenome assembly JACXTT01 (sample SAMN15532306, study PRJNA645909) | rock metagenome | isolation source: weathered quartz diorite | place: Puerto Rico | collected 2017-06-21
GGAATCCTGCGCCCAAATTCAGGGACTGTAGCCATAGACAATGTCGATATCTGGAACCTGGAGCCCGATCGGATCGCCGAATTCCGGTTAAACAAAGTTGGTTTCGTATTCCAGGATTACCATCTTTTCCCACGCCTGACCACGGCCGAGAATGTTGCTATTCCTCTGATTTTAAAGAAGCGGGATTGGGATGAATCCATCCGGGAAGCCACACACTACCTGGAAATTGTCGGGCTCGAAAATAAGGCCCAACTTCCGCCGGTAAAATTGAGCGGAGGCGAACAGCAACGGGTTGCCATCGCGAGGGCCCTGGTAAGTCAACCGGATGTCCTGATTTTTGATGAACCCACTGCGTCGCTGGATGGCGATACCGGAAGGCGCATCATTGATTTTGTAAAAAATCGCATACTCAACGACAAGCGTTGCATTTTGATCGTTACCCACGATAGCCGCATTTTCGAATACGCCAACAGGATAATGAAAATGGAGGACGGCAGGATCGTCGGTATCGAAAAGGGAGCGGCCCGTTGAGAAACCAGATCATGATTGCCATCGCCATAGTTGGCATTATTGCGGGTTTGGCAGGGGCCTATCTTTCTGGCAAGCAAAATAAACCACAGCCGCCGGTATTCAATCCAGCTCCGAATCCATATGCGAAGGGTATTTATTCGAACGGTATCATCGAAAGCTACCAGTCTTCAGGAGAAAACATCAATCTCTATCCGGAAGTGGCTGGCGTGATTACTCAAATTCTGGTGACCGAAGGACAGGCTGTCAAGCAGGATGAACCTTTGCTCAAAATGGATGATTCGGTTCAGCGGGCAACAGTGGAACAACAGCTTTCACAATCCGAGGCGGCACATGCACTGCTGCAAGAGCTGAAGGCTCAACCGAGGAAAGAGGTTCTGGAAGTTTCCAAGGCGCAGCTCGAGTATGCAAGGGCAAATCTCAAAACTGCCGAGGTCCAGTTGGAAAAGTTGCAAAAGTCCTATGACATGGATCCCAAGTCGGTGAGCAAGGATAACCTGGACAATGCGATCAATGCTGCTGGTGCAGCTAAAGCCAACCTCGAGGTCGCCGCCAGGAATTACGACCTTACGAAGGCGGGGGCTTGGAGTTACGACATCCAAAACCAAGAAAGGCAGTATATCGCACTGTCCAATACATATGAGGCTGGACGCGCCTTGCTCGCAAAATACATTATTAAAGCGCCAGCCGATGGGGTCATATTGTCCATAAAAGCGGCAGTGGGCAGTTATATTTCTTCGCAAGGCGTCTACGGTACCTATACCGAGGATTTAAACCCTATTATTGTCATGGGTAATCCGGAAAATAATCTGGCCGTGAGATGTTATGTCGACGAGATCCTGGTTCACCGGCTTCCGGATGCTTCGAAAATGCGCGCACAAATGTTCATTCGTGGTACGACGATTCGTATTCCTCTGGAATATGTTCGCGTGCAGCCCTATGTTTCGCCCAAGATCCAGTTATCGAACCAGCGGACTGAACGGGTTGACGTGAGGGTGTTGCCGGTGCTTTTCCGGTTTGAAAAGCCGGCAGATGTACAGATGTATCCCGGCCAGTTGGTGGACGTTTACATTGGTGAGAAGGAAGAAATTTCTGAATAAATTGCTCGGATCGGCAGTAAGTTTTTGCCGGGATCAGCCGGGAGAAATATCGAAATTCTGAACCATAACGGAATCCTGAACCTTGTGTGTCGAAATGTTGCCAAACCACTGAGTTAGGGGACAATAATGAAGATCGACCATACTTGATGCTGGAATCTTGGCGGGGTGCCCACACAGGAAGGCAGGCACATGTATCTGCGCCATCGAAGGAAACCGGGGCGTGCAATATGCCGCAGCCATTTCCTCGATGCGGCAAGGGCCTGTTGGGTGGCTTTTGCACAGCCTGTTTGATGACATTTGCAGGTTGCGCCGTAGGGCCCGACTTTGTCCGTCCGCAACTGCCCGGACCTGATCGTTATTTATCGGGCGCACAACCGGAGACCACCGTTTCCGCGGATGGCCAGGCGCAACATTTCAAACAGGCAGCTGAAGTCGCAGCGAATTGGTGGCAGCTCTTCAAATCCCCTAAACTGGACGCACTCGTTAAAGACGCAATCATTAACAATCAGGATCTCAAAGCTGCACAGTTTGGATTGCGCCAGAGCCAGGAGAACCTTCGGGCGGGTTATGGTATTTTCTACCCACAGGCAGATCTTGCTGGATCGGCCGTCCGCCAACGATTCTCATCGGCCCGCTTTGGCGGCACTACCGCCACCATTTTCAATCTATTCACATTGTCTACCACCATAAGTTACACCCTCGACGTGTTTGGCGGGCAGCGCCGGGCAGTGGAGAGTCTCGGCGCCCAGAGGGATTTTCAACGTTATACGGTTCTGGCCACCTATCTGGCCCTGTCCGGCAATATCGTAAACGCTGTAATTGCCCGCGCGGCTTACCAGGCCCAGATTCAGGCGACGCAACAACTCATCGGATTGCTGCGGGAACAAATCAAGATAACCGAAACGCAGTTTCAGTCGGGCACGGTTCCGTATGCGAGTGTGGTCAGCCTCAAGACTCAGTTGGCCGCGCTTGAAGCCACGCTCCCGCCTCTCGAGCAAAAGCGCAGCCAGACCGAGCATCTGCTTGCCACGCTGACGGGGCATGCTCCGGGGGAGGGGGCGGCATTACAGATCGATCTGGATGATCTCTCGCTTCCTGAGGATCTGCCCGTCACACTGCCTTCCCAGTTGGCGCGCCAGCGCCCGGACATCCTCTCCGCCGAAGCGCAGGTACATGAATATAGCGCCAATATCGGCGTTGCGACAGCAGATATGCTTCCCAGTTTTACGCTGAGCGGCACCTATGGTCAGAATAACCAGAATCTCGTGGATGTTTTCATGAGGAGCGGAAATTTCTGGAGTGTGGGCGCCAATTTTGCTGCGCCGCTATTCCACGGCGGGACGTTGTGGTTGCATCGAAAAGCGGCAATCGATGCCTATCGGCAATCTCTCGCGCATTACCGCCAGACCGCCCTTGACGCCCTGGCTCAGGTGGCCGACACCCTCCTGGCGCTGGAGCACGATGCCGAAGCATTGCAGAGCCAGTCGCAACAGCTTAATTTTTCCGAGGAAGCCCTGCGTTTGGTACAGACCAATTACCAGGCGGGTCTCGTCAATTATGTCCAGGTTCTGATTTCAAACAGTCAATACTACCAGGCCAGGATAGGCTACCTTCAAGCGGTGGCGCAACGTTTCCAGGATACCGCCGCGCTCCTGGTCGCCTTGGGTGGCGGATGGTGGAGTACCGACGGAAAGGGTCAGTTGTCGCGAAGCGGTGATGTGGTATTCAATCCAGGCCCAATACCTAATTCAGATAAAAACCGTTAATTTCAATGTATTATAACTGTATATCTAAAGTGCTTTCGAGAATATTTCAGGCTGGCTTCCAGCACTTGAACTGCTGAGCCAATCCAAACTGCTGGCGGGACAAGGTACAACAGCGGCCTGGGTCGCCGGTCCGTTTATAACTCACTCATCAGTTCGCTTACACGCACACAGTGCATTCGCATAGCTCATCCACATAGTTCATTCAGGTGGATGCTGCGCGTGAAATGCTTTCCCAGGCGATCGTCATGACTGACAAAAATCAGCGTGACATTCTCATCATCGCAGCGCCCGAGCAATACGTCGAGAAACTCCGCCTGCCGGTCTGCGTCAAGCGCCGAGGTAGGCTCATCGGCGATGATCAGTTCAGGATGGCCCATCAAGGCGCGGGCGGCCGCCGCGCGTTGCTGCTGTCCGACCGAGAGCGCCGTGGCGGGTTGCCGCGCCAACGTAGCGTCCAATCCCAGTTGGTCGAGCAACCGGTCTGCCGCTTGTTCAAGAGCGTCAGCCGAGTTCGTGCCTGCGGCCTCAAGGGCTCGTTGCCGCCTGCGCTGCGAGAACCGGCAAGGCAGAAGTACATTCTCGCGCACGGATAGGTACGGCACCAGGTTGAACTGCTGGAATAGAAAACCCACGTGGTCCACGCGAAACCGGTCGCGGGCACTGGACGTCAGCGTCGCCAGGTCGGTATCCAGTACCCGCAGGCGGCATGGCTGCGGCAGCAGTACGCCGCCCAACAAGCCCAGCAGGGTACTCTTGCCGCTGCCGCTCGCGCCTTGCAAAAAGATGCGTTCCCCACGCTTTACCTTGAATTGCGGGATCGACAGGCAGAAACCGTTTTTGCCGGGCCATTGAAAAACCAGATTTTCAATATCGATCACAAACTCAGTCATTTTCGGACTGTCTGAACCACTCCCACTCGCGCCCGAATGATCTATTTTTCATTTCCTAGGAGCCTGTCGGACTTGAAGAATCGAAGCGAAAAAGTGACTGGGCGAGGGCAGATTTTGACGATTTTGAAGGCCAATAGTGGTTCTATTGGCCGAGAAAGCGGTGAAATATAGACCGGCCAGACGCTTTTGCAGCCGATTTCCTTTAAGTCCGACAGGCTCCTAGCTTCCACTTCGGCTACCATTTCAGTCGAGTGGACGCTGGCGAGAGCCTCGCGCTTGATTGCCCTTTGGGCCCAGCCATTGCCGCATCGACGCGCCGCAGACCGGGGAATACCTGAAACAGCCGCACATCAAGTCCTTGCAAAGCCTGCGGCAGGGCGCACCTGAAATTCCAGGTGGCTTCAAGCTCGGCATGGTCATCGGAGGGAGCAGGTCGGAATGGCACCGCTCGGGAGGAAGGAGCATGTGAAGAGGTTTTAGGCATGCCGCCGTTATTACTACTGTTGGGGGTACTTTTGCCAATGTTATTGGAGTCAGGCATCAGCAGATTGGGAGCAAGTGTTGGCGACTCCAGCCGGGCCGATTCCAACCGGCACTGAGCTGCCGGTGTAAAAATGAAGAGGTTGTCGGCCTGATGCAGCCTCGTCACCATGGTCCTGACAACTTGGCGTTCTTTCTCATTTCGGGGCGAGTGCTCGAATCCCAGCAGATTATCCAATGGACTGTTAAGATTGATCTGCACCGCTGCACCGTCTATTGCAATTTCCAGCGCCGCCTGGCCATGAACATGGGGACCTGCTCCATAAACCCAGGCAGGCAACACCAATTCAATGGCCGCCATTGCTGTCATCACTGCAATGATTGTGGCCTGTTCCGCAAAACCGGGCAAACGCAAAGCCCACTTCATCTCTGCCATTTCGATCAATTCACGACCGTATCCATTGGAAAAATGCAAGGATCAGGTAGAAATCAGGCATCTCGATTATCCCGGATCTTCAAGCGGAATCCGGCTTGCAAGGGAGACCCTCCTCTCCGGGTCGGCTAACCGCCGTTCATCCGCTCGTGGAGCTCATGCTGTTCCTGTGCCTCGATACACATCGTGGCGACAGGCCTCGCCAGCAGACGGGGAATCCCAATGGGTTCCCCCGTCTCCTCACACCAGCCATATGTGCCATTCTCGATACGTGATAGGGCATCCGCAATTTTTTTGAGCAATTTACGTTCGCGATCTCTCACCCGGAACTCAAGCGTGAATTCTTCTTCCATGCTTGCGCGGTCGTTGGAATCCGATTCGCTAACGATGCCCTGCATATGCACAAGCGTATCTTGCACGTTCTCGAGCAGTTTTTGCTTTTCATCCTCCAGCCGGAGACGGAAGAATTCCAGTTGCGCCGCGGACATATACTCGCCTGGCGGCACCGCACCAAAAGCTTCCGTCACGGAAGAATTCGATTGTTTCTTTTTCATCGCATCTCCCACCTATCGATTCCGGTCAACTGTGCCGTCAATCCCATGCCATATTTCTGGCATGCCATGCTACCACCGTTTGATTAAACTCGGATAACCCATCAGGATGCGAGATGATGGTGAGACAGGTTGCAAGATGACCGCAAACAAAGACCCCTTGCCCTGCACGGATAAAGTGCGCATACTAATCAATATGAGTCTATCTTTCCACAAGCTTCACAAACTTTTGCTCGCCCTGATCATGATTGGGCTGCCCTTGCAAGGCACATTGGCGGCCGTCATGCCGCTCTGCGCCCAGGCAATGCAAGCTCGGGATATTCGTGCCGGGCTTGAAGCGCTGGCTCACTTTTCCTCCCCCACGGCCTGCGGGCAGCATGATATTGACAATCATCCACAACCGGTTGCCGACAACGGCAACATGAACGATGCAACCTCCGCTTTATCGTGCGATGGCGTCGTATGCCATATCGGCAGTGGCCTGCCTCCCGCGGCCTCCGCGCTGAATCTCACAGGCGGATTTTCTTACGCCGCGCCGTTCAACTCCCGCTTTACGTCATCCATTCTCGCTCAACCGCAGCATCCCCCCCTTATTTAAGCTTCCCACAGAAGAAATCCGCCTGTTGCATGGGTTAGTGCTTTCACCCATTGCAACACCGAGCTAATCGTTTAATTCAATTTGTACCCAAGACCCTGGCTGTATCAACTCAGCGATAACGGGAGCTGCCGGCAGTCGCGTTACTTTGCTGAATCGGTGCTTCTGCTACCGCAAATCGCCAGGAAGATTTAAGGAGATCAGGATGATCATCGCTATGGTTCGAAGCGCGGCCATTGCTTCCTTTTTTGTATTTGTCATGTTTTCAGCAAATGTGAATGCGGAGATTCCAGCCAGCGCGCGCCCAACACCGGGTATGACGGATTTGCCAAAAGCTTCTGAAACATTCTCGACAGCCCGCACGACGGCCAACCCCGCTCAGTTGAACACGCTCATCGCCGAAGCCCTCGAGAACAATCCCGAAATCCAGGCAGCGCTAAAGGCACGCGACGCCGCCAGCCATCGAATTGCACCCGCAGCAGCGCTCGACGATCCGGTACTTGAAGCAGGAGTAATCAATGCCCCCTTGGCGTCGTCACCCTTCAACCGCGAAGACATGACCATGAAAATGATCGGTCTGTCCCAGCGCCTGCCATTCCCGGGTAAACGCGGTTTGCGTGAGGCCGTCGCCGCCAAGGACGCGGAGGGTGTCGATTACGGTTATCAGGAAACTGTGAACCGTGTGGCACGCGACATCAAACTCGCCTATTTCGATCTGGGGCTCACGCTCGAAAGGACGCGGATAGTCGAGAAAAACAAGCGGATCCTGGAGGATCTGCTCCACATCGCCGAGCAACACTACGGGGTAGGCATGGGAAGCCAGGCCGACGCATTGAAGGCGCAGACACAGGTATCCAGGATAGTGGACGAACTGCTCATGCTCGCGCGTGAACGGCCGACAACCGAGGCCGAGCTCATTCGCGCGCTTGGCCGCAATGCAAATATCGCGGTACCGGTACCGGCGCCGCCGCAATTGAAGGAAGAAAGCTGGACGCTGGAATCGCTGCGCGCAACCGCCCTGGTGCAGCGTCCGCAATTGCTCGCACTGCAAAGTATCGTTTCGCGCGAAGAAAAAGCATTTGATCTGGCGCGCAAGAATTACTACCCAGACTTCGACGTACGGTTGGCATACGGCCAGCGCGACAACATGCTCGACGGCACTAGACGCCCCGACATGGTCACCCTGACCGTGGCGGTCAACCTGCCGGTGTGGCGCGAAAACAAGCTCGAGCCGCGTGTCGCAGAAGCCTTGGCGAAGCGCGACCAGGCCCAGAGTTTGTACGAAGCGCAGCGCAATGATGTCACAGCCAGCCTGCGTCAGCAGACCGCGCTGGCTGAGCAAAATCTGAAATCGGCGCGGCTCTATCAGACCGCCATCCTGCCGCAGGCCCGGCTTACGGTTGAATCGGCGTTGGCGGCATATCGCGTCAATCGCGTCGACTTCCTCACACTGCTCGATAGCCAGATGACCGTGTTCAACTATGAGATCAGCCTGGCGACTGCCATTGCCAGCTATAACAAGGCGCTTGCAGAAATCGATCTGCTTGTCGGGAAATCACCGATTGCGCCGCCTGCGCCAAGTAACCTGCCCACGTCCGCGGGGCCTCAGTGAATACCTTCATCAGATTGATAGCGGTAATCGTCCTGATCGCAGCCGCCCTGGCCGCAGGATATTGGTGGGGCAGCGCCAGATCTGTGACGCCCACGGCCAAGCCAACCGAGCCGGCCGGCGCGCCAGAGTCAGAGGGCAAGAAGGGCAAGAAGGGCAAGATTCTCTACTACCGCAATCCGATGGGGCACCCCGACACATCGCCTGTGCCAAAGAAAGATTCGATGGGTATGGACTACCTCCCAGTTTACGAGGGTGAAGAGCCTCCGTCTGATAACCCTGTGGTGAAGATCAGTACCGAAAAAATACAAAAGCTGGGCGTGAGAACCGAGGTTGCTACGCTGCGCGAACTCACTCGCACCGTGAGAGCGGTTGCAACGGTACAGGCGGACGAACGGCGGTTGCATACAGTCGCCCCTAAGTTCGAAGGCTGGGTCCAGCGGCTCTACGTGAATACCACCGGCCAGGCGGTAAGAAAAGGCGAGGTGCTGATGGATGTATACAGTCCCGAATTGATCACTGCACAACATGAATACCTTATTGCCAGGAAAGGGATGCAGTCGGTCGAAGGGAGCGGTCCGGAAGTTCGGGCAGGCATGCAGCGGCTGTCGGAGAATGCATTGCGGCGGCTGCGCAATTGGGACATATCAGAAACCGAGCTACAGGCGCTGCAGCGGGAAGGTGCGATCAGACAGTATCTCAGCTTGCGTTCCGCAGTGAGTGGTGTGGTGGTGGAAAAGCATGCCATCCAGGGACAGCGCTTCATGCCCGGAGAGGTGCTGTACCAGGTTGCCGATCTCTCCAGGGTATGGATTCTGGCGGACGTGTTCGAACAGGATCTGGCCATGGTGCATCCGGGCCAGACCGCCACGATCACGGTCGATACGTATCCAGACAAGATATTCAACGGCAAAGTGACGTTTGTCTACCCCACGGTAATGCCCGAGACCCGCACCGCCAAAGTGCGCATCGAGCTGCCCAATACCCAAGGATTGCTCAAGCCGGCCATGTATGGAAGAGTGGAGTTCGCTTCATCCCACAGCAAAGATAAGGTACTTACCGTGCCCGATTCGGCGGTGCTCGACACAGGCATACGGCGGCTGGTGCTGGTTGATCTTGGCGGGGGCCGCTTCGAGCCGCGCACAGTAAAGCTCGGCATCCATGCGGATGGCTACGCTGAAGTGCTGGGGGGGCTCACGGCTGGGGAAGCGGTTGTGGTGAGCGCGAACTTTCTGATCGATGCAGAGAGCAACCTCAAGGCGGCACTGGGCGGCTTCAGCCACCATCCCTCAGGTTTTACGCCTGGCGAGAACGGGCAGGCCAAGCCCGGCGCACCCGTGACATCCGGGGCCACACCTGCCCTGGTTCATCATGGCGTAGGCAATATTAAAGAGATGGATTGGGCACATGCGACGGTAACAATTACGCATGATCCGATTGCCAGCCTCAACTGGCCGGCGATGACCATGGATTTCCGTGTCAGGGATCCGGCACTGCTGCGGTCGCTGAAACCCGGCCAGAGGGTCGATTTCGAGATCGTCGAGGAGTCGGCTGGCGAATATGTCATCGTTCGCATCCATCCGCCGGGTATCAGCCCGGAAGCCAGCGATCACGGCAGGCACTGACATGCTGGGCCGAATTATCGAATGGTCCGCGCGCAATGTATTCCTGGTGCTGCTGGGGACCGCGTTCGTAACCGGCTTGGGCATCTACGCCGTGATCCGCATGCCCCTGGATGCGATTCCGGACCTCTCGGATGTGCAGGTCATCATCTACACCGAATACCCTGGGCAGGCGCCCCAAGTGGTGGAAGACCAGGTCACCTATCCCTTGAGCACAGCCATGCTGGCGGTGCCCAAGTCCAAGGTGGTGCGGGGCTTGTCGGTGTTCGGCGCATCCTTTATCTACGTCATTTTCGAGGACCATACCGACATCTATTGGGCGCGCACACGGGTACTCGAATACCTTAATTTCGCAGCGGGGCGCATGCCGCGCGGCGTCACCCCGACCTTGGGACCGGACGCCACAGGGGTGGGTTGGGTGTACCAGTATGTGGTGGTCGCCGCCCAGCATACGCTCGCTGAACTGCGCACCATACAGGACTGGTTCGTGCGTTATCAGCTCACTAAAGCCCAGGGCGTGGCCGAGGTGGCAAGCGTGGGCGGGTTCGTCAAAACCTATCAGGTCACCGTGGAGCCGCGCAAGCTGCAGGCTTATGGAATTCCGCTCAGCCAAGTCGCCGCGGTGATCCGTGCCAGCAACCGCGACGTGGGCGGCCGGGTGATCGAAATGGCGGAAACCGAATACGTGGTGCGAGGTCGAGGGTACCTGCGCGGCATAGCCGATATCGAGAATCTCGTGGTCAAGGCGCAAGAAGGCACACCGGTGCTGATCCGCGACGTGGCGCGGGTCGAGTTGGCGCCGGATGAGCGGCGCGGGATCGCAGAGCTGAATGGTGAGGGTGAGGTGGTCTCCGGCATTGCCGTGGCGCGCTATGGTCAGAACGCGCTCGACGTCATCGACAACCTGAAAGGCAAGATTACGGAAATCGCCAGCGGTTTGCCCGAAGGTGTGTCGTTGCAGGCAGTCTATGACCGGTCTGACCTGATCCATCGCGCCATCGATAATCTGAAACGGGTCCTGATCGAGGAAAGCATCGTTGTGGGTGTGGTCTGCATTGTGTTTCTCATGCATGCGAGGAGCGCGCTGGTTGCTATCGTCATGCTACCCGTCGGCGTACTCATCGCGCTCACCGCCATGCACATGCTGGGGCTCAATTCCAACATCATGAGTCTGGGCGGCATCGCCATTGCCATCGGCGCCATGGTAGATGCGGCAATCGTCATGATCGAGAACGCTCACAAGCATCTGGAACGAGCGCCACCGGACATCTCCCGCCTGCAGATCATGATCGATGCCTGCCGGGAGGTGGGGCCTGCGTTGTTCTTCAGCCTGCTCATCATCACCGTTTCGTTCCTGCCGGTGTTCACCTTGGAAGCCCAGGAAGGACGGATGTTCGCGCCGCTCGCCTACACCAAAACCTTTGCGATGGCGGGTGCCGCGCTATTGTCGATCACGCTGGTGCCGGTGCTCATGTTCCTGTTCATCCGCGGCAAGATCATGCCTGAACAGAGAAACCCCGTTAACCGGTTTCTGATATGGATTTACCGCCCCGTCATCGCTTGGGTAATGCGCTGGAAGATACTCACCATCGTCGTGGCTGTGGTCACACTCGCACTCTCGGCATTTCCGGCGATGAAGCTGGGCAGCGAATTCATGCCCACGTTGAATGAGGGAAGCTTGCTGTACATGCCGATCACCTTGCCGGCACTGTCGGTCACCAAATCAGCGGAGTTGTTGCAGACCCAGGACAAGATCATCAAGACCTTCCCCGAGGTTGAATCGGTGTTCGGCAAGGCCGGGCGCGCCAATACCGCCACCGACCCGGCCCCGCTGGAGATGGCCGAGACGGTCATCAACCTGAAACCGGAAAGTGAATGGCGCGCCGGCATGACCCTCGACAAACTGATTGCCGAACTGGACCAGGCACTGCAAATACCGGGGGTCAGCAATGCCTGGACCATGCCGATCAAGAACAGGATCGACATGCTCGCCACCGGCATCCGTACGCCGATCGGCATCAAGGTATTCGGCAAGGATCTGGGCGAAATGGAGGAACTCGCCAGACAGATCGAGACCGTCGTGAAAACCGTTCCCGGAACCACCAGTGCCTACGCGGAGCGCACGACCGGCGGTTACTACCTCGATATCGAGCCCGACCGCATCGAGCTCGCGCGTTATGGGCTGGCGGTCGGCGATCTGCTGGAAGTGATCTCGGTGGCGCTAGGCAGCGAGCTGCTGACGACCACAGTGGAAGGCCGCGAGCGTTTTGCTGTCACCGTGCGCTATCCGCGTGAACTGCGGCATGATCCCTCGGCCATCGCCAGCCAGGTCTTGATACCTGTCATGAACGGCGCCATGATCCCGTTGGGGCAGTTGGCGAGCGTGAAAACAGTCAAGGCGCCGCCCAGCATCCGCACCGAGAACGCGCTGCTGTCGGCCTACATCTTCGTCGACATCCGCAACCGGGACATCGGCGGCTACGTGGCCGAGGCGCAAAAGGCTGTGCGCGAGCGGGTGAAATTTCCACCCGGATACTATGCGACCTGGAGCGGCCAGTTCGAGTATATGGAGCGGGCCAAGCAGAAGCTGAAAGTGGTGGTGCCGCTGACATTGGCAATCATTTTCCTGCTTCTCTACCTCAATTTCCGGCGGTTCACCGAAACCTTCATCGTTATGCTCTCAGTGCCTTTTTCGCTGGTAGGCGGCATCTGGCTGACATGGCTGCTCGGCTATAACCTGAGTGTCGCGGTAGTTGTCGGCTTTATTGCGCTCGCTGGCGTTGCCGCGGAGACGGGTGTAGTGATGCTGATCTATCTCGACCATGCCTGGGATGCAATCAAGGTGAAACGCGCCATCACGGGCGGTAAACCGATGGTAGCCGACCTGTATGCGGCAGTGATGGAGGGCGCGGTCGAGCGCGTGCGGCCAAAGATGATGACCGTGGCCGCGATCATGGCGGGTCTGTTGCCGATCATGTGGGGTAGCGGCACAGGTTCGGAAGTCATGCGGCGCATTGCCGCCCCCATGGTGGGGGGCATGGTGTCCTCCACGATACTCACCTTGATCGTGATTCCCGCCATTTATGCACTTGTCAAGGAATGGAACTTGCGCAAACAGGCAAATATATGACATATGATTTAAAATGCTCTCATCAGGCATAAACTGGTCCATTTTATTGAGTGTTTCACTCGCTGAATATTCTTTAACTTTACAATATAACAACATGAAAGCAATATTATTTATACAAAAAGTAGGGTGGGTTGAGCGAAGTATAACCCACCAAAACTCAGCCCGGCAGGGTAGGTCGAGCGAAGCGGAATCCGCCAAAGCAACTGACCATTTTCAACCAGACCCCATAAAGGAGTACGCCATGAAATTCACCTCAGCTATCGCTTTAATTACCGCCTTATCCGCTTCGTGCTTTGGTACTGCCCAATCCGCTGACATGAAAGATATGGATATGAAAGGCATGGGCAACAAGTCCCACGCCAACGGACCGGAGACTGCTACCCATAAGACCATCGCAATTGTCAAAGCCGTCGATACGGCTGACGGCACGGTCAAGCTTGCGCATGAACCAGTCAAGAGCCTGAACTGGCCGGCGATGACGATGAAGTTTTCCGTCAAGGATAAAACGCTATTTGACAAGCTCACGGTCGGCAAAAAGGTTGAGGTCGAGTTCGTTCAACAGGGCTCCGGCTATGTCATCACAGCCGTGAAATAATGGTCGAATAGCGGTCAATACTGCCGGATGGCCCGATCGCAGCACCGGCAGCCATACCCCTGGTT
>JACXTT010009391.1_pt1 | contig 13363 bp, 12 predicted proteins | sample 9270951 | NCBI WGS metagenome assembly JACXTT01 (sample SAMN15532306, study PRJNA645909) | rock metagenome | isolation source: weathered quartz diorite | place: Puerto Rico | collected 2017-06-21
GATCATCGCGGGCACGGGCCTGGTAGCGGTGGAAGTGATCACGCGGCGGTTGAGCGGGGTCTATGGTACCGCTGCTGCTGCGGTCGAATGGGCTCTCGCGTGGCCTCTGACGGCCGAGGGTCGCGATCAGCTCGCACCCGCATCCCGCGATGCGCTTCGAGCCGAGGCGCTTTCCGCCGTCGAGACTACCGGCCAACTCGAGTGGTACCGTGACGTCCACTACTACCGCGCCAGAGCGCCCCAGACGAGGCGCGTGTAATTGCCCGACCGATGCGCGAGCGTGTGCGCAACGAGCCGTAGGGATCCTTCCCGATCGCCTTCGAGGTATCGAAACCCACAAGGAGTGCCCGTGATGAATCTCAGATTACTCGCGACGGTCTTCGGCACCGTCTTCGTGGCCGAGCTCGGCGACAAGACGCAACTTGCCACTCTCCTGTACGCAGCGGACGTTCACAGTCCAAAGCTCACCGTGTTCGCCGGGTCCGCTGCGGCCCTCGTCCTGACCTCGGCAATCGGTGTCGCGGCAGGTGCTTTCATCTCCGAGCATGTCAGTCCTCAAGCCCTGGCTTGGCTCGCGGGGGTGGGTTTCATCGCGGTCGGTATCTGGACCATTCTCCGTGCCTAGGGAATAGTCCTCCCCCCCATGACCGAGGGGATGTACGCAGCATTGCACCTTCTGGCGACGACCCCGGCGGGAATCGTGACGGGTTTCTACCCGAGCCACGTGCTCGTTCTCGGCGCGCTGTATTCGTGGCTCGCCAACCTCTGCCGCATTTCCTCGTGGCGGCCGCCGGTTACCGCCCGGCCAGTCCGTTGAAGGAGACGACGATGGCGCTCTTCGTTGTGCGGCATCAGCATGCAGCCGAAGGTTGTCCCGCGCTGGACCCTTTCATGGGCGCCAGGCTTCTGAACCACCTGAGCCGGCCGAACGTCAGGCAATACGGAGTGCAGATCCAGGGCGAGGCCGTCGTGCAGGGTGAGCACACGGCATACTTCATCGTGGACGCCGCCGACGAGGTGAGCCTGCGGGCGTTCATGCAGCCGTTCGAGATGGCCGGCAGTGTCGACATCTACCCCGCCTCGACCTGCGCGCGCGTCGTCGCCAGCGGCGGCTGTGGCGCGCCGATGCCCGTAAGCGAGGTCGTACCCGCCCTGGATCCCGAAGAAGCCTGCCAGCAGGCGATCGAAGCCGGGTTGGTGGTTCACCGGGCGCACCCGCTCAACTGCGAGACGTCGATCCCGGCGCTGATTGGTGGCGTGGTCATGCCGAATGCCCGCTTCTACATCCGCAATCACTTCCAGATCCCCAACCTCGATCTCGCGGCATTCCGGCTCACCGTCGGCGGCCTCGTGGAGCGGCCACTGAGTCTCGGCGTCCGCGACCTCCAGAACATGCGATCGCAGACGCTGGTCGTCACGCTGGAGTGCGCCGGCAACGGCCGCACGCAGTTCGATCCACCCATCGAGGGCGAGAAATGGAAGTTGGGCGCCGTCAGCACGGCAGAGTGGACGGGGGTGCCTCTGGTGGAGATCCTGGACCGGGCGGGTGTCCGGACGGGCGCGCGCGAAGTGCTGTTCCGAGGCGCCGACTGCGGGAGCGTGGAGGGCCGCACGGAGTCCATTCGCTTCGAGCGGAGTCTGCGGCTCGACGACGCGCGCGACGGCAACGTGCTGCTGGCCTACGCCATGAACGGGGAGCCGTTGCCCATTCAGCACGGCTTTCCGTTGCGTCTCATCGTGCCGAACTGGTACGCCGTCGCGTCGGTCAAGTGGCTGACCGACATCGAACTCATCGACCGGCCGTTCGAGGGGCACTACCAGGGCGACAAGTACTGGTACGAATGGACGCGCGAAGATCAGGTGGTGCGTGAGCCGGTCGCGCTGCAACGGGTCCGGGCCCTGATCACCGACCCAGCGCCCGATGCGGAGGTCCAGATGGGTGAGCTGGCGATCCGCGGCGTGGCCTGGTCCGGCGCGGCCCCGATTGCGCGCGTGGAGGTCAGCGTCGGGGGCGGCGGGTGGCAGGAGGCGCGTCTCGTCGGCGAGCGGAACCGCCACAGCTGGCAGTGGTGGGAGCTCATCACCCGCGTCGAGAGGGCGGGCGGTGTCATCCTCCGCGCCCGCGCCACCGACCTTGCCGGCCGTACTCAGCCCGAGCGCCCCGAGTGGAACCGCCTCGGCTACGGCAACAACGCCATCCAGGAGGTACCCATTCGGGTATCCTGAGACAAACCGATCGAGCGTATGCGATCGGACTCATGACCACGCAGCGGCACCTCGCGCGGATCGGAGCCCTGGCGGCGGTGATCGGCAGCGTGACGCTCTTTACGTCGACGCTTCTGCATCCCATGAGTGCCGATCCGAACGATCCGCTCGCAGCCTTCGCCGAGTATGCGGCCGACCGCCCCTGGGTCGCGACCCATCTCGGTCAATTCGTGGGAGTCGCCATCCTCGGAGTCGCGCTCGTCGCCCTGGCGTCGACCATGGAAGCCGGGGCGCCCGCCGCGTGGGCCCGGATCGGCGTTGCCGGGACGGCGGCGAGCGTCGCGACCGCGGCGGCCTTGCAGGCGGTCGACGGCGTGGCGCTCAAGGTGATGGTCGATCGCTGGGCGCACGCGGGAAGCGAGGTTCGGGCGCTCGCCTTCGAAGGAGCGTTCGCCGTCCGACAGATCGAGGTCGGCATGGCGAGCCTTCTCAGCGTGATCTTCGGACTCACGATCACGGCCTTCGCGATCGCGATGTTGAAGAGCCGCCGCTTCCCGATCTGGCTCGGCACGTTCGGCTTGCTCGGTGCGCTCGGAACCGTCGCGGCGGGGGGCGCGCAGGCGTACACCGGCTTCTCGGACCTTGCCATGATGCTCAGCATGCCTGCGGGCTGCCTGCTGCTGCTCTGGGCGCTCGTCATCGGCGTCTTCCTGTGGCGACTGCAGCCGTCGCTGCCCGACGGCGATCGCGACGGCGTCTCGAATCAACTCCACACTTCGGGCATGGGTAGGACGCCATGACCCCACTCCCCACATGGATGCGCGGCGCTCTCTACGCGACCGCCATCATGAACCTCCTCGCCGCGGCCGCGTTCCTGCCGGCCGCGGAACCCCTGCGCGCCGCTGCGGGCCTGCCACCGGCGGATCGGTCCTTCTACGTGGTCACCGCCGGCCTGTTCGTCCTTCTCTTCGGGGGCGGGTATCTCTGGGCGGCGGTCGCCGGCCGTGCCGACCAGCTCTTCATCGGGGTCGCCGCCGTCGGCAAGCTCTCCTTCTTCGCGCTGCTCGTCGGGTACTGGACGGCGGGAGCCCTGCCACTCCGCGCGCCCGGGCTGGGGGCCGCCGATCTCGTCTTCGGGGTCCTGTTCTTGACCTGGCTCCTGCGCGCGCGATCGCCGACGATCTGACCGGCCATGCCGCGGGTTGCCGTCGTGACGGGCGCGTTCAGCAACATCGGGCGCGCCGTCGCGACGGACCTTCAGCGACGCGGCTGGACGATCCGGACTCTCACCAACCGCCGACCGGCGGCGGATGATCTGCCGATCGAGTCGTTCCCGCTCGTCTTCGCGCGCGAGCACCTCGCGACGGCGCTCCGCGGCGCACGCGCGCTCGTCAACACCTACTGGGTCCGCATGCCGGAACACGGCGCGACGTTCGCCGAGGCCGTCGAGAACTCGCGCGTGCTGGTCGACGCGGCGGTCGCAACCCGCGTGAGCAGGGTCGTCCAGGTGAGCGTCTCGAACGCGTCGCCCGACTCGGACCTCGGCTACTACCGCGGCAAGGCGCTCGTCGAGGCGGACGTCAGGTCGAGGGCATCGTCGTGGGCGATCGTCCGGCCGACGCTCGTCGTCGGGCCGCGCGACGTCCTCACCCGCAACATCGCCTGGTTCGTCCGCCGGCTGCCCTTCGTGGTCGTGCCGTCCGGGGGAGAGTACCCGTTGCAGCCGGTGACGATCGACGACGTCGCCGCGATCGTCGCGGATCGGGTGGAATCTTCCGCGCGCGTCGTCGTCGACGCGGCCGGATCGGAGCGATACGCCTTTCGCGACTACGTCGCGCTCGTGGCCCGGGCGGTGGGACGACGGGCGAGGATCATCGCCGTTCCCCCGGCGCTCATGCTGGCGCTGCTCGGGATGGTCGGACGCGTCCTCGACGACGTCGTACTCACCCGCGAAGAGTTCGCCGGCCTGCGCGACGGCCTCCTCGTGTCACGGGGCGATCCGACCGCGCGGGGATCCGTCCGCGCCTGGCTGCTCGCGAACGGCGAGCGCCTCGGCCGACGGTACACGAACGACCGGGCGGATCGGGGGGCGCGACGGTGATCAGCCGTGCCGGCGGCGTCCGCGTCGCGACGCCGGCGGTGGCACCTGGCCGACCGACGCGTGGTCGACCAGGTACCGCCACTGGCCGCCGGTCTTCGCCAGCACCTCGGTCGTGCGGACCTCCTCCGTCACGTGCTTCCCGGCGGGGGTCGTGTACGACTGCTCCCACCGGCCCACGTTGGCGATGTGGTCCGCGTCGAGGGGGATCGCCTCGTTCGACTTCTGGACGACCTTCAGGTCCTTCGGGGCGGCGGCGAGCGCGGCCTTGACCATCTTCTCGATCGCGGCCTTGCCCTTCGCCTCCTCACCGCGCCCCGGCCAGACGACCGAGGCATCGTCGCGGTAGAGGGCCACCACCGCCGCCGCATCGCCGGCGGCCATTGCCTTCTCGAAGGCGTCCCCGACCGCCTTCGCGTCGGCCGCGGGATCGGCGAGCGCCGGGGCGACGAGGGCGAGCACGAGCAGGGGCGCGGCGATCCATCTCCTCATTGCGATCCTCCGGCGACTCGCATGCGCGCGGCCGCGGCCTCGGCGGCCCTGCTCTCGGCCCGGACCCGCTGGCGCTCCTCCGCGTACTTGATCGCGAAACGCGGCTTGAAGAGCGACACCATGGGCGGGATGAACATGAGCGCGCCCATCAGGTGAAAGCCGAGCAGCAGCACCAGTAGCAGCGCCATGTCGGCCTGGAACTTCATCGGGAAGAAGACCCAGAAGATGATGCTCGCCGTCAGCGACACGCCGGTGAAGAGGACCGTCTTGCCGGTCGTCTCGAACATGCGCCGGATCGCCGCGTCGAAGGTCGCACCTTCCTCCACCAGCTCCTCGACGATGCGCGACAGCACGTAGTAGCCGTAGTCGATCCCGATCCCGATGCCGACCGCCGCCACCGGCAGCGAGTTGATGTTCATGTCGATGCCGAAGAGATACATCACCGCCTCCGAGAGCGGCTGGGCGACCAGCGACGGCAGCATCACGATGAGCGCGCCGATCACCGACACGTAGGTCGCGTAGCTCAGCAGGAATACGACGATCAGGATGAGGATCAGGTTCACGCGGTAGGACCACTCCACCTCCTCGTTCACCGCCGCGAGGATACCGATCAATCCGCCCGCCAGCCGGTAACGCACGTTCGTCGCCTGTGCGCCGTGCGCCGCGATGTAGTCCTTCGCACGCGCGATCGACCGCTCGATCGTCTCGTGGGTGTAGTCCTTGTAGAAGACGGCGATCGTCGCGTTCGTGTAGGTGATGTCGAAGAAGCGGTCGAGCTCGCCGCGCCGCGTGCCCGAAGTGAGGAGGAAGAAGAGCTGGCTCACGTGATCGTTGCGGGTCGGGAGGATCTCCCACTTCGGATCGGCCTCGTGGAAGGTGCGGAAGATCTTCTTGAGGAGCGTGGTGGCGGTGACCGTCCCGCCGACCTCCGGCCGCTCCGCCATGTAGCGCGCGAAGAGGTCGAGGTCGGTCAAGGTGTCGGCGTTCTTGATCGCGCCCTCGCGCTGCACGCACTTCTCCTGCCCGCAGGCCCCGGCCTCCTCGGGGACGCAGCGCTTGCAGTCGTCGGCCGTGCACGGCTGCCCGCCGACCGTGCAATAGGCGTTGCCCTCGGCGATGATGACGAGCTGGCTCGCGCCGAGGAACTTCTCGTTCACCTTCCCGAAGGCGATGTTGTAGGGGTGGTTCGGGTAGAGGAGCGCCGCGCCCGGCGTCGTATCGCCGACCTTGAGCAGGTGCTGGAAGTAGAGGCCGAAGCTCAGAAGGCTCACCAGGGTGATCGCCATCGCCGGACGGCGCCAGCCGCTCGCGAGCCAGATGAGCGTGTTCTCGATCGCGACGTAGACCTTCCCGAAGAACGCCCCGAACGCGTCCGTGAAGCGCGCGATGCCGAGCCCGACCTGGCTGTAGACGGGTAGCGGTGCCACGAAGAGATCGACGGCGAGGCCGACGAGCGTGACCGCGAGCATCGCCTCGACCGGCCAGCGCGGGACGTAGTCGTAGAGCCAGAGGAGCCACCCGATCGCCACCATCATCATCCACGACATGAAGCGCTCGAGCGCCGTCCGCCCCGAGATGTGCTCGGCAGACGGCGGCGGCGTGAACGAGAGGATGATCGGATGGAGCGTCACCACGCTGATGAAGATCGAAATGATCCAGAACGAGCACAGGATGGCGAGCTTCTGGATGATCGGGATGCGCGCCACGAGGAGCGTCAGGATCGCGAGCCCGTCGGCGAGGATCGACACCATCGCCGGTGCGTAGATCTCCGCGTACGACTTGACGATCGCCTGGTCCCTGTCGCCGAGCCGGTGGTACTCCTCGTGGTAGCGCTCCATCGACTGCACCGAATGCGAGTGCGCCCGCGCCGAGATGAGGAGCGGGATCACGAGCACGAGCGGGTCGAGGCTGAGCGCGGGGATCCACGGGACGTACTGGCTCGCCCAGTTGCAGAGGCCGCCGAACCCGAGCCCCCAGATCGCCGACAGCGCGCCGCTGAAGGCGGGGATGACGACGCCTTGCCAGCTGCGGAACTCGATCCACAGGATGAGGAGGATCATGACGATCGAGGCGGCGAGCACGGCCGCCATCTTGTGTCCGGCCTCGAGGAAGTACGCGTAGAGGATCGGCGGTCCGGTCGCGTAGATCTTGGTGTTGTCGTCGGACTCCTGGCGGACGATGTCCTGGATCTTCGCCCACATCGTCGGGAGGTCGAAGTACTCCTCCCAGAACCCGGCGACGATGAGCGTCGCCTTGTCGTCGTCGGAGACGAACGGTCCCTTGACGCCCTCGGTCGTGTAGACCTTGAGCTTCAGGAAGTCCAAATCGTCCTTGGTCTCCGGCACGCGCGGGTACATGAGCGGCACGACCTTGATGCCCGAGCCCGCGGTGAGCGTCGTCTTCAGCTTGGGATGGGTGATCGACAGCACCTGGTCGCCGTTCACGCCCGGGATGTCGTGCAGCAGCGCGAGCGTGATGCGGTCGACCTTCTGCACCGTCGCCGGGTCGTCGAAGATCGTGCCGTCCTTCACCTCGACGACCAGGAGCAGCGTGTTCGCCGTGCCGAACATACTCCGGTACTGCGTGTAGAGCTTGATGTACGGATGACCCGGCGGATACAGGTCGAAGAAGTTCGTGAAGATGTGCATGCGGGTCCACATGAACCCGCCGAGCACGAGCGTGATCGCCGCGACCACCAGCGAGACCGCGAGCCGGTTGCGGAGCAGGAAGAAGAGGTAGGCCTCGATGGACTTCCGGGAGAGCATCGAGCCTCCTCAGCGCTCCGGAGCCGGCGCGTCGCCGCCCGCCGGGAGCACGATCTGATCGTGGTCGATCGCGGCGGCGAAGCCGCCGGCGCCGACCACGAACCCGTGGGTGCCGGGGATGATGCTCACCGCCCGCAGCCAGACGAGGCGCTGCTTTTCGGGTAGCGCGCGCGGTGTCCATGTCTCACCGCCGTCGGCGGTGGTGAGGACGTTCCCCGTGTCGCCCACCACGACGCCGTACTGCCCCGCGACCGCAACGTCGTAGAGGCCCGGGTTCTTGATCGTCTCGAGGAACCCGAGCTCCTCGAGCGAGCCCGCCTCGGTCGACCCGTGCTGCACCTCCCAGCTCCGGCCGCCGTCGCGCGTGTGCAGGATGAGACCGTCGATGCCCGTCACCCAGCCCTTCTCCGCGGTCGCGAAGCCGACGCCGAAGAGCGTCTTGTCGGTGCCGAGGTTGCGTCGCTCCCAGGTCTCGCCGCCGTCCTCGGTCGCGAGCAGCGTCCCGAACTCGCCCGCGATGTAGCCGTGCTTCGGATCGGGGAAGGAGACGTCGTAGAGGATGACGTCGCTCGTGATCGTGTTCTGCACCCGGCCGCCCGTCGATTCGGTCTTTATGGTGAACGTCCCGAGCGATTTGTTCTCCCACGTCTCGCCGCCGTCGCGGGTGAACTCGATCGCCCCCCAGTCTCCCACCGCCCAGACGGTCTTCGCGTCGATCGCCTGCACGTTGAAGAGATGCTTCTCGGCCGGGCAGGCGCTCTTCTGCGGCTTCCACGTTCTCCCGCCGTCCCCGCTGTGAAGGACGAGCGACGACTTGCCGACGATCCAACCGTCACTGCCGCCGGGCGCGAAATCCACCGCGAAGAGCGGCACCTTGGTACCGCTGTCGCGCGCCTCCCACGTCTTGCCGGCGTCGGTCGTGTGATAGATCGAGCCGAAGTTCCCGACCGCCCAGGCCTCGGCCGGCCCGAGCGCCTTCACACCATAGAGATTGTCTTTGACCAGGACCGCGGCGGCGCACGGCGACGCCGCCATCGCGGCGACGAGCACTGCCAGCGCAAGCGAGGCGGGCCTGCGCCGGCCGGCGTGGCGGTCGGTGCGCAAACGGGGCGTACACACCACGGGCGAGGCTTCGCCGTCAATAGACTCGGGGGTTCCGCCCGCAACGGTTGACCGGGCTCACGTCGCGCGCGCATAGAAACTCCCTGCCCGCGCCACGTCCTACCCACCTGCCGCTCGCCGACCGCTATCGCTCGGCCGGGCTCTGGCGCGGGGAAACGCTCTGGCAGGCGTTCGCCGCCACCGCGGCACGCGCGCCCGAGCGAATCGCGGTGGTCGATGGTCCCGTCCGGACGACGTTCGGCGCGCTCGGCGCGGCCGTGGAACGGCTCGCCGGGGGGCTGGCGCGCCGCGGCGTCGGCTCCGGCGACGTGGTCGCGTTCCAGCTGCCGAACTGGATCGAGACGCTCGTCGTCCTCCTCGCCGCCTCACGTCTCGGCGCGGTCGGAAATCCCGTCCTGCCGATCCACCGTCGCCGTGAGCTCGGCTTCATCCTCGCGGAGAGCGGCGCGCGTTTGCTCTTCATCCCGGGGCGACATCGCGACTGTGACCATCGCGAGCTCGTCGCCGAGCTTCAGCCGACGCTGCCCGCGCTCGAGCACGTCGTCGTGGTGCGCGACGCCCCGACGCCCGGGACGATCGCCTGGACCGAGGTGACGGGCGACCCGCCGCCGCCCGCGGCAGACGCCGACGCCATCGCGCTCCTCATCTACACCTCGGGCACGACCGCCGAGCCGAAGGGCGTTCTCCATTCGCACGAGACGCTCCTCGCCGAGGCGCGGAGCCTCGGCCCGGTCCACGGCCTCACTGGGGACGACGTCGTCCTCATGCCGTCGCCGCTGACGCACATCTCGGGCATCGCCCACGCCTGTCTCGTGCCGGCCGCGTTCGGGACGACCGCCGTCCTGATGGACCGATGGGACCCCGATGCCGGCCTCGCCTTGATCGCCGCGGAGCGGGTCTCCTACATGGTCGGTGCGCCGACCTTCCTCCGCGACCTGGCGCAGCACCCCCGGTTGTCCGACCACGACGTCTCGAGCCTCCGGCTCTTCTCGTGCGGCGGGGCCGATGTCGACCCGACGCTGGTGCGAGAGGCGGCGGAGCGTCTCGGTTGCGTCGCGAAGCGTGTCTACGGCTCGACCGAGTTCCCCACCGTGACGACGACCGGCCCCGACGACCCGCCGGCACGGCGCTTCGACTCGGAGGGCCGGCCGATCGGCGCGAACGAGATCCGGATCGTCGACGAGGACGGCGCGCCACTCGCGACCGGGCGCGAGGGCGAGATTCTCGCGCGGGGACCGGAGTGCTTCCTCGGCTACCGGAACCCCGCGCTCGACGCCGAGGCGTTCACCGCCGACGGATGGTTCCGGACGGGCGACCTCGGCACCGTCGACGCCGCCGGCTACCTCCGCATCACGGGACGGCGAAAGGACATCATCATCCGCAAGGGGGAGAACATCAGCGCGCACGAGCTCGAGGACCTGATCGCCGCGCATCCCGCGGTCGCGGAGGTCGCCGTGGTCGGCATCCCGGATGCCGCCGCGGGCGAGATCGCGTGCGCCGCCGTTCGCGTCCGTCCCGGGCATCCACCACCGACGCTCGGCGATCTCGCGGCCCATCTCACCGCGCAGGGGCTGTCGCGGCGGAAGTTGCCCGAGCGGCTGGAGGTGGTGGAGGACTTCCCGCGCACCGGGAGCGGGAAGATCCTCAAACGGTCGGTCAGGGAGCGGCTCGCGCGCTAGCGTCAGCGCCGGAGCTTCCGCCGGTACGTCAGGTAGTTCGCGCAGAGCTTCCCGCCGAGCCCTTCACCCGTCAGGCGTGACGGCCAGTTGTGGTCGAGGACGAGCGTGTAGCTCACCCACTTCCGGCCGGCACGCGCGAGGGCGAGGAACCCGGCAGCGGCCATCGCGTAGTTGACGCCGCGGCCGCGGGCCCGCTCGCGGACGCCGATGGCGAGCATGTTCAGCTCCTCGCTGTCGTCGACGATGCGTCCTGGCGCGACGATCGCCTGGCCGCGGTGATCGGGGACGACGAGACACATTCCGACGCACTCGTCGCCGTCGTAAGCGAGGACGGAGGTGTCGAGGAAGCCGGCGGGCTCGAAGGCGGCGAAGAGGAAGCCGAGCTCCTCCTCGGTGAAGGCGACGAACCCCCAGTGCGCCTTGAAAGTGTCGGCCCACGTCGCCGTGAAGTCGCGGAGACGCCGAGCCGGCGCGACGTCCCGCGCCGGCGTGATCGCAAAGCCCGCGCGCCGGGCGCCCTCGACGGTGCGCTCCCAGCGCTCGGTCAGCTCGGGCGTGACGGCGGCCTTGTAGTCCACCCACCCCTGCTCCACCTCGAAGCGCGCCTGCTTCAGGAGGGCGTGATAGTAGGGCGGGTTCTGGCGGAGGATGCTCGGCGGCAGCGCCTCGTAGGCGTCCATCGCGAACGGCAGCTCGAGGAGCCCGAAGCCGGCGCGCGCGGCGACCGCCCCCCGCGCGGCGAGCCAGCGGGACGCCTCGTCCATCAAGGCGATCACGGCGTCCGTCGCGTCCGGCAACGCCTCGAAGAGGATCACGTGGCCGAGGGACTCGTTCCAGTGGCGCTGGTAGCGGCGGTCGACGACCGTGGCCGCCCGGGCGACGATCTCGCCACGGTCGAGCGCCCAGAACGGGCATATCTCGCGCTCGTTCGCGAACGGCCCCTCGGCGCCGAGGACGGCGAGGTCGAGTCCGAGCGCGGCCGGCCAGCGAGCGGAACGATAGGCGTACACGCGATCGTGGAAGAGAACGAACTCGCGCAGCGCATCTTCGCCCGCGGGCGTTTCGATCTCGATGCTCATGCGAGCTCGAAGGCGTCGCCCTCGGCGCCGGGCGTGACGGGGAAGCCCGGGCGTGCCGCCGAAACGGCGCCGGCGGTGAACCGGTCGATGTCGTCGTCGACGTGGGAGGGATCGTGGTGGAACGTCACGAGACGCTTCACGCGCGCGAACCGCGCGAAGGCGAGGGCCTGGCCGAGGGAGCTGTGTCCCCAGCCGACGCGGTCGGCGTACTCGGCGTCGGTGTACTGCGCATCGTGGACGAGCAGGTCGGCACCCGCCGCGAGGGCGTGACCGGACGTCCAGTCGGCCGCCTCGGGAAAGCGTGGCACGCCGAGCGCGGGCTCGTGATCGGGTAAGTAGGCGAGCGCGGCACGGTCGGTCGCGACGCGATAGCCGATGGTGGGGCCGGGATGACAGACCAGCGCGGCCGCGACGCGAAACTCGCCGATCGCGAACTCGCCGCCCGTCACGTCGTGAAGGACGAGCCGCGGGATGTCGCGCAGGTGGACCGGAAAGAGCGGCGGGGAGAAGTAGCGCACGAGCCGGCTCCGCAGGTCGAGCACGGTGCCGACCGGTCCCCAGATGTGGGTCTCCGTCGCCTCGTCGAACAGCGGCGCGAAGAAGCCGAGTCCCTGGATGTGGTCCATGTGCAGGTGGGTGAGGAGGATGTCGACGCGGGCAAGACCCTGCGGGAGCGAAGCACCGAGCCGCCGGATGCCCGTTCCGGCGTCGAGGACGAGGATCGTCCCGCGAGCGCCGCGCACCTCGACGCACGACGTGTTGCCCCCGTAGCGCGCCGTCTCGGCTCCCGGGGATGCCAGCGAACCGCGCACGCCCCAGAGGACCACCTTCACGTGTCGCTCGCCTCCCAGAAGACCGCCAGCGCGCCGAGGTATCGCCCGGCCGAGCCGAGCAGCGGGATGGCGGTCGTCTCGATGCGGCGACGGACGCCGTCCAGTCCCTGGATCCAGAAGACCCCGTGTGCGGGCCGATGTTCGCGGAGAGTCATCATGAGCGGCAGCGTCTCGGCTGCGAGGGGGGTACCCCGGTCGTCGGTGGGAATCCACGCCGTGGACCATTCTCCGGCCGGCATCTCGCCCGTCTCCTCGAACCGCCGGCCGAGGATGCGCTCGGCCGGCTCGTTGTAGAAGACGAGGGTCCCGTCGGCGTCGACGAGGAAGATCGGCATCGCGAGGTAGCTCGCGAGCTGGCGCGTCAGGATGACCTCGATCGCCTTCTGCGACATGGGACGCCCCCTTCGCTAGCCGGCCGCCGACTCCGCCGTCAAGGCACGCGGGGCGGTCACGTCCAGATGGGAGTTCCGCGCGAGGCTGGACGGGACGCGCGCATGGGCCGTTGACGTTCCCGCCCGAGGGTGGTTGGTGGGCGCCCCATGGCGTCCGACTACCGCGCCCGCGTGGCGATCGTGACGGGCGCATCGTCCGGCATCGGCCACGTCACGGCGAAGGCGTTCGCCGCCCGCGGCGCCACGGTGGTCGCCGTCGCCCGGCGCGAGCCCCTCCTCCGCGCGCTCGTCGAGGAGTGCCGCCGGGATGCGCCCGACAGCGAGTACCTCGCCGGCGACCTCGGCGAGCGCGCGTTCGCCGAGCGCGTCGTCGACGAGACGGTCGCGCATCACGGCCGTCTCGACGTCCTCGTCAACAATGCCGCTGTCTCGAAGCACAAGCAGGTGTACCACCTCTCCGCCGACGAGGCGGAGGCGGTGATGCGGGTCAACTTCCTCTCCTGCATGTGGACGACGCTCGCCGCGATCCCGTACATGCTGCGCCAGGGCGGCGGCACGATCGTCAACGTCTCCTCGTTCGCCGCCAAGGTGGCACCGCCGCGCGAGCCGGTCTATGCGGCCTCGAAGGCGGCCATGAACTCCTTCAGCGAGGGCCTCTGGAACGACCTCGCCGGCTCGAACATCCACGTCGCGATCGT
>JACXTT010009392.1_pt1 | contig 13362 bp, 8 predicted proteins | sample 9270951 | NCBI WGS metagenome assembly JACXTT01 (sample SAMN15532306, study PRJNA645909) | rock metagenome | isolation source: weathered quartz diorite | place: Puerto Rico | collected 2017-06-21
ATTGCAACGCGTGCTTCCCCTGCAGAAAACCCTGGTGGCAAGGAGTAACCCAACCATGACCAACCTCTTTTCCGCGCGTCATTTCGTTTGTTTCTGCGTCATACTGGCCGGCACGCTGGCAATGGCGCAAACTACCTCCCGGGTTACGGGCGTGGTTCGCGATAGCTCTGGCGCTGTGGTGAGCGGAGCGGAAGTCAGATTGACGCATGAGGGCACGGGGGTGACGTTTACTTCCACGACCACCTCAGCCGGGACGTATCTGTTTGACGCCGTGCAACCCGGATCTTACAGCGTGCGGATTGCCATGACGGGTTTCAAGACCTATGAGGCCATGGGCGTCGTCGTCACCATCGGCCAACCAGCCGCGGTTAACGCCACTCTGGTTGTGGGCGCAGCCACTGAAAAGGTGGAGGTGCAGGGTGCGGCCGACCTGGTGCAGACCGCGACTTCCGGCAACATCGGCAATTTGCTCGACCACGAAGCATTGAACACCCTGCCGATTGTTACCGCGCGCGGACGAAATACTCTTTCGCTGGTCGAACTCGAACCCGGAGTGGTCGATTCTGGAGGATTCAATCAAGGGGGACCAAACGTTGCCGGGGGCGGGGTGCACGCCAATGGCGCACGCGACCGGGCCTGGAATTACACGCTCGATGGCATCGATATAAACGAGACCAGCGCTGGCGGTGGCAACTTCTCGCCCCTCCGCACCAATCCCGACATGCTGTCGGAGTTTCGGGTGGTGACCAGCAACCCGACTTCCGAGTACGGCCGTAATAGCGGCGCCCAGGTGGAAATGGTTACTCGCTCGGGCAGCAACGCGTTTCATGGGTCGGGATACTTCTTCTACCAAACGCCGGGATTCAACGCCAACGATCCGGCCAACATCGGAGCCGGACTCTCCCGACCCCAATTCGTTCAGAAGATCCCGGGATTTACCCTGGGTGGTCCCATCGTAAAGAACAAGACTTTCTTCTTTGTGAATTTTCAGTGGCTGCAGACGCTACTGACCACCATCAACACGAATACGGTCTACACCCAGCAGGCGCGCGGCGGGGCCTTACGGTTTATCGATCAAGCTTCCCCCATTTGCGCCGCGGGCCAAGCTTACGAGGGCCAGTGCTTCAATGCCGCGGCAGGGAGCAGCAACGCCACGGTCGACAGAAGCGGAAACCCTCTGCCTAACGTCAATATCGTTCCATACGACGTAGCCGCGAATGATCCTCAGGGCCTGGGACTGGATTCCACTGTGCAATCGGTACTGAATTCGATGCCTCTTCCTAACAACTATACGGTTGGTGACGGGTTGAACATCGCCGGTTTCACTTTTCTCGGTGCCGAACACGAAAGGCAGCTGGACTACACGGTTCGTGTGGACCACAACTTCAATGCAGCCCACAGCGTGTTTGTGCGCTGGTCAGCAGGCCATCAGAACACGCTGGGCGACACCGCCAACCTCGGGTTGCCTATCTTCCCGGGATTTCCCAACGTGGTGGATACTTTCCGCACGCCGCGAAATCTGGCTGTTTCGTGGCGCTGGGTAGTCAATTCCAACACACTGAACGAGTTCGTCGTTGGTCTGAACCGGTTTGGCTTTAACTTCGCGAATCCGGATCCAAACTCCGCCAGCAACCCGGCGATCAATTTCTTCGCCCATCCCCTTTGCGACTATTTCAACAACTCATTCTGCATGCAGGTGCCGCGGCAGAACTATGCCGGCAACGCGCGCTTCCTGACCACCTACCAGCTCGCCGACAACATGACCTACCTGCATGGCGCGCATGCCTTCAAGTGGGGGGTTAACTTCCGCTACCAGCGGCACATCGACCAACGCGGCAGCATTGGCAACCTGAATGCCGCACTGGCAGTCAATTTTGATCCCGCAGTAAATACGCCCGATCCCACTTCTTACAATTATGGAGGCTTGAACATCGATCAAAGTTCGGATCGATCGGACTTGCAGGGTTCGATTAACGATCTCCTCGGACGCGTCGGTCTCATTCAGCAAGGCTACGTCGCCAAAGATGCCAATACCTGGGCACCGGCGGGGACCTTTCTGCACGCCGATTTTCGCATGCCAGAATACGATTCGTACGTTCAGGATACCTGGAGGGTGCGGCCCAACTTTGTCGTCGACCTGGGTCTGCGCTGGGAAATCAAGCTTTCGCCACGGGTAACCAATGCAAACAACATGTTGCGCCCCAACCCTCCCATTGGATGGGGATTCAGCAGCGACAACCTCAGCTGGCTGCCGGGTGAACTGTACAAGGACGCTTGGAAAAACTTTGGACCTTCCATCGGTTTCGCGTGGGACCCGCATAACAACGGTAAGACGTCCATTCGCGGAAACTTCCGCATCGCCTACGACCGCTTCAACACGTTTGCACTTTCTTCGGCGGTATTCCAAGGAATGCCCGGACTGACAACCCAGGTCACGGATGAGACTTTCGGAGGGGGCGGAGGGCGTTTGAGTCAGCTTACACCGACGGAACTGGACAAGAGAATCAACCCATTGGCTCTGTTCGGCACTCCGGCACAATTGCGTACGCCTGCGCCGTTCAGCAACAACTCCAATACCGTCGTCGATCCAAATTGGCAACCGCCTCAGACCTACATGTGGAGTTTCGGCATCCAGCATGAACTGCCGCAAAAGATGGTTGTGGAGGTCAACTATCTTGGGCGGAAAGCTGTGCACTTGTTTGGCGCCTACGATGCCAATCAGGCGAAGATCCACAGCAATGGATTCTTGACCGCTTTCAACACCGTGGCTGGTGGAGGCGACAGCCCCCTGATCGATCAGTTGCTGGGCGTCGATCCCGCCCGGCCTGTGGGCGAGACTGGCTCGCAGTGGATGAGAGATCCCACCTCTCCGTATTCCGGCGATCTCGCCGCCGGCCGCGTGGCCGATGAAGCAGTCACGATCGCGACCACCACGAATACAGCAGGCGACCAGAGGCTTCCTGAACTGGCAGGCCTAGGTTCGACTTTCTTCTATTCCTATCCCCAGTTCGCTGGAACGGGTACTGGCAATACCGGGCTGGTCGTGCTGGACAGCCACGACTACTCAACCTACCATTCGCTGCAAACCCAAGTCCGACGGGCGTTTGCCAATGGCCTCACTTTCCAGGCAAGTTACGTGTGGTCGAAATCGATCGACACCCGATCTTTTGATCCAACTTTCACCACTGTGGGAACAGCTTCCAGCCCATTTGGAGGGTCCAGCACGCCATTCGACATGGATCATCGCAGACTGAACTACGCCCCTTCTGATTTCGACCGTACACACGTGTTCCAGAGCATCTGGGTCTATCAGCTTCCCTTCGGACACGACAAACGCTGGGGCCATGGCTGGAACGGTTTGGTCGACCGCGTTCTGGGCGGATGGGAGATTGGCGGGTTTGGCATCATCGAAAGCGGACGCCCCACAACGGTGTTTTCTACCAGCGGTGACTATACGCTCAGCAGTGTGGTGCGCGCAGTGGCCGACTGCAATGCCTGCTCGCCAAATATGTTTCACATCCATCGCGACGCGAGCACAGGATTGCTCACCTACGTCACTCCAGAACAAATCGCACAGTTCTCCACCCCGGCGGCGGGCCAGTTCAGTAACGTCGGTCGTAACTTTTTCCGGCTGGCCGGCTACAAGAACCTGAGTATGTCGGTCGCCAAAAAGTTCCGCATCACCGAACGACAGGAATTGGAGACGCGTCTGGAAGTCCAAAACCTCACCAACTCCGTCCACTACGATGAGCCTGGCTCGAATCGCTACAATAACAGCGATTTCGGCGTCGTTGATCCTCTGACGGTCAGCGAAGACGGGCGTGGTCTGACCAGCGATCCGCGAAAAATGCAGGTCTCGGTCCGATATACTTTCTGATCGATTTGGCGCGAATGGTTGAGCTTGCAGTTTCAGTCCGCGTTTCTGGTGTGCGTACGCTGCTCCTCTTGAGTGCTCTCGTACTGGCTCTTGCGAGCCTGGCGCAAACCAATGCTTCCCCTTCTGCCGTGATCGCCGCCCCTGTGGTGAACATGTTCTCGGCAGGTAACGCAGATTCCGATGTGGTGTCGCAGGCAATCTACGGCACTACGGTTGTCCTCCTGGAGGAGAGTTCAGGCTGGGCGAGAGTACGCACTCCCGATCAATACAGCGGCTGGCTACGGGCTGATGAAGTGCACCGTCTCGCAAGTTCTGAACTGCCTTACGCAACATCAGGCAAGACGGCACAAGTCATTGGCCTGACGGCCAACCTGTATCGCGAGCCCGATGTCACGGCACACCAGCCTTTGCTGACCATTCCCTTCGAATCGCACCTGGAAATTGCGGCTGAGGGACAGGGGGACAATGAGGGCTGGCTGCAAGTGCGGCTGGTGGATGGACGTGGGGCCTGGGTGCAGCGCGGAGATCTGGATTTTGCGCCGCGAAAGCTGACGATCGACGAGTCCATCGTGCTCGGGCGCCGCTTTCTTGGAACCACCTACACCTGGGCGGGCACGTCGAGCCTGGGGTTTGACTGTTCGGGTTTCACGCAAATGCTGGTACGCAGCCGAGGAATCGTCATGCCAAGAGACGCCGACCTGCAGGCGGCTTGGCCAGGTGTCGACCCGGTCGACAGAAAACGACTCCGTCCCGGAGACCTTCTCTTTTTCGGAAGCTCTGCCGATCACATCACGCATACCGGCATGTTCATCGGAAATGGCCAGTTTATTCATGACACGACTCACGGCCACCCCGGCGTACAGATCAGCCGCTTGAAGGATCAGCCATGGACAAACCTGTTGGTGGCGTGCCGAAGGGTAAAGCAGGGACCGTCTGGAGCTGTGCGTTAGACTTCCGGGAGGCTCCGCTCCGTCTCCTGATATACCCAGGCAGTAGTTCCAGCCCAGATCGAACCCCTCGCCGTGAAGCTAGAGGCAGGAGCCGACCGCACGATTGTGTACAGGAATTACCGGTCAGGCTTGGTGCGGCGAGGGCCTGGGAGGGGTCGCAGTCGGGGGGCATTCGCTCCCGGTAACTCTGCACGTCACTCGACATCTGGGCCTAGTGCTTGCTGGCGTGCAACCAGTGGAGATTCGCTTGCGGAGGATGGAGCCAGGCGGCTCTCATCGCGACTAAACGCGAAAATAAATAACACGAGCACGAGCCCGGAACCGAAAGCCGGCACCAGCCAGATCGACCGCCAGGCGTGGGACATCTGCCCAGCCGACGATGAACTCACATAAAGATCAACCACCCTGCCGGAGAGCCAGGAACCAAGAAACATCCCCGCACCGTAGGTGATAAAAGTAATGAAGCCCTGGGCCGCGGCGCGCAGGGCCAGCGGAGCCTTCCGGTCCACGTAGATTTGCCCGGTCACAAAGAAGAAGTCATAGCAGATGCCGTGCAGCAGAATGCCGAGATATAGCATCCAGACCAGTGACCCGCTGTTCCCGTAAGCAAACATCGCATAGCGAACGACCCACGCCAGCATGCCCGCCACCAGCATGTACTTGACCCCAAGGCGGCGGAAAAACCAGGGTATGGCCACCATGAATACCAATTCCGACATCTGCCCCATAGTCATTTTGCCGGCTGCGTTTTGGACCCCTATTTCATTCAAGTAGGGATTGGTAAACGCATAGTAGAACTGGAGGGGAATGCAAATGAGGAAGGAGGCCAGCGCAAAGACGGCAAAGGACCTATCTTTGAGCAGACTGACCGAGTCGACGGGAAAAAGCGTTTTCAGACTCAAGCCAGTAGACTTTCCCAAGGGTGGAGTGTGCGGCAAGCTTAAGCAGTAAACCGCCATTAATAAGGAGGAGGCGCCCGCCAGTCGCATTGGCATGGCCGTGGCCTCTAGTTTTAGGAACCCAATGCACAGCCCGGCGACAATCCATCCCAACGTTCCCAACACGCGAATAGCACCGAAGTCCTGGCTGGGATCCTTCATTTGCCGGAACGACAGCGAATTGGTCAGAGCCATCGTCGGCATGTAGCAAAGCGAGTATAGCAACAACAGTGCATAGACAATTCCGAAGCTGGTTTGCGCCGAGGTATAAAACAGCAGCAATCCGCCAATACCATGAAGGGCTGCCAAAAGGCGCTGGGTGGCAAACAGTTCGTCCGCCATGAGGCCCACCAGGAAGGGCGAAAGCATCGCTCCCACGGCGGTGGTGCCGGCGGCAAGACCAATCTGCTGGCCGGAAAAGTGCAACTGCTGCCCCAGCCATGTTCCCAAGGTGACGTACCATGCTCCCCAAACGAAATACTCGAGGAACATCATGACCGACAGCCGTATCTTCATCTGCACACGCATGCGATTACCTCATCAGGCGGTCAATCTCGCCGCTTTCTTCAGACAACCAATTATGCCGATGCCGAACCGATCAGTCCATGCGTTGCGGATACTCATGCGGGGGGACAACGTCTTGCCGATTGGAAGATGGTCGTCAAGATGAGCTCCGGCGATACAACCTTCACGGACGGCTGTTCAGCGGCAGCCCGCCTGACAAGGAACCGCGAAACCATGCGCGACTCCCCTCGAAAGACAAGTACGATATCTAGGCTCTCTTCATCTGTCGACTGGACCGGACTACTGCGGCAAGCTCCCTCAGCAATTTCAAGGTTTCGTCCCATCCGATGCAAGCGTCCGTAATGCTCTGCCCGTAGGTGAGTGGTTTCCCGGCTGACAGTTTTTGTGCACCTGCAACCAGGTTGCTCTCCAGCATCACACCAATGATACGACGGTCTCCGGCCGCGATTTGCCCAATGACATCGTGGCAGACCAGCGACTGTCTTGTATGATCCTTCCTGCTGTTAGCGTGGCTGCAATCGATCATGACGACGGGCGACAGGCCCGCCTTCTGCAACTGTGCGCACGCTTGGGCCACCGAAGCACTCTCGTAGTTGGTCGTTGTTCTCCCGCCACGAAGGATCACGTGACAGTCGGGATTCCCCAGGGTGACAAAAATCGCCGATTGACCGTGTTTGGTATGTCCCAGAAAAGTGTGCGGATGCGCAGCCGAGCGAACCGCCTCGATCGCAATCTGTACATCGCCTGACGTCCCATTCTTGAATCCGACAGGGCATGAAAGTCCAGAAATCAATTCACGATGAACTTGGCTCTCCGTAGTGCGCGCTCCGATGGCTCCCCAACTCACCAGACTTGCCAGGTACTGCGGAATGATCATGTCGAGGAATTCGGTCCCCGCTGGTATTCCCATTTCGGCAAGGTCGAGAAGAAGATGTCGTGCCAACCGCAGACCATCGTTGATCTTGAACGATTGATCAAGATGAGGATCGTTAATCAAGCCTTTCCAGCCGATGGTCGTGCGAGGTTTCTCGAAATAAACCCTCATGACAATCGCCAGATCCGCGGACAGTTCGTCGATCGCTTTCTTGAGCAGACCGGCATACTCCCGGGCAGCTTTGGCGTCATGAATAGAGCACGGGCCGACCACAACCAGCAGGCGATGGTCCTTGGCGTGAAGGATGTCGGTGATTTCTGAACGCGCCTGAAAAATGGTAGCTGATGCCTGTTCGGTCATCGGCATCTCTTCCTCCAAGAACACCGGAGGAAGCACAACCTTAGTCCACCTAATGCGAATGTCATCGGTACGGTGCATTTAGAGCCCACCCGAGTCAGCGGAATTTGAAGCTTGTATCTTAAACCGTCTGGTCAGTCCCACATCCGGACCGGCTGGAGGCGATCGGTTAGCGTCGCATGGAAGAGACGACCGTGCGGATCGTTCCTGTCGACGAGTAAAGCACCCGTGGAACGACCATCAGAATCCCCGAATACGACGGGGTGGCTTGATCCGACGGTTTCGTGTCAAGGGTCAGTCGTGCGTCCTAGGCACAGGATAGAGGCTGGGGAAAGCTACTGTGTCGAGATGCTGAAGTTCACGGTAATCCGGCTCTCGGAGGACATGCCTTGTCCGACATCAGGGCGAGGTTTGAAGCGCCACTGTTTAACCGCCTCGACTGCGGCATTGGCAAGAATTTCCGGTCCGCTGACTACATGTACTGACTCGACGTTCCCATCCTGACCGACGCGAGCGAGAAGCACAACCGAGCCTTGTACGTTCGATTGCTCCGCGAGCATTGGATAGACGGGTTCCACCGGACGGACCAAAACCTCCGCAGTCTCTGGGGATAAAGTCAAACGGACGGCGGAGTCTCGAGCCACCAGCGTCTGGTGTGAGCCGTTGGAATACGTAACCTCCACCTGGAGGGGAGGAAGAACGGTATCTTGGACCGAGGGTGAAGCCACCGTCTCGGCTTCAGCCGCCGACGCGTGTCGCTTTGAGATGCCTTTCCGAGCTGGGGTCGAATCAATTGGCTTTGCCGTCCCCTGGGTCACATCAGAACCGGTCTGGTCTGCTGCGCCGGGGGCACTCAAGGTCTCAAACCAGGACGTCCGATACCTTATACCCAGCAAGATAAGCGCGGTAAACAGCATGGCCAACGCCAGAACCATCTGACGAGTGCGTTTGTAGTTGGGACGGCCTGCGAGGCCATCAAGATTGATTTGCGGTTCGAAGTTCTCGCCCTGCATATGCACCGTTCCAAGAGAGCCTAACGCGGCGGGCATTATGCCCCGAAAACCCCGCGAAAAACAGTACCATTCTAGTAAACATCCGGCACGCCCTTCGCCAGATCCAAGTGGGGCATACCTGTCAATGGCCCGCCGGTGGCCCGTTCTGGTAGGGCCATAGGGCTATTCACAGGAAGATACTAGGGCGGCTAGAGTGACTCCAGTGGCTGGAATGCAGGCCACCGGAGGGGGCGCGCCTGCCGTTCCGGAGGAGGATCGGCAGGGCGGGGTACGCCCCCATCCGTAAGTGACTCGTTCTATTCACTGAAGCTCATTTCGCCTTTACGAATCAACCCGAGCCGGTCGTCCTTTTGCTTCCTGGATTCAGGCGTTTGGCTACGGGCCGATTTCCTTCGCATGAATTGGGCTTACTCCGCCTACGACAATGAAGCTCCCTTCCTGGTGCGATCCTGAGCTCCATTCGACACTGCGCCGTCCAAAGTCACGCAATGTGCGAGAACCGAGGGCCAGATCAGGTTTTAGAGTTAGGATAATGTTTTGTGGTCGATGACCGTCAAGGCCTTATTTCGAGAAGCATTCGCATCGCTCAGACGGAACTGGCTTCGCAGCGTACTCACCATCCTTGGCATCTCGGTCGGGATTGGAGCTTTTATCTGCGTCGTTGGCATTGGCAACGCCGGCAGCAGCAAGATCGAAGACCAACTGCAAAGCTTGGGTGAGAACTTCGTCTGGATCGAGGCTGGGAGTCGTGCCCGTAATGGCCTGAGGGCGGGAGCGCGGGGCACTCGTTCGTTGGTTCTCAATGATGCCCATGCCATCATGGAGCAAGTCCCCTTGATCAAGAGCATGTCTCCCAATGTGGATGGTCGCATTCAAGTCGTTTACGGAGGGGAGAACTGGGCTACCCAGTTCAGAGGTGTTTCGCCGGAATTCACGGAGATTCGCAGATGGCCGCTGCGCGCAGGTACGTTCTTTACGACGATGGATGTGGAAGGCGCCGTCCCAGTTTGCGTACTGGGTCAAACGGTGGTGGAAAATCTTTTTGGAATGGACGACCCGGTGGGTAAGACCATTCGTGTACAGAGTCTGCCTTGCAAGATCGTTGGCGTTCTTCGAGCAAAGGGATTTTCCGCCACCGGCCAGGATCAGGACGATGTTGTAATCATGCCTTTCACCACAGCGCAGAAGAGAATCACCGGCACATTCTGGCTGGATGACATTTTTTGCTCCGCGGTCTCCCGCGACGTGATGACCGCGGCGACGAACCAGATCACAGGCCTGCTTCGCGAGCGGCACCACTTGACATCCGCCGAGGACGACGATTTCAACGTTCGTAAGCCCGAGGACCTGATTCAGGCACAACTCGCCACCAGCCGAACCATGACCATTTTTTTAGCCAGCGTGGCTTCCCTTTCATTGTTGATTGGCGGGATAGGAATCATGAATATCATGCTGGTGTCGGTTACCCAGCGGACGCGCGAGATCGGAGTCCGCCTCGCCGTGGGAGCGACGGAGTGGGACGTTCAATTGCAATTTCTTAGCGAAGCCCTCACTCTCAGCATGCTGGGAGGCGTACTGGGTTTGCTGGCAGGGGTTGTTTCTTCTGCCGTGGTTGAGCAGTTCTTTCAGTTCCCGACCAAGCTGACGCCAGAAGTGGTGGCGATCGGCGGCCTGTTTTCCGCCAGTATCGGAATCCTGTTTGGATATTATCCCGCCCGAAAAGCATCGCAGTTGGATCCTATTCAAGGCCTTCGCTATGAATGACATGCTGAGCTTCGTCGATTCCAAACATTGACCGAGTCGGCACGACATTCCTTTCCTGACGAGATTGCTCCTTCAGAAGGCCCGGAAAGGATAGCGCTTGATCATGCTGTGCAGGCGGGCAACCTTGCTGGAGTGCCCGTGATGGTCGAATCGTGCGCGCAAAGACTGGCAAAACAAGGACCACCTTTACTCCGCATCCCACGTGGGACGGTACCGTTCTCCTACACAGGCATATTGAGTTCTCAGCCGTGCCTACCACGCACAAAAATCTTACGATTAACACGAGAATGACTCGCGATGCCATTCTTGAACGATCCGTCCTGGCGCGATGTGTATTCAGGGGGACCAATTCTGATACGCTAATGAACCTTTAGGAGCTTCATCGTGGAGTCAGCGAAAAAGCCCTCGCTTTACGACAGGCTTGGCGGAGTTTACAGCATCGCCACTGTGGTAGACGACCTTATCGACAGAATCATGGCGGACCCAAGACTCAATGCCAATCCTCTGGTGGATGAAGCACATCACCGTGTGCCGCCGGCAGGGTTCAAGTACCTGGTGACCGAGATGGTCTGCTGGGCTGCAGGCGGCCCACAGAACTATTCGGGCAAGTCGATGGCGGACTCGCATGCGCACCTGAAGATTACCAGCAAGGAGTGGGACGCATTCGTGGACGATCTCTGGCTGACGCTGGACAAATTCAAAGTGCCCGCCGCAGAGCAAGCCGAACTGAGGGCAATCGTAAACAGCACCCGATCGGACATTGTCTTCGACCCCTTGCGGGCCCAGGGCCACAGCAAATAATCAGCTCGGTTGTGCCTTTAGACCTAGGCTGGCAGTCCGCGCGCGAACCTCACACCATGTCGCATTCAATTAAGGCGACAGCTGCCTGCGGCAGGTCCAGCACAACCGCATCCGCGACGATTCTGACTGGATGGGTGGTAGGCTTGACATTTTCGGGATCTGCAAAAGTATTCGTAGCGCGCATGTCCGGATGAGAGAGTATCAGCCCTCGCGCTTCGCTGGCGCGAACTCCGCCGGCTAACCTCATACGCACCGATAAGGCCGCATCTACCGACGGATTGGTAAGCGTCACGGTCAGACGGCGATCGCGAATGGACGCCGAGGCGGACAACGCCGGCAGACGGGCTTGACCAGCCAATGCTGGAACCGTCAGTTCCGGGACCGGGTTGCTCAACGGTACCTGCCGAGCTCCCATATGGGGTCGATACATCTCGAACACGTAGTACACGGGAGTGCGCACGAACTGTGCGCCCTGCGCCAGAAACAGAGAATGAATGCAATTGACGGACTGAGCCACGTTTGCCATCGCAATCTTGCCGGCGTGCCGGTTGAAAATGTCAAACGTCATACCGGTGTGCACAGCGTCGCGGAGCGTAATGGTCTCGCTCAGAATGTAGGCGGGCACAATCTCCGAGCCGGGTGCGTACCAGACGCCCCACTCGTCAATTACCAACTTTGCGCGGTGGGTGGCGTCAAATTTTCCCATCTCCGCCCAATGGTCTTCGATCACCTTCTCCAGTCGCACACCGCGAAGCAGGACCTCGTACCATTCCGGCGCCTTGAAATCCCCTGCCTTCAACGGTGTGGGCCGCAAGTCCGTATAAAAGTGAAGCGAGAATCCGTTCGGTGGTTCGAATCCTTTCATGGCTTCGAAAAAGCCGGTGGTCCAGCCAATATCGCCGTCGGCGGAATGCCCACGCGGGCCGGTGGCTACCAAAAAAGGTTCATTATAGGCGGGGAACTGGGTAACAAACCGCCGATAGAGCGCGGCGTATTCTGCGGGCCTCATGGTACCGCCGCAACCCCATGACTCATTGCCGACTCCCCAGTAACGAACCCCGAATGGTTCCTTGTCGCCATTGGCAGCACGTCCGTCGGCCAAGCTGACTGTCCCCACCGGCGCATTACAGTAGGACACCCAATCGTGAAATTCCTGGGGCGTACCGGACCCAACGTTGGCGGCGACGTATGGCTCAGCACCAAGCAGGCGGCAAAGATGGACGAATTCGTGAATACCAAACTGGTTGGTTTCGGTGGCATCCAGTCCGGCGGGCATGCGGCGTTGCCAGAAGTTGTAGGTGCGGGGTCTGCCCGCCGCGCTGCCGATCCCGTCACGCCAGTGATAGCCGTCGGCAAAGCAGCCACCGGGCCAGCGGAGGTTCGGAGCGCCGATCCGCTTCATGTCGTCCACAAACTGCTTGCGGATTCCGTCCACGTTCGGTACCGACGAGTTTCGGCCCACCCACACACCGTCGTAAATGACACCGCCGAGGTGTTCGATAAAATGTCCGTAGATATGCGGGTTGATGACGGCCCCGGGATCTCCCGGTGAGAGCACAATCTCCGTATCCGCGGCGAACGCCAAGCGGGATGCGGCGAGAGCACCGATCGCAGCTGACGTTCCCGTCTTGAGAAAAGTGCGTCGATTCATGCCCGTGAACGCGCTCTTTACCGAGCGACCGTTTGTCAGAGGATCAATGCCTCGCCCTCGCAACGCTACGCCATGTGCGCGTTACCGGGGCTGGGCACTCGCGCAACATCCTAACGGGGCTGAAATGTGCAAGTCAACGAGACGCGAGGGATTGACGGTTTCGCAAAGTGCGAGCAGGCGCTTGATTCACCATTACAAAGGTGAAGCCTCTCGGGCCATGGTACTGCAGAGGACCTGATCAGGGTCTTGTCGGCGTGACTGCTATGCTCTTTTCCGCTCTTGCAAGCAAGCCTTCTGCGATGCTCGGCCAGCGATCATGTACATTGCCTCCCGGTTGAAGCTCTCCTGCAGTGTGTGCGCTTTGTGCCACGTTCTCGCCATAGATGATCACAGTTCCTTGCGCTTCCGCTCATCAAGGAGATGTACGAGACGCACATACATCATTGCGGACGGCATCTGGTAGCCCTTGGTTCGAATAAGAGTCATGATGTGTTCGACGTCGGAACCCGGTTGCGTCTCGGCGTCCTTCCGTCGGACCCACGTGTCCACATAGAAATCCAAGCCACCGAGATTCGCGTGCCTCGGTGAATCGTATTTGTGCTCTAGCTCTGG
>JACXTT010009393.1_pt1 | contig 13360 bp, 10 predicted proteins | sample 9270951 | NCBI WGS metagenome assembly JACXTT01 (sample SAMN15532306, study PRJNA645909) | rock metagenome | isolation source: weathered quartz diorite | place: Puerto Rico | collected 2017-06-21
CTGCCGCCCATGCCATGGCGGGGCGTGTCTCGAACGAGGACCTGCACATGCGGCTCACGCCGCCGCGGGCTCCCGGGGGCGGCGACTCGGCGCGCGCCGCTGAAGCGCTCGCGGTCATGCGACGCGAGCTCGCCCGGTACCGCGATGTGCACGCCGCGGAAGCGGACGGCTTCCGCAACTACATCCCGTCGGGAGCCGTCCCCGTACAGCACTTCACGAAGCTTCTGTGGGCATTCCAGGCGCGAAACCGACTCGATCCCGCCCGGCCGACCTCCTTGCTCTATGCGCGGGCGCCGGACGGCAATCTCACGCTGGTCGGCGCCATGTTCACGGCGCCCCCGCAAACGAGCGATGCCGAGCTCGACGCGCGGCTGCCGTTGAGCATCGTGCGCTGGCACCAGCACATCAACTGGTGCTTGCCGCCGCTGGCGGACGCGCGGCGGCGCTGGCGCGAGACCAAAAACGGGCAGCCGGTCTTCGGCCCAAAGTCGCCGATTGCGACCGCGGAAGCGTGTGAGGCCGTCGGCGGGCGGTTTCGACCGCGGCTGTTCGGCTGGATGGTGCACGTGATGGCGTTTTCGGTCGGCGATCCGTGGAATGCTGGCCACCACTAGCGTCGCTTGACGGTCTTGCCGGCGGGCGGTAGCACTAGGGCTCGGGGCTCGGAGAAGCTCACTCCTCACTGAGGCATGAATATGCGACGAGTCGGCAAATTACTCGCAGGCTTGAGCATCCTGCCGGCCGTGCTGCTGGCGCAGAACGGCGTCGTTCGCGGCCGCATTGCGGACGCCGCGGGCGCACCCCTCGCCCGGGCCCTGGTCTCGGCCGAGGGCAGCGGCCTGCACGCGACGAGCGACGAGCAGGGCCGCTACGAGATACGCGCTCTGTCCTCCGGCGCGTATACGCTGCGCGTCCGGTTGCTGGGCTATCAGCCGCGGACGGCGCGCGTCGTCATCGATCAGACGCCCGTCACCCAGGATTTCGTGCTCACCGAGCAGCCGATCAGCCTGTCGCCGGTGGACGTGGTCGTCGGGTCGCGCGCGCGGCACACCGCGGCGGAGCAGCTCGCCGTGCCCGTGGACGTGTTCACATCGGAGGACATCACCAAGCAAGGTGTGACAGAGACCGGACAGATCCTGCAGTCACTCGCGCCATCGGTGAACTTCCCGCATCAGAGTGTCACCGACGCGAACGACATCGTCCGGCCCTTCACGCTCCGGGGCCTCTCGCCCGATGAAACGCTCGTGCTCATCAACGGGTGGCGGCGGCATCAGATGGCATTGGTCAACACATTCGCGTATGGCCTGGGCGCCGGCACGAGCGGTGCCGATCTCAACGCCATTCCGTCGAGCGCGATCGACCGCATCGACGTGCTGCGTGATGGCGCGTCAGCCCAATACGGATCGGACGCCATTGCGGGCGTCGTGAACATGGTGCTCAAAGAAGGGCAGTTCACCCCGTTCATCAACACCAGCGTCGGCCGCTATCACTCGAGCGATTATGCGGACGACGGCACGACCGTGAATCTGAACGGCGGCTGGGGCGTCGGCGTCGGACGCGGGTCGCTCGGATTATTCGCCGAGTTCCTCGACCGGCAGCCGACGAATCGCGCCTGGCCCGATCCGTATGAAGACGCCGGCACCGGCGCGACGGACTCGATCGTCGACGGCCGGCTGATCGCCAAGCGCAATCCCGTGGCCCAACCCAACCATCACTGGGGCGACGGGCTCGAGAAAGACGTCATGACGATGGCGAACTTCCGCCTGCCGCTGAACGACCGCGGCACGACGGAGCTCTACAGCTTTGGCGGCTGGAGTTATCGCAAGGGTACCGGCAACGGCTATCGCCGGTGCGCCGTGGATTGCGCGAGCTTCATCCAGGCCCGCAACTGGCCGCAGATCTATCCCTTCGGGTATCTGCCCGAGTTCGCCCCGAATGTGGGTGACTATTCGCTGGCGGGCGGTATCCGCACGGTGACGCAGGGCTGGTCAATCGATCTCGGCACGTCGTACGGAAACAGCCGGTTCGACTACAACCTTCGGCATACGCTCAACGTGTCCCTCGGCCCATGCCTCGACCCGAAACGTCCATGCGCGCCGGGACCGGACAGCATCCTCGGCAACGCGGATGACATGGCCAATCAGACGTCGTTCTTTGCCGGCCGCTTGCGTCGAGACGAGATGATCGTCGGCATTAACGCCGCCAAGTCGGTCGGTCTAGGATTGCCGCAGCCCGTAAACGTGGCGATCGGAGCGGCGTTCCGGCGCGAGGGTTATCAGATCACCCGCGGCGAGCTCGCATCCTACGTCAACGGCCATCACCGCGGGCCCGACAGCTCGGCGGGCCGGCCGTACTCGCAGGTCTTCCCCGGCTTCCGGCCGCAGGACGAATCGAATTCCCATCGCACGAATGCCGCGGCCTACGCCGATCTCGAAACGAGTCTGACGTCCACGTTCCTGGCCAACGTGGCGGGGCGGTTCGAGCACTACTCGGACTTCGGCTCGCTGTTCACGGGGAAGCTCGCGGCCCGGTTGCAGCCCTCGCAGCATTTCACCGCCCGCGCGGCCGTGAGCACCGGGTTCCGGGCGCCGGGCATCAGCCAGTCTCACTTCAGTCACGTCAATACCAACGTCATTGCCGGCAAAGTGACGGACGTGCTGATCGTGCCGGTGGCCGACAGCGCCGCCAGGCTGTTCAACTCGAAGGCGCTGCGCGCCGAGAAGTCGGTCAACCTGAGCGCCGGGTTTGCGTTCAGCCCAACCGACAACGTCACCCTGACCGTTGATGCGTTCCAGATCAAGATCGATCATCGCATTCTGCTGAGCGCGACGTTCAGCGACAGCGTGACGCAGGCGATCCTGCTCACGCACGGCTTCACGAACGTGAGTGGGTTGCAGTACTTCACGAACGGGCTCGATACGCGGACGCGCGGGCTCGATATCACGGGTACGCTGCGGATGAACGCCGGCGTGGGCGCGATCGACTGGACCGCGATGGCGAACTACACGAAAACCAGGATCACCCGTCTCGACCCGCGCCCGGCAGTGTTCAACGGCACACCCTCGACCGTCGGTGGCATCATCGATTCGGTGACTTACATCGGCATCACCGAAGAGCGCCCCGACTGGCGCGGTACGGTCACGGGCGACTACACCGTCGGACGCGTGCACGCGCTCGCGCGCGCCTCGTACTACGGCAAATTCTCGTCGGCGCAGCCCGGATACTGCGATCTGTGCCGCGAGCGGTACGGTGCCAAGACGCTGTTCGATGCGGAGATCGGCTACCGCTTCGCGAGCGTGGACCTGTCGCTCGGCGTGCGGAACCTGTTCGACACCTATCCGGACCAGCCGAGCTCGCAGGTGATCGTGGATGCGCCGGCCACCGATCGCTCGATGGACTTCAACAACAATTTCGGGACGTTCCCCTGGGCCGCGGCATCGCCGTTCGGCTATAACGGCCGCTATTTGTACGCTCGCGCGGAAATGCGGCTAAACCAGGAGTGACACTCTTCTCGGAGGAGGGTTTTATGGTCAGCCGTGCAAGTCGTCTCCTGAGCCTCGCCGCTCTCGCGGTACTGCTGTTCGGCGCTCCGGGGATGGCGCTGGCCCAGAACGGTCGGATCAGGGGTGTGGTGCGCGACGCCCACAGCGTGCCGATGGCGGGCGCCGTGGTGCGGGTCTCTGGTGGCACGGTTGCCGCGCGCCGGGCGACGACGGATGCCGATGGAGCGTACGCATTCGCCAACGTCGCCGCCGGCACGTACACCGTGTCGGCGTCGCTGCCGGGTGTGAGAACGCAGTCGCAGCAAGGCGTTCAGGTCTCCGCAGGCGCCGAGGCCGTGGTGGACTTCGTCCTGCAGGCGCTCGAGCTGGAAGCGATCACGGTGACGGCGATGAAGCGCGAGGAGCAGCTGATCAACGTGCCGCTCTCGATCGCGGCACCGACGGAGCAGGCGTTGCGCGTCCGCGGCGTCGAGAACATCGAGCAGGTCGCGCAGAACGTGGCCGGCTTCAGCGTGCAGAACCTCGGCCCCGGGCAGAGCCAGCCCGCGATCCGCGGGGCCTCCTCGGGCCAGATTTCGCGCGACCAGCCCGGCGTGAAGGAAGAAGTGGGCGCGTATCTCGACGAGTCGGTCGTCTCGCTGTCGCTGTTCACGCCGGATCTCGACCTGTTCGACGTCGGCCGGGTCGAGGTGCTGCGTGGGCCGCAGGGCACGCTGTTCGGCTCGGGCTCGCTCGCCGGCACGGTGCGCTACATCAGCAAGCAGCCGGAGCTCGGCACCAGCAGTACGTTCGGCGAGGTAGGCGTCAATGCGATCAACGGCGGCGATCCGGGCAGCACCGCGAAGCTCGGGGTCAACACGCCGCTGGGTGACAAGGCGGCGTTCCGGATCGTGGGTTTCAGCACGCACACCGGCGGCTACATGCAAGCCGTCCAGCCGGACCTGCGCGTCAACCAAAACGTCAACGGCAGCGACCGGACCGGGTTGCGCGCCGCCATGCGGTTCGCGCCCAGCAGCCGGTTCAGCATCACGCCCCGGTTGGTTTTTCAGCGCTCCAAGTCGGACGGATGGAACCGGATCGACGCATTCAACATTCTTGCGAATCCGTATACGACCACGCGGCCGAAGGTGACGCTCGGCGAGCGGCGGCTGTTCACGCAAATCGAGGAGCCCGTCACCGACAAGTTCTTGCTGGGCGACGTCAACATGCAGGTCGATCTCGGTGCGGCCACGCTGACGGCGGTGACGTCGTACACGCACCGCAACATTCTCGTCGTGCGCGATGCAACCGCACTATACGCGAGCATCGTCGGTGGGAGCTTCCAACTTCCCCAGAATATCTATACGCTCGATGCGCCGCTCTACGACCACACCAACTCGATCGTGTGGACCCAAGAAGTGCGGCTCGCCGGTTCGAAGGATCGGCTGCACTGGCTGGTCGGCGCGTTCTATAGCAGCAACACGCGCGCCTACGGGCAGGACGTGTACGTCCGGGGATTCGATACGCTCGCAGCCCCGATCTGCTGCCCGGCCATCGGGATGCCCGCCCCGCAACCCAATGGCTTCACCGCGGGGCCCCTGGCGGCGAAGGACCATCTGTTTTTTTCCGATCTCCATTACAAGCTGAAGCAGACGGCGGTCTTCGGCGAAGCCACCGTGGGCGTCACGCCGAAGGTCGACCTCACCGCCGGCGTGCGCTGGTACAACTTCGACGAGAATCGCACGCAGTTCTTCGACGGATTCTTCGTGGGCTACGTTTCCCAACCCGGTACGACCAAGGCCAGCGGCGTCGCGCCGCGTTTCATCGCCGCCTACAAGGCATCGGATGCGTTGACGTTCAATGCTCAAGTCTCGCGCGGCTTCCGGCTCGGCGGGATCAACGACCCACTCAACAAGCCGATCTGTTCGCCGCAGGACACGATCACGTTCGGCGGACGCAACTCCTGGATGGATGAAACGGCGTGGAACTACGAAGCGGGAATGAAGTCCAAGTTCGGCGGGGGTCGAGGCTCGCTGAACCTCTCCGCGTTCTACATGGATATCAAGAACCTGCAGCTGAACTTGACCGCAGGCACATGCTCGTCGCGTCTGGTGTTCAACGTGCCGAAAGCGAAGAGCCAGGGTCTCGAACTGGAGGTCACCGCGTCTCCCAACGAGCACTGGGATCTCTCGTTCTCGGCCGGTCTCAATGACGCGAAGCTCCAGTCCACGGTGACGACCACCTCGGGTGGCGTAACCACGGTCGTAGGTGGCGTGAAGGCGGGCAATCGTCTTCCCAGCGTGCCGAAGGTTCAGAGCAGCGCCGGGGTCACGTATTCGGTGCCGGTTGGCGCCTCACGCGTCTCCGTGAGCGGCAGTTACCAGTATGTCGGCTCGCGCTACACGCAGATTGACGATCTCACGCCAGGCATTGGGACGGTGAACATCGCGTCGTTCGGGCAAACGATCGGCGGGCCGTTGACGCAGAATACGTTCACATTCGATCCGCTGCTGCCGGCCTACACGCTCGTGAATTTCCGTGTCGGGTTGTCGCGGTCGAGCTGGGATGCGGCGCTGTTCGTCAACAACCTGACGGACGAGCGGGCGTTGCTGGCGTTGGACCGCGAGCGCGGGCTGCGCGCGCGGGTTGGCTATCTAACCAACCAACCTCGGACGCTAGGGGTCTCGCTCCGCTTCAATTATTGAGATCGCCGAAACACGAACCGCCGGACGGCCGTACGCCGCCCGGCGGTTTTGTTTTCCGTCGATCCGGCTTTACATCCTCGACCCCATCCCTGCGCCGGCGCCCATCCCGGCTCCCATCCCAGCGCCTTCCGTATAGAACTTGGCGCCGATGACACTCGCCAGAACATACGCGACGAGCATCCCGACCATCTGCATAATCATCAGACTGTGCGGGAAGAGGCTCATCGGCCACATGTACAGGCTGCCGAGGACACCGGCCAGGAACCACAGCGCGATTGCCGATTTTACGGCCGTTCCCGGACCGGCTCCAAACCGTGGCCGGACAGCCGCATACATCCACACGAGGAAGACACCCGAGATCAGATCGAGCGCGACGAACCACGGGATTTGCGCGGTGGTCATGGCGGGTTTGTTGAGCGCCGTCATGGCCGCGGTCATCTGATCCTTCAGGATGATGTTGTACAACACGAAGTCAACCGCAACGAGGACGACGCCTGCAATAAGACCCCCGACTAGGACCTTCTGCATGTTGATCTTCCCCATTGAGCACCCCCTCGAGAGAGAGGACAGCGTTGGACTGGAGTCCACTGCCGCCGCCACGGTACGGACTGGGAGGGGAATCGTCAAGGCGGGGGCCGGCGAGGAGTACCGCCCGAGCCCTTAACCCCGTAAGATTCCCTTCCTTCTATGACAATCGCCTCGAATTTGGGCTTCCCCCCCCTCGGCGCCGCGCGCGAATTGAAGCGCGCGACGGAGGGGTACTGGAGCGGCAAGGTCACCTTACCCCAGCTCCTCGCCAGCGGCGCGTAGCTGCGCCGCCGCCACTGGCAGCTGCAGCGGGACCTCGGCATTGACCGCATCCCGGCGAACGACTTCTCATTCTACGACCGCATGCTGGACACCTGCGCGATGGTCGGCGCGGTGCCGCCGCGCTACGGTTGGACGGGCGAGTGGGTCGATCCCGGCACGTACTTCGCGATGGCGCGCGGCAGTCAGGGCAAAGGCCGAGACGTCACGGCGATGGAAATGACGAAGTGGTTCGACACCAACTACCACTACATCGTCCCCGAGCTGGAGCGCGGCCAGCGCTTCCGCATGGCGTCCGCCAAACCGGCGAACGAGTACCGCGAGGCGAGAGCGCTTGGAATCGACGCGACGACGGTACTGATCGGCCCGCTGACGTTCTTGCTCCTCGCAAAATCAAAAGGCGGTGCGTTCGACCGCCTGTCCCTGCTCGACGCGCTGCTGCCGGTGTATGGCGACGCGCTGGAGTCGCTCGCCGCCGCGGGCGCGACGTGGGTGCAGCTCGATGAACCGAGTCTCGCGCTCGATCGCACCGACGCGGAGCGAGCCGCGTATCTGCGCGCGTACAAGTACCTGGCTGCGCGCGCGAAAAAACTGCAGCTGTTGGTCGCGACCTATTTTGCGGGCCTCAACGACAACCTCTCCACGGCGCTCGCGCTCCCGGTGCAGGGACTGCACGTCGATCTCGTCCGCGCGCCCGAGCAGCTCGATCCGCTGCTCGCCGCCTGGCCAAAAGGCCGCGTGCTGTCAGCGGGGGTGATCGACGGCAGGAACGTGTGGCGGGCCGATCTCGAGCAGCAGACCGCATTGGTAGGACGCGCGGCGGCGAAGGTCGGGAAGGATCGGCTCTGGGTGGCGCCGTCCTGCTCGCTGCTCCACACGCCGCTCGATCTCGATCTCGAAACCAAGCTCGATCCGGAGTTGAAGGGCTGGCTCGCGTTCGCCAAGCAGAAACTTCAGGAGGTCATCGCCATCGCGAAGTCCGACCGGACGGCGATCGCGAACAGCGGCCGGGCCGCGAAGTCGCGTCGCGCCAGCAAACGCATCAACAATGCGGCTGTGCAGCGCCGGGCCGCCGCGGTAACGCAGACAGACCGCGTGCGCAGCGCGCCGTACGCCGTGCGCCGAAAGTCGCAAGTCGATCTTCCGCCATATCCGACGACCACGATTGGCTCGTTCCCGCAGACCAACGAAGTCCGCGCGGCACGGCGCAAGCTCAACGACAATCAGCTCAGCGCCGACGAATACGATCGCTTCATTGAGGTGCAAGTCGCCAAGACGATCACGCTGCAGGAAGAGATCGGCCTCGACGTGCTGGTGCACGGGGAGTTCGAGCGCAACGACATGGTCGAGTACTTCGGCGAGCAGCTGGCCGGATTCGCGTTCACCGAGCACGGCTGGGTCCAGTCGTACGGCACTCGCTACGTGAAGCCGCCGATCATCTTCGGCGACGTCTCGCGGCCGAGCGCGATGACGGTGCGCTGGAGCAAGTTCGCGCAATCGCTGACCGAGCGCCCGGTGAAGGGCATGCTGACCGGACCGGTGACGATCCTCCAATGGTCGTTCGTGCGCGACGATCAGCCGCGCGCGGAAACCGCCAAGCAGATTGCCCTGGCGATCCGCGATGAGGTGATCGATCTCGAGGCGGCCGGCATCCGCGTGATCCAGATCGACGAGCCGGCGCTGCGCGAGGGGTTGCCGCTGCGGCGCGCCGATTGGGCGGCCTACCTGCACTGGGCGGTGGACGCCTTCCGGCTGGCGACGGCCGGTGTGCGCGACGGCACGCAGATCCACACGCACATGTGCTACAGCGAGTTCAACGACGTGCTGCGGGTGATCGAGCGGATGGATGCTGATGTGATCTCGATCGAGAACGCCCGCTCCGGCTCCGAGCTGCTGCAGGGCTTCGAGCAGTACAAGTATCCCAATGAGATCGGCCCCGGCGTGTACGACATCCACTCGCCGCGCGTGCCGCCCGTCGCGGAAATCACGGGTGCCTTGAAGAGCATGACGCGGGTGCTGGACGGCGCCCACATCTGGGTGAATCCCGATTGCGGGCTCAAGACCCGGGGCTGGGAGGAGACGCTGGCGGCGCTCAAGAACATGGTGGCGGCCGCGCGGGAAATGCGCAATGGAAGCGGCTGAGATTCGGATAACCGCCGAGCCGATCGACAACCAGCGCTGCAAGTTCGTCGTGAGCGTCCCGGTGCTGGCCGGCGGGGTGCGCCGGTTCACGGGGCCCGAGGAGGCGAAGGGTTCGCCGCTCGCGGAAGCGATGTTTTCCATCCCGAGTCTCGCCGTCAGCGAGCTCATCGTGTCCGGCAACATCATCACGGTCGTCAAGCAATCGCCCACGCCGCCGTGGCAGGCGGTCGGGAAGCCGATCGGCGCGGCGATTCGCTCCGCCTTGGCGAGCGATGTGCCGCCGGTGGCCGCGAGCCCGAAACCGCCCGGTGCGGTCAACGACGACGCGCTGTACGAGCAGGTCGCGAAAGTCTTCGACGAACAGGTGAATCCGATGGTGGCGCGCCACGGCGGGCACGTCGAGCTGATCGACGTGCAGGACGCCGTCGTGATGCTGCGGATGGGCGGCGGATGCCAGGGCTGCGGCATGGCCGACGTCACGCTGCGCCAGGGGATCGAGGGGATGCTCGCGCAGCTCGTGCCCGCGGTGCGGGGTATCGTCGACATCACTGATCACACCTCGGGCGCCAACCCCTACTTCCAGGCCGCGAAGAAATAACCCCTCGCCTGCTGCTGTTGCTGCCCACCACGACGTACCGCACCGCGGCGTTCGTGGAGGCTGCGCGGCAGATCGGCGTCGAGCTGACGGTTGCGTCCGAGCAGCCCAGCACGTTTCAAGCCACCAGTCTGGGTGGGCTTCTCACCCTGCCTCTGCAGGATCCCCAACGCGCAGCCACCGAAGCATCGCTCTTTGCAAAGAAGTATCCGCTCGCGGCTGTCGTCGGTGTGGACGACGACACCGCGATCGTTGCGGCGCTGATAGCTCAGCGACTCGGCTTGAAGGGAAACCCCGTCCACGCGATGCAGGCAGCCCGCGATAAGCATCAGCAGCGGGAGCTTCTCGCCAAAGCGGGCGTACCGATTCCGCGATTCATGCTCCGCAGGCTGAATGAAGACCCAGCCGAGATCGCCAAGACCGTGAGGTATCCCTGCGTCGTAAAGCCCCTGCGCCTCTCGGCATCACGCGGCGTCATGCGTGCCGACAACGCGCAGGGCTTCATACAGGCCCAGAACCGGCTCAACGCCATCGTGCGCGAGACGGACGCGCCGTTTCTCATCGAAGAGTTCATTCCGGGGTACGAGGTCGCGCTCGAGGGCCTCGTCGTCAACCGGCGGCTGCACGTGCTCGCGATCTTCGACAAACCTGATCCGCTCGATGGGCCGTTCTTCGAGGAAACGATCTACGTGACGCCATCGACCGTCCCAGCCGGTCTTCAGGCCGCGATTACCCAGTGCGCGGAGCGGGCCGTGCACGCGCTCGGCATCACCGACGGTCCGGTCCATGCCGAGCTGCGCTACAACGAAAATGGTCCGTGGCTGATCGAGCTCGCGGCCCGGCCGATCGGCGGCCGATGTTCGGCGGTGCTGAAATTCGGGGAAGGGGGGAGCGGGAAGGGTGTATCGTTGGAAGAAATCATCTTGCGGCACGCGCTCGCGATGGCTCTTCCTTCGCTACAACGCGAGCGACTCGCGGCCGGCGTGATGATGATTCCCATTCCCGGCGCGGGGACGCTCCAGGAAGTGCGCGGTGTGGCCGAAGCGAAAGCGGTGCCGCTGATCGAGGATGTTCAAATCACGGCGCACGCGGGAGAGCGCTTGGTGCCGTTCCCCGAGGGGTCCCGGTATCCCGGATTCATTTTTGCGCGTGGGGAAACGCCGTCAGTCGTGGAAGCCGCGCTGCGCGCGGCTCACCGCAAACTCACTTTCACACTGCTTCCGCTACCACCTCCAGCCAATGCCGCGGGACCGAATCAACCTTGAGCTCCTCCATGGTGCGCGCCAGGCCCGTCTGCAGCGCTTCGGATCCCTCTTCGAGCGGCGCGCCGGGCAGCGCCCCTTCAATGAAGAGCGAGAACCGGCCGATGTCGGCGAGGGCCGCCGCCGTCATATCGACGCGCAGCAGCTCGACGGTGGTGGGACGAAAACCGGCAGCTTGTAGCGCTTCGCGGTACTGATCGGCGGAAAACCATTCCATCGCGGCCGCATGGCCGGTGTGCTTGATCTCGATTCCCTTCTCGCGCAGCGCCTGCACCGAACGCACGATCCAGCGGCGCCAGAAGCCGCTCGTCCCTTCGACATAGGCGCCATTGAAGAACGTGCTATTGAACGCGAGCACGCCACCGGGCTTCAAGACCCGCCGGATCTCTTTCAGCACTTCCGCTTTGTCGGGCATCAAATGAATGGCGTTCAGGAAAACGACGGCGTCGGCGGAGTTGACCAGCTTCGAGAGCCACTCGGCGCTCCCCTGCACGAACTCGGCGAACCGTGAGGAGATGGCCGCTCGTGCCTTCTCAAGCGCGGAGGGCGACGGATCGACACCGATGACCCGCGGCGGCGGCTGCTGGCCGCGCACGCGCTCGAGAATGAGCTCCGTGACAGCGCCCGGGCCGCAACCGAGGTCCACGATCACCTGACGGCCCGGACCGATCACCCGCTCGAGAATCCAACGATTGACGTAAGAAAAGAACGGATGTCGGGTGAACGGGGTGAACGAAAAGCGATCTTCGTCCGCCGTTGGGTTCAAGGCGGTCACAGTTTGTGGATCCCGAGCGCGCCCAGATGGACGTCGAGATTGTGGTTGACGCGGTAGCCCACGACCCCATTCACGTCCAACTTCGCCGCGTCGCCCGTATACACTTCCTTGCCGTTCACCATGAACTTCGCCTTTCCACCCTGCACCTGGATGCTGAGCTCGTTCGTGGCCCGGCCGCTCGTGTCGGCCTTGGTCACGGCATCGCTCGCCGTCCATTCGACGACGGCGCTGGGACGGTTCGCATAGCCCGCGCGACGGCGGATCGAGTACATGCCGTCGATCGGACGCACCAGGAAATAGGTGTAGCTCTGGCCGGAATCGGCCAGGCTCTTGCCGCCGATGAAGATGCCGAATGCTTCGGGATGGGCGGGGTTCTTCATCTGATTCAGCTTCGCAACGACGTGGTAACTGCCGGAGATGGTGTCGCGGTCGCGCCAATAGATCGCCGCGGGTCCAACTGTTGTGTGCAGCCCATCACCCATGCCGGTGAACTTCACGTTCTCGAGCGGCGCGGGCTGCCCCGTCTGGCGGTTCGTCTCGGTCCGGACGTGCCACCCAGCTGGGAAGTTGCCGCCGCCCGCGACCGTGCGGTCCGGATCGGCCTGCGCCGCGAGCGTCGGCTCGGGGGCGAAAAGCAAGAAAACCGCCGCAGCGGTCAGGAAATGCATCGCCATCGCTGGGTCTCCCTCAGGTTGGATCATCCCTTCGGCGGTCTAAGTGACACTCCGAAAACGTTTTAGTCAAGTGCCCGCCAAATCGTGCACCGTATCCAAGCTCACGATCTTGAGTTTGCGCTTCCCCATCGGCAGCGTGATGTCCACCTTCTGGCCGACTTTTCCGCCGAGCAATGCCTTCCCGAGCGGCGACGCCATCGAGACGGGCATCTCGTCCGCGCCGTCTTCGCCCTCGATGAATTCTCCGAGGGTCAGCGCGAAGACTTCCTTCTTCTTGGTATCGACATCCTCGACCGTGACCCGCGAGCCGAATCCCACGCGGTCACGCGGGATATCCTGCTCGCGCACATCGGAGAGCTTGGACAGCCTGAGCCGCAGGTGATGCACGCGCGCCTGGGCGAATTGCTGGCGCTCCAGCGCCGCCTTGTATTCGGAGTTCTCACGCAGGTCGCCGTGCGCGCGCGCCTTCTCGATCTCCTTCGGCAGGACGAAAGAGATTTCGTGATTCAGGCGTTCGACTTCGGATTGGAGCTTGTGTTTGAGCGCTTCGATCATACCGGGATACTAACCGACCGACCGCCCCACCGGCTAGCTTTTGGGGGTCGATGCGCACCTACCACCAGCTCACCGATCCCGACCGGTCTGGTCTCGTCGACCAGATCGGCGCCCAGCGCAAGCGGGTAGCTGAGCGCCTGGCCGCTGTGAGGCGGATCGTGGCCGTGATGAGCGGAAAGGGGGGCGTGGGAAAGAGCTACGTGACCGCGAACCTCGCCAGGGGCCTGGCGCGCGCCGGCCGGAGCGTGGGCGTGCTCGACGCCGACTTGAATGGCCCCACGATTCCGGGGCTGCTGCAGGTCTCCCAGACCGCCCAGCCACCCGCGATTGGCCTCGATGGCGTGAAGTGTATCTCCATGGGCC
>JACXTT010009394.1_pt1 | contig 13360 bp, 11 predicted proteins | sample 9270951 | NCBI WGS metagenome assembly JACXTT01 (sample SAMN15532306, study PRJNA645909) | rock metagenome | isolation source: weathered quartz diorite | place: Puerto Rico | collected 2017-06-21
GTTGGGTCCAGTAGAAAAGGCGCGGTGCGGGGCCGCAAAAAAGCGCTTTGGGCTCGAGCCGTTTTAGCTCGGGCAAAATCGCGTCCAGATTCGAAACCGGTTCGTCGAGTAAAAAGCCTCGCGGCTTGCGGACGATCGCCCGACCCAGCGCCACGCGCTGACGCTGCCCGCCACTCAATGCTTTCGGCCGTCGGTCGAGCAGATGCGAAATGTCGAGCAGCCTCGCAACCTCATCCACCCGCTGCCGAATCTCGTGACGCGGCACTTTCTTGAGCCGAAGATTGACGGCGATGTTTTCGAACACGGTCATATGCGGATAAAGCGCGTAACTCTGAAACACCATGGCGATGTCACGCGCCGATGGGTGCAGATCGTTGACCCGCTGGTCGCCGAGGAAAATGTCGCCGGATGTTGGAGCTTCCAATCCCGCGATCATCCGCAGAATCGTTGATTTGCCGCACCCGGACGGCCCAAGAAGGGTTAGGAACTCGCGGTCCTCGACATTGAAACTGATGTCCTGGACCGGCGTAACCCCAGGGGCGTAAGTCTTGGTGAGATTCTTGACAACGACCCGCGCCATTCGTATCCGCCGTTTTAGCCGCTGCGGTTCCCGACGTCGAGCGAACAGGCGCGACTAAAAAATGTCAGGCAGGAACGGCCTCGGGGAGCGGCACCTATTTGTTTCGCGAAGCTTTTGGAGTGCGTGTGCGTCCCCGCGCCGCTTTTGGAAGTGGCACCCGAGTTGAAAGCGATGCGAAGACGCCTCGCGCTCCAAAAGCACTTCGTGCAAAAAAATAGAGCGCACTCGTTTCCTATTTATGAGATGGATTCGAATCATGAATTGTGCGCCGATCGTTTTCGCTCTTCTTCTGTTCGTTTCGACCGCGCCGGGGCAGAGCAAACCCGGCGAGATCGGAAAGCTGGCAGATGATTTCTGGAGGTGGCGCGCGAAATACGCGCCATTCACCGGCGACGATGTGAATCGGATTGAGCGCCCGGGAGGGCTGCGCGATTGGTCGAAAACCGCGATCGAAAAGCGTCGCAGCGATTTAGCCGAGTTCGAAGTGCGCTGGAAGAAGATTGAGCCGCCTTCGCGCACCGCCAGTCCGGCTCGGACCTCCGGCGAGGCAGGCACCCACGATTGGCCGATTCCAAAACAAGTCGATTATAAATTGATTGGCTCGGTGCTCTCGCGAGTGCATTGGGAGCTCGAAATTAATCCGCGCTGGACGCGCGATCCGAATTTTTACATCGAACAGACGCTTACTGCGCTGGCGGAAGCGCTGACCGTGCCCGCGCCGTTCGACGAAGCGCGCAGCCGCGAAATTCTCACGCGCGTTGAAAATATTCCGTCGATCCTCCAACAAGGCGAAGCCAACCTAACCAATCCACCGGCACCATTTGCGATGGTTGCGATTCAAGCGCTCGACGGCGTTGGCGAGCGCCTCCACAAAATGGCGAAAGCGTTGCTACCGGCGACCACCCTCAAGGATCGGGAATTGAACGACGCGACCGATCGCGCAGCACATGCGCTCGAACATTTTCGGAAGCATTTGCAGGATCTGTCGCCATCACTCCCGCAACAAACGGCGCTCGGCCGCGACGCCTACGTTTTCTTTCTCAAGAACGTCGCGCTCTATCCATTCTCGCCGGAGGAAATTTTGGCGATGGCGCAACAGGAATGGAATCGCGCAGTTGCCTTTGAAACTTACGAGAAGAATCGGAACAGAGATGTGCCGCCGTTGCAACTCGCGCCGGGCATTGACGCAGAGATCAAGGATGGCGCAGCGAAGGAACTGTCGATCCGAAAATTTCTCGCTGAACACGGCATTCTCACCGTTCCGGATTGGCTCCAGCATTACACGCTCCGATCAACGCCGGAATATTTGCGCGCGCTCGGCTTCACCGAGACGGACGACTTCACCTCACCGTCCCGATTGAATCAGAATTGCATCCGCTACGTGACCGAGCCGTCTGAAAATCTTGGTTACTTCTGGCGCGCGACGGCGATGGACCCGCGGCCGATCACGGTGCATGAAGGAATTCCCGGTCATTACTTCCAGCTTTGTCTTTCCTGGAAACACGAGGACCCGATCCGCCGTCATTACTATGACTCGGGCGCAAACGAAGGCATAGGCTTTTACGCAGAGGAAATGATGTTGCAGGCGGGATTGTTTGATGACAGTCCTCACACGCGCGAGATCATTTATAATTTCCTGCGTCTGCGCGCGCTGCGCGTAGAAGTCGACGTGAAACTTGCGCTCGGACAATTCACACTCGATCAAGCCGCCAAATATCTACAGGAGAAAGTGCCGATGGACGCCGGGACCGCGCGCCAGGAAGCAATTGCCTTCTCCACCGGTCCCGGCCAGGCCATCAGTTATCAGATCGGCAAACTCCAAATCATCAAATTTCTCGCCGACGCCCGATTACAGCAAGGCGACAAATTCAATCTTCGCGCTTTCCACGATTTCCTCTGGAAAAACGGCAACGTCCCGATCGCGCTGCAACGCTGGGAACACTTGGGCACGAGCCCCGGTCACGTTGACCAAATTATTGCCCGCGAATCACGCTAATTGACGCGAAATGCAGGAAAGGCGCTGTCCCCAGCGCGGGAATCTTGGCTGTTACCTCCGTCTTTCCTATTCGCGTTAATTCGCGTCATTCGCGGGCTAAACCTTTGGTGGCGACGGAGCCGTCCTGGGTAATCCGCGGGTTAGTCAGGGCGGAGAGGTCGGTGTTTCCCGGAGTTTGCTCATACTTCGATTGAGTCCTTGTCGCGCTGGTTCAAGGGTTGGATCGAAGGCGAGAGCCTGCTGGAAAGCCTCAATCGCGCGTTCGTGCCGGCCGAAAAAGGCAAGATAGCGGCCGCGGTTCATCAACATTGTCTTGTAAACCGGAACGACCTTTAACGTCACTACATCGTCCCTCTCGAACCTTATTGTGTCGTCAGTCAGACCGCGCGTTTGAAGGTGCACCACTCCCGGATTATGAAAGTCGCGGTCCGCAATAAGTTGAAAGACAAGGCCTCGTGGAATTGCTTGATAGTTAGTAGTGAGCCACCGAATTTGATTTTTATATAGCTCGTCTGCGCTTAGAACGAGATCAGAAGTAACGTAAACCGGCGCGACCTCGAGCTCCTTCGTGACAAAGGACTGGAACATCTGCTGAAATGCAGAGCCGATCGCCAGGGTCAGGGTTGTGCTTTTGGCGTAAGCGTCAGGATCATGTTCCCAGTGCTTCAGCTCTGCGACATATGCATCGACCTTGTCGCGTGATCGCTCGATCAGACCTGGATAGGCTCGGCTGAGGTAATCCATGTACCATGACCGGCGCAGTAGTTGCACATCGATAGCCTTCACGTCACGACGACGCTGTTCTATCTCGCGGGTATAGAGAGCCGGCGACACGACCTGCCAGTCCAGGCTGAGCAAGAGGCCATTGGGCTCGATCGTGCTTTGAATATTTTCGATGTAATCATGCGCGATGAAGTAATGACTACGATTATTGAAAGGCCAATTAGCAGCCAGAGTTGTCGCCGGCACTCCAAGCAGGGGGAGCGCAAGCAGCAGTTGAATTCCTCTTGTAGCGGGTCTTGAAAGAATCTGTCGGAGCAACCATTGAAAGCCGAGCCCCGCCGCAATTGCGATCGAAAGGAATGCCGGCAGGTAGTAGGCATCCTTGTCCTCGGCAATGTCGTAACTGACCGCGTAAGCTATGTCGCAGACGATTAACAAGGTCAGAAACCAAAAGGTTGTTTGATCGTGCTTCAAAAGATAAGCCAAGCCGGTGACGGCGAGCAGGAGTGCTAAAGGCAGCCACCACCACCCAAATTCACGAAGAGCGAGCCAACCGAACTCTGACAAGTGCTCGCCCATTAGCTTCGGTACAAAGGAGACGAACACGCGATATTGTCTGCCGGTGACATGCCACCATATTTCCTGGAGCGAGCGCGGATTACCCCAGTTGATTAGCGGTGTCCGTGACGCTGCCAGAGGCAAGTAGCTGTAAACGACTACCAACGCGGCAAATGAAAAGAGCGCCGCATACAGAAATCGCCTGCTCATGAAGAACCTGAGGCCCGCTGTTTTGTAAACAATGAGCGCGATGGCTGGAAGCGTCAGGCCGACGGTGACATGATGAATGCCGAGCGCGAACCCGAAGACGACGGCCGCAGCGTAAAGCAAAAAGTCGTAATCGGTGACCGCCGTGGTCTCCGAAGGAGAATGCGGCTTGGGGTTTGTCCCGATCTGGGCTTCAAGAATGCGGCGCCGCCACCTGAGCATCAGGAAAAAGATGATCAGGGCAAGAAAAGTGTTGAGCGTGTACACCTCGGCGATGGTTGCGTAAGACCAGAGAGTGCGAGAGAAAGCCAGGAGCAGTCCTGAGCCGAGTGCAGGAGAAATCAGCACGAGCCAATGACTTATTGAGTCGTCATCAATCTCTTTGGCAGTCGAATAACCTGATCGCTTCCTGGCCTTCCGGGACGCCCTTTTCCTTTGCTTCGATGCCGTCAGCAACGAAGCAGTGATCATCAGCTCGGCTACGGCCAGTGTGAGCATGGCGCAGGCAAGCGCAGCAAAGAGAGCCGAGGCAAAGTTAATCCGCACCGCTACGCTGCCGATCGGGACGAGCGAGACAAGATGTGCCAGCAAAATATACAATGGAAATCCGGGCGGGTGCCCGACGCCCAGGAAGTGAGCCGCCACGATCAGTTCGCCGCTGTCGACGAGCGTCACCGTCGGAGCCAGCGTCCAACTGTAAACGAAAAGCGAGGCGAAAAAGACTATTCCTGCGTAAAGCAACTCCGCCTTGGAAGAACGAAGCATCCGATCAGTAGCCATTTCGCGTTTTTGTCATGCCGACCAAACTCGGATGGACTCTTACTGTAAATGAATGACCCGCCTCATTTCGTCTGGAAAAACACGACCGTGCCAATCGCGTGACCGCAGAGCAGCATCTGGGTGCCGCAGAGGATGTCTCAAGATAATCGTAAACAACCTGATTCAGAGCGCTGCTTGTGCGTTTTGAAATTCCGAGCACGCACCGGGCGAGGACATAACAATGATCATCGCGATACCCAGTAACGTGCCGTAAGGAATGAAGAAGCAATTGAAGCCAGCGACGATGTAGATGAGCACTTTGTGACGACGCTTGTGGATAGACCATCCCGCGTAAGCGGTTAGTCCGCCTAAGGTCCAACCTACAAGGACGAGTATCGCGAAAATCCCGGCCATCATTCGGAACAATGCCTTGGGAGGAGCCTGTGACGCCGGCGACGGACTCGTCTTTGTGTTCCAGCTATACAAGCTGGGGGTCGGCGAGGCTTTAGCCGCTGAATTGTTTGTCCATGCTGAATCCGGAACCATTGTGATTCCGAACATGAAAGCTACGTAGATGAGAAAAAAGGAAGAGAAGGCAGCGACAATCGCGCCACGGATGTAGCAAGCGAGTGATAAGAGTCGCAACCTTTCGCGAACAACGATGATCTGCTCTCCGGTTGCAGGAAGAGCAGTGTCCATAAGAAGTCTAATCGACGATTTCGAGTCCCATCTGTCGCGCGGTACCGGCGATGATGCGGAAAGCGGCTTCGTCGCTGCGTGCATTCAGGTCTTTTGCCTTCGTCTTCACGATGTCCATGACTTGTTTGCGCGTGACTTTACCGACTTTTGTTTTGTTAGGCTCTTTCGAGCCGGCGGCGATGTTGGCTGCTTTCTTCAACAGGACCGCGGCGGGCGGACTCTTGGTGATAAAGGTAAACGACTTGTCTTTGTAAACCGTGATGACGACTGGCAGAATATCACCCGCTTGTTTCTGGGTGGCGGCGTTAAATTCTTTGCAAAACGCCATGATATTGATGCCGCGCGGGCCCAACGCGGTGCCAACCGGCGGAGCGGGATTGGCCTGACCGGCTGGAATCTGGAGCTTTATCTGTGCGATTACTTCCTTAGCCATTTGATTTCGTTAAATCGTTAAATCGTTAAAAGGTTGAATCGATAAATTGTTTTCTGACGTCCGACGTCTGACCTCCGACATCAACCTCGCTCCACTTGCCAGTATTCGAGCTCGACTGGCGTAGCACGTCCGAAGATTGTGACCGAAACGCGGAGTTTGCCGCGCTCGGGATCGATCTCTTCGACGATGCCAGTCTGGTTTTGGAATGGGCCGTCAGCGACTTTCACCGTTTCACCGACTTCGAAGCTTACTTTCGGTTTTACCTTTTCTTCGCGCTCTTTCATCTGCGCGAGCATGCTTTCCACTTCTGCTTGCCGCATCGGGATCGGTTTGTCTTTGGTGCCGGCAAAACCGATTACGCCGGGCGTATCGCGGATAAAATACCAGGTGCGGCCGACCAGCTGATTGTTGTCATCGAGCAAGTGCATGTTCACGATCAGGTAGCCGGGAAAAAACTTCCGCGTACTTTCGCTTTTTCGGCCTTTTTTGATTTCTGAGACGCGCTCGGTCGGGACGAGCACCTCGTAAATCAAATCGCCCATTTCCTCGGTCTTGACCCGTTTGAGTATGTTCTCGCGCACTTTGTTTTCCTGGCCGGACAAAACGTGCACCACGTACCATTGATCTTTGCCTGCGAGGGTTTGTGCCATAGTCAATGTAGTCGAGTGAAGAAGTGGACGAAGTTCACCAACACAAAATCGAACAGTGCGACGTACCCACCGAGCAATAACATCGCAATGATAACGAGCGAAGTATCGTCAAACAGCTCCTTGTATTTTTTGAATCCCTTTTCTTTTGGATCCCATGGCCAGGTGCATTTCCGCAGTTCTGCCATTACTTCGTTAAGGAAGCTCTTTGTCTTTGCGATCATCTAATTCTTAACAAAACATCCAACATCCAACACGGAACGTCCAACGCCCAATTGTCTGCCTCTGGGTTCGAAGTTCAGCGTTCGACGTTAGGCGTTCGCCGTTTTCGGCCTCACTATCACGCCAGGAGGGACTCGAACCCCCAACCGACGGTTTTGGAGACCGCTACTCTACCAATTGAGCTACTGGCGTATTTACTCCTGCTCGTGCTCGTAGTCATACTCATAATCGGCTCCGATCGCTTTAGGATCAGGAACACGACCACGACTACGATGTTAATCCAAAATATCGCTGACGCGACCCGCGCCGACGGTCTTGCCGCCTTCGCGAATGGCGAACCGGATCGTCTTTTCCATGGCGATGGGGGTGATCAGCTCCACCTCGATGGAGATGTTGTCGCCCGGCATCACCATTTCCACTCCTTCGGGCAATTTCACCGTGCCAGTAACATCCGTGGTTCGGAAATAAAATTGCGGTCGATAATTTGTGAAGAACGGCGTGTGTCGGCCGCCTTCCTCTTTGCTTAGCACATATACTTCGGCTTTAAATTTTTTATGCGGCGTGATCGAGCCTGGCTTGGCGATGACCTGGCCGCGCTCGACGTCTTCCTTTTTCACTCCACGCAAAAGCACGCCGACATTGTCACCGGCGCGTGCCTCATCGAGAAGCTTGCGGAACATCTCGATATCGGTCGCGACCGTCTTGCCCGTGGGCTTGATCCCGACGATCTCGACTTCTTCCATTTTCTTGAGCACGCCACGCTCCACCCGACCGGTTGCAACCGTGCCGCGGCCTTCGATGTTGAACACGTCTTCGATCGGCATCAGGAATGGCTGGTCGACCGGGCGCTCCGGCACCGGTATGTAATCGTCCACCGCCTGAACCAACGCGAGGACCTGCTTCTCCGCCTCGGCGTCGCCGTTTAACGCTTTGAGTGCGCTGCCTTTAACAATTGGAATCTTGTCTCCTGGGAATTCGTATTGGGTCAGCAAATCACGCACTTCCATCTCGACCAGATCGAGCAGCTCGGGATCGTCGACCATGTCGACCTTGTTTAAAAAAACGACGATTGAAGGCACACCGACCTGACGGGCCAAGAGAATGTGCTCGCGGGTTTGCGGCATCGGACCGTCCGCGGCACTGACCACAAGGATGGCCCCGTCCATTTGGGCGGCTCCGGTAATCATATTTTTGACGTAATCGGCGTGGCCTGGGCAATCGACGTGGGCGTAGTGTCGCTTGTCGCTTTGATATTCCACGTGCGCAGTGTTGATGGTGATGCCGCGTTCTTTCTCCTCCGGCGCGTTATCGATTGATTCATACGCGCGTACTTCAGCCATTCCCTTTTTGGCGAGCACACTGGTAATCGCTGCCGTGAGGGTGGTCTTGCCATGGTCCACGTGACCGATCGTGCCGACGTTCAAGTGCGGCTTGTCGCGTTTAAATGCTTCCTTTGCCATGTCGATCTTTCTATTTGATTAAACTGTAACTTCTAATTTTCTTTTCCGGTTGCAAGCTCGCTCTCGAGCCCATGACCGGGATTGAACCGGTGACCTCGTCCTTACCAAGGACGTGCTCTTCCAACTGAGCTACATGGGCTGCTCTTCGCCAACCCAGCGCCTCCTCGGCAACTCGAGCGGCGACCGGTCTCGCGCCCCCTGCCAGAGACTCAAAAGTCCCAAAGCCGCGTCAAATTGCCATTTCCACGACCATGGGACCGCCTCCAGCAAAAAGCGTTCGCAACGCTAACAGCGCACCGGGGTGTGTCAAAGAAATTTCTTTTGCGATGGCCGCCGTTCCTCCCCGCGTGCGGGCAAGGTGGGTCGGCTTCTCCTGAAGACGATGCTAAAATCAATCGGCGAAGCCGCAAGATAAGGTTTAGGGGATCGCAAACGTCAGCGAATTCGGCCGCTGGTTGGCTCAGCTTTACCGCGTGTCAACAGGCGGATAAGGATCAGAATGACAATTAGAATCGCCGTCGCTGCCGCGATATTGAAAGGCGTGAGCAAGGTCGGAGCAGGCGTGGGTTCCGGTGTCGCACTGGGTGGCGGCGCGTTGCGCGCTGCCAGCATCCCGCGCGCATACTGCAAACGTTGGGGTGTATCGATATCGTTTGGATCCAGCTTCATTGCCTGTTCGTAGTCCGGGATCGCCTTCTCGTATTGCTGGGCCAGGGTGTAGGTATAACCGCGTCGTGCATGCTCAGCCGCGTATTGGGGATTTTTTTCAATGGCAGCCGTATGATCCGCGATGGCAGCCTCGTAATTTTTCAGATTTCGATAAGCTAACGCACGCTGATCGTAGTTGTACCAGTCGTTCGGGTCCTTTTGAATTGCCGCGGTATAATCAGCGATAGCTTTGTCCCATTGGGCAATTCCAATCTCGGCGGAGCCGCGAAATTTCAGGGCGACGGCGTCATCCGGGTTAATTGCGATTGCTTTACTGAGATCGTCGATCGCCGCATCGTATTGGTGCAGCATCGACTCGGCCTGACCGCGCCCGAGATAGCCGGCCTCTTCCTTGGGAGCCAGCTCGATCTCCTTGGAAAAATCATTAATTGCAGAAGTGTACCTGGGTTGCGCGCCGGTCGGATCGTTAGCCGCGTCCGCAGCCTGGCCCCCGCTGAAATAGGCTATGGCACGGTTATGATAGAGTCTCGAATCTTTCGGGTCGGCAGCAATCGCTTTACCGAACTCCTCCGCCGCCGCATCAAAATGTCTCGCGTCCATCAGCTCAATGCCTTTCTTTTTGTGGGCATCGGCCTCGCCGCCTCCTCCACGCGATTTTGCATGGCCTCCGCTGATGGATGCTGCCAAAATGATCACAGTCGAAAAGGTCGATAAGGTTGATGAGTTTGTAATTTTCATGTTTCTCCTCCGCTCCTTAATTTGTGGGCGATAAATGATGCCTAAGCGAGCAAATTAATGCGAATCGCATCGATTTCTAACCACTAATGCACACGAATAAACACAAATACACAGGAAGGATCTGGGTAACAGAAGGCGACGAAGGAAACAAAGCTTATAGGAGAGCAGCGAGTAGAGATTTTCCGACGTCTGACGGTCGGCTTCTGACCTCTGACGCCTGGTTTTTGAATTTGTGTCCATTGGTGTTCGTTCGTGGTTAGTGCTTCGGTTGCGTCGGAGCCGCGCTTGGAAATGCCGCGATAATGAATCGGCCAAATTCTCCTGACCTTTCCAAAGGATACGCGGCCCTCTTGGCCACGGTCATTATCTGGTCGCTTCCGTCGCTCTTTCAATTTTATCTCAACCGTTACTATGATCCTTGGTCGCAAAACTTTTACCGTTACGCTGTCGCCTGTCTCGCCATTGCGCCTCTGGTGTTCTACCGGCTTGGCCATCCCGCGGGTGGGGGAAGGATCGACCTGCACGCGTTCGCTATTTGCCTGCCGGCCTGCGTTCCCAATGTCGTCCACCAGATCACCCAGGTGGTCGCTCTGTTTTACATGGGTCCGGGGGTTTACTCGATCTTCATTCGGTCTTCGGTGATTTTCACGGCTCTGCTTGCGCTCGCAGTTTTTCCTGAGGAACGCCCCATCATCCGGCAATGGCAATTTCAAATTGGTACCCTGTTAGGCTTGCTGGGCGCTTTTGGCGTCGTTTGGTTCCAGGCAAACGGAGCAGATCGCCACGTTGCCTGGCCGGGATTGGTTATCGCCTTCGCCGCTTCATTTTGCTGGGCGCTCTATGGCGTTCTCGTGAAACGGCCATCGGCGCAACTCGGTCCGATCCGCAGCTTCGGACTCGTCAGTCTCATCACCTCGGCTTTGCTCCTGCCGCTCACGCTCGCTTTTGGAAAAATCCAGACCCCGATTCACGCCGGCATGGAAGTCAACTTCGTTCTCGTCATTTCCGCTGTGACCTGCATCACGGCCGCGCATGTTCTGTATTACATTGGGATCCGTGAAATCGGCGTCGCCCTTGCCCAGACGCTGCAACTGCTGTCTCCGATTGCCGCACTCGGACTTTCGGCGCTCATTTTTAACGAGCGCCTGACGATTGCGCAAATGCTCAGTGCAGTGCTCCTCCTTTTCGGCGCCTTCCTTGCCATGCGCGTAAAACCGGTTGCCACTACCGAGGCCGCCGAAAATTTGTAGCCCGGATTACAATGCAAAAACTCGTTCGCGGCGTCAGCACGCTCGCGCTCGTTTTCATTCTTTTCTTTTGTACGTCCGGTGGTCCTTACACCACTGAAACTCTTGTCCATTCGTTAGGACCGGGACAGGGCCTCCTGATCTTGTTGATCGTCCCATTGATTTGGTCGCTGCCTGAAATCCTTATTGTTGGCGAGCTGGCAAGCATGTTGCCAGAAGAAGGCGGTTACTATCGCTGGGTGGATCGCGCCTTTGGTCGCTTCTGGGCGTTTCAGAATGGTTGGATTACCTGGATGTATTCGCTCGTGGACATGGCGATTTACCCTGTGCTTTTTATCCAGTACTTTCGCTACTTTGCTCCGGCACTTAACCCGCGATTCGAATGGATCTTGTCGCTCGCTCTGATCTGGGGGGCGACATGGATCAACTTGCGCGGCTCCGTTCGCGTCGGCCGCGCGTCAATCATCGCGGGTTCGTTCGTGATGCTTGGCTTTCTGGCGGTGTCGCTCACAAGTGTGCCCTACATCAATCACCTTCCGTGGCAACCTTTTGCATCTGACAAAGGAAAAGGCATCGGCGGATTGGCCGTCGGCATCTCTCTTGCGCTTTGGAATTACATCGGCTGGGACAATGCCTCGACCGTGCAGGGCGAGGTGAAAGATGCGACCCGCAGTTATCCCCGCGCACTCGCTGTCGCTTTGCCTTTCGTGACCATCGGATACCTCGTGCCCTTGCTGGCCACCCTCGGAGCGAGCGATTGGACAACTTGGACCGACGGCGGCTGGCCTCAAATCGCCGCCACTGCCACGGGCGGTGCGGGGTGGTGGCTCGCCGATTGGATCGCGCTCGGCGGCATGATCAGCGCGCTGGCGCTTTTCAATGCGTTGTTGCTCGCGTACTCGCGGATTCCGTTCGTGCTCGCGGCCGATCGATTGCTCCCCCAAATGCTATCGAAAACCGACTCCCGCGGCACACCACGCCCGGCGGTAATCGTGTCGGCGGTGTTCTACTCCATTTTCGTGCTGGTGCCGTTCGGCAAGCTGATAATTGCTGATGTGCTGCTTTACTCGGTTGCCCTGTTTCTGGAATTCGGTGCGCTCATCCAACTTCGGAAACGCGAGCCGGGATTGCGCGGCGCATTTCGTATTCCGATCGGACTGGGCGGTGTCATCGCAATCGCGGCCCTGCCGGTGATTGTGCTCTGCGGCGTCATTGCCATCTCCTTTCGCGACGGCGAGTACGGTGTCCCAGCAGTAGTTGGCGCGGCAGTGGCAATCGCACTTGGCCCAATCCTGTATTATCTGGCGCAACGCCGACTGATTACTTAAGGAAGACAGGTCTCGTCGCCTTCGTTGTAGATACGGCGCTGTGTCGAGGCGCTCTTCGCAAGGTTATTGACAATTGTTCACAGTTGTCCGAAATGCACAGTCCCAGGCTTTAACTAGGAGATTGATTATGCGTCCGACGTGGAAAGGCAGCATCAGCTTCGGATTGGTTTATATCCCGATCGCGGTTTACCCAGCCACTCGTGAGGAGAAACTGAGCTTCCGCCAACTGCGAAAACATGATCTCAGCCCGATTAAGTACAAAAAGGTCGCTGAGGCCGACATGAAAGAAGTTCCGGCGGACGAGATCGTGAAAGGGTTCGAGTACGAGCGGGGCCGTTACATCGTCTTGAGCGACGAAGATTTCGAAAAGGTGCGGATCGAATCGACCCACTCGATCGATATCACCGACTTTGTCGATCTCGAGCAGGTTGATCCGAAATTCTTTTACAAGCCCTACTTCCTCGAACCGCAGAAGGGTGGGGAAAAAGCGTACTCGCTTTTGCACAAAGCGCTTAGCGGCAAGGGCAAGATCGGGATCGCAAAGGTGGTCATAGCAAATCGCGAGTACCTGGCGGCGGTGAAGCCGGATGGATTGTTCCTTGTCCTGGAGCTGATGCATTTCGCCAGCGAAGTGCTGACGCCGGAGGAATTGAATCGGCCCAAGACCGACCTGAACGACAAGGAATTGAAAATGGCCAATGCGCTGATCGAGAGCATGTCATCTGAATGGGAACCGCAAAAATACCGTGACGAATATCGCGATGCGGTGATGGAAATGATCGAACAGAAAGCGAAGAACAAACAGCTTCCAGCGGCAGTGCCCGCCGCGCCGAAAGCGACGAACGTGGTCGATCTGGTGAAAGTTTTACAGGAAAGCATCAACCGCTCGCAATCTGTCCGCGTAAAACGCGGCGGCAATGGCGCCGGCTCACGCCGTCGATCCACATCTGCGTTGGTTAGGCAAAAACGCCGCGCGGTAGCGTAAGGTGTTGTAGCGGCGTTTGTGACAAACGCCGGACCTTCCAAGCAGGCGCTTGGCACAAGCCACTCTAACACTGTGAAATCTGTGTGTTTGCTTTGACCTGCGTGTTTGA
>JACXTT010009395.1_pt1 | contig 13359 bp, 11 predicted proteins | sample 9270951 | NCBI WGS metagenome assembly JACXTT01 (sample SAMN15532306, study PRJNA645909) | rock metagenome | isolation source: weathered quartz diorite | place: Puerto Rico | collected 2017-06-21
GTCGACCGCTTCGCCGATTCGAGTGTCGCGCCGGTGCGGGCGCGGGTGACGCAAGTGAAGACGCAAGCCACAACGCAGATCAGCCAAGCACGTCAGGCGATCGAGGCGGCGCAGCAGCGGCTCGAGCAGCAGCTGAAGAAGGTCACGGGCGGGATCCGACTTCCGTAAAGGCCGCTGTAAGTCTCTTCACCATCGTTGGAGCACGGGGCTGTTCCTGAAGCTCGTCTGGCATCCGGTGCACTGCGCGATGCAGCGACGGCACCTGCACAATCTCAAGCGTCGTGCCGAGGCAATAAGCGCGCGTGCCCGCAGCAATCAGATCGGGGGAGCACGTCGGGTTCGGCCGTAGGTAGTGCGGGTCGTCAGGCCCGGCGCCGCAGGCGTGCCGGGAGTCCCAGAAACCTGCCGAAGCGCTGCGCGGCGCGCCGCACCAGATCGTGCTCGCGCGCCGTGAGCGGCACGAGTAGCTGCAGTTGAATGTCCAAGGTCTTGCCGAGTGTGCGCCGCCAGCCGCCGACGATCTGGCCATCGACAACCACCACATGTCCGATGAGCCCATCTACCTTGTGGCGCGGCCGGGCTCCGAGTAGCCGCTCGGCGATGGCCGTGCGATCGCGGAATCCGACGACGTACTCGTCGAAGTTCGGCAGCAGGTGGGCCACGCGCGGTGCCCGCCGCGAACGTCCTGATGGGTCGTGCCAATAGGTGCGTCCGCCATCGGTGAATCGCTTCAGGGCCGTCCCGGCGGCCGCCACCCCGCGCGTGGCCTCGCCGACCGTCAGACCCGACCACCACGCGAAGTCCTGCAGCGACGCCGGTCCGCGTGTCCTGAAGTAGCGCCGGATCAGGTCGGTCAGCGCCTCTTCGCGGTCCCTGGGCGGCGCCGCGGGCACGCGCTCGTCGAACACCCCGTATGTGAATTGCTTGCCGCGGCGCGGCCCGCTGATGATGACGCGATCGAGCTCTGCTCGCATCAGCAGCTGCCCCACGTGTTGTCCCGTTGGCGCGCGCACCCCGCCGCGCCGCAGCAGCACCGCCAGCTCGGCACGCGTACGTTGCGTACCGCCCTCCAGTGCACGCTCGAGGAGGCGATTGCTCATGCGAAACACGGATGCCGCGAGTCCGAGAGACCGCTCGTGATAGGCCTGGCTGGCGCGAATACGCGGCGCCGTCAGCTCGAGCATCCAGCGCGCGTCCTCGGGGAGGACGAAGTGCCAGGTGGGGCGCAGCACGTGCGTGCGCAGGATGGCCCCGCTTGCGAACGCGCGCTCGACGTCAGCGTCGCGGAGCCTCGGGGTTCGTTGCGCCAGCGCCCATTTCGCACCGCCGTAGTCCTGCGACTGCACGGCGCCGAGGGTACGCACGACATCCGCCGCCGAGCGCAGGGTCGGCGGCGACAGGAATTGGTGGGCCAATCGCCGTGGGGCGATGGTGTTCACTTGACTCCACGAGTGGTCGGGGCTCAAATAGTTGAATGGCGACGCGAACGCGCGCAACCCTGTCCCGCCTCACCCGGCGCGCGACGCACGGCGCCCGCGCCGCTTCCCGCAGCGCCGCGCCGCCGAGCGTCGTGAGCTCCGAAAGCGGCCGCACCTATCGCCTGGAGCGGCTGGTCGGGAAAGGCGGATTCGGGGAGGTCCACCTCGCGACTCCCGAGCCGCGCGGCGGCTTGCCTGCCCAGGTGTGCGTCAAGATCACGGAGCGTCTCACCCCGTGGCTGCGGGAAGCGTACTTCGCCGAGCTGTTGGGCCGCGAGCCCCGGGCGCTGCGGATTCACGACCGCTTTGTGATCACGCACGGCGGGCCCACGCGCTACTGCCTCGCCATGGAGTACGCCGAGCACGGGGACCTCGGGGCCTGGCTGGCCGGCGCCGGGAAACAGTCAGAGCGGTTCGTACGCCGCGAGCTCGCCGGCATTCTCTCCGTGCTCGACGCGCTGCACCGGGGCCAGGCGTTGCACCGCGACCTCACGCCGTTCAACGTCTTCGTGTGCGAGCATGAACAGCTGAAGCTCGGCGATTTCGGGATTGCCACCCATCAGCTGTCGAGCCGCGGCGTCACCGCCGATGCGTTCAATCTGCTCAACGTGCCCAACGAGATCGCGTGGGGCAGGGTACGGCGCTGGCAGCAGCGCGACGATATCTATCAGGTCGGATTGATCGCCGTGATGCTGTTGCGGGGCGACATCGGCGGCGTGATCCGGAGCCGCGACGTGCGCCTGCTGCCCTGCAGCGATCATCTGAAAGAAGTGATTCACCGCTGCCTCGGCGTACGCGGCAAGCGCTACGAGTCCGCTGGTGAGCTGATCACGGCGCTGCAGCACGCGCGCACCGCGCCGCAGCTCGGGCGGGTGAAGGAACTGCGCGGCAAGCGGGTGTCGTTCACGGGTTTCCTGAGCCGGCCGCGGCGCGAAGCGGTCGCCGCCGCTAAGCGAGCGGGAGCGACGGTGCAGTCCGCCCCGGGGCGTGCGACCGACGTGCTGGTGCGCGGGCGGCCCAACGCCCTCCAGATCGCCGGCAGCGGCGGCGGCCTGAAGCTGATGGAGATCCGGCGCCTCGCCGCTCGGGGACACGTTGTGACCATCATTGGCGAGCGCCAGTTCTGGCGGCTCGTGAAGCCGACTCGCTCCGCGAAGAAAGGCCGCCGCAGATGACCGGGACGTCGCCAGCCGTCACCGTGGGTCTCGTCGTGCGCATGCTGCGCGAGGGCTTCGAAGGAGCGCCCGGGCCGTGGACCTACTTCACCGACACCTCCGTCGGGACCGGTGTCCTCAGCACGATCGACGCGTTGACCGCGGCGCAGGCGTCGCACGCGGGAGGACCCGGCCACACCACGATCGCGGGTCACGTGCACCACCTGGAAGCGAGCGTCACGCTCACGACGCGAACCTTGCGCGGCGAAACCGCTTCGCGTGACCGCAGCCGCACATGGACGGTATCAGCGGTGGACGATGCGGCATGGCTGGCCCTGCGCGCGTCGTTGCGGCGCGCGTACGAAGACCTGCTGGTGGCGGTGGGGATGCGGAGCACCTGGGATGAAGACGCGATCGGCACGGCGTTCGGCGCGATCGCGCACACCGCCTACCATCTCGGCGCGATCCGGCAACGACTCATCGGGCGGTAAGGAGGAAGGCCTTTCACGGACTGAACGGCGCCCGACCTGAACACCGCCTGACTGAAGCCTCGATCTGACGTCTCTCACCGGAACGTCTCGTGATGAGGCTCGGAACTTGCAGCGCACTGCTGGTGCCATACGATACGGTTTCCCGCGTCGCGAAACGCGCTTCCCGTCTGGAGGTGTTGCGATGAGACGACTGTTCCTGGCGGCCGCCGTCGCCGGCTTGTGGCTCGCCGCCTGCTCCCGTGAACCCACCGCACCCAACGTGCCGCTCACGACCACGCCGGCTCCGCCGGAAATGCTGCGGTTCGAGAGCGATCACCCGCACGCGCACGTCATGCTTCCGAAGGGCTTTGCGCGGAGTGCCGCGAAACGCTCCTCGACCGGGATCAACTACCACGGTGGGCCGCTCTTCATCAATCAGACACGGGTCGTCGCGATCTATTGGTCGGCGTCGACGATCTATAAGAACGGTCCGACACCGGGAATGACCGGCACGGGGGACCAGGACGGCTCGCTCATCAGCGCGTTCCTGCGAAACCTCGGCGGCTCGCCGTACTTCAACATCAATTCCACCTATTTCGATGGCACCGGGGCGAGCGTGCACAACGTCGTCTCGTACACGGGCTTCTGGGCGGCGAACACCAACGTCCCCGCGCCGGGGACAACCGTCTCCGATGCGGCCGTGCAGGCACAAGTCGTCGCCGGACTCAACTCTGGAGCGATCCCCTTCGACAACTCCACCCTCTACGTCGTGTTCAGCGGACCGGGCGTAAACCTGGGTGGCGGATTCGGCTCGCAGTATTGCGCCTACCACGGTCACTTCACCTCGAGCGGCCGAGACGTGAAATACGCGGTGCTGCCGCACGACGCCGATTTCGTCAACGGGTGTACGGCGCTCGCCGGCTCGCCCAACAATGATTTCGACGCCGACGCGGAGGTGAACACGCTGGCGCACGAGACGGAAGAGACGACGACCGACGAAGACCTGAACGCCTGGTTCGACAGGCGCGGCCAGGAGAACGCCGACAAGTGCGCCTGGACGTTCGGCACGACGTACACGACGTCCAATGGCTCGACGGCGAACATGAACCTGGGAGGGAAGGACTTCCTGGTTCAGCGCAACTGGGTGAACAGCGGCAACGGCGGCTGCCTGGTTCACTTCCCTTAGTCTAGGCTCCTCCTTGCAGCCTCCATGCGTGTAACTTTCCGCGCATGGATGCGCGCAGCGCCGATCTCGGTGCCCTGAAAATCGACCGCACCACGCCGCCCGCCCCCCAGGGCGGGCGGGGGGGGCGGCGGTGGCTGCTGGTCGCCGGGCAAGCCCTCATCGTGCTGGTGGTTGGGGCATGGCTCGTGTCCCGCTCGATCGGCGGTGCCATCCCTGTCCGGCTGGTCCCCGCCGTGCTGATCTCGCCCGCGCAGGCTTCCTCGGTGGTGATCGCCAGCGGATACGTCGTCGCCCAGCGCAAGGCCGCCGTGGCCTCCAAGGGCACGGGCCGCCTCGTGTACCTCGGCGTGGTCGAAGGGGACCGAGTGAAGGCGGGCCAGGTCATCGCCCGCATCGAGGATTCCGACGTGCGCGCCCAGGTGGCGCAGGCGGAGGCCAACGTCCGGCTCGGCGTCGCCGACCTGCAGGACGCGCGGCGCTCGATGGAGCGCGAGAAACAGCTGCTCGACTCGAACCTCAGTACCCAGGCGGCCTACGACGCTGCGGAGGCACGCTACCGCCGCGTGGTCGCCACGATCGATGTCGCCACGGCGAGCCTCGGCGCCGCCCAGGTTGCGCTCGAGAATACGGTGATCCGCGCCCCGTTCGACGGCACCGTGCTCACGAAGAACGCCGACGTGGGTGAGATGGTGGCGCCGCTCGCCGGCAGCGCCCTCTCCAAGGCCGCCGTCGTGACGCTCGCCGACCTGGGCTCGCTGCAGGTCGAGGTGGATGTCTCCGAGACGAGCATCGAGCAGGTGGACGTGGGCGCGCCGTGCGAGATCGTGCTCGACGCCTATCCCGACGTGCGCTACCCTGGCAGCGTGGCGAAGATCGTGCCGACCGCCGACCGTGCCAAAGCGACGGTGCAGGTGAAGATCGCCTTCAACAAGTACGACGCGCGGGTGTTGCCCGAAATGAGCGCCAAGGTTCACTTTCTGCCGCGCACCGATGCCGCGGCAAAGACCGACACGACGCCGCTGCTCACGATTCCCGCGGCGGCGGTCGCCCAGCGCGGCGGACACAGCGTGGTATATACGATCACCGCGGGGCATGCGGTGGAAGTTCCGGTGGTCGTCGGCCGGAGGGTGGGGCAGGGCGTGGCGGTCTTGCAGGGCCTGGCCGTGGGCACGCAGGTGGTCGACAGCGTGAGCGACCGGTTGCAGCGCGGCGTCAAAGTCAAAGCACCTTGAACGAGGATTGACCAGTGGCCGGACCGATCGTCCAGATCCGCGGTGTGTCCAAATCGTATCGGCGCGACAGCAATGCCGTGCCGGTGCTCGAGAACATTTCCCTCGACGTCCCCGAAGGCGAATTCCTGGGACTCATGGGTCCGTCGGGCTCGGGGAAAACCACGTTGCTGAACCTGATCGCGGGGATCGACCGGCCCGACTCGGGAAGCGTGACCGTGGCCGGCACGGACGTGGTGCAGCTGTCCGAGTCGCAGCTCGCCAAGTGGCGCTCGACGCATATCGGCTTTGTCTTCCAGTTCTACAACCTGATCCCGGTGCTCACCGCCTACGAGAACGTGGAGCTGCCGCTGCTGCTGACACCGCTCTCCAGGGCGCAGCGCAAGGACCACGTGCAGACCGCGCTCGGGCTCGTGGGTCTGGCCGACCGCGTGAGCCACTACCCGCGCCAGCTCTCGGGCGGTCAGGAGCAGCGGGTCGCGATCGCGCGGGCGCTCGCCGCCGATCCCACGATTCTCGTCGCGGACGAGCCAACGGGGGATCTCGACCGCAAGTCGGCCGACGAAGTGCTGACGTTGCTCGACAGGCTCAACAAGGAATTCAAAAAGACGATCGTGATGGTGACGCACGATCCGCACGCCGCCGAGCGGGCGCACACGGTGCGCCATCTCGACAAGGGCGTGCTGCAATAGGGGGCGCCATGAAAATGTTCTCGATCATTCTCCGCAACGCCTTCCGGCACCGCCTGCGCTCGATTCTGACGGTGGCGGGGATCGCCACGGCGGTGATGGCGTTCGGTATCCTGCGTACCATCATCGGCGCCTGGAACTCCGGCGTGGCGAACGCGTCGGCGAACCGCATGATCGTGCGGCATCGCGTGTCGTTCATCTTCCCGTTGCCGATCACGGACATGCAGCAGCTGCAGCGCGTGGCGGGGGTGACGGGGGTGTCGTGGGCCAACTGGTTCGGCGGCGTCTATGGCAACAGCACGGATTTCCGGAACTTCTGGCCGCGGATGGCGATCGATCCGGCGACCTGGTTCGCGCTCTACCCCGAATTCATCGTGCCGCCCGACCAGTTCGCCGCGTTCCAGCGCGAGCGCAACGCCTGCATTATCGGCCAGAAGCTCGCCACGGAGCACAACTTCAAGCTCGGCGACGTCATCACGATGGACGGTGACATCTTCCCGGGGCGCTGGGAGTTCGTGGTGCGGGGGATCTACAAGGGAAAGGATCCCTCGGTGGACGAGACGCAGATGTTCTTCCAGTGGGATTACCTGAGCGAGCAGGTGAAGCAGCGCGAGCCGGGCCGCAACGTGGATGCCGGTTGGTACGTCCTCAAGGTCGCCAACGCCGGCGACATGCCAGCGGTCTCGGCCACCGTGGACACCGCGTTCGCCAATTCCCAGGCGCCCACCAAGACCGAGAGCGAGCGCGCCTTCCAGCAGGGCTTTGTCTCGATGTCGAGCGCGATCATCACGTCGCTGCAGGTGATCTCGTTCGTGATCATCGGCATCATCCTGCTCGTGCTCGGGAATACGATCGTGATGGCGGTGCGCGAGCGCACGCGCGAGTACGCGATCCTCAAGACCCTCGGCTTCACGGGCCGGCACGTGGCCACGTTCATTTTCGGCGAGTCGCTCATCATCGGTCTCGCGGGCGGCGTGCTGGGGCTGGCGCTGACGTACCCGATCGTGACCGGTGTGGGGCATGCGGTGCCGACGATGTTTCCGGTGATCGGCGTGTCGGCGTTCACCGCGGTGCTCGTGATCGGGGTGGCGGCAGCTGCCGGCCTCGCGGCCGCCGCGCTGCCGGCGATGCGCGCCGTGCGCCTCTCCATCGTGAACGGTCTCCGGACAGTCGGGTAGGCGATGAAGATTCCGTTTCCCTACATCTGGCGCAGTCTCTGGGCGCGCCGCCTCACGACGCTCCTGACACTCGGCGGTCTGACGCTCGTGGTGTTCGTGTTCGCCGGCGTCCTGATGCTGGCCCAGGGCCTCCAGACCACGCTCGTCGACACGGGGTCCCCCGACAACGTCATCGTGCTGCGCAAGTCCGCCAACAGTGAGCTCGTGAGTCAGGTGGACCGGGGCTCGGCGGAGATTCTCGAGACCGCGCCGGAGGTCGCCGCGGCGGCCGACGGCCGGCCGCTCATGTCCCGCGACATGAATCTCGTGATCAACCTTTACAAGAAGGGCAGTCACGCGATGGGGAACGTGACGGTGCGCGGGACGTCGCCGCACGGCGTAGAGCTGCGCCAGAGTGTGCACGTCACGCAGGGCCGCATGTTCACGTTCGGCACGCACGAGATCATCGTCGGCAAGGGCATCGCGTCGGGCTTCGACGGCATCGCGCTGGGCGGTGTCGTGCCATTCGGCGGCGATCGCTGGACGGTCGTGGGACTGTTCGACGCGGGCGGATCGGGGTTTGATTCGGAGATCTGGGGCGACGTCGATCAGGTGATGCAGGCGTTCGGCCGCCCGACCTATTCATCGGTGACGATGCGGCTGAAGGACCCGGGGCAATTCGATGCGTTCAAGGCCCGTCTCGCCGCGGATCCCCGCACGCAATACATCGAGCCGAAGCGCGAGCGCGATTTCTACCGCGAGCAGTCGCAGGGGCTGGGGACGTTCATCAAAGTGCTCGGCCTGCTCGTGACCATCATCTTCTCGATCGGGGCGATGATCGGCGCGATGATTACGATGTACGCCGCGGTGGCGAATCGCGTGGTGGAGGTCGGGACGATGCGAGCCCTGGGCTTCCAGCGCCGCAGCGTGCTCGGCGCCTTCCTGCTCGAGTCGGTCCTGCTCGGGCTCGTCGGCGGGGTGGCGGGCCTCGCCCTGGCAGCGCTGCTCTCGTTCGCGCGAGTGTCCACGCTGAACTTCACGAGTTTCGCCGAAATCGGCTTCGGGTTCACGCTGTCCGTCGGCGTGATCGTCAACGCGCTGATTTTTGCGGTCGTGATGGGCGTGGTGGGCGGCTTCCTCCCAGCCGTCCGCGCCGCGCGGCTCAACATCGTCAACGCGTTGCGCGGTGCCTGATCAGGGGCCCGACAAGACTCTTACGCGGCGCCGCGCAGGACTGTCGTTAGCCCACCGCCCGGCGTCCGCAGTCATCAGAACGCGACGGTTTGGATCGAATGCGGACGCGTCGTCACCTTGACGGCTGACGACCCGACCGTGAGGTAGTACGCTCCGCCCTTTGCCGTCGGGTTCATGACCACCACCGCGACCGTGCCGTCGGGGTTCTGGAACGCCGTGGTGAGCAGCATGCTGCGGCTCGCGACGGCCATGATGCGGCGGGCGCCAGGGTGGATGAACTTGGAGAAGTGCCCGATATAGTAGTAGGAGTTGGTGTAGATCAGCTTGCCGCTGCGCGTGTCGGCGTGAATCGGCGCGAAGCAGAAATTCCCGACGTGGTTGGGCCCACCCTTTTCGTCGAGCAGGACGTTCCAGTCGGTCCAGCCTTCGGTTCCCGAATTGAAATCGTGAATCATCGAGCGGCCGTACGCTTCGCCGAGGCTCCAGCGGCCGTAGGCGGTCGAGTCGAAGTTCGCGGGCGTGCCCTCGGTGAAGAGGAGATGCTTGTCGGGATAGAGGCGGTGCACCAGCGCCACGTTGTCGTACATCTGCGTGCCGCCCGACCAGTCTTCGTACCAGTGGTAGGCGATCCCCCAGGCGTATTTCGCGGCGTCGGGGTCGTCGAAGATCGTCTGCGCGCGCTGGATAATGAGGTCACGGTTGTGGTCCCACACCAGGATGTGAACGTCGGAGAGTCCTTCGCGAGCCATGGTGGGGCCGAGGAAATTCTTGAGAAAGTTCTTCTCGTCCTCTGCCTGATAGGTGCACGACTCCCACGTCTGGGTCGCCATCGGCTCGTTCTGGATCGTAATGCCCCAGATCGGCACGCCGGCCTGGCGGTAGCTCTTGATGAACTTCGTATAGTAGAGCGCCCACGCGCGGTAGTACGCAGGCAGCAGCGTGCCGCCATGCAGCATGTCGTGGTTGCTCTTCATGTACGCCGGCGGACTCCACGGACTGGCGAACAGCGTGAGCCGGTTGCCGCTCGCCGCCATCGCCTTGCGGATCAGGGGGATGCGGTACTTGAGGTCGTGCGCGATCGAGAACGTCGCGAGCGTCGAGTCGCCCTCGGTGACGTAGGTGTAGCTGTCGCTCGAGAAGTCGCAGCTGTTGATGTTGGTACGCGCCAGGGTGTAGCCGATCCCCTGATCGGTGCTGTAATACGCCCGCAACAGCTCGTCCTGCTGTGCCGCCGGAAGCTTCGCGAACGTTTCCGCGGACGCATCGGTCAACGCGCCGCCGATCCCGATCAGTGTCTGGAACGTCTTGCCGGGATCGACGAAGACGTAGATCCGCCCCTCCGAGGTCGGCTCCTGCGCCGCGAAGGCCAGCGTGTCGGTGGGCGTCAGGCGCAGTGTGGAGCTGTCTGCTGTGGTGTAGACGACGGCGCGCTTGCCGGCGGCCGTCCACTCGATCCGGGGAGCGGTGTTCGCGCACCCGATGAGGAGCAGGACGGAGCCGAGGCTCGCGAGCAGGGTGCTACGACTTGGGGGCAGCGGGCTTGGCGGCATAAATGAACTCGTAGTAGTCGCGCATTTTGAGGCCGGTCGCGGCCTCTTCGTCCGTGATGATGGTCGCGTCCCGGTGCAGCTGCAGCGCACTCGCCGTCACCATGCTCGTGACGGGTCCCTCAACCGTCTGAGCGACCGCTCTGGCCTTGCTCTTCCCGCTGGCCACGAGGACGAGCCGCTTGGCGTCGAGAATCGTCCCCACCCCCATCGTGATCGCGTAGACGGGAACATCCTCGCGGCGCTCGAAGAAGCGGGCGTTATCGTCGATCGTCTGCTTCGACAGCGTCTTGAGTCGCGTGCGCGAGGAGAGCGAGCTGGTCGGCTCGTTGAACGCGATGTGCCCGTCCGAGCCGATGCCGAGAATCTGGAGGTCGATGCCGCCGCATTCGGCGATGCGGTTCTCGTACCACTGGCAGAAGGCAGGGTAGTTGCTGGTGGTCCCCGAGGGGATATTGATGTTCTGCGGCGGAATATTGACGTGCTGAAAGAAATGCTCGTGCATGAAGTAGTGGTAGCTCTGCGGATGTCGCGCCGGCAGGCCCACGTATTCGTCGAGGTTGAACGTCGTCACCCGTGAAAAGTCGAGCTGTTCCTCCTTATGGAGGCGCACCAGCTCCTGGTACAGGCCGAGCGGGGTGGATCCGGTGGCCATGCCCAGTACGGCGTTGGGCTTGGTATTGAGCACTTCGGCGACCAGCTGCGCCGCGGCCTTGCTCATCGCCTGATAGTCGCGGTGGATGATGACTTCCACGCACTGCCTCCAGGGGGTGCCTAGGTGCGGAACAATGGTAATCGTGTTTCCGCGGGCGAGACAGTACAATCCCTGCGCATGATCAACGTCGGTCTGGTCGGGTTCGGGTTTGCCGGGAAGGTGTTCCACGCCCCCGTCATCGGGGCGGTGGACGGACTGCGCCTGACGACCATCGTCCGGCGCAGCGGAGCGCCGGACACGCACCCCACCGGAGTCGAGTTCGTGCACTCGGTCGATGCGCTGCTCGACCGCGCCATCGATCTGGTTGTCATCGCCACGCCCAACGAGTCTCATCACCCGATTGCCCGGCAGTGTCTCTCGGCCGGGCGTCACGTCGTCATCGACAAGCCGTTCGCGACGACCACGGCGGAAGCGGAGGGGCTGATCCGGCTCGCACACACCCAGCGCCGGGTCCTCTCCGTGTATCACAACCGCCGCTATGTCGGGGACTTCGTAACGCTGCAACAGCTCCTGGCGCGGGGGGCGCTGGGACGCGTGGCGGCGTTCGAATCTCATTTCGACCGCTTCCGCCCCGAGCTGCGACCCGGCGCGTGGCGCGAGCAGGCGCTCCCCGGCTCGGGGGTGTGGTTCGACCTGGGTCCGCACCTGCTCGATCAGGCGCTCGTGTTGTTCGGCACGCCGCAGGCGATCTCGGCCGACATCCGGATCGAGCGCCCTGGAGCCCAGGCCGACGACGCCTTCGACGTCACGCTGCACTATCCCGCGATGCGGGCGCTGCTCAGGGCGTCGATGCTGTCAGCCGCGCCGGGGCCGACGTTCGCGGTGCACGGCACGGGCGGCTCGTTCGTGAAGTTCGGAGCCGACCCACAGGAGGACGCGCTGCGCGCGGGGCACACCCCCGACGAGCCAAATTGGGATACCGAGGATGCCTCGATGTTCGGCACGCTGACGACGTCGGCTGCAACGACGCGCATTGCGACGACGCCGTCGAACTTCACGCACTACTACGAGAATGTGCGTGATGCCATTCTGGACCAGGCGCCGCTGGCGGTGACACCGCAACAGGCGCTGGCAGTCATGCGCGGGCTGGAGCTCGCGGTCGCGAGCAACCGGCAGCGGCGCGTGGTCCCGTGGGGATCCGCCTAAGCGGATTCCGCCGTCACTTTGCGATTGTAGGCGTAGGCGACGGCCAGTGCGATGACCGCCAACGCAAGGAACGAGGCGACCCGGTACAGCGCCTCGAGGTTGGAGAGGTCGTACAACACGATCTTCAGTCCTGCGCCCGCCGCCACGCACAATCCCGCCGATCGAATGACCTTGCGGTTGAGGCGGAAGCCGAGCCAGACGAGCAGGCCGGCGTACACGAGCCACCAGACGCTCAAGGCAAGATCCCCCGCCAGACTCGTCAGCCGTCCGAACCAGCGACTGAGCTCGATGCTGCCGCCGCCAAAGACCGCCACACCGCACAGAGCCCAGAGCAGCTCTGAGCCGCTGCGCTCCCACGGCGTCGGTTTCGATTCGACGCCCCACCAGCAGGCGTAGAGCACCGTGCCCGCCAAATAGACGTAGAGGGCGACCGCCCACGAATCACTGAACACCGGGGCGGCGAGGTCGCGATCCGCCAGCGCCGCCGTGAAGAGACAGACGAACGCGCCGGTCGCGAGCAGCACCGACGCCACGCGCCCGCCTGGCCGGCCGCCCTGCCGTTCGAGCGCGAGCGCCGCGCCCGCGAGTGCCGTCCACCCCAGCACGACGTCGGTCGCTTGCCACTCGAGGGCCATCGCCACCGCCACGAGGGTGAATCCCATGATGACACCCGAGGCGGTGCGCCGCAGCCAGCCGGCCGCCAGATAGACCAGTCCCAGCGGGGCCGCGACGACTGCGAGGTGGTTCTCCAGGAGATGGAGCGTCGTCACAGCCCCCAGCAGCAGGAGCGCGATGGGATTGAAGACACAGAGGACCCGCTCAAACAGGTTGGCGGCGTCGACGGCTTCCGTGCCGAAGGGATCCCGCGCGATGTGCTGCCACCACAGGAGCGCCCATACCGCCACGGCGGCGCCGAATGCGAGCCATCGGCCCGACATGGTCCCTGTCACCTCGGCGAGGCTGAGGCCGAGGACGATCCAGGCAGTGCAAAGAATGCCGAACCGCGCCTCCGGCCAGCCGCGCTGCCGTGTGACGTGCAGCGTCAGGACCGCGCCCGAGGCAATGAGCCAGCTGCCCAGCGGATGCGCCAGCGCCGGTGACGCGCCTGCGGCCGCGAGCAGCAAAAAACCGAGCAGGGCGAGATCGAAGGTGCGGCGCCAGCTCATGGTGTACGCCAGCAGCCCGGTGCCGATGCCGATCACCTCGAGGTAGCCAAGGAACGCGTCATAGTTCGGTACGGGCGGCGGCAACAGCAGCGGTGCGAGGTACGCACCGCCGAGCGCCCACAGCGCCAGGCCCTCGATTTCGTAGTTGAGTGCGAGCAGCGTGACTACGACCGTCGAAGCGGCAAGCAGCAGCACGCCGGTGCGGCGGTCGATCAGGGCGTACGGACC
>JACXTT010009396.1_pt1 | contig 13359 bp, 10 predicted proteins | sample 9270951 | NCBI WGS metagenome assembly JACXTT01 (sample SAMN15532306, study PRJNA645909) | rock metagenome | isolation source: weathered quartz diorite | place: Puerto Rico | collected 2017-06-21
CTACATCCCCTGCACGCTGACCTTGTCCGTTTGTATAACCGGTGTCGAGGTCCCTGTCTGTGCGCGCGTCCAGTAACTTCACATGCACTCCGCGGTCGCGGGCGTGGCACGTCGCCGAGAAATCCAGATAAGGAGGCGGCTGCCGGTTCAGCGCATAGGTGGGCGACGAAACCCATGGATTCAGCGCGACATTCCCGCGCTGCTTCCCATATTCAACGATCGGAAAATAGATCGGCTGTAGGAACAGTCCCTGCTTGTTGGTCATGATCGGTGCGATCACGTTGACCAGCTGCGCCAGGTTGGCCATCTTTACTACGTCGGCGTGACGGAAGAAGGAGTTGAAAAACATTCCCATCGCCAGCGCATCCTCAAAATTGTAAATCTCCTCCAGGTGCTCGCGATTTCCGGCGCGATACCAGACGTTCCATTCGTCGTATGAGATGTAGATGGGCCGAGGATTATTAACTCCAAACTGGGCGGCCTTGATGGCGGCAGCGGTGGATTCGATGTAGTAGTCGATGCGTTGCGACGAGCCGAGAAATTTCTCCAGATCGTTGTCGCGATTGTTGATGTAGGTATGTAACGAAACGTAGTCAATCTGGTTGCGCAGAGCGTTGATCACGGTTCGATTCCAACCCAGCCAGTCCGCGCCATAGTTGCTCGATCCGCTGGCGATCAGCTGAATCGACGGATCCACCAGCCGCATCGCTTTCGCAGCTTCGAGCGCGAACTTCGCGTAATCCTCGGCATTCTTGTGGCCCAGTTGCCAGGGCCCGTCGATCTCATTGCCCAAACCCCAGTACTTCACCTTGTACGGCTCGTCGCGCCCGTTCTTACGGCGTTGATCGGCCCAATAGGTATGGCGAGACTCGTTGGTGTACTCAACCCAGGCGCGTGCATCATCGACCGTGCCGAGGCCGCCGTTAATGCAGATGTACGGCTCTGCACCGATTCGTTCGCAATACCGCAGAAACTCGTCGGTGCCGAAACGGTTGCTTTCCAGGTCATGCCAGGCTAGCTCGGCGCGCACGGGACGCTTGTCCTTAGGGCCGATGCCGTCTTTCCAGTCGTAGCCGGAGGAAAAATTTCCGCCCGGATATCGCAGGATCGAGACACCCAGTTTCTTGACGGCGTCCATCGCGTCGGTGCGAAATCCATCTTTGTCCGAAAGCGGATTTCCTTCGTCGTAAATGCCGCCGTAGATCATGCGGCCGAGATGTTCGGCGAAGTTGCCGAACACCAGCGGGTCCACTTCACCGATCGTACGGTCGATATCGATCTTGATCCGCGCCGGCTGTGTTTGCGCCGAGCAGATCAATGCGAAAAGCAGCAGACAGTAGCGATACATCAGAAACGAACCTCCACGGAATGTCCGTCGAAAGCCACGCGTCGCGTAGCATCTCCGAGCTTCACAACAAAGTCGCGCCGTAAAGGCGGCAGCATTCGCGAGCCGTCGGCCACTCGCAGCGTCAACGCACGCCGGCGATCGGTCCACGCCATTTGCACGCCCATCCATTCCCCCTTGCGATAGTCGAAAGAGCGCCCGTCGTCTTCATAGAGCAGAAACGAGCCGTCGGCGCCAGGGTAGATTGTGATCGTGAGCGGCTCGGGAACCTGTTCATCGGTATATTGCTTCACCGGACCGAGCGGCAGGACCGTGCCCGCGCGAACGAACAGAGGCATCGTCTCCAGGTCGACTTTGCGGTTGATCTCCCGTCCGCCTTCGTGGCGCTCGCTGGTCCAATAGTCATACCAGACACCGCGCGGCAGATAAACCTGACGGGTAGTCGCACCCTTTTCAACCACAGGCGCTACCAAAACATCGCGGCCCCATAAGTACTCATCCCCGCGCGCAACGGCAACCGGATCGTCTGGATAGTGCAGCCACAGGGCGCGTATCACGGGAAGCCCCGATACCGTACATTCGCGCACCGCGCTGTAAAGATACGGAAGCATGCGATAGCGCAGCTCGAGGTACTTGCGGCAGATCGGCTCAACCGTTGCATTGTGCAGTTCGCTCGGATCGGGAAGCGAAGCGCCGTTGTAATTGTTGATTTCGAGCGGCCCCGGATCCCCCGTATTCCATCCCCAGGGAAGACGCAGCGTCCAATTGCGCCCATGCGAGCGAAACAGCGGGCAAAATGCTCCGAACTGAAACCAGCGCACATACAGCTCGGCAGTGAATTCCTTGGTCGGCACAAAGCCGCCAATGTCAGTGCCCCAATAGGGAATGCCGCTGAGGCCCGTGTTGACGGCCACAGGAATGTGGGTGCGAAGAGTTTCCCACGTGGAATAAACGTCGCCAGACCAGAGGAATGATCCGTAGCGCTGCATGCCCGCGTACCCGTTGCGATGCAGCGCAAACGGCCGTTCGTTAGGACGATCGAGTTGCGGCGCTTCCCAATACATCCGGTTGCGCACCAGCCGTGAGGTAGTGTTCAACGGATCGCCTTCATCCGGCCACCACCCATCGACACCCAGCGCGAAAATATTGCGATGCTTGCTCCAGTAGCAGCTTGGCTGTTCTTCCGCCGGCTGCGCCGTGTCACAAGGATCATGAATGGTTCCATGCATCGACCGCGCTTTGATGACGACGTGCAGTGCGACTTTGAAATGCTCGGCATGGAGTTGATCGAAGATCGTTTTCGGGTCAGGAAAAACTCTCTGGTTGAAATCGAATTCGCCATTGTTCGTGTTCCAACCGGACGGGCAAAAACCCGTGCCCAGGTAAATCATCGTGTCGCACGGCAGCTTCTTCTCGCGAAATGTGCGCGCTTCCGCGAGGATCTCCTCGCGACTCGCGAGCGTGCGGTGCGATTGCTGATAGCCGAAGCTCCACAGCGGCGGCATTTCCGCGCGTCCGGTCAGCCGCGCGTATTCGGCGAGTAGAGTGGCAGGATCGCGCGAAGCCACGATGAAAACATCGAGCGGCAGAGCAGATCCTGGTGACGCCGGTTGAAACTTACCCTCCGGCCCGGTGAAATCGAACGTGCCGAACGGCTGGTGGAAGAACATCGCCCATCCGGCCGTTCCGATGATCCACGGAATCGGGACACGGCCACCGTGCGTGCGAAGCTGATAGCCGCCTTGGCCGCTGCGCATCCGGTCGGTCGAACCGCGCCGGTCGAACTGTGGTCCGCCTTCGCCCAGGCCGAGCAGCGGCGAATTCCCAGTCGTGAACGAAACGACACCTGTCTCCTCGACGATCTTGAGCTGCTGGATCGTCTCGCCTCGGGCGGTTTCGACCGCGAACGTAAGCGGCGCGGCCGAAAGCTTCACTCGAAGCTCGCCCGACCTGATGTTTTGCACGCGCCCCAGGCTTCGCAACTTCGCCAGCGGCGTGCCCGACGAGGGCGACGCTAGCGACCCGTCGACAGGAACCGGTGCTAGCTGGCCATCCTGGATAGGAAAAACGGTGATGCGCAGCGTATGTGCGCTCAGGCCGGTGATCTGGATCTCAACGTCTCGGCCAGCGGCACGCACACCTGGCTCTGCCGCTTGCTCGATGGCCGGCGCCAGAATCCCTGCACCGGCGGCCTGCATCCACTTGCGTCGGGAAAAGGTCATGGATCGCTTGGAGCATTATGACATGTCTCTTGCAAGCGATTACATGGCCGGACCGGTGGACAACGACACACCCGCTCGATGCCGCGCAAATGTATTCTGAAAAGTTTTTCTTCTTACGCCAGGCTGACCTGCTCTGCCTGCAGACCCTTGGGTCCACGCTTCACGACGAACGTGACTCGGGCGCCTTCATCCAACGTGCGATAACCGCTGGCTTCGATAGCCGAAAAATGAACGAAAACGTCTTCGCCATTCTCGCGCTGGATGAATCCGAATCCCTTTCCGGCGTTGAACCACTTCACTGTCCCTGTCTCTTTCATGCTTCTCTCTCCTGTTTCTGGTCTATAGCGATTTGAACTCTTGACGTCTCGATTGAGGGCAGTAACGCAGGTCTGGTTTGGTCCCTTCGAACTGTTTCAAATGACGTACAAATCTCTAAACGCTGCATTTCAGCATAACACGGCCGGGTAGCCGAAAAATCGCCGCCCGGCAAAATCGTCAAACCCGCCCCGGTTCGCGCCCGGCACGAGAATTATTGCCATGGGACCAGCGTTTGAACCCCCTTTTCACTGGGAATATTTCGCACCACGGTGTTGTCGGTGGTCGAAATCTGGGAGATGAAGGTCGAGTCGAGATTGGCGACATATAGAAACCGGCCGTCCGGAGTCGCCGCCAAAGCGACCGGCAAACCACCCACCGTGATCGTTTTGGCGACCGCGTAAGTGGTGGCGTCCAGCACCGTCACCGTACCCGCCGAAACCACGTTAGTAACGTAAATGTACCTGCCATTCCTGCTGGTGGTGATCGCCGATGGGGACTGGAAGCCGGAAACGGTGGTAGTGAGCGTATTGGTCAGCAGATCGATCACCGAGACTGTGTTCCCCGCGAAATTCGTCACGTACCCCAGCGCCCCGTCCGGGCTCATCGCGATCTGGATCGGTTGGTTGCCGCCCGGGATCGTGGCGCTCAGCGTTCGCGTGGTGAGATCGATCACGAAGATCGACCCCGGGTTCAAATAATTGGCGACATAGGCCCGCTTACTATCGCCGGTAATCGCGACGCCGTAAGGCGAGCTCCCGGATGGCAGCGAAATCGTCGTGATCACTCGCAGCCCCGTGGGATCGATGATCGACACCGAAGCCGATGTAGAGTTAGAAACCACCAGCGAATTGCCGTCGGGACTGATCGCGATTCCTCGCGGCCGCGTCCCCACCGGTATCGACGGAAGAAAGCGGCCACTCATGAAGTCCCAAACTCCCACCGAATTGTTGTTGAAGTCCGCGAAGAAAATGTAGTTGGGGTTGGCTGTCGTCTTGGCGAATGGAAATACCGCCGGCAGCGCGCGCAGCGGAATTAATATCGCGCTGGCGATCGGATTGTAATTCCCGGGTGTGCCCACCGAGGCGCCAAACGTTCCATCCGCGTTCTGCATCACCATGTAGGCGCCGCCCGACAGGAAATAAAGCAGGTATCCGGCGACGAAGCCATATTGGTTGAGAAGAAAATCCAGGTAGCTGCAGCCAGACAGTACCAACGTCAGCGCGGCCGCCACAATCAGCTTGATCCATTTGCCCCTGAGTTGTTTGATCACGATATTCTCCTCTATTGGAACAGCACGCTTCGCCCGCTGGCGCTGATTGAAATCCCAAAAGCGCTATCCAGTCCTTGTGCGCTGAAATTGGCCGACGACTCATACAGAAGAGTTCCCATAAGCAGGTAGCCTTGCGACTGGTAGGCCCTTACGCGCGACTGCGGGATCGCTCCCAAAACATACGATGGAACGGTGAAGGTGAGAGCCGAAGCGGGAGCCAGGCAAACGAATTGCGCCGAGGAATCGCTGGGCGTATCATAATTTCCGCCCACGATCGCGACGGCGGCGATGCGTGGATCAGGCGCAACCCAGGTAACGGTCAGTCCTTGAGAGCGGTTGACGTTGGAAATGCTCGACAGATTTTGATACGTCAGCACGGGCAGCATGTTGATCCTGGCCTGAAACGCGCCCACGTCTGGCCCCCCCGTTCCCGAAATCGAAACGCTTCCGGGATCAAGGAACAGCGGCGACTGCGATAAACGTGAGTTCGACGCTCCGATATAGCTGTGATAATCGATAAAGGCCGTGCCCTCGCGCGCGATTTGTCGCGATCCGTTGGAGCCGCTCGCAGCCAGCGATGCGCCTGCGTTAAGTGCTCTCGCCCCGGACCTGCCACCCGGCAACGGATCGCTGACAACGATATTGCCCCGTCCCGTGTAAACGGTGCATGAGCCCGCCGGCGGGAATGCGTAGGCCGAGTTAAAGAAAAACTGACCGCCCGGTTCTTCGCGGAAAACAGCCCCTCCGATATCGACATTCAACTGGACCGGCTGCGGAAGATCGGTCTGCGAGCTGTACTGCACTCGAGCCAGCGTAACCGTGCCTGTTTTGCCGGGTTTCGAATAGACCTGCGCGAATGGATTTGAATCTGAACATGCGGACCCGGTGCCTTGAATGGCCATGGTCGTCGCATTGCTCGTTATCGCGCGATCCGTACGGACGAACACCGGAACATAGCAGCCTTGAGGCGCATCGGCTGGAACCTTGAATATGACTTGATCGATCGACGAACAGCACGGGCTGCGTCCTGTATACAACACGTCGCTCGCGGCCACGGCTTTGCCACCAACCCAAACCTCGACCGGTGTCGCGAGATTCCCCGCTGTCGGCGCAACATTGTCGGGCCCATTCGCCGGACCCAGTCCCGTGCCCCACAGCGTGACCACTTGGCCGGGGGTCGCCGGCACCGTGAGCGAATTAATCGGTTGCTCAGTCGCCGAAATGAAGTTTTGCACGATCGACGGCCCGAATCCGCCGCTATTAGCTGCAAATGCGCCAAAGCTGCTGTTGACGATCTGCACCGGCGACGGATTGCTCTTCGTTCCGTTGTATGTCACCTGCACCGACGCCAATCCCACCGGCGCATTCGACGGCATGATCACGTTTAACTGTCCGTCGAACGCGAATAGTGGCAAAGCGTCCACACCGCTTGTGCCCTGCGTGACGCGAACCGACACGCCACCAAGCGTAATCTGGATGGGAAATGCCGTAACCTGCACGCCAGGTGCTGCGGGCCCCAGGCCCTTTCCGAAAACAGTAAAGAGCGACCCTCGAGCGATCGATCCGCTCGGCAATCCAGGCCGAGCATAACTCGCCCCGTTAACTATGCCTTTGGGAAAGATGACCGGTTGGGCCGAAAGAAATAAGCTGAAGAGAAAAAACACGAGAATTTTTTTCACAAAGTCTCCGGTGCTGGATCTTCAATTGAGATTATTGAAGCACATTCGGCTTCGGTTTCCAAGACGAAAGAGCGCATTCCTCCAACTTGTGCTGCAGGAAGCGACGCTCCGGATCCGAGCACGGGCAGCCGAGCGCTTGGCGGAAGCACGTTGCAGCTTCTTCGCGGCGGCCCAACTCGAGAAGCAGATGTCCGCGCACCGCCGGAAGCAGATAATAGTCTCGCAACTTTGGATTTCCTTCCAGCGGCGCGATCAGAGCCAGCGCCGTAGCCGCACCTTGTACTTTCGCGACCGCGACCGCGCGGTTTAACGCCACCACCGGCGACGGATTGATCGAAAGAAGCTGGTCGTACAGGCTCAGGATTACCGGCCAGTCCACCGAGTGCAGATCCGTGGCGCGCGCATAGGTTGCTGCGATCGCTGCCTGCGCGTGGTACTCGGAAACATCGTCGCCCGACATTGATTTATCGAAATGATAAAAGCCCAGCCCGATCAAATCCGCATCCCATCGGCTGCGATCTTGCGCTTCGAGCAGCACCAGGTCGCCGGCATTGTCTACTCGCGCCGGCAAGCGCGCGGCTTGGAATGCCATCAATGCGACCAGCGCATGAACCCGCGGCGTAGCGATCGATGATGACGCCACCAGCCGGGCCAAACGCAAAGCCTCGAAGCACAGATCACGCCGGATCAAGTCCTGCCCGGCATGCGCCGTGTAGCCTTCGTTGAATAGGAAATAAATGACGTCCAGCACCGAAGCCAGGCGTCGCCTGAGTTCGGGGCCACGCGGCATATCCAACGTCAAGCCCCGCTCCCGGATCTGGCTCTTCGCTCGTACCAGCCGTTGCGCGACCGCTGAATCATCGGCCAGGAAAGCGCGTGCGATCTCGCGAACACTGAAGCCGCTGACCGTTTTGAGGCTCAATGCAACGCTCGACTCCTGCGATATCTCCGGATGGCAGCACATGAAGATCATCCGCAGCTCATCGTCGCGGAGTTGCTCTTCCACGTCCGGATCGCTTTGCGACGCGCCAGCTGATCGTGACATCTCAGCGATAATCGCATCCGTCTTATCGCCGAGCACCTGACTGCGGCGCACCGAGTCGATCGCCGCATTGTGAGCGACGCGAAAAAGCCATGCCGCCGCATTCTCCGGCACGCCCTGATAGGGCCATATCTGGAGAGCGCGCAGCATGGCTTCCTGCACTGTCTCTTCGGCCAGATCGATGTTCGCTGGACCGAGTAATCGAGTCAGGTGCGCGACCATGCGACCCGACTGATGCCGGAACAGATGCTCCAGCAGTGCTCCGGCCTCTTCTGAGGCGCTCACGATCCGTAAACTTGCCGCACCTCCACCGTGCCGCCGTACTCCAGGTGCGGGTGCTCGACCGCCAGCTTCACCGCTTCATCGTAGTTGGCTGCTTCGATCGTGTAGTAGCCGCCCAGTATCTCCTTGGTCTCGCTGTACGGCCCGTCGGTGGCTTTCGGCTTTCCGTTTTGTGAGCGGATCACACGGCCCACGTCCTCGGCCATCCGCTTGCTGTCCTTAGTGAACGATTTCTGCGTCCACGCCCGGTATTTCTCGATGGCCTTTTGCATCTCTTCCGGACTGAGCTTGGCCCAGTGTGCCGGGTTGTCATAAAGAAGAAGCATGTAATGTGGCATTGTTTTCTCCTATCGTACGCGCGTGTACTCCGCGGTCTCGCTGAACTTCGGCTTGCCGTCCTCGTAGAATTGCCACTCGCTCACTACGTGGTTATTATCCACGAAACGAATCTTGGCGTTATGCATGTGCCCGGCGCGCGCATTCGACAATCCGGTCGCGTCGAGAAATTGAAAATCCAACTCGCCCGTGCCGGCGCTGAACGTTTTCGCAACCATCCGCGGCTGGTTGCCCACCATGCAGTAATGCGTCAACATCAGCCGGCCGCCATCCAGGTGATAGAGCGTGAGCATGGTAGCCCGGCCGTCAGCCGTTTCGCGCTCCAGAAGTGTTGTGCCCCCGGCGACCAGTTCATAACTGAGATGGGCCTTCCCCGATTTGAGGTCGGTTTCCCATTCGCCCACCAGCGATTTCAGCCGCGCGAATGCGGCCGAAACGTCGGGCGAGCCTTCGGACTTTGGGCTGGCGGCTTGGCTGGCGATCGCGCCGAACGCCAGGATTGCAATTAGAAGCAGTCTCTTTTTCATTGAAGTTCTCCTTGGGGTGTTTGGGTCTTGCAACCTAATAACGGATGAAGGCCGCGAGAATCGACATCGATCGCGAAAAAATTGTGGGGTCCCGCGTAGTATAGTGCCCCTATGGTTCGAGAACCGTAAGGAGGGCGTCATGGTTGGTTTCCGTCTTTTGGTAGCGTTCCAGTTCGTACTCTTCGCACAACAGCTCTTCGCACAGGCACCTTCGGAGGCGCGTTTTGAGGTAGCCGCCTCCAAAGACGTCATGATCGAGATGCGCGACGGTGTGAAATTAGCCGCTGACGTCTACCGGCCGTCGCGCAACGGCGCAGCAGTCGACGGCAAATTCCCGACGCTCATGGAGCGCACTCCGTACAACAAGGCTGGAGGCGCCGGCACCGCGAGCTTCTTCGTACCGCGCGGCTACGTCGTGATCATTCAGGACGTGCGCGGCCGCTACAAGTCCGAAGGCCATTGGCGGCCCATCACCGACGATCCGAACGATGGCTTCGACACCGCCAGATGGATCGGCGAGCAGCCCTGGTCCGACCGTGCCGTTGGGACCATCGGCACTTCCTACGCAGGGGCAACGCAACATGCTCTCGCCATCGCCAACGCGCCCAACGTCAAGGCCATGATCCCCGTCGACGCGATGTCCAACTTCGGCCATTACGGCGTTCGCCACAACGGCGCATTCGAGCTTCGCTTCTTCAATTGGGTCCTGACTATGGGAAACGCCGCCGGCACTCAGAACGCGTCGGAAGCGGCGATCCGTGCGGCTTCCGATCCCGCGGCCGCCGCCGCGCTTATCGAAATGGGCAAGAACGTTCGCGACTATGTGCGCAGCCTGCCGCTCCGTCCCGGAACCACGCCGCTTAAATTTGCTCCCGACTACGAGGCGTGGATCGTCGAAGCCATGCGGCACGGCGACTATGATGACTTCTGGAAACAGCATGGCGCGAGCGTCGTCGATCACCTGGCCGAGTACAAGGATATCCCCGAGTATCACGTCACCGGCTGGTACGATTCCTGGGGCACGCAGGTCGCAAATCTGAATTACATCGAGCTGCGCAAGGCCAAGAAGAGTCTACAGCGCCTGATCATTGGACCCTGGACGCACGGTGGTCAAACGCGCAGCTTCGCCGGTGAGGCCCAGTTCACCGCCGACGCCGCGCTCGATTTCAACAATTGGCGGCTGCGCTGGTTCGAGCACTGGCTCAAGGGTGTCGACAACGGCGTCGATCGCGAACCTCCCGTCCGGCTCTACGTGATGGGCGGTGGCGATGCGCACAAAACACCCGAGGGCCGGCTTTTCGTCGGCGGCGCGTGGCGCGATGAGCAGGAATGGCCGCTCGCCCGCACTCTCGCGACGCCTTACTACCTCCACGCCGGCGGCGTTCTATCGGCCGATAAACCCACCGCACACCCACCGACGACCTACGTCTTCGATCCGAAAAATCCGGTGCCCACGCTCGGCGGCAATGTGTCATCCCAAGGGACTCTCATGTTCCAGGGCGCTGCTGACCAGCGCTGCCGTCTCGACTTCTGGCTCTGCCCGGATTCGAAACCGCTCTCGGCGCGCAACGACATCCTGGTCTACCAGACGTCGCCGCTCGCTCGCGATACCGAGGTCACGGGCCGGCTCATCGTAAAGCTCTGGGCCGCGTCGAATGCGACCGATACCGATTTCACCGCTAAGCTCATCGACGTCTATCCACCCAGCGCCGATTTTCCCGCGGGTGTAGATCTCAACATCGCCGACAGCATCGTGCGAGCACGCTACCGCAATGGTGCTGGCAAGGCGCAGCTGCTCGAGCCCGGCAAGCCCTACGAGTTCGCGATCGAGATGTATCCGACGTCGCTGGTCTTCAAGCGCGGCCATCGCATCCGTCTTGACATTTCAAGCAGCAACTTCCCGCGTTTCGACGTAAATCCGAATACCGGAGAGCCCTTGAACGAAAACCGGCGCTGGCGCATTGCGGAGAATTCGATCTATTCTGATCCTCAGCACCCGTCCCATATCATCCTGCCGCTGATTCCGCCGCGTGTTCAGGAAACTGCGCGCGCCAACAAGTAGGAAGGGTGCAGTTGCCCGGTCGGCGGATACAATTCGTCGTGCGAATAAACGAAGCCCAACTTCTCCAAGACTCGCTTCGACGCTTTATTCGCCGGATGATGGCCTGCGAACAGACTCGTCGCGCCTAGTTGATCAAACGCATACTCGATCACCGTGCGCCCGGCCTCCTGCGCCAGTCCGTGGCCCCAGCACTCGGGCTGAAGATGAAATCCCAGCTCGTAGATTTTCTCGTCAAGCCGATAGGGCCGCAAACCCGCACAGCCAACATGCGTGCCGTCCGCAAGCAGAAAGACGGGCCAATACTCGACGCCATGAAGTCTCTGGCACTCGATTTCTCTTTCCAAGCGCTGCCGGACTTGCTCGGGACCGAATGGACCGCCTATTAAGGATGACACCCGCGTGTCCCCCCAAAGCGCATTCGCCAACGCCAAATCATCAAGCGACCAGCGCCCGAACCCAAGCCGCGCCGACCGCAGGAAATACGCCCGAGAACCGCTCATTTCCCGATATGATAGCCGCTCGAACAACCTCGGCTCAAGAAAGTGAGAGCGCGTCGATAACGAAGTAGAGGAGGTCCGGTGCGAGAGAACGTCAGCATCGCCGTTGTCGCCCCGCTCCAGCCCGAATACTTTTACGACCTCATGTGGGAAGGCGTTTGGGAGGCCACGTTCGACCTAAACGCGTTCGGTGTGCAGGTTCAAAACCTCGTCACACAACGTCACGATTTCGCCGGTCAGAGGGACATGCTTCAGTCGCTGCTCGAAACCGAAATCGACGGCATCGCGATCCTTCCTTCTCACTTCTCGGGCCTGAACGACTTGATCAGCGAACATCAACGCCGCGGTACTCCAGTGGTCACATTTCACAGCGACGCCCCGGACAGCAAGCGTGTGGCTTTTGTGGGGCCCAAATCAACTGCTGCGGGCGCCTTGGCTGCCGAAGTACTCTCCAAGCTCATGCATGGGCGCGGTCGCGTGCTATCTTTCCCTGGCTCCAGCGGCCGCCAGCACTTCGCGGCCCGTTACGCAGGCTTTCACGCCGAGTTGGCGCGCTCTTCCGATCTGGCCGAAACGGTCTTCCCGAACCCTGTTGAGTCCGTCACGCCCGAGCTGCTTTCAGCAGTCCAACTCGTCGATGGAGTGTATGTGGGTTGTCAAGAGCTGGTGCACGTGGCCGCTGCTTTGGAACAATCAGGCCTGAACATTCCCGTCGTCGGTTTCAGCAACACCGAACCATCTCGCGGCTTCCTCGAGCGCGGCGTGATTTCCGCGGTCATCGACGAAAACCGTTATCTTCAGGGATATTTCGCAGTGCAGAAAACGTATGAAGCTATACTTCACCAAGAGCAGGGTGACAAGCTGCGTGGCATCACAGTCCCTTCTACGGTGGCGTTTGCCGTCAACGCGAACGAGCTGAACGAATCTGTAAACAGCGCCTTTGAGATGCTGGTCGGGCAGCGCACACAAGCCCTCGTGTCATATAAGGACAAGCTGGAGCAGGCCAATCGCGAATTGTTGAACCTTTCGATCACAGATCCCCTGACTGGCCTGCTCAACCGGCGCAGATTCGAGGAAGTCGTGCGGCAGGAGGTCGCCCGTGCCCATCGCTATGGCCCGCTTTCGCTCCTGATGATTGACCTCGATTCATTCAAGCAGGTCAATGATCTCTATGGCCATCAGGCCGGCGATGAAGCGCTCAAAACAGTCGCACGAGTCCTGCTGTCCTGCTGCCGGACCACGGACTTCTGCGCCCGCTTGGGAGGTGACGAATTCGCTGTCATCCTGCTCCACGGCGACGCCCAGGCTGCATCAATCGTGCGCGCCAGAATTTTGGAAGGCATCGCCCAAACTCCTGTCCAATTCGGTAGCCGCCAACTGACGATAGGCTTGAGCATTGGCGCGGCATCTTTGCCGCAGGACGCCCAAACCGCCGAAGCACTAATGGCCGCGGCCGACTATGGCATGTATCTCATCAAACAAGCATCACGAACCCAGCCGGCTCCCATCCGGGCCTAGTGCGCAAGATTCTCCAGCGCCCAACGGGCATGCTCGGCCACTATCTCATTCGGAAATCGCGCCAGCTTTTCGAGTGGCTCCCGAAACTTTTCGAGTTTGCTGTTGCCCATCGCGATCGCGACGTTTCGCAAGAAGCCTGAGTACTTGGCGCGCTGGAGCGGGCTCTTCCGGTAGGGCACGCGAAACTCCTCTTCGCCAAGCGCAGCCAGCTCCTCCAGCCGCGCCGAGGAGTGCTGGTGCTCCAACGACCCGCCCCCCCCC
>JACXTT010009397.1_pt1 | contig 13358 bp, 13 predicted proteins | sample 9270951 | NCBI WGS metagenome assembly JACXTT01 (sample SAMN15532306, study PRJNA645909) | rock metagenome | isolation source: weathered quartz diorite | place: Puerto Rico | collected 2017-06-21
CTGACCTCGCGCCGGCGTCGGCAACGCAGCGTCCGGGTCACCGTCTCGGTGTCGCTGCTCGCGGTGGCCACGGTCGCCGTCCTCGCCTCCCTGCCCACCCAGTCGCCGGCGTGGCTGAGTGCCGGTGCGGTCACGGCGATCCTGCTCGGCTGGGCCGCTCTGCGGATCTGCTGGACCGAGGTGCTCCAGTCGCGTCGTGAGAACGCCACCGACCGCGCGGCGACGGCCAGCGCCTACCGCTCGCTGTTCTCCGAGCGCGCCGCCGAGCACGCCGAGTTCACCACCGCGATGACCGAACGACTGGCGGAGTCGAACGTCTCGATGCGCGAGCTCGAGGGTGCCCTTGCCCAGGCGCAGAAGGAAGCCGCCACCATGACAGCACGGGCCGAGGCCTCCCAGTCGCTGCACGCCGCCGCGCTCGTCCGGGTCGCCGAGCTCGAGAGGTCGATCGAGCTGATGCGGGCCGAGCGGGCAGCAGAGGACTTCGTGGCCGATCAGGTCGAGCCCGGCTCGGTCGAGGACCTGGTGTCGTTCGACGAGAAGATCGCCCAAGCCGCGAGCGGGAAGCACGCGGCCCCCGAGTCCAAGCTGGCTTAGTCCTCCTGCTGCGCCCGCACGTCGGCGCGCAGCATCCGGTGGATCCCGTTCGGGGTCAGGACGCCGAGGAACTGCGCCCCCTGGGTGACGCCCACGACGGCTTTGTCCTCGCGCAGCAGCAGTGCCATCGCCTCCTCGAGGGTGGCGCCCACGTCGATCGTGCCGGCCAGCTCGGACGCGGTCACGCCGTCCATCGGCTCCAGGTGCGCGGGGTCGATCGCGGTGACGGCGAGCCGCCGCATGCCACGGGCGCGACCGACGAACTCGGCGACGAAGTCGTCGGCCGGCGCGCCCAGGATCGCCGACGGAAGGTCGTACTGCGCGAGCCGTCCACCGGCGGCGAAGACCGCCACCCGGTCACCCATCTTGACGGCCTCGTCGATGTCGTGGGTGACCATCACGACGGTCTTGGCCAGGTCGCGCTGGATGCGCAGGAACTCGTCCTGCAGCCGCGCGCGCACGATCGGGTCGACGGCTCCGAACGGCTCGTCCATCAGCAGCACCGGCGGGTCCGCGGCGAGCGCGCGGGCCACACCCACCCGCTGGCGCTGACCCCCCGAGAGCTGGTGCGGGTACCGCTTGGCGAACACCGTCGGGTCGAGGCCGACCAGCTCCAGCAGCTCGAGCGCCCGCGCCTTCGCCTTCTTGCGGTCCCAGCCGAGCAGGCTCGGCACGGTGGCGACGTTGGTCGCGATGTCCTGGTGCGGGAACAGGCCGACCTGCTGGATGACGTAGCCGATCCCGCGACGCAGCTCCACCGGGTTGGCGTCGGTGACGTCGGCGCCGTCGAGGTAGATGCGTCCCGCGGTCGGCTCGATCAGGCGGTTGACCATCTTGAGGATCGTCGACTTCCCGCAGCCCGACGGGCCGACCAGGCAGACGAGCGTGCCGGCGGCGACGTCGAGGTCGAGGGAGACGACGGCGACGGTGCCGTCCTCGTAGGTCTTGCCTACGCCCTCGAGCCGGATCATCGCGCTAGGTTCGCCCTGTGGTCCCACTGCTCGCTCCCAGGTCGCTGGACAACTGCCTGACCCGCAACGACTGGATCTGCGGGCGGTACTACTCGTCGCGTGCCGCCGAGCTCCAGACCGCCCTGGTGCAGCACATCGGCATCGTGCTCGCGTCGGTGTCGCTGGGCCTGGTGGTGGCGATCCCGCTGGCCCTTGTGGCCCGACGCTACCGAAGACTCGAAGGAATCATCGTCGGCACGACGACCGCGATCTACACGATCCCGTCCCTCGCGCTGTTCTCGCTGATGGTGCCGTTCACCGGCCTGGGCCACCGGACGGTGCTGATCGGGCTCGGGCTGTACTCGCTGACGATCCTGGTCCGCGCGGTGCTCGACGGCCTCGACGCGGTGCCTCCCGAGGTCCGCGAGTCAGCCCTCGGAATGGGCTACAACGCCCGCACGATGCTGCTGCGGGTCGAGGTGCCGCTGGCCGTCCCGGCGTTCATGTCGGGCCTGCGGGTCGCGATGGTCTCGGCGGTCGCGCTCACGACCGTCGGGTCGATCCTGGACTACGGCGGGCTCGGCGACCTGATCCTGCAGGACCCGACGTTCAAGGCACAGGTGCTCGCCGGCAGCGTGCTGTGCGTGGCGCTCGCGGTCAGCCTCGACGTGATCCTGGTCGTGATCCAGCGGTTGCTCACCCCGTGGACCCGCGCATGAACGGCGTCATCAGCTGGTTCCGCGACTCCGGCAACTGGCACGGCGACTACGGGGTCCCGGTGCTGTTCGGCCAGCACGTGCTGCTCACCGTCAGCTCCGTGCTGCTGGCGGTGCTGATCGGCTTCCCGCTGGCCCTCTGGCTCGGTCACCGGCACCGCGGCGGCGTACTGGCGATCAACCTGACCAACATCGGCCGGGCGGTCCCGATCGTCGCGCTGCTCTCGCTGTTCTCGCTGACCATCCTCGGCAGCGGCTACCTGGGCCCGTACGGCCGCGCCGGGCTGTCCACCCTGCTGACCCTCGCGCTGTTCGCGCTGCCGCCGATCGTGACCAGCACCTACAACGCGTTGGTCGAGGTCGACCCGGATGTGGTCGAGGCGGCGCGGGGGATGGGGATGGGCGAGCTCGGCGTGCTCCGGAAGGTCGAGCTGCCGCTCGCCGCGCCGCTGATCATCTCCGGCCTGCGGCTCGCGGTCGTCCAGGTCTGGGCCACCGCCACGATCGCGGCCCTGGTGGCGGGGCCGGGGCTGGGCAACATCATCACCCGCGGGTACGCCGACAACCAGACCGCCGAAGTGGTCTCCGGGTCCCTGATCGTGGCGGTGTGCGCGCTACTGATGGAGGTCGGCTTCCTCGGGTTGCAGCGGTTGGTCGATCCTCGACGTCGGAGCCATGCGCTAGCGTGAAAGCCCGGACACGCGCAGGCCGGACGGGCTGCGGGACACAGAAGGCGGACGCATGAACACGAAGCTCGTACGACGACTCTCGATCGCCCTGGTGGCACCGACGCTGCTCTTCACCGCGGCGTGCGGCAGCAGCAGCAGCGACAAGGGCAGCGCGGCACTCGGCAAGGTCACCATCGTCGGCCAGAAGTTCCCCGAGGCCGACATCATGGCCCAGCTCTACAAGGGCCTGCTCGACCACGCCGGGTTCCAGGCGACCGTGCAGGAGCTCGGCGGCCGCGACCTCTACCTCTCACCGCTGGAGAAGGGAACGGTCCAGATCTCGACCGACTACCTCTCCTCGATGACCGAGGCGCTCAACCGGCAGGCCAACGGCGACAACGCCAAGCTCGTCGCCTCGCACGACGCGACGGCCACGCTCGCCCAGCTGAACAAGCTCGCCGGCCCGGTCGGACTGACCGCGTTGACGCCGGCCGCGGCCCAGGACGCCAACGCGTTCGCGGTGACCAAGGCGTTCGCCGACGCCAACCACCTGACCACGCTCAGCGACCTGGCCGCCCTCGGCAAGACGCTCAAGCTCGGCGCTGCACCCGACTGCGACAAGCGGCCGGACTGCAAGCTGGGTCTGGCCGGGACCTACGGCCTCAAGATCAGCAGCGTCGTGCCGACCGGCTTCGGGACCGACCAGACCAAGGCCGACCTGAAGAGCGGCGCGACCCAGCTCGGCGAGGTCGGCACCAGTGACGCCACCCTGGCCAAGGACGGGCTGGTCATCCTGACCGACGACAAGGGTCTGGAGAACGCCGAGAACCTGGTGCCGATCGTCAACTCGGCCTGGCTCGCCAAGCACCCGCAGGTCGAGACTGCCCTCAACGCGCTCTCCAGCGCCCTCACCACCGCTGACCTGACCGCCATGATCTCCTCGGTGCAGAACGACCGCGAGCTGCCCGCCGACGTCGCGAACGCATTCCTCAAGAGCAAGGGCCTCATCTGAGCCCCTCGCTGGCGCTCGACCCTCGGCTGGCTCCCCTGCGGGAGCTGGCCGAGGCGTACGCCGCGGGGCCGGTGCGCACGGTGGCGGTCGTGGGCAACGCCCCGATGGAGCCGTCGACCTCGCGCGCCGCTGCGATCGACGGCGCCGACCTGGTCATCCGGGTGAACTCCTTCGTGACCGATCGGCCGGGGGAACCGGCGAACCAGGGCTCGAGGACCAGCATCGTGCTGTTCAGCCGGCTGGTGCCGGCGACGCCGCACCTGTTCGACCGCTACCGGGAGCGGCTCTACGTGCTGCTCGAACCGATGCGGATGTACGGCAGGCCCGAGCTCTGGCCGGCGTCCTGGCCGACCGACCTCGGCTTCACGGTCGCGCGCAACGACGCGGTGGCGATCCCGCTGAACACGGACCTCGGGCTGCCCTGGCGCAGCGAGCAGCTCGCCCCGACGACCGGGACGACGGCAGCGTGGCTGGCGATGAACCTGTTCCCCGACGCCGAGGTGCTGCTGACCGGGATCTCCTTCGTCGACGACCCGACCCAGACGTCGTGGCACCACCAGTGGGGCGACTCGGTCGGGGTCGGTCCCGAGCACCGGATCGCCGCTGAGGCAGTATTGATCTCCGGCTGGCTCGCCTCGGGCCGGATGAAGTTCCTCCCGCTCACAGGAGACGTGTGATGTCGAAGGTCAGGTCGTTCCTGGACGCGCTGCGCGACGTGCGCACCCAGGCGGTGCGGATCGGTGACCTGGAGCGCGAGCTGGTCCGGATCGTCCCGCAGCTGGCCGCGCTCGAGCAGCGGGTCGAGGACCTGCGCCTCCGACTGGACGATCCCGCCTTCACGGCTGACGACGCCGAGCGCGCAGAGGCACGCAGCCTGGTCGACGAGGTCCGCTCGGAGCACGCGAAGGTGCGCGCCCGGATCAGTGCGGCAGTCGTCTTCGAAGAGCGGCTGCGAGTCCTGGAGGCCAAGGCCGGCGTCGACTCGTCGACGGGCGCTGACCTCCCGTAGCGGCAGCCCCACGGCGCATCGCCGCGACCTCCTCGGGCATCTCGACCAGCGTCGCCATCACGCGCCCGACGACCGCGAAGACCTCGTCACCGGGGATGTCGGCGTAGTCGCCGATGTTGTAGGGCTTGCACGCCTCGGCGTCGGCGATCCGCGCCCAGTCGAAGTCGGCGTACTCGGACACGCGCTCGTTGTCGGCGCGGTAGCGCTCCCGGAGCACGGCCTCGAAGTCCTCGGTGAGGTACACCGCCGACTCGCGGTTCCACCCCGCCTCGTGGCTGGCAAGGATCAGCTCCTTGCGCAGCAGCCCCAGCCAGCGCATCCGGGCCACCGCAGGCTGCTCGAACTCGGTGACCTTGAGGCGCAGCTGCGCCGCCCTGATCGTCGGTGTCACCCGGCGGGCCGTCTCGACCGTCCGCCAGCCCATGCCGACGTTCGCGGCGGCGCTCTTCTCGGGCACGAACGGGATCCCGGCGGTCGCGCAGAAGTCAGCGACCGCGTCGCCCCCGACCAGGTGCGCCCGGGAGAACGGCCGCAGCACCAGGTCGACGTCGGGGATGGCCGTCAGCACCGTCCTGGCGAACCGGGAGTAGCTGAGGAAGTGCAGCGAGAGCGGGCTCCACTCGGCGAAGTCCTCGAAGGGTCGCTCGATCAGCTCGGCGAATTCCGGGCGCAGGTTGATCAGCCGCTCGACGTAGAAGGCGTTGTAGCAGCTGGCCTGCTCGCGCAGGTAGTGCATCCAGCGGAGGGCGACGCCCGCGGCACGCGCCTTCTGGCCGATCACGCCCATCTGCTCGGGGGTGAGCATCGAGAAGTGCTCGGTGGACACGACGGCGGTGGTCTTCTCGCCGGCGACCAGTCCCGAGATCACCTCGTCCCAGGTGCCGAGCCGCGGCGAGAACATGTCCCCGCCGCGCAGCTCGGCGTTGAGGTTGAGGTGCTGGTGGCCGAGCGCACGTCCGGTGACCGGGTAGGTGGCGTGCTCGAGGACCCCAGCCTCCTCGGCCTGGACCAGGTAGCGCTGCACCGCGCTGGAGCCGGTCTTGTAGGTGCCCGAATGGATCACCAGGGTCTTGTCGGTGCCACTCACTGGCCGAGCTTCTTCTGCTCGACGTGGGCGTTCAGCGCCGCCAGCTCCGGGTGCGCGTCGAGGACGGCGATGATCTGGTCGACGTCGAGCGCGGCAGCGTCGTGCTCCTCGATCAGGGTGCGGATCACCTGCAGGTCCTCGGCGGTGTCCAGCGTCACCCGGTACGCCGACGCATCGGCGGTGCGGGACAGGTTGCGCAGCGACATCCGACCCGACCGGTTGGCGTACAGGTAGGGGGTCACGTGCTCGCGCTCGGGCTGCTCGTGGGCGTTCTCGCCGGCGTCCAGCAGTGCCTGGGCGCTGAAGACCTCGAAGTCGAAACCGCGCGGGTAGGTGCGCTCCAGCCCGTTGGAGACGTAGGTCCACGGGTCCTCGGCCGCCTCGAAGATCTCGATGCCGCGGGCGACCAGCGCGCCGTCGATCAGCGGGCAGTCCGAGGTGACCCGGACCACCGTCGACAGCGAGAACTCCTCGATGCAGCCGGTGAAGCGGGACAGCACGTCGTCCTCGCTGCCGCGGTGCACGCCCAGACCACGCGCCTCGGCCAGCTCGACGATCGGGTCGTCGGTCGCGTTCACCGTGGTCGCGACGTAGACCTCGAGGCCGGCGGCGGCGAGCCGGTCGAGGTGGTGGTCGAGCAGCGTCCGGCCTGCGGCGGTCATCATGACCTTCCCGGGCAGCCGGGTGCTGGTGGTGCGTGCCTGGGTGATGACCCCGACGCGATGGCTCACGCGAGGACCTGGCGCAACGCGTCGACTACGTGGTCGACCTGGGCGTCGGTGAGGTCCGGGAACAGCGGCAGCGAGAGCTCCTCGGCGTAGAACGCCTCGGCGTTCGGGCACATCCCGCGCTGGTAGCCGAGGTTCGCGTACACCGGGTGCCAGTAGACCGGGATGTAGTTGACCTGGACGCCGATGCCGAGCCCGCGGAGCTTCTCGAACACCTCACGACGCCGACCCTCGAGGATCCGCACCGGGTAGAGGTGCCAGGCCGGGTCGACGTCGGCGCGCTGCGCCGGGATCCGTACGCCGTCCAGGTCGGCCAGCGCGGCGTTGTAGCGCGCGGTGATCTCGGTGCGCCGCTGCTTGAACGCGGCGAGGCGGGCCAGCTGGGAGAGGCCGAGGGCGCAGGCGACGTCGGTGAGCCGGTAGTTGATCCCGAACTCGTGCACCTCCTGGTGCCACGGGCCCTCGTCGGTCATCGCGAACCGGTCCTGGTCGCGGACCAGCCCGATGAAGTGGAACTCGTGGGCGCGCTGGGCCAGGGCGTCGTCCTTGAACACCGCCGCGCCGCCCTCGCCGGTGGTCAGGTTCTTGGTCGGGAAGAACGACAGCGTGGTGATGTCGGCCAGGTCGCCCACCGGGCGGCCCTTGTAGGTGCCGCCGATCGAGTGCGCCGCGTCGTCCAGGGTGAGCGCCCCGACCCGGTCGGCGATCGGCTGCAGCGCGTCGTAGTCGGCGGCGTGGCCGGCGTAGTCGACCGCGGCGATCACCTTGGTCCGCTCGGTCACGACGGCCGCGACTGCCGCCGGGTCGAGCAGGGCGGTGTCCTCCTCGACGTCGGCGAAGACCACCTCGGCGCCCAGGATCGAGGCGCCCGACGCGGTCGCCACGAAGGTCATCGGCGTGGTCACGACCTGGTCACCCGGTCCGACGCCGGCCGCGGCGTACGCCATGTGCAGCGCTGCGGTACCGGAGGTGCACGAGACGGCCCGGTGGCCCCCGGTCGCGGCCGAGATCGCCTCCTCGAAGGCGGTGACGGTCGGCCCGGTCGTCAGCCAGTCGCCGCGCAGGATCGCGGCGACGGCCTCGATGTCGGCCTCGGAGATCGACTGGCGGCCGTAGGGGAGCATGAGCGCGGCCTCAGATCCCGGACTCGAGGACCTCGCGGAGCTCTTCGACGCCCCACCAGATGTCGTTCTTGTCCGAGGCGCAGTGGAAGCCCTCGGGCACCGGCACCGCGTCCTGGATCGGGGTGTAGCCCCACTGCGGGGTCTCCGGCTCGATCACGTAGTACTTGCCGTCCTGGATGATCACCGCCCGGCGACCTTCCTCCGGGCTGATCATCTCCTCGTGCAGCTTCTCGCCGGGCCGCAGTCCGATGTCGACGAACTCGGCTCCGGGCGCGACGGCGTGAGCGAGGTCGACGACCTTGTGCGAGGGGATGTGCGGGACGAGCAGCTCGCCGCCCTGCATCAGGTCGAAGGTGTCGATCACCATCTGCACCGCCTGCGGCAGCGTGATCAGGAACCGGGTGCAGCGCAGGTCGGTGATCGGCAGCTTCTCGCCGGCCGCGTGCATCGCCTTCCACTTCGGGATGATCGAGCCGCGAGAGCCGGTGACGTTGCCGTAGCGGACGACGGCGAACCGGGTCGGGTAGGAAGCCGCGTAGTTGTTGCCGAGGATGAAGATCTTGTCGGCGGTCAGCTTCGTGGCGCCGTACAGGTTGATCGGGCTCGAGGCCTTGTCGGTGGACAGTGCGACCACGCGCTTGACCCCGGCGTCGATCGCGGCCTCGACGACGTTCTGGGAGCCCATCACGTTGGTCTTCACGAACTCGAACGGGTTGTACTCACCGGTGTCGACCTGCTTGAGGGCTGCGGCGTGCACGACGTAGTCGACGTTGTGCATCGCCCTGAACAGCCGCTGCTGGTCGCGGATGTCACCGATGAAGAAGCGCAGCCGCGGGTCGTCGCCGAACATCGCGCGGACCTCGTACTGCTTGAGCTCGTCGCGGGAGAAGATCACCAGGCGGCGCGGGTCGAGGTTCTTCAGGGCGTAGTCGATGAACGCCTTGCCGAAGGAGCCGGTGCCCCCGGTGATCAGGATGCTTGATCCCTGGAGCAGTGAGCCTTGTGTGGGGGACACGTGCTGATGACCTTCCGTTGCGCGGTGCTGCCGCGATGGACAACCGGGCTGACGATACCGTGCGGAGCGTCCGATGCCCCATGCTGTGGTGTGGCGGTGAGAGACGAGAGGTGGGGATCGTGGCGCTGCTCAGCGTGGTGGTTCCGTTCCACGACGTCGAAGACCTGATCGGGGCGTGTCTGGAATCACTGGCGCGGCAGACCCTCAGGGACCTCGAGGTCGTGCTGGTCGACGACGGTTCGACCGACGGCACTGCCCGGGTGGCCCGGGATTTCGCCGCCTCCGACCCGCGATTTCGGGTGGTGACGCAGGAGAACCAGGGGCCGGGCCCGGCCCGGAACCGGGGCGTCGAGAACGCGACCGGTCGCTACCTCGCCTTCGCCGACGCCGACGACCTGGTGCATCGTCGCGGCTACCAGCGGTTGGTCGACAGCCTGGAGAAGTCCGGGTCGGAGTTGGCCGTGGGGCGTGCGGCACGCTTCAACAAGTACGGAGTCACACCGTCCTACGTGCACGAGCGGGCGATCCTCGGCGCCGCGACGGGCACCCATCTGCGTGCGCGGCCGGAACTCGTCCTGGACCGGATGGTGTGGAACAAGGTCTTCCGCAGGTCGTTCTGGGACCACGAGGGCTTCACGTTCGCGCCGATGCTGATGCAGGACTACCCGGTATCGGTCGCCGCGCACGCGAGGGCACGCCGAGTCGACGTTCTCGACGACGTCGTCTACTTCTGGCGCGAACGTGACGGGGGCCCGCTCTCGATCACCCAGCGCGCCCGTGACCTGGACAGCATCCGGGACCGGTTCGCCTCTGCGTGGAGCGTGCTCGACCTTGTCGAGGGCACGACTCCCCAGGCGTTGCTCGAGGTGCGCCGGCACCTGCTCGAGGTTGATCTGACCGCGTTGGTCGCGGGCATCCTGGAGCGCACTCCCGAAGCAGGCGCGCCCGGCACCGCCGACCGGGACGAGGTGCTGGCGTTGGCGCGGCGTCTGGCCGACCGACTCGTCGACGGTCCTCCGACGCAGGTGCCGCTGGCCGTCCAGCGACAGTCGGAGCTGGTGCGCGCCGGAGACGTCGACGCGCTCCAGGCGCTGGCCGAGTACCGGGCGAGACACGGGGACACCGGACCGGTCGCCCGTGGCGGAATCGTGCGGCGCCGCTACGTCGTCGCGATCCCGGGAACGGGCCGGCGGCGTACTGCACTGTCGGCGCCTCCCGGAGTTCAGGCCCGGGTGGAGGACGCGGCCTGGGACGACGACGTCCTCACGTTGCGCCTGGTCGCAGACGTCCCGCTCCGGCTCGGACCCGAAGCCGAGTTCGCCGTGTCGTGGACGACGCAAGCCGGCACCGACCTCGGTGCGCCGACGGAGGCGCGATGGCGTCCGCTGGCCTCCGGGAGCGTCGAGCTCGCGACGCAGCTGGACCTCGCCGACCTGGCAGGGGCCGGTCGCGGATTCGTGCGGTTGCGGCTGACGGTGGACGCGCCCGGGTTCCGCTGGTCGGGCCCGGTCGGCCAGGTCTCCCTCGGGCGCGGCCGCTTCGTCGCGAGTCGGGAGGTTCCCGGCTCGGGCCTGCTGGTGCAGCCGATGCACCGGCCGGGTACCGGCTTCGGCCTCAGGGTCGGCCGTCCTGCCGTCGTCGGCTGCACCTGTGTCCGCGAGGGAGAAGGCCTCGTCCTGACCGGCATCGTCCACGGTCAGGAGGCGATGGGCGCCGCGACCCTGGTCGTCGCGGTTCCCGGGCATCCCGTGCCTCCGTCGTTCCCGGTCTCGTTCGGGCCGTGGGTCGCTGGTCGCCAGGAATTCCGTGCTCACCTCGACGCGGTCGCTCTGGCAGCCGATCCCGACCTGCTTTCCCCGATCGCGGCGCAGGAGCGCACGCCGCTACGGCTCGTCACCGCTTCCCGGACGCGGCCGCTGGCGCCGGGGCCGCAGTTCGTCGGGGCGACTGCAGTCGTCGGCCATCGGAGTGTCGCCGTCCAGCGGAGTCCGCGCGGCCGACTCGAGGTCGTCGAACAGCGCCTCGCCCCGGAGATCGTCGCGATCGAGTGGTGCGGCCGGGAGACGTTGAGGTTCTCGGGCACCTGGCACGGTCGCCAGCCGTTGCCGACATCGCTGGAGCTGGTGCAGCGGGTCGGACCGGGCAGTCGGGAACCCGCGCTCCGGGTGCTCGCCCCGCTCGTGGCCACGGGTGCGGCCGGTTTCGCCGCGGACCTGGACGTCACCGAGCTGATCCGTGCCCGGAGCGCCGCACGGATACCGGGCGGGCTCGTGGACAAGGTGCCGTGGAGCGTCGTGATCCCGTTCGAGGATCACGTGGGTCCGGCCGTGCACTGCCCGGACGCACTGGCCGGTTTCGCCGCCCCCCGGTTCGTCGCCGATGCACTCGTCTCGGTCGCAGCCGGCAGTCACGGAACGATCGGCGTACGGGTCCTGCGTTAGATTCCGTTCGTGACCCAGGAACGCCCCGTCGTGATCCGCTGCGACGCGGGCACCCGGTACGGCGTCGGGCACGTGATGCGGTGCGTCGCGCTCGCCGAGGAGTTCGCGGCGCGCGGTCACCGGATCGTGTTCGTCGCGGCGTTGGACGATGTCCCGTGGGCACGCGACCAGGTGCTCGCGCGAAATTTCGAGCACCTCCCGGAACCCCGTGGCGACGAGGTCGACTTCCTGTGCGGGCTGGACCCGGAGTTCGTGGTCCTGGACTCGTACGTCCTGCCGGCATCGGTGCCGACGGGTCTGCGCGCGGCAGGGGTCCGCGTGCTCGCGATCGTGGACGGCGACCCCGAGCTTCGGCCGGCCGACCTCGTCCTGGATCAGAACATCGGTGCCGAGCGCGATACCTGGGCACTCCCGACGGGCACTGCGCGGCTCGCCGGGCTGGACTACGCCCTGATGCGGGACGACATCCGCGGGAACCGACCGGCTCACCCGCGCGCCGACGAGGACGACCCGATCGGTGTGCTGGCCTTCTTCGGCGGAACGGACGCGTACGGCGCGGCACCCGTCGTCCTTGCTGCGGCCGCCGCGACCGGCGTGCCGTGGTCGATGACGGTCGTCGCTGCGACCGAGGAGCTCGCTACCCGCTGTCGCGCCGTGCCGCTGCTCGCAGGTCAACGGATCGAGGTCGTCGGGACGATCACCGACCTGGCCGCACGGATCGGGTCGGCCGACGTCGTGCTCAGTGCAGCCGGGACCTCCAGCTGGGAACTGCTCTGCATCGGCGCCGCCGCCGGGTTGGTCTGTGTTGCGGACAACCAGGTGACCTCCTACGAGAGGGCGGTGGCCGAGAACCTCGCCGTCGGGCTCGGCACGCTGGACGACCTGCGATCGGGCGCAGCGGACACTGCGGGGCTGGCGGAGCTGCTGGGCGTCGCCGGTCGACGTCGCGAACTGCGTTCCCGGGCGCTGACCGTGGTCGACGGCCGCGGCCGCGAGCGCGTGGCCGATGCGTGGGGAGCCTGCTGATAATCTGCCCGAAGTCTGCTCAGAGTCCGCCACCGGCGGTGCCCGCCGTGACAGGACCCGCATGCATCACCACAACCACTACTACGGTCAGGCGCACATCCTGGCGCGGTACTGCGGCCTCGACGACCGGTTTCCGCCGCCGATCCCCGGCTACCTCCAGCACGGGTGGAACGTCTTCGACGGCTGGAATCCCCAGCACGAGTTCTACCCGGGTGCCTGGCGCTACACCTGGTCGGACGCCCCGCGTCGACGCGGCCTGATGCTCGGGCGTCGCGACTACCGCGTGATCGGCGCGCCCTGGAACTACCTGCTCGAGATGGAGCCCGACCTCGGCTCCGTCCCCGACGCCGAGCGCGAGGGGACCCTGTGGTTCCTCTTCCACGGCTGGGAAGGCGGCGAGATCACCGGGGAGCACGCCCGGTTGATCGACGAGATCAAGGAGACCGAGCCCGGTCCGGTCACGATGAGCCTGTACTACACCGAGTACGAGCGGCCCGAGGTGCGGCGCTTCTACGAGGAGGCCGGCTTCCGGGTGATCTGCTTCGGCAAGCGCGGGTTCGCCTACGACGGCACCAACACCACGTTCCTCTACCACCAGCTCCGGGAGTTCCGCAGGCACCGCCGCGTCGCCTCGAACCGGCTCAGCACCGCGGTGCTGTACGGCGCCTCGGCCGGCTGCACGCCGGCCGTCTACGGCGACCCGATGCAGATGGGCGGCGAGGACCTCGCCTTCGGCGGCACCGAGCGCGTCGAGCGGTTGTGGCCCGAGCTGCACGGCAAGGACCTCGACCTGGAGACGGTCCGACCGCTGGTCGAGGAAGAGCTGGGCCGCCCGGCCCTGCACGGTCCGGACGAGCTCCGGCAGTTGTTCAATTGGGAGCAGTATGGCCAGCGTTGAGATCATCCCCGGCGAGATGCGCCTGTGGAGCGACCGGGACTCCGTGATCCGGCCGCCCGCCGGCGGTGCGGCCGCGCGCGCGGTGCT
>JACXTT010009398.1_pt1 | contig 13358 bp, 11 predicted proteins | sample 9270951 | NCBI WGS metagenome assembly JACXTT01 (sample SAMN15532306, study PRJNA645909) | rock metagenome | isolation source: weathered quartz diorite | place: Puerto Rico | collected 2017-06-21
GCCTTTACCGGATGTGCGTACTGTTCTCCGCGCGGGGGGTGGAAGGGGATTTTTGCATAGGGGGTCTTCGGTGGTCGATCCGGGCGTTTTTACGACCTTTTCTATGCCGACAAAGACAACGCCACCGAAGCGGACTACGTTGCCCGATTAGTTCGGGCTCACAATCCCTCAGCCAAAACCATTTTGGAGTTGGGATGCGGGACAGGCAAACACGCCGAGCTTCTGGCCCGCCGCGGCTTCATTCTCCATGGAGTGGATCGCAGCGAGCAGATGGTTCGCCGCGCCCTGGAGCGCGCTTCAGGCAGCGCCGTTTCGAATGCCATGACCTTTGCGGTCGCCGACGTCACGAGCTTTCGCAGTGACGCGCGCTTTGATTCGGTGATCTCACTGTTTCACGTCGTTTCGTATCAAACCACCAACTCGGCCGTCAGCCGCATGTTTGCGGTGGCGTCGCAACACCTTCGTTCGGGTGGCGTCTTTGTTTTTGATGTTTGGTACGGTCCGGCGGTGCTCGAGCAAAAACCCTCGGTCCGGATCAAGCGACTGGAAGACTCCAATGAACGAATCGTTCGCGTGGCGGAACCTGTTGTGAACTCCGACAAGAACACTGTCGAGGTTCGCTACAGCATGTTCTGCGTCGGCAAGCAGCGGGAAGTGCGATACGAGTTTGAGGAACGACACATTGTCCGCTATTTCTTCCTGCCGGAACTGGACTTGATGCTCGGCCAGGCTGGTTTCAAGCTGGAGAAGGCCGAGGAGTGGCTAACCTCTGCTCCGGCTTCCCCCGGTACCTGGAGCGTCACCGTCGTCGCGCGGAAGTCCTGACGCTTCGTTCCAGGTTCCAACCCGTCAACCGAACTCGCGGTCTCACTTTCGGTCAACGAAGAAGCGCCTCGGGCCGTTGGTTGTATAGTTCGCGGCGGACTGATTGGCGATCCAATACGTAATCGTATCGGAGTCGGTTACCTCGCCGTATATACGCACGCCTTCCGGAAGGGCAACATCGGACAGGACCGAAACAACGTCGCCGAGCAGGGCTCCCTGCATTTTGACGGTTCTGGCCGTCGACGTGGTGCCGGCATTCACTGTAAACCGCGAATTGTCGCCGGTGTGACCATCGACCTGTCCCGTGTTGGAAGCGGACAACTCGACACCGATTCGATTATGGCTGACGTTCAAGCTTCGCGTTTTTGCGTTCGACCAATAAGCCAGGCGAAGCAGCATCATTGAGGCGCCGTCACTCGTGTATTCGTTGTCACGAATCGTGAAAAGGGCGTTGCTGTCGATAGGTTCGCCGGTCGTGGAGCAGCAGGTGGCGATCATCGGAAGCAGGCCGCCGTTCGCAGTCGTGTGAACGTTGTTCCCTTCGATAGAAAGGCTGTAGATCGTCCCTCCTTCGACAATGAACGGCTGCCGGCACGTAATGATGTTGTCGATCATCATGACGCGATCGAGATTGGACTGCGCCCATATGCCGGTCATGCTCTTCATGCCCTCGGTGATCGTGTTGTTCGCAATGACGATGTTGGCGGGCGCGGTGGCGCCTTCACCCGTAAGGAGAATGCCGACGCTGGTGTTCAGGATAGTATTTCGTTCAATGAACTGGTTTTGCCCGGTGAAGTTGCCGATCCCGCGCCCCCCGACATTGATGCCGTCGATGTAGTTATCGGTGATCCAGGTCCCGGACATGTGGCCGCCGCCTTCGAAGGCATAGCGATAGAAACCGCCGAGGAACCGGTTGCCCAGGATATGAACGTTGTTGGTCGAGCCGATGTTGATTCCGTCGGACAGCAGGTCGGGGGTTCCCGTTCCGCGAATGATGCAGTTTTCGACGTAAACGTCGGTAGACGAGTTGCCGTCGCCCCCCATCGTGATTGCCGCGTTGCCGCGCGCATTGATGAATTCGACACGGCGGATGTAGACACCCTTGCCGACCGGATAAACGCGCATCGCCTCGTCGCGAAAGTTGCCGTTCGTCGTCAAGTCCTCGATCGTGAAATCTTCCCAGGTCAGATCTTTCACGTAAGTTTTACAGCCGGGATCGCCAACCAGCGCGGCGCTGACGCAAAGCTGCTCGGTGCCGGAAGTGTACGTCAGGTGTGTGGCGCCAATGCCTTCGCCCCGAAACACGATATTGGATGGTTTGGAGTAGGCACATCGCGCACCAGTTCCGTCAAGGTGAGATCCGGTCGAACCGAGGTAGTAGGTTCCGGCCGGCAGTTGAATGACGGAATATTCGGGAGCCGCGCCGCAGGTCTTTCGCAGGGCAATACCGTCTCCGGTGGCGCCGTCCGCGAATCCCCACCACTCGGGATGAAGAGTGCGCGTGAGACCGGCCGGGCCGAATGTGACTTTGCCCGTGCCGGTCAACGTGAAATGCTTCGAGAGACCGGCATCGAATTGGCCGAGTGTGAGAGTGACGCCGTTGGGAACGTCGAAAAGCGTTTCGCGATCCGCAGAGATCGTTACATTGATGCCACACGTTACGTTTGCCGTTGGAATAATGGTCGATGCCCCAAGCTTCAGTACAACCGGCTTCGTCACACCCAGGCACGGATCGCCGCTCCATATCTGAGCGCCCCGGATTCCGGTGGCATCGGCAACCCCTCCCGTCACGGGGAGATCCCTGATACACGCCGCGACTTTCGCATCGGCGGTGGTACCGGCGAACTGATCACATACGCTGTTGTTGTTGACGTTGTCCGACCACACCTGGGCGGCCAGGCTTCTCGTGGTCACGAAACTCGCGTTGGTGACGTTGTCCTGGGTCCACACCAGCGAGCCGGCGGAAGTCCGCAACTCCAGCCTGTAGGTGAGTGCCGGCGGCAGATAGACGGTAGCGCGGCCATTGGAGTCGAGTACCACGGGATTGTCGTTTACCTGCGAGCCGGTTGGATCCGTGTATGTCGGCTGCGCCATCGTGGTATTGGCCCGGTATGAGTACAACAGTCCGCCCGAAATCGGGACTCCCGAGGAATCCATGAACTGTACCTTTGCGTTTGGCAGCGCAATGTACATCATCGATTGCGCTTGTGACGTCTTCGTCACGACGAAAGGAAGCGCAAGAGCCAGACCAATGCAGAACCCGCGAATATTTCGCATTTACTTCATCCTGAATGACGCTTTGGATGAACTGCTGCAGCGACTCTTTCCCCGTCCGCATCATGTCGTCCGTAGTCGAGCGCTAGACGCCCATCCAAAAGGAGATGTTCCCGGCTTTTTTGTTTTGAAAACTGAAACGCAGGTCCGTTGCGGATCGGTGCTGACGATAACGATCGTGATCGGAGAGGGAAACCGTCCGGAGGTGCTATCCGGTAGTGTTCGACCCGTTGGCATGGGACGATCGGTATAGGTCGTTTTCGATGTCGTTCAGCGGCACGAATCGGCCGGAATTTCCCAGTTCAATCAGTTTTCTATTGATTGATTTTTGACGCCGCTGTCTCATCTTAATTTGGAAATGCTGCTGAGCGAGCAAGTCGTCGTCCAGCATGTGTAACTTCGTGGTAAACGATGAACGGCAGCAACATCTTCTGAAGGCACTCATTGATTCAAGAATCGGAAAAATTTGACATCTGCATCGAGTCCGGGCATACGGAGCGGAACTATTGGCTGGACCTCTGGCGCTACCGCGAGTTGTTTTATTTCCTTTCCTGGCGCGACATCCTGGTCCGCTACAAACAGACGGCGATCGGAGTAGCCTGGGCTCTGATTCGGCCTTTCTCCACGATGATCGTCTTGACTGTGGTCTTCAATAAAGTCGCAAAACTACCGGCCCCTGGATCCGTTCCGTACGTCTTGCTGGTGTTCGGTGCGATGCTTCCGTGGCAGTTTTTCTCCACCGCGCTTTCTGAATCGAGCGGCAGCTTGATCGGAAATGCGAATCTCATTTCCAAGGTTTATTTTCCGCGGCTGATTGTCCCGGCAGGTTCGGTGATCACAAGCTTTGTGGATTTCCTGATCACGCTGGGATTAATGGTCGTCATGATGATTTGGTATCAGTTTAGTTCGGACTGGAGAGTTCTGGCCCTTCCGTTCTTTGTCGTCATCGCGTTCGGATCCGCGTTCGGGGCGGGTCTCTGGTTATGTGCGCTAAACGTGAAATACCGTGACTTCCGTTACCTGGTACCGTTTCTCGTCCAATTTGGCGTTTATGTTTCGCCGGTTGGGTTCAGCAGCGACCGCATTCCGGAGTCCTGGCGACTCCTTTATTCCTTTAATCCGATGGTCGGCGTCATCGATGGTTTTCGGTGGTCTTTGTTTCGCGGGCAGTCGCCGCTCTGGTGGCCCGCAGTGTGGATGTCGGTCGCGAGCACCGTTATCTTGTGTGTCACCGGGTTATGGTATTTTCGAAGGACCGAAAGAACCTTCGCAGATCTGATATGACCTCGAAATGTTCGGAATTGCCCGATGTCTAATGTCATCTTAAGCGTCGAGAATCTCAGTAAGAAATACCGGATCCGTCATCAACATGGTCAGCGGTACGTTGCCCTGCGCGACGTTCTGGCCACGAGCTTCGCGCGTGCAGGCCGATCGCTGGGCCGGGTATGGCGTGGTAAAGCCGATTCAGGCAGGCGAAATCGCGGTGCCGCTGTTGAGGATTTCTGGGCGCTCAACGACGTTTCATTCGAAGTTAAACAGGGAGACGTTCTGGGCGTGATCGGGCGAAATGGCGCGGGAAAATCGACCCTGCTCAAGGTCCTGAGTCGAATTACCGAACCGACAAAGGGCCGTGTGCAGATCAAGGGTCGCGTTGCCAGCCTGTTGGAAGTAGGAACGGGATTCCATCCGGAGCTCACCGGTCGTGAAAACATTTTCCTGAACGGTGCCGTTCTTGGAATGAGCCGGGCCGAGATTCGGCGGAAATTTGATGAGATCGTTGCGTTTGCGGAAATCGAACGTTTTCTGGACACGCCGGTTAAACGCTATTCGTCCGGAATGTACGTCCGGCTGGCCTTTGCCGTCGCTGCGCATCTCGAACCGGAGATTCTGATCGTCGATGAGGTCCTGGCGGTCGGAGACTCGCATTTCCAAAAACGCTGTTTGGGAAAGATGTCGCAGATCGCCCACGGCGGACGGACGGTGATCTTCGTCAGCCATAACATGTCGGCGGTGAAGAGCCTTACCCACCACGGTCTCGTGCTTAGCGGCGGCGAACTGCTGTTCAACGGTAGCACGCACGAAGCGGTCGAATTCTATTCACAGTCGCTCAGCGATAAGAGCGAGGTTACGCGCTCTTTCGGTGCCGGGATTCACACCGCTATCGAGCGCGTGCGACTGGTGGATGCCGATGGTGAAACGATCAACGTTTATACGCCCGGATCTCCGCTGTCGCTGGAATTTACGTTCACAACCGACGGCACTTCCACAATGTCGCTCGAAGGTATCCTGATGGATTCCAATCGCACGCAGCTTGCGTTGGCTTCGCTTGCGCAGTTCCACGGAATATACCTGCCGGAACGGGCGGGCCGATACGTTTGCCGCCTGACGCTGGAGCCGTTGTGGCTGGCATCGGGAAGCTATTCTTTTGACGTCACCACTTCGGTCGTCAACCAGCGATGGGATCATTACATCGACGATGCGGTTTCGTTTGACGTGATCGCCTGCAACCCATTGGGTTTTTCCTGGGATTTCAAATGTGGGTACGGGTTCGGAGCGCTGGCAATGCTCTGCAGGCAGGAACCGCATTTCGCAATGGTTGAAGACTTAAATGTCGAGGAACAACTGAGTTGACGTTGCGATCTGTAGCCACAAGATTGCGAGACATTCGGCGATTCGGTGGAACGGCCTTGTCATTCAGGGACTTGTCCGCGGCTTGCGTGCTTGGTCTCGCGCGGCGCAGTCCCTTTGATAACTCGAACCTTGTCACTTCGCTCGGCCATCGTTATTTTCCGCTCGTGAGTTTACGTCCAAAGGCCTTAAACGGCGGTCGTGTGTGGCTGGACACTTCCGACCTGGGTCAGTTGATTTCATATGAAGAGATCATCGTCGACGGCTGCTATGACTTGACACTCGTGCCGTTCACACCGACGCGCGTTCTCGACTTTGGAGCGCACGTCGGCTTGTTCTCCGCAATTGCCGCTTCTCGATATCCGCATGCGCACTTGAAAGCCGTTGAGCCGAATCCGCGAAACTGCCGCATGTTGCGGCAGCAGTTTGCTCATCTGAATTCGCGGGTGGACATAGTCGAGGCGGCGGTATCTATCGAGGAAGGACAGGCATCGTTCGAAGCCGAGTTTAGTAATGCGGGACGGTTGGTATCTTCCTCGGGCGGGTTTCGCGTCAACGTCCTCGATATCCGGAAAATACTTGCAGAGGAACAAGACAAGGCGCTCTTGATGAAGATCGATGTCGAAGGTGAGGAGCGTAAGATCATGCCCGTGATCGCCTCGTCTCTACCGACGCCATGCGCCGTTTTCTTCGAGACACATCATGATACTTCCGGTTGGCTGGACGTGTCGGGCGTGCTCAAAAACGCCGGTTTTGATGTGCAGCTCCTGCGTCAGCGGGACCGCTTTTGTGACGGGTTCGCGCTCCGAAGCTAACACTCAGTAATGCGAATTTTTATTGCAGTTCGGCACTCTACGGATCCCCGCTATTTCTATGGGGGTCTTTGGAAATCCAATTTCTATCCGGCCCTGCGAGAGCTTGGCCATGAGTTGATCGAGTCCGGCGTCGACTTGTTACCGGCCAGCCGGTTCATGTCGATACCTTCCGGCTTCACTCCCCAGGAATTGGCCGAGCGCGCGCGGATCACGGAGAACATTCTGGAAGAAGTGCGGACCGCATTGCTTCGCGGTCCGGTTGATCTGTTTCTCAGCTACTTCTACAACAGTCATTTTGATCCGCAAGGATTCGATGAACTCCGGCGGCTCGGCATTCCGTCGGTAAATTTTTATTGCAACAGTATTCACCAATTCGAACTGGTATCAGAAGTCTCGTCCGGGGCCGATTTCGCCTGGCATGCCGAACGCGACGCTCGCGAGTCGTACCTCCGGGTGGGAGCAAATCCGATCTGGGTGCAAATGGCCGCCGATCCCGATTTTTATCATCCGGTGTCCGGCCGGCAACGGCAGTCGAAGGCCGTGTTCGTCGGCCAGAAGTACGCGGATCGTGAACGATGGCTGGCGGAAGTCATCAACGCCAAATTGCCGATTGATGTCTACGGCTCCGGCTGGAAACCCGAGCCCGATTCTCAAGTCACCGGCGATGACCAATCACACTACCTGGGCAGGCGCGCTGTCCGGCCGGGAAGCGTTTCGAGTTATGCCAGACGGGCCGCGCAAGAGTTCCGTTCCGGCGGACTGCTTGGTGGAATTCAACGAGTGCGCCAACAAGCCGTCTTGAGAAGAGAATCGCGTGCCATCGCCGAAATTATCAAACCTCACATTCAGGGCAGAGCGGCCGATCTGGCGGAAGTTTTGGCGCGTTACGAAGTTTGTCTGAATTTCAGCAACGTCTGGGCGGACGGCAGACCGGGATCGCGGCTGATTCCCCACGTGCGGCTCCGCGACTTCGAGGGACCCATGTGTCGTACATGCTATCTGACGGGTCACTCCGACGAAGTCACAGAGTTCTATAAGGTGGGCGTTGAGATCGATACTTACAGGAATGCCGAAGAGCTGGTCGATAAGACACGTTTCTATCTTGAAAACCCGAACTGTGCGGAGAAATTGCGGGAAGCCGGCTATCGCAGAGCCTTGCGCGATCATACGTGGCAACGCCGCTTCGACGAGTTGTTCCGTAAGTTGCAATTACACACAACGGCTTCGGCCATTCACGTGACACGTTGATGCCTTTCTTTACCGTCATCATTCCAACTTTCAATCGGCTGGAGTTGTTGTCGCGGACACTGGAAACGGTATGGAACCAGCAATTCGGCGACTTTGAAGTCATCGTCGTCGACGATGGTTCGACGGACGGCACGCTGTCGTATCTGAAAAACCAAAAAAATAGGCTGCAGTTCATCTCTCAAAACAATCGCGGGCCAGGAGCCGCTCGAAATGCGGCCGCTCGCAACGCCAGCGGAGAGTACCTTGCGTTTCTGGACAGCGATGACCTTTGGTTTCCGTGGACACTCGATGTGTACCAGCAGGTCGCGCGAGGCCACTCCGCCCCAGGGTTCATCGCGGGCAAGCCTTACCGGTTCCGAAACGAACATGAGGCCGGAACCGCGACGCAGGAGACCGTTCGAGTTTGCCGCTTTGCGGACTATCTGGCATCCAGTGATGAGTGGCGTTGGTGGGGTGTCTCATCATTTGTAATCCGCCGCGACGCCTTTATACGAGTCGGCGGGTTTACCGATCAATGGGTGAACGGCGAAGACGCCGATCTCGCCTTAAAGCTTGGTATCGAGCCCGGGTTCGTTCAGGTCATGAGCCCGTCGACCTTTGCATACCGCGAACACGACGTCAGCGCGATCCGGAACTTTGAGCGAACAGTCGCTGGCGTGTGGCTCAAGATTGAAACCGAAAAGGCAAGCAAATATCCCGGTGGACGGCATCGCGCTATCGAGAGGCGGCGCGTTCTGACAAGGCATATCCGGCCGGTCAGCATCGACTGCCTCCGTCACGGAAGACGGCGCGAAGCCTGGTCCCTTTATCGTGCGACGTTTTCATGGAACCTGGAACTCATCAGGGCCAAGTACCTGGCGGGTTTCCCCCTCATGGCTTTGGCTTCGAAATTACGGACGGCTGTATGAAGAGATCAAGTGCTTCGTCAGGATCAACCTCTATTTTGGGAATCTCCGCGTTTTATCACGACTCCGCCGCGGCGCTGCTAATTGATGGCCGCATTGTTGCTGCTGCCCAGGAGGAGCGATTCACCCGAAAGAAGTACGATCACCGGTTCCCTGTCAACGCGGTGGACTACTGTCTGTCCGAAGCCGGAATTACGCCGGCCGATCTGGACTTCGTCGGATTTTACGACAAGCCGCTCGCGAAGCTCGATCGCATGGTGGAAACCTACACCGCTTTCGCGCCGTACAGTTTTGGTTCGTGGATGAAGTCGTTGCCGCTTTGGCTGAAGTTGAAACTCCACCTGCCACGCGAAATCGATCGTGGACTTCGAAATCAGTATCGCGGCCGATACGTGTTCGCCGATCATCACGAGTCACACGCGGCCAGCGCGTTTTTCCCATCTCCCTTTGAAGAGGCGGCAATCCTGACCCTGGACGGTGTAGGTGAGTGGACAACCACAACACTTGGTTTCGGACAAGGCAATCGCGTCCGGCTGACTCGCGAGATCCGTTTCCCGCACTCACTTGGCTTGCTGTACAGCGCGTTTACGTACTACACGGGCTTCAAGGTCAATTCCGGCGAATACAAAGTCATGGGTCTTGCGCCCTACGGCGAACCCCGATTCAAGCAGCTCATCATGGACCACCTGATCCACGTGAAGGACGATGGCTCCTTCTGGATGGACATGAGCTACTTCAACTACTGCCAGGGCATGACGATGACCAGCGAGAAGTTCCATCGTCTGTTCGGCAGTCCACCTCGTAATCCGGAGTCGTTCCTGACGCAGCGCGAAATGGATCTGGCCGCGTCGATTCAGGCTGTTTGTGAAGATGTCATGCTCAAGTGCGCCTTTCACGCACACAAACTGACGAAGTCCCGGAATCTGGTGATGTCCGGCGGTGTCGCGCTGAACTGTGTCGGTAACGGAAAGATTCTCCGCGAAGGTCCATTCGAGAACATCTGGATCCAACCTGCGGCCGGAGATGCGGGGAGTGCGCTCGGTGTCGCTTATTTGATCTGGCACCACGTGCTCTCGCATCCCAGAGTCGTTTCAGGAACAGACCAGCAGCGCGGCTCTTTGTTGGGACCGGCCTATGACGACGGCGAAACGAAGCAGTTTCTGGAGAGCATTGGAGCTCAATACCGGTCATTCTCGAACGAGGGTGAGCTCCTGAATGCCGTTGCAGAGCTGTTGGTCGGCGAAAAGGTTGTTGGCTGGGTTCATGGCCGGATGGAGTTTGGTCCACGCGCCCTTGGAGCGCGCTCCATCCTCGGTGATCCGCGCAGCACCTCGATGCAGGCGACGATGAACCTCAAGGTCAAATTTCGCGAATCGTTCCGGCCTTTTGCTCCTGTGGTGGTTCGAGAACGAGTGCAGGACTATTTTGCGCTCGATTCCGAGTCTCCTTACATGCTGATCGTGGCTCCGGTGTTGGAAAAACACCGCCGGGCGTTGAACGAAGACGAAAAACAAAGGTTTGCCGACCCCGACTTGCGCAAACGGTTGAACGTGCCGCGATCGTCGATTCCCGCGGTGACGCACGTCGACTACTCTGCCCGCATTGAAACAGTGGATGAGGAACGCAACGGAAGATTCTATCGATTGCTCAAGAAGTTCGAACAGAAGACGGGTTGCCCCGTCCTTGTGAACACAAGCTTCAATATCCGCGGCGAACCCATCGTCTGCTCGCCGCAGGACGCGTACCGATGCTTCCTCGGCACCAACATGGATGCTCTGGTCATCGGCAACCATCTTTTGCTTAAAGAAGAGCAGTCGCAAACAAAAGTGTTTGATGTGGATGCCTATAAAGCATCATTTGTATTGGACTGATCGATGGGATTCGTGACCAAACTGCTTCTGGCGCTGATCTACCTTCTCACTCTACCGCTGCGTTTTTGCCACATGCTTCGCGGTCACGACCGGGTTCGCCTGAAAGAGCCCCGGTCTGCCGACAGCTTCTGGATTACGCGTGACGAGACCCCCGACTCGAACAGCTATTTTCTTGAAAGCTCCGTTGCCGAGGGGCGGGGTGAAACGGCAAGTGGCACCAGAGGCGCGGCCTGGTGGATTACGCCGCTGTTGCTTTTAGTGTCGAAGGCATACGCGCCTCCCAGGGAGGTCACCAGCAGTCGACATTCACGCGCCGAGCGCGATGAGAGTATCCCGGATGAGGTGTACACGTTATGGTAAGCGGCACGGCCGAGGTCGTCGATCATAAGCCTTACATTGAATATGATTCGATGATCGGCTACCGCTATATTCCATCCACGCGTCAAGTGTTGCCCCGGCCCGGCGGAGGAACGTACGAAATCACCATCAATTCGGCGGGGATTCGTAGTGATCGCGAGTATTCCAAAAAGAAGCCGACTGGAATGTTTCGCATTCTTGTTTTCGGCGATTCCTACGCCGCAGGTCAGTTTGTTTCAAATGATCAGCGATTCTCCGAATTGCTCGAACGGCGCGTTCCCAATCTCGAGGTCATTAATTTTGCCCTCGAAGGTACGGGTACGGATCAGCAGTTGCTGATCTACGAGCAAGCCGGCCGCCACTACGAACACGATCTGGTTTTGCTGCTGCCGTTCCTTCAAAACATTCGACGAAACGTCGTTGAGGCGCGCGAAGCGTTTGACCCGGTAACACACGAGAGAATTCTTCGCGCTAAGCCAAGGTTCGTTCTTCGAGACGGAGAGTTGGAATTGAAGAACGTACCGGTGCCTGCCGGTCGAATCGACGTGAAGAATGGTGAAGCACAAAATACGCCTGCAACCGACAACGATTCCGGCACCACGCGGCGATTGAAGACCGCGCTCAGCCGTACGCCCGGGGCGGACAGCCTCAAGAAGATCGTGTACAGCGTCGTGCCCTGGGAGCCATTTCCCGAATATCGAAGTGCCGATGTTCCCGCCTGGCAGTTGATGGCCGCGATCATTCGCCGTTTCAAGGCGGTGGCAAAGAATGTGCCGCTCGTCGTTGTTCCGGTTTTTTATGACAGCTATGTGCGATTTCGGATGGCGAGAAACTATTGGGATCGGTTCTACTCGCTGCGAGAAACTCCAGGCATCGCCGTGATCGACCTGCTGCCTCATTTCAAACGCCTGGGACGCGATGGTGTTCGAGCGTACCTCGGGCCTTATGACTGCCACTTTTCAACCTACGGTCACATCGTACTTGCCGAGGCCATCCAATCCGAATTGACTCAATCGGGTTTGCTGCAAACCGGTGTCGTGTATTGACCGAAATAGAGTTGTTTTAAATATGCCCGTGGCAACTGTAGTTATTTCAACCAAGAACCGTTGTGACGAACTGGTCGAGACGGTCCGGTCCGCACTGAATCAGTCCGTTCCGGTCGAGGTCCTCGTCGTCGACGACGGTTCTACCGACGGAACATCGGAAATCATTCGAACGCAATTCCCGACCGTCCGCCTGGAACAATCGCCGAAATCCATGGGATACATCGTGCAGCGAAATCGCGCAGCACGGCTGGCCTCCAGTTCCATCATTTTTTCGCTCGACGACGATGCCTGTTTTGCATCGAGCGATACGGTCGCGCAGACGCTTCGGCAATTTGATCATCCGAGGATCGGAGCGGTCGCGATTCCGTACATCGAACCGCGGAAGTCGAATATTGTCCTGCAACGTGCACCCGATCCGGGTGTGATATTCATTACGGACACCTTCGTCGGCACCGCTTACGCCTTACGCAGGGACGTCTTCCTGGATTTGAGCGGCTATCGCGAACGCCTGTTCCATCAAGGGGAAGAGTCCGACTACTGCATCCGGATGCTGGACGCAGGCTATCTCGTCAGGCTTGGTACCGCCGACCCTATTCACCACATGGAATCGCCCAAGAGAGACAAGAGCCGTATGGACTACTATGGGCGGCGCAATGACATCTTGTTCGCCTGGCACAATGTGCCGCTACCTTATGCACCTGTCCACCTGCTGGGCACAACCGCGAACGGGTTGATGACGGCGATTCGACAGCGTCGCTTCAAACACATGGTGCGCGGCCTCGGAAACGGTTACGTCGATGCCGTGCGGTTGTGGAACGATCGCCGGCCTGTGTCTACGTCAACCTATCGGTTGTTCCGCCGAATTAAGAAATCCGGTCCCGTCCGACTGGCAGACATCGAAGCGGCTCTACCCCCTTTTCTAGAGAAACCTCATCAATGGGAGCTCACAAAAGGAGTGTCGTCCTGAGTATCTCCGCATCAAAACTGGATTCAAGGCGTCCGGCGAGCATGAGTGCCGCACGAAAGTGGATATGTTGCCAGATTGGAGCTCGGCAGCATTACACGGTCCCGTTCTCTCTCCACTATCTGGGATATCTGGATTCGGTCATCACCGACTTCTGGGTTCCTCCGAATACTGTGCCCGCGAGATTCAATCGAAACCTGGCCGGCAGGTATCATGCGGGCCTTGAGGACACCACGATTCACGCTTTGAACTACAAGGCGTTTCTGTTCGAAGCTCAGGGCTATTTGCGCCGGCTCTCCGGATGGAGGTTGATCGAAGAAAGGAACCAATGGTTTCAGCGGCAGGCTCTGGCGAAATTGAAGACCTACTCGGCGCGTAACCTGGTGTTGCACTCCTTCAGTTATGCCTGCCGTGAATTGTTCGAA
>JACXTT010009399.1_pt1 | contig 13357 bp, 8 predicted proteins | sample 9270951 | NCBI WGS metagenome assembly JACXTT01 (sample SAMN15532306, study PRJNA645909) | rock metagenome | isolation source: weathered quartz diorite | place: Puerto Rico | collected 2017-06-21
CGGCGCAAAAGGGGCGTCTCTGCCAACGCTTCTCCTTCGGGCCGGGAGGTCCCACAGTGGCAATCCTACGTTTGCCGCCTTTGGAAGCAATGGTACCGAGGGACAGCTGCCCGTTGGGCCAGTCTGCGGCACAGGTCGATTGTCACTCGCTTATACGAGATGCTTTAGACCCTCTACACAGAACCCTTTAGCGCAATGGATTAGGACTCGAACAGTTCTAGGACGTCGTCGGTAACGTAAGCGTAGCGGTTCCAGGATTGGGGGTTGGAGGGGTCGACGGCGGCGAGACCGGCGGGGTCGGGGGAGGTCCAGCGGGCGAACTGGGAAGAGTATTGGCGGAACCAGGTGTGGTCGAGGGAGGTTTCGGAGTCGCGCTCCAAGCCGGTAAATTTGAGGGTGGAGACGCGGAGTCAGTGGAGTTGATTTCGCCGAAGGGCAGATAGTCGAGGTTCTCGACGATGTTCTTGTTGAGGTCAGTGACGAGGCGCGCGGAGCCGAGATGGTCGGAGTGCGCGAAATAGGTGGTGGAGTTCGTGTATTCGGCCACGAGTTGGCCACCAAGGTACATGTAGCCTGCCACCCAGCATGGAGGCGTGCCGCACGCATTATTGAACTCCGTGATCACGTTTCCGGAGAGATCGCGTAAGGAATCGCTCCAAACGGTTTCGACAGTCCTGCGCACGCGTTGGCCGAGCGCGTCGTACATTTTCTGAAACATTAGCTGGCAGCTGATACGTCTAATCAGTAGCCATACGGGTCCAATCGACCCTCCGGTGAGGTTCGCGCAATTGAGAGCGAATTCAGGAAATTCCGAACAATCGAGAATGCCGCGCACACGAATTGACGGAAAGCCGGCGATAGCCTGGCTGGGTGTGATCGCTATAGCGCTCTCGATTGCATCAGACATCGCGCCAGGCAGCACTCCGGGTAGGGACGCGCTCGGGAACACCCGTCTGTGGGCGGAGGCGGCGCAAGAGGCTGCTTCGCAACCCGCTGCGGTTCGGCCGGTGGGAACTATCAAGTCGATCGCGGGGAATAATATTACGTTGACCACGGATGCCGGGATTGACGTCACGATCTTGGTGCAAGAAGGCTCTCGCCTCGTGCGCGTCGCCCCGGGGCAGAAGGACCTCAAGGACGCCGCCGCGATTCAACTACAGGATTTGCAGGTTGGAGACCGCCTGCTGGTTCGCGGGAAGCTCGCGGACGATGGAAAGTCCGTGCTCGCCGCTTCCATAATCGCGATGAAGAAAGCCGACCTAGCGGAGAAGCAAGCGCACGATCGCGAAGAGTGGCAGCGGCACGGTGTCGGTGGCCTGGTGAGCAGCTTGGATTCCACGACAGGAGCGATCACCATCACGACAAACGGCTTCGGGACAAACAAAACCGTCGTCATCCATACGTCAAAAGACACCATCCTGCGCCGGTACGCCGCCGGTTCAGTCAAATTTGACGATGCAAAACCCGGGCCGCTCAGCGAGATCAAGCTCGGCGATCAGTTGCGTGCGCGCGGCGTGCGCAATGAGGACGGCGGCGAATTAGCAGCGGATGAGATCGTGTCGGGGTCTTTCAGAAATATTGCCGGAACAATTAGCGCCGTTGATTCGGGCGCGGGAACAATATCCGTCTCGGACCTGGTGAGCAAGAAATCCATCACCGTTGCCGTTAGTTCCGATTCGCAATTGCGGAAGCTGCCGCCACCCATGGCGCAGCGAATCGCGATGCGGCTTAGGGGCACGCCTTCCGATGCCGCTCCCAACGCGCCCTCGGCAACGCCTCCAACCCCACGGCCGGGCGAATCGCCCGCTGGCGGAGGAAGTTTCGGCGCCGGCAGGCCCGGTGGGGGCGGGGGAGATCTACAACAAATAATTAGCCGAATGCCGCCAGCTACGCTCGCAGATTTGCAGAAAGGCGATGCGGTTATGATCGTGGCCACCGAAGGTTCCACAGCAAAAATTACCGCGATCACACTGCTGAGTGGTGTGGAACCAATTCTTGAAGCCTCGCCTAAAGGGGCGCCCTCGACGATCCTCTCTCCCTGGAGCCTCAGCGGCGCGCCGGGCGGTGATTCAGGATCACCGCAGTGATACGTAAGAACCAAAACTCTTCCAGATTCGGAGAATTGATGATTCGCTGTCTCGGTAGGTTTTTTTTGGTGTTCGTTCTCGCCCGGATCTGCTTGTTGATGGCAGTCCCCGACGCGCGCGCACAATCTGACTTTGGCGCTCTCAGCGGACAGGTGCTCGACCCTTCGGGGGCGGCGATTCCTGGCGCTGCCATTTCGATTATTTCTCCTTCAGGCCAGACGCTGCGGACAAAAACCAATGGTGAAGGCCTTTACAAATTCGACGCACTCGTTCCCGGAAAATATGGCCTCCGCGCAACCTCGAAGGGTTTCGCCGCTTTCACCGCCGACGACGTGGAAATTTCCACGGGTAACCCCGCGAAATTCAACATCTCGATGGTCATCAAGGTCGAAGAGGAAAAAGTCGAAGTCACGGACTCGAACACGAAAGTCGACGTGAATCCCGAAAACAACGCCGGTATGATCGTTCTTAAAGGCAAAGACCTTGAAGCACTCTCCGACGATCCGGACGAACTTCAGTCCGAACTGCAAGCGCTGGCAGGCCCCTCGGCTGGACCGAATGGCGGGCAGGTTTATATCGACGGTTTTACCGGTGGCACGCTCCCGCCCAAAGCTTCCATCCGCGAAATTCGCATCAATCAAAACCCGTTCTCGGCGGAGTACGACAGGCTGGGCTACGGCCGCATTGAAATTTTCACCAAGCCGGGAACTGACCAGTTGCACGGTCAGCTCTACTTGAGCGGAAATTCCTCAGCTTTCAATTCGCGCAACCCATTCGAGGTGACCCCCAACGGCGTCTCGCCGCCGGGATACGAATCCACTCAGTTCAGCGCAAACGTGGGAGGTCCGATCAACAAGAAAGCCTCCTACTTTTTCAATATCGAGCGCCGGGACATTCATGATCTATCCATTGTCAGCGCGGAGATTCTCGATCCCAATTTCAACATCATTCCGTTTGGCGCGGCCGTCGCCAATCCCCGCACCCGCACGAATCTCAGTCCGCGGCTCGATTATCAGCTCAGCACAAACAACACCCTGACGGTCCGCTATCAATATGAACGGGAGAACGAAACCAATAACGGCATCGGTCAATTCAATCTTGCTTCGACCGGCTACAATCAGCTCAACACCGAAAACAATGTGCAAGTCAGCGACACGCAAATCTTCAACGCCAAGACCATTAACGAGACGCGTTTCCGCTTCGTCCGCGAGACTAGCGACCTGACGCCGCAATCTCTTGCTCCCACGATTTCCGTTCAGGGCGCATTCACTGGCGGCGGCCACAGTGGCGGAGCCAGCAGCGACAACGTCGACCGTTATGAATTTCAAAATTACACTTCCATGTCCCTGGGGAAACACTTCCTGAAATACGGCATCCGCGTGCGTGACAACAAAGACATGAATGAGGCGAGGTCCAATTTCAATGGAAGTTTTACTTTCGGCTTGCGGCAAAATCCTACATGCCCCTCCAATAGCACACCCTTAGCTTGTCCGAAGATCACGGGGATTCAGGCCTACCAGATGACGGTGCAAGGTCTCGGTCAGGGGCTGACGCTGCCGGCGATTATTGCCGTCGGAGGTGGCGCAAGCCAGTACATCATCGCCACGGGGAGCGCGCTTGCCGATGTGAATTATATTGATGCGGGCTTGTACGTTCAGGATGATTGGCGCGTCAAATCGAATATTACGCTGAGCTATGGCTTGCGTTTCGAAACACAGGATAATATCGGCGATCACGCCGATTTCGCACCGCGGCTGGGAATCGCCTGGGGCATCGGCGGCGGTGGCCGGAAGAACGCTGCACCGAAGACCGTCTTGCGCGCGGGTTACGGAATTTTTTACGATCGCTTCACCTATGACCTCGTTCTGCAACAGGAGCGCTTGAACGGAACCGTGCAGCAGCAATTCACGTTTGCCAATCCCAGTTTCTTTCTCGATTCGAGCGGTAACGCCCCGCCGCTCAGCGTCCTGTTGAGCACCCAACAACCCTCCGCGATTGCGCCGACGATTTATCAGCCCAATCCGAATCTCCGCACGCCCTACACCATGCAGACCGGTGTGAGCCTCGAGCGTCAGCTTGCAAAATCGGCGAACTTATCGGTCACCTATTTAAGTTCGCGCGGCGTGCACCAGTTTTTTACGGAAAACATAAATTCCCCCATCTGTTCTGCGCTGCCCTGCGATCCCTTGACGAGCGCACGTCCGTTGGGTTCTTCCGACAATATTTATCAGTACCAGTCGGAAGGCATTTTTAAGCAGAATCAGCTCATCGTAAACACCAGCATCCGAATGGGCGCGAAGCTCTCGCTCTTCGGCTACTACACGCTGAACTACGCCAACAGCGACGCTTCAGGCGCGGGAAGTTTTCCCTCCTCGTCGAACAATATCAGTCTTGATTATGGCCGGGCCGCTTTTGATGTGCGCCACCGTGTATTCATCGGCGGGACCATCGGTTTGCCCCACGCTTTCCGCCTCAGTCCCTTTCTGGTGGCAAGTTCGGGAACTCCATTTTCGTTGACGACCGGACAGGACGTGAATGGCGATTCCATCTTCAACGATCGGCCTGCCTTCGCTTCCAGCCGTTCTGTTCCATCAAACGTCGTCACCAATCAATTCGGTTCGTTCGACTTGGTGCCCCGGCCGGGCGAGACGATTGTGCCGGTCAATACTTTTACAAGCCCGATCCGCTTCTCCCTGAATTTGCGGCTCAGCAAGAGTTTTGGCTTCGGCAAAAAAACCGAGGCGCCGAGCGACGCTCCCGGCGGCCCAGGACTTGGCGGGACATTTGGCCGCGGCCCGGGCGGCGACCGGCGCGGCGGAGGCCCCGGCGGCGGACGCGGCCTGGGCGGGTTCGACAGCGTTCCCAACAACCAGCATTACAGCCTCACCTTCAGCGTCTCGGCGCGAAATATTTTCAACAACGTGAATCTCGCGACCCCCATTGGAAATCTGAGTTCGCCGTTGTTCGGACAATCGAACGCCATTGCGGGCGGTCCTTTCTCTGGATCTCCCGGCAATCGCCGCCTTGATCTGCAGGTATCGTTCAACTTCTAGACTGAGATCATCCCTTACGACCAGCGTGCTCCGCCAATTCAAGAATTTCACCTGCGGTTTCTTCTCCTGCTTGTCCTATTCGCTTGACCGGAGCGTCGGGCCAGCGTAGCCTCCCGTACGAACTGCCCACACTTACTCTCGCACCTGAAGGAGGCTGCGCATGGTTCCTCTCATCGCACTCTGGCTCCCGATTCTGCTTTCGGCCATCATTGTTTTCATCGCCAGCTCCATCGTTCACATGCTTCTGCCGTACCATCGCAGCGACTACCAGCGGCTCCCCGACGAAGACAAGGTCCTCGGCACGCTGCGCCCGATTGGGCTGAAGCGGGGTCTCTATGTTTTCCCTTTTTGCACTCACAAGGAAATGAAGACGCCCGCCGCGATCGAAAAATATAATCAGGGACCCGTCGGCATGTTGACCGTGTTTCCGAGCGGGCCGCCGGTCATGCCGAAATTCCTGGGCATGTGGTTTGTCTATTGCCTGGTCATCGGCTTTTTCGTCGCCTATCTCACCGGACGCACGGTTGCCCCTGGCACGCCCTATCTCGCCGTGTTTCGTGTCGCCGGCACTGCCGCGTTCCTCGCCTACGGTCTGGCACATTTGAGCAACAGCATCTGGGCGGGCCAGCCTTGGAGCGTGACCATTAAGCACGTTATCGACGGACTCGTCTACGGTTTGCTGACCGCGGGCACCTTCGGCTGGCTCTGGCCCCGCTAGCACGTCATGCCTTGGCGCGATTGGCGATTTTTCAGCCGAGCAGCTCAGGAGGCTTTTCCGGTCGATCGCTTATTGCAGCTTCGCGTACTCACTCTTGGCCGCGATGAGGATGGGGATGTCGGGGTCGGCGTCTTTCCAAAGGGCGAGGAAGTCCTGATAGGCAGTGCGCGCTTTGGCAGTGTCGCCTGCGAGAGCGTACGCCCGGCCTAGGTAAAGATGCGCTAGAGCGCCACTAGGGAGGTTTATGCCAAATAGACAAATATGAACTCCTTTCTTTTCAATCGTTTCCGCACTCTTTCTTCATTCTTTAGCACAAGAGAATTCGACAACTCTTTTGTAATCAATTCGTTTCGCCGACTTTTGCAAAAACCGGGGCGGTAAGTACAGCCCCCAAATCAATTGTCTGTTTTCGACGCTTTGCGAATTCTTCGAAAACAGGGGATTCGACCCGGCCAAGGGCCGACCCTCTCCCTGCTTAAATCTTTGCATAGTTACGGATCACGGGACACAGGTCACAGTTTACTACCGACTTACCTCAGGAAAAGCGCGTGTAGGCTACGCCGCAGCGGAAAAGCTTTTGTTCCGGCAATTCCTGGACGTAAACGATCTTGCCGGGGACAAAAATGCCTTGCACGCCCAGGGAGTAGGGAACAGCGACCTCAATCATGGTCTGTTCGTAATACTGTTTCTTGCTTTTGAAGCGCAAGCCGCCGCGCGACATGTCTTCACAGGTGACGATGTCGTTCTCGTCGCTCCCCGCCCGCTTCACGCACGCCGTGAAATTCACTTTGGTTCGTCGGTGCTTTCGCCGGTTCTCGGGAGCAGCCGCGGGTTTTGGAGGCGCCGCGGCCGGTTCGGACCGCTCCATTCCCTCCACCGTCGTCCGCGCGGGAGCTGCCGGTGCTACGGTCTTGCTTGCGAGTACGAGCAGCTCGGGTTCCTCCGCGAAATCGCCTGTAACTTGCTTCCACACCGTCGAGAAGCCACATTTCTTGCAATATCTGACCAGGCCGTCATTTATGGCGTACACGTCCGCTTCCAGATCGCTGTGCACGACCCGTTCATGACGCTTGCAACTGCTGCACTCCAGCCACACGCTGCTGGCTTGCTTATCGGATTCCGACAGGGGTGGAAACTCGACGCCCCAGAAATCGAGATGGGGATCCACAAAGGCCACGCCGTAGGTGTAGCCGTTCGGTTGGGCGCCAATCTGGCCAACGACGCGTATTTCGGCTTCTCTGTTGGAACTTACGCAGCGAACGATCATTTCTTGTTCGGCGGAAAGCTTGTATTCCGAGATAATTCCCGCGCCATGGCGGCTCAGCACCACCGTTTTCGTCCGCTCGGAGAAGACTTTGCCTTCTATGTCGCTACCCGTCAGGAGGATAGCGACCTCTTTAAGAATTCGAGCGCTTCGGCGCATGCCCTCGGGAGCCATTCGTTCTACCTGCTTGCGGACGGAAGGCTTATCAACACGAAACTACAATCCGCCGCGATAAGCCCGCGTCCCATGACTGTGGCCCAAGCAATGAAGGAAGGTGGAGAGGGAAAAGCACGTTCCTCAAGCCTGAAAACAGAATATCGAGAGATTATTCAAAAGGGTACCGTAATAAGGAATGTTGCCCAAAGGAGAAACGCCAGCGGAGTCCATTTCCCGGCCCAGGCCATTCGCAAGAGCGTGCAGGATCTATCGAGTGGGAGGTGCCAAAAGGTACGTGGGTTCCACCATGCCGGTCGGGGGATAAAATTCTTCGCCCGTGTAGCGGAACCCCAGTTTCAAGAGTACTTTCTGCGAAGCAGCATTATTCGGATGGTGGCCTGCATAAAGCCCCTCCGCGCCAAGAGCGACGAATGCGAAATCAATGAGCGCCTTGCCGGCTTCCTTCGCGAATCCCTGGCCCCAATAGGCCGGCAGGAGTTGAAAGCCCAGTTCGTGAATCTTTTTCTCCGGCTGATACGGGCGCAATCCCCCACACCCCACAAATTCACCACCAGCGAGAAGAAAGACCGGCCAATACTGAATGTTGTGAGTTTTCATCATCGCGATGTGTTCAGCAAGTCTTTCTTCCACCTTTCGCGCGGAAAAAGGGCCCCCGATGAAGCGGCCCACTTCCGGATCGCCCCACAGCGTGAGGGCCAGCGGCAGATCTTCTTCGGTCCAGCAGCGAAAACCGAGCCGCTTCGATTTTAAGAAGTAGGTATCCGTCGACAGCATGTTGGGAATTGTCGACCGCCGGGGGCGGGAATTGCAAGAGCGCTCCAGCGCGGCATCGCCTAAATGCCCGGCTGAGGTGAGCATCATGATTATGGCATTCACCAATTCGGGGTCCTTGTGACGGTCCCTCGCCTTGGCCCCGTGATGTGGTCGCGGGGATCGATCTGTGTCGCATGCGACTCCCGACGCGCAAATCCGAGTGCGGGGATCAATCCGAGCGCAAGGCTTCTATGACGTCGATGTGGGCAGCGCGCGCGGCCGGTACCACCGAAGCGATGACGGCGGCGGCCAGCAACACGAGAGCTGAAGCGATCACGGGCAGGGCACCCGGCACCTGCGCATCCTGGAAGTAGCTGCCCGCCAAACGAGCCAGGGTGTACCCGCACGCAGCGCCCACGACGACGCCGGCCGCGGCCATCACGGCTCCCTCGGCGATGACACTCCTGAGAAGATGCCCGGGCTGCGATCCAAGCGCCAGGCGGATGCCGAACTCACGCGTTCTCCCGCTGACGGAGAAGGCCAGGACGCCCGCGACGCCGACCAGGGCAATTGCCAGCGCAACGGCGGCGAAGCCGCCGAACACCAGGGTGTTGAGGCGATCCGGCGTGAGCACTTCCGCGCGGACGTCTTCGAGCGTCGCGGCGCGCTCGACCGGCTGGTCCGCGGACATTTCGCGGACGGTGTGGGTGATTGGAGTCACCAGTGCGTAGGGATCCATGTGAGTGTGGACGAACATGCGGCCGCCAAAGAGGGGCAACTCCTTATTAGCGGCATCATCCGGCACCTGACCGAAGGGATGGTAGACGGTCAGCGCCGCGCCAGGTACGAGGTGCTCATCGTCCACGTCGGCGGCGACGCCGACGATGCGGCGAGGCCCGGTGCTCATATAAATAAACTTCATCACCGGGTCGGTCCACATGATGTGACGGTCGACGGGATCCTGACCGGGGAACATGCGCAGGGCGACGCTTTGGCTAATGATCACAACGGGCTCGCTGCCGCGGCGATCGTTGTCATTAAAGTCGCGTCCGGCAACAATTGGCACACCCAGTGCGGCGAAGAATCCTGGTGAAACAACGCGAAGCTGTGCGCTGGGGTCTTCTTCTCGATTGCTCTTCACGTGGCCTTCGCCGGAGAACTGGAAGCCGGGACCGAAGCTGCCGGCGTCGCGCCAGGGGGTGTTGGTGCCGAGAGCAACGTTATCCACGCCGGGCAGTTCTTTGATGCGACGAATAGTCTCCGTGTAGAAGTTGAAGATCTGATCGGGCGTTTTTCCGTAGGACATGACCGGCACGTTCACCGCGAGCACATGGCGAGTGTCCATGCCGGTTTGCGCCGCTTGCAGGGCCAGCAGCGTCTTAAGCAGCATGCTGGCGCCGGCCAGTAACAAAAAGGATGCGGCAATCTGCGTAACGGCGAAGGCGCGCAAACGCTGGTTCGTGCTGCCGGTAATTCGAACGCTACCGCTCGAAAGATTGATGCTGTGTGATGTTCCTGCTGACGGCAGACGCGGGACGAATGCTAAAAGCACCGCGGCGACGAATGCGAGCGGCGTTCCAACCCAAAGCAGGCCGGAATCGACCCTCAGATCCAGCGCACGGACCGAGAATCGCGCCGCGTAGCGAGCCAGGATGGCCACGATCGGCCACGCGCTGAGGACGCCGAGCATCGCCCCCGCCCCGCAGAGCAGGAGGCTTTCGGCCAATAGGGTTCGGCGCAGAGCGCCAGGGGTTGCGCCAAGCGCCGCGCGAATCGCCAGTTCGCCTTCGCGCCGAACTGTGCGCGCGAGAATCAAGTTGGCGACGTTCGAACATGCGATGACGAAGACGAGCGCCGAGGCCGCGAGGAGCACAAGCAACACCGTTCTCGCGCGAGACGTGATTTGATCACGCAGCAGGACCGCGTTAATTTTAAAATCCGATTGCGCGGAATACACATCGGGATGCTCCTTCAGCATCGCTCCGTGAACGGCACGGAGTTCGGCGCGCGCTTGTTCAAGATCGGCGCCAGGCGCGAGACGCCCAAATAGTTCTGTCATGCGATGGACGCGGCCGGTGACCATCGTCGCGGAGAGATGATGAGGGCTGGTCACTACGTTGGCGATGATTTCGGTTTCCGCGGGATAGGGCGCGGAGGGTTCCAACACGCCGACAATGGTGGCCGAGCGGGTGTCGAGCCTGACGGTTTTACCGAGCACGGACGGGTCGCTCTTGAGAACGGTGGTCCAGAAACGGTGGGTCAGGACAGCCGCGCCAGCGGCGTTCGGGCCGTCGTCATGATCATCGAGCAACCGGCCGAGCACGGGGTGCAGCCCCATCACCTCGAAATACGATCCACCGACCACGCCAGCGCGAACCTCGCGCGGCTCGCCGATGCCAACCATGGTGAAGCCGATGGTGGAAAAGTCGCCGAACGCGCTCAAGGTTTTAACGCGCGCGCGCAGGTCAACGATTTCAGGAACGGAGAAGGTTGTGTTTTCGACGTTGATGCCGCGAGCGCTCTGGCGGATGTAGATCAGCCGGTCCTCGTCGCGGTTAACGAGGGGGCGAAGGAGCACGCCGCGAACCACGCTAAAGATGGCGGCGTTGGCGCCAATGCCGAGAGCGAGGGTGAGAACCACGATGATGGCAAGCCCTTTGGCGTTAGCGAGTGAACGGAGCGCGTACTTTAAGTCGCGCAAGAAGGTCAGGGATGTCTCGCGAAGTTGCGGAGGTTCCGAGTGGCGTTCGGTCATGCGGATTGCTCCCTTGCTTGTTTTATTACAAATGCGTCCAGGCGTTCAAGGCTTTGCGTCCAGCCGGCCTCCATCCCAGCGAGGTACGGGGCGGCTTGAGCAGTCTTTTTAATAACGCGCGCCCGCAAAATTTGTTTCGTCTTGCCACCTTGCTCGGCGAAGATCACGGTGGTCAGCACCTCAAACATCGAGTTACCTTTCTCGTCTAGCGCCGCGCTAGTGAAAACGAGCTTCAGGGGTTCGACGACCTCCTGATATGTGCCCGTCATGGGGTACACGACGCCATCGGGTCCACGCATATGTATGAGGATGGAGCCGCCAGGCTGCACGTCCAACTCGCAAACAGGATTCGTGAACCCCTTCGGGCCCCACCACTGCGCCATGTGTTTGGAATCGGTCCACGCCCGGAAGACGAGTTCCCGCGGGGCATCGAAGACGCGGGTGATGACGAGCTCTCGTGCGGGCAGTTCCTTGGCACCTTCCACGAATTGTTTCAGTGCTGAGCTGAAATGTGTCCAACCCTGTACAAAATTCCCTCTTGCCAGCTCGGGATTTGCTTCCGGGAGGAATGTTTCCAAACCTTCGTGGGTCAGCTTCAGTTTAATTTTATTTCCTTCGGGGAATAATTCGAAGGTTACAGATGATTCGCCGGGCTTTCCTCCATATTTCCAGTTGTAGGAGATTTTCTTACCGGGCACTAGCTGTGTCACTTTCCAAATGTGGAGGTAATCTTTTTCGTTGTGACGGACAGTGAATTGGGTTTCAAATCCTACTTCGGGCTCGAACGAATTGAGAGGCGCAAAATACCATTGCTTCATCTGATTTAGATCTGTGAGTGCTTGCCACACTGTTTCCGCAAGAGCGTCGAAAACCCGTTCGATGATGATCGGCGTCTTTGCGAGTTGCTCGGCAAGGCGCCCCAAGGTTTGTTTCCCGCCTTCGACGGCGCCAAAATCCTTGATGACTCGCTCGCGTTCCTCGATTGAATCGAAGACCATGCAGATGGTGAGTTTGGTACGGCCGCCTTCTTCCTCGAAGGTCCACGTTGTCTGGAAATGCACGCCCGGGTCGCCCTCTTTGCCTCCGCTACCCACGTAGACAATGCGCTCTTGTTTTACGACCTCGACAAAAACGATCTTGTTTGGAAATTTAGCGCCATCAGGCCCGTGCATGGTGTGACGCCAGACGCCCCCCGGCCTTACATCCATTTCGTGGATGGTAGTCGTGAAGCCTCGCGGGCCCCACCACTGCACCACCTGTTTGGGATCGGTCCAAGCATCCCAGACGAGTTGGCGGGGCGCATCGAAAACGCGCGAAAGAACGATTTCGCGGTCCGCGGTATGCGGGGCGGCGCTCGTTGCTGCTTTATTTCCGGCCATGCTTGGTCTCCTTTTTCGGTGTGTGTGTGTGCGTTTTTCTGGACGTCTTTTTTCTGGGCGACGCGCAAATAGTCATCCAGGCGATCATAGCTCTCTGTCCAGAAACGCCGGTAGCTGGAGCGCGCCGGGCTCATCGCCCGCGGCCGCGAGGCGCAATGGAGGCCCTGTCGGCTCGATGCCAATCCGCTCAAGGACGTCGCCGATTGGGTGGCGCACCACTTTGAGATGCTTGGAAATGGCGGGCATGCGGATGTCGAAGGGCTCAGCAAGTTTCGTGACGGAGGCCTCGCCGGAGATCAGGCGAGCCAGGATAGCGCGCCGTGTGGAATCGGCGAGTGCCGCGAATTGGAGCTGAGGCGATCGGAAGTCATGGCGTAATTAACCTACAGGTTAAATACAATGGAGAAGGAGGCTTTGTCAAGTGCTCAGGGGTGCGCAGCTTCTCCCGAGCGCGGCCCGCTATTGCGAAAGCGGCAGCAAGCTGCCGCTTCCAAATTTGCGGCTCTCTTGGAGCGTTCCATCAAATTTCTGGAGAGATTCGGGTCAGTCCTGGCGGAGGGTGCTAATCGGGTCGATCCGGCTTGCGCGACGCGCCGGAAGGAAACTCGCGAACAAGGCAGCCACGACCAGGACGGGAATCACGATGGCGAAAGTCGATGGCCCAGTGGGCTGCACTCCTTCTACCAAGTGCTGCAATACGCGCCCCGCTGCCAAAGCAGCAAGTAAGCCGACGCCAACGCCGGAGGAAATCATTCCCAGGCTTTGCCGAAGTACGAGCCAAACTACATTGCCGGCGCTGGCTCCGAGTGCGATACGCACGCCCATCTCGGGAACACGCTGGCCGGTCAAGTACGCCAGGACGCCGTAAATGCCGATGCACGCGAGCAGCAAAGCCAAGCCGGCGAATACGCCGAACAACAGCAAGAGGAAGCGTTGGCGGGCGATCGAAGCGCTGACAAGCTGCTCCATGGTATGAATATCATAGAGCGTTTGATCACCAGTTGCTCCACGCAACTCGCGCCGCAGTGGCTCAACTAGATTTAAGGGGGGCACGGTCGTACGGGCTGCCATCGACATGAATGAGGAAAATAAGCGCATTAACCGGTCTGGGACTTGGGCGAACGGATAGTAGATCTGATCGCGCACTTGGGCTTGATCGTCATCGGCGAGT